>Ga0209210_1000133_pt1 | contig 89150 bp, 131 predicted proteins | sample RifGroA1_FD_183991 | JGI IMG/M metagenome (GOLD analysis project Ga0209210, IMG submission 183991) | Contaminated groundwater microbial communities from Rifle, Colorado, USA - Rifle Groundwater A1 (SPAdes) (version 2) | ecosystem: Environmental > Aquatic > Deep subsurface > Groundwater >...
TCTATGGGTTAATTCTCTCTTATCTCTTGTCCCCATCTCCCTGGAAGAAATAGGCCAGTTCTTTACAACTTTACCCTGATAATATCCAATTATATTACCATTATCATAAGTAACCTTATAATCTCCTTCTGGATCAGATAGTTCATATTTTGATTCTTTGTAAATAGTTTCTTCTTTTTCAATTTCTATAGTAGCTATTTTGTTTAACTTACCTTGTAAATCCTGTATTTGTAAATTAAGTTGCTCAATAACTTTAGCAGTTGAATCAGCACCAGTAGTTACAAAAGAAAGCTCTATAAATTCAACATCTCTATTATCTTCATAAACTTGAGCAGTTCCAAAAACACCAGCTTTATGAAACCTTATATGATCACAATATTCTAATGTGGTAGTAGCCTTATTACCACAAATAGAGCATAAAGAATATCCACATTGGCATCCCATAGATACATCTGTAATATGTCCTACCTTGATACCTCTTACAAGATCTGAATATGCTATTTCATCTATTTCTAATACGCATAAAACATGATTATCTCCTGGTTTTTCTATATGTTTAGCATCTACTATTTTTCCTCTTTGTTTTTCTATATTCTGATTATCATGGTTTAAAAATACACCTTTGCCTATAAAAGTTCTATAAGATCTTTTTAACTCTGCATCAGAAAATAAATCTCCATTACCATTTGGAACATCAGCAGATACTGCTCTTACTAGAACATAATACATTCCATCTCTTTTTTCAAAATTAAAATCATGATGATCATTAGAATCTAATAATCCTTCTTTAATAAGAGGAATCATAGTACAAGATGCAAACTTTAAAAACATAACTTTCTCCTTTAATAATCAAATCCTTCTTCTAAATCTTCTCGATTTATATAACTAAAATTCTTTTCTATATTGTTTTCTAAATGTTCTAACATTTTATTCATTTCCCAATAAAAATCATATCCCATATTATTTATCTCTCTTTTATTAGAAATAACAATCCCCATAGCCTCTAAGCTATCAACTAGATTTAAAATACTAATCAAATTATTATAAATTTCGCTCTGCTTCTCTGATAGTTCTAAATAATATTCTTTTAAATTAATATCTCCTGAAGCTTTTCTTTTTAGTTTACTTTTTAAGTTTTCCAGATCATTAAAAGATCTTTTTCTCATTTTAGATGATTTTCTAGATAAATTTTCAATCTCTTTTTTAGAAACATAATCAGTTGCATGTCCTATTTCTTCTCCACAATCTGGACATCTTTCAGGCATACTATACCAATCTCTTGATTCTCCCTTATAATCACAATTCATACAATAATAGTAATAAATTGGCTTAGATCCAGGACTCCATTCTGATAATTTATTAATTCTTTTTCTTAACTTACTAGCATACATTGTTGATCCTTCTCCAGGATAATTTTTATCGTTCTCTTCTCCATTTTCCCAAAAACCAATATCTGCCCCATCTCCAGGATGAGATCCAAAATAATATCCCTCTGGAGCAATCTCGTTCATATAATTAAAAGCACTTTCATTTAAAAGATAAGACATAGTTTCTTTATCATTCTCTTCTTGAGCTTTTTCAAAATCTTCTATAATACCCTGTCCTTCACTGGTAAAGTTTAAGTATCCTCTAATAGCATTAAAAATATCATCTTCTTTGAGAGTTCCTTCAGATACACTAAATCCACCAGTAGTTTCAACTTCTCTTTTTAATTCATCTTGTAAATCAAGCATTGAACTATTTGATTTCTTTATCATTGATTTTTTCTCCTTATTTGCAAACTTCAATCCATAAATATCGAACAATATGTCTTTAAGTTTATCCATAGAAATATCATAATTAATATTTCTGCTAACATAATCATACATTTCATCTAATAATCTATTATCAAAAGCTTTTGGTTTCCAATATTCTTTGAAAATATCTATTCCTTTATCCCTATAGAAATTCTCAACAGACTCCAATATATTTTCATCTAATCCATAAGGATTCATTGATTTTTTCCTTAATCTAGTATTATCTTTATTTGCAAAAACCATATTAACATCATTACGTTTTTCTTCTACTATATATAATAGATCTAAAACTTCACTAATTATAGATATTTCGTTTTCATCAACTGATTTTTCAATTAATGAGTTTAATGAAACTAAAACTTCATCAAGTAAACTAGCTACGTTGTTCCAGTTATTCAAGATATTTAAAATATTCTTAACTTCGTCAATATAATCTAAATTAGATAAAACAGATATAGATTCCTTAACTATATCATCTATTTCTCTAATATCTTCTGTAAAAATATTGTTTAGATTTATAATAGATCTTCTTTTTTTGCCAGTAATACTTATATCTTCTTCAGATACTAATTTATCAAATCCTTCTTGATTTACAAATTCTTCGAAGGTATATTTATCCACTTCTTCTGCTTTTGAATAATCATCAGGCTCAAAAACACCCTGTGTTATTTTTGGATCAGGTCTATCTGGAAAATAATATTCAACCGAAAAACTTTTATTTTCCCAATCTTCTTTATCCTTAGAATAAAAAACATCCGTAGCGACACCAGTACTATAATCAATGTAATAAATATGATAAAAATTACTCATAATAACCTCTCTAGTATATTATACTAAAAACTAAACTAAAATTGCTTGATATCCACATCTACATTTACTATGGGAAAAAGAACTATTTGGTAAGTATCCACCATAATAAATTACATCATCTATTAAATAACATGGATCTCCATTAACTATCACCATATTAAGTTTTCTATTATCTTTTTCTAATATCTTACTTCCCCTACTATAATCATCACATATCTTACAGGATCCTATGTTTCCAGAAACAGACCATTTAACCTTCTTAATTCCTTTCATTTTTAATCTAACAAGAGAAGAAAAAGAATATATCTGTAATATATCATTTCTAATCAAATCAGATAATAACTCCCTAAATTTTTTAGATAAATCAACAAAAGAAGCATCTTTAATAAACCTATTACAGTATAAATTATACATAAGATTAACTATATCTTTGGATCTATTTTGATATTTTTTATTTATTTTTGAGATATTATCTTGATCTTTTTCATCTTTAACAATATTATCCATTTTAAGATTAAAATTACCTTTAATATTATGAGCCTTACAATATAAATTTTCTCCTATTTCTTTTCCACGAAGATAAATAGATGGTATATACAAACCCAAAGATTCTTTTAAATTTTTTTCAAATTTTTTAAAATCATCTATAAATAATTCTTTTATAAAATCTAACCCTATATCACTTCTAACTAAATTATCTAACTTGTTAATAATACTTTTTTCCATAACATTTAAATCATTTATAATATTATCTTCTAAGTTTATAATATTATTCTTAAATAAAATAGACATATTTTTAGATGACCATATTTTCTTTTTCCATAAAGAAAAATCATTCTTTGGTTTTTTACTTAATAGAAAAGAAACAGGATCTATAATATCACAATTTGTCTTTTGAGAAGATTCATAAACAGTTTTATTTATTAAATTATAAAGATCTATAGCTTCTTCTCTTGTGATACTAGATAAATCAATATTACCTAAAGATTTTATTAGATTATCCATTATGATTTATTTTACCATTTATAATTTTTTCTAGTTCTATATTAAATTTTTCAAGTATTTCCATATCTTCTCGTGAAGCAGTAGGAGCTATATTGTTAATTTGAGGAATACCTTCTACTGCACCTGGGGAAGATAATTTATCTTTTTCTACTCCAACTTCAGCAGTTGGTTGTTTTTCAGATAAGTTTTCTCTTCCTGCTCCTGGTCTTGCTCCTCCAGCACCAGCTCCAGCTGTAGGTCCTCTTCCAGTTGCACCAGTTCCTGCAAAAGCATTCTCCCAAATTGTTCCTTTTTCGTTTTCAAGATTTTTAGCTTCTATATCAGTATCTATTTTATAAGAATCATGTAAAGTTTTAATAGATAACATATGAGCATTTCTTAGGTTTAAAAATTGTCCTTGTCTAGAAGATTCATCAAAAAATCTTAACTGTTCCCATTTAAAATTAGGAACTATCAGTACTTCTTGCCCTGTATCTGGATCTTGATCATAAAATCCTTGTAATTCACAAATAGGTTTAAATATTTTTTCCTCTACCCAATATTTTAACTGCTTTCTAAAATTCTCTAATCTCTGAAATAATGCAATACCACCAATATTGGATGTTTGATAAGTAGGTCCCTCTCCATGTAAAAAAGCCGCATTAATTCCAAGACCAGCTAATAATTCTTTTTCCATGAAATTAAATTCGGCATTTAACATTAATGCTTTTCCACTTATTCCCTGCCAATCAGCATTAAGTCTAGCATGTGTAACCAAAACCAAAGATGGATCATTAACTAATGCAGTAAGCTTATCCTGCATTTCATCTATTTGTCCCTGTTCAGGTAACTCATCCTGAGTTCCAAGTTTAAATATTTTAAGAGGCATTACATATCTTTCAGCAATTGTAAACTGAGCTCTTCTTAACATTTCTCTATACATTAATGTTTTAAATACTCTTTTTAAAAGAGGAGTACCATAAACACCATATGGGCTAGGCATGTGTCTTATATGACTAACACAAGTATAATCTAATCTAATATTTGATCCTTTTTTTACAGCATTAATAACATCAGGAAGATAATCCATAAAATAATTATAAAGATCAATAGGCTCTCTCTCAAATACTATTTTCTTTAACTCTTCATCAGGAATTAATTCTATTATTGGATGATCAGCTAATGGATTTCTTTTAACATCTACAAAATCTGGATTTAAAAGAACAAACCTTTTCCAAATTCCTAACTCATCATCAAGCTCTCCCATTGGAAAAACATCACCAATTTTCCAATATTCTAAAGAAATTCCTCTTAAAACATTTAACAGATCTAGATCTTTACACATTCTAATAAAAAAATCTTCAATATAAGGATTTTCACATTCTATAGTATATCCATTAATTGGTAATGTAGAATACAAATCAATACAAGTTGCTGGATATGGCTCGGTCTCATAGAAATGACGACAGTTTCTAACCGCGATTCCGTTAGCGATATAAGAATGATCATTTTCGACTTCTATGTTATATACAGTGCCTTTATATTGGCGTTTTTCTATTTTAATGATAGGTGTTAAAACATATGCGCCAACAGCTTCTCTTTGTAAAGTAACAGTTTGGGGAACTACTTCTTTTACTTTTAAGGAATATTTAGAAAGTTCTTTAGTGTAAGTTCTTCCTATGGTTAATGTATAAAGCTCTCTACTATTGCGAACCCTTCCATCTTTTCCCGTTCTTATACTGGCTTCTCTATCTGAAATATTACTAGTTAATATTCCTATTTTGGGAAACACGATATTATATAATTGGTCTACAAGATCTTTAGAAACTGTAGATAAAGTTACCCATCCATCTTTTGATTGGCAACCGTCACCAGATATGTAAGTTCCAACTAATTCAGATAGTAAATCTTCTCGAAGACCTAAAATAAAATCAGAAAGCTTCTTTTCCCAAGAGTACTGACCACAATATTTCAAGCATAGTTCCGCAAAAGATTTATTTCTAACAACAAACTGACATCTATTATCTACATATCTTATAGTATATTCATAACCTAGTTTTTTACAACAATCAATTATATCATCAATTAAATATTTTTCATTGATATGAAATACTAAGCTAACAGATATAACATATTTCTTTTTGGGATGTTTGTAGAAACAACCCTCGGATAGGTAGTATCCAAATAGTTTAGCTAGTTCTTTAGATATAATGTTATCGTTCTTTCTGAGTTTTGGAAATAATACTATATCTCTTTCTTCTAGTTCTCCAGCTAAAACTTCTACTACTTTTCCTTTACATTTAGATCCATCTTTACAACTTAATCTTGTTTTACAATATTTATATTTACCAGGTTTACATTTTACTCTATTATCAGTTTTGCTATCAAATCTGGGACAATAATAATCATCCCTTCTAATAGCATATAATATATGATCATGGGTGAGTTCAAGATTTCCAAAATAAGTATAAATGGTAACCATTTCTTTATTTACTTCATGATTACTAGCTACTAGAACTTCACAGATATTACCTTGAGCGCTAATTACTTTTTCTCCTGGTTGTATATTATATATTGGTTTGTTTTTTCCATCATACATTAAGATAGGTGTGTTTTTTGTAGTACACCACGAATTCACACTCTTCCGGTCACGAGGTAATTGTAGTGAAGTTGGCGTAAAAAGTGGACTGTAGAAGCTAGGTCTCGCTACTGATATCCCACTCGCATACTTTTTTATTTTTCTCAGCTGTGCATGTTTTAAAAATTTATTCATTATTTAATAACTCACTAGCTCTTTTATTTATTTTATTCATAATATCATCTATTTTAGATCTAGTTACTAAATCATTACCATTTTCAACTCTTTCGTATCCGCTATTCCATTTAACTAAATATCTACCAAATCTCTTACTTATAACCTTACCACTACTCTTATATATTTTATGTTTAACTTCTTCTCCTATTTTTATATTTCTAAAACTCCTAATAGCCGATCTAACATGTAGTTTTAAGTCTTCTTCATTTATATACATAGGATAAGGATCCCTATCTTCTTCTTTAGATTGATCTTTAACCCAATCAAACATAACTTTAGCTCTCTCTGTATCTGGATGACCCATAACTTCTCCAGCATCTCCTTTTTCTAGTTGAAGAGAAGGGTTATCCTCTCTCATTTCTACCATATCTCCTATTCTAAATTTATTTTCAGGAGAAGTCCATGCTTTCTTAATTCTTTTTTTACTATTTGCAGTAATCATATCTTCCTCATCATCTAATATCTCAATTTCCTGATTTTCCTCTTGATATCTTTTCCATACAGGTATAAATCTATCTTCTACATATTCTGGAAATTCTTCTAAAAACATTCCTATACTTTCTGGAAACTTATCTAAAAACATTGACGTCCATTTAGTTAATTTCTTATCCTGTTTTTCCATATTCTCAGTATGAAATCTTCTAAGACCTATAAAGTCTTTAACCATAATATCATTATCTTCTAGTTCTTGTTCGTTATAAGTAACCTCTTGTCCTATTAAATCTTCATGTTTTCCATAAGCTTTATCCCATTTTATACTAACTGTTTCATTTTCTGGATTATTATCAACAATAGTTCCGATCCATGGTCTATTTTCTAATATTTTTGTATTAGTTCCGCCTTCGCCTATTCTTTCGACTTTTTTACCCACTGGGTATAAATCTTTCCATTCATTACTTGTTGGTTCTTCTATATTAACTCCCTTAGTAGACTCTTGTATTTCCTCACTAACAATATCCATTAATGTATCTATTCTTGGATCTCTCCACACTGAAATAGCACTAACAACATCTTTCTCTTTCTGTCCTTTACTTTTTGGTCTATAGTCCTTACCTAGTTTTCTCTTTTTTTCCTGTTCTTTTATTTCTATATCTTCCCTGATAACTCTTTCAACTGCATCTCTTTTTGTTTCTCCTTCTTGTGGTTTAATATTATCAAAAAGAATATTACTTTCTCTTCTTTTACCCATACTTTTTGTATCGTATAACTTTTGTTCTTCTTCGCTTAATTTAGATTTAAAGCCAATAACATCTGCAGGATCAAAATAATCAAACATTCCCGGATAGCTTTTCATCTCAGCTACTATTTCTCCATCTGGATAGATCTTTCTTATGATCCATTGCACTCCGCTATTATCTATAAATGTTTTACCTTTTTTTAGATCCTCCTCAGTTATTTCATAATTTTCATCTTCTTTTTTAGGTCTTCCCCTTCTTTCTTTCTTGATAGGGGTTTCATATTCAGTACCATGTATTTTACTATAATCAAATTCATCATCTTCTAAAAATTCATCTTCGTTTTCTGGAATATATCTTGGCTCTATTTCATAATCCAAAATCTCATTCCAATTATATTCTATCCTATCTCCGTTTTTCCACTCAACAACTATTGTCTCATTATCTGGATCACTCTCTAAAATTTTACCATATATATCTCTATCCAAAATCTCGACTTCTGTACCAACAGTATATTCATTTTTAATTCTATTAGCTAATTTTATAATTCTTGCCACTCTTTTATCTCTTAATCTTCTTATAAAATAAGACATAATCAAATACTCCTTAAAATTTATCACTATATTATACTAAAAACTACAATTCTTCTATATTAACTACAGTACCTAATGGAATTAAAGTACCGTAGTTATCTCCACCACCAGATAAATCAAAATCGCTTACAATTATTATATATTCATTATTTCTTTTAACCATATATCCAGTTTCACATTTCCATAATCTTTTATCTTCAAAATCTTCATCCATAGAAACTCTATCTATATCCACTACATCTTCCCATATTACTCTAACAAGAGGAAATTCAGGAGGTCTTATATTTTCTTTATTCATAGCTATTTTAACTCTTTGAGATAATGAATTAGTATTCTCAATTCCTGAAAATGCAGGACATCCTGGTGTTCCAATAAATTCCCCAGTACCCTCTTGTCCATAACTATCTCCGGAATTGTATCCCATAAAATAATTTTTATCATCTACTTTTCTTTTTCTATATACCACCTTATTACTATCTCTCTCTTTTTTCAGGAAATCAGATTCTTTATTTGGATCCGAGCTAATATCATCAGTTAAGTTAACTTTATCATCATGCCCAGAATTAGGATTAACGGATGGAACTAGTGGAGTCCCATAAGCATCATGATCTATTTTACCTATTGGAGCTAAAGAATAATTTTCACCATCAGTTCCTGGTATTCCACCATCTTTATCCGTTGTATTGTCTCCTATGACTCCAGGGTTACTTTTTTTCTGATAATCAATTTCTCTTTTCCTCTGCTCCTCTAATGCCTTATTATCACAAACATCACAATCTGAAATACTTAATCCATGTCTACATTTACTTCTATAAATAGGAATTTTTTCAGATAATTTTACATTAACTTTATCATATTTCTTAAATATATTAGGTAATAACATACTAGATGATGGAGTTATTGTTCTTACTTTATTTTTAATTTCTTCTTCTCTTTTTTGTGAATCTATATCAAAATTTTTCATAGTAAGATCTTTATAATTACCAATACCATCATCATAAGGATGTACCCTATTTCCAGAATTTATTCCAGAATGATAATATTCTCTATCTTCTTCATGTATTCCTTCAGGATAAGAAGTTGCATCGTTTCCACCAGGAGGAGTTACATTAGGTCTTGAATAATCTGCTGTAGGTTCGATTCCGGAAAAATTAAAATCAGGTCTTCCGGGAATGCCATCATAGCTATTAGGAGTAAGTTCCTGGTTTAAATTAGGTTGTTCACTATCTTCAGATCTTCTTCTATCTTTAGATGGTGGAGGATATCTTCTTTTTTTCTTCTCATCTAAAGAATCTTCAATATATTTTCCATCTCTAGTTCCTGCACTATCAGGATTAGTGTAACTAAATCCATGATCTGGTCTAGATGGACTATTAGTATTTAAATCATTTAAAGAAGTTTCAGATCCACTATCAGTATTTAAACCATCAGTCCAACTTCCCATTTTTAGACAACCTTTCTATTTTCAGATTCATAAAAATCTATCGTTTTACAAATAGAATTATATCTTGAAAACCAATAACTAGCATAACCATTTGTATCGTTAAGTTCTTTATTTCTATTATTATGATCAATACCAGATAAGCCATCAGCTATATCTCTTTCTATTATCCATTCTCTAAGATGTTTATCAGACTCATCCTTCTTATCATATAATATAATAAGTCTTTTCTGTATCTCTTCTCTTTCCATTTTATCACCTATTAATAGATCTATTATCGTTTAATATTATTTTTAAATCAGATATTGTATTTAATCCTCTATTAATATATTCTTTAGATATATTCTTATCCTGTAAAAATTGATAAATATCTTCTCTTATTTTGTTTTCATCTTTTTTTATTTTTAAATTATCATCATTATAAACTAATCCAATATAAGGACCATCTATACTAACTACAGGACAACCACACGCCATAGATTCTAATACATGAAAAACACTATCTGATAAATTTAGAAAACAAGATGATGATGCATAAATACTAGATATATGATTACAAGTTGGATTTAATATACTTTCCCATTTAATTGTATTAGATATACCACTAACATAATCATTATCAGAATAAAGTATTAACCTAACCCTATCATCTCTTAAACACATTTCATTAAATATTCTATTTATTAAGTGATTATATTTCTTATCATAATAACACAAAACATGATATGGTCTAATATCTCTTCTATTAGTTAATGGTTTATATATATTTCTATCTATCTTTATATTGGTACCTAAACTAATAATTTTATTTTCATTAATTATAGAATAAATTAACCTATATGATCTATTTAAAAACATAACAAGATCATCCGTTGTTTTTATTATATTGTTAGATTCTATATTTTTATTACATTTTACTAAAGAAGATATTTCTTTTCCTGGTAAAAGATCAACACATATATCATAATCTTCTTTCAAATAATTGGAACTATTAAAGTTTTTAAACAAAATATTTTTATTTTCATCTATTATTACAATATATAAATCATTATCTACTGTTTTCATATTGTTTACAATTGTATTTACAAAACCTATGTTCCATTTAGGTAATCCAAAAATAATTTTACTTTTATAAATATTATCTACAATTTTTTCTTTTTCAACTGTTTTACTTTCTATTACTTCTATTACTTCATCTATAATTATTGTATCTGTATTTTTTATAACAGGAATCTTAACTATTTTCTTTTCAACTTTAACTATTTTTTCCTCAATTTCATTTAAACAATTACTTATAATATAATCAAATAATTCAGTATCTATTTTTCCTTTATTTTCTACATAATAATTAAAACAATTCTTTTTAGATATAAAATCATTTCCACCAATAGATATAAAATCTGGTTTTTCATCATTTAATATTTTATATATTTTATTAAAATTAATATCCTTACTAAAATCATTTAATACTATTACATAATATGAAACTATATCATCATAAACTAACTTCAATCTTTCATAAAAATCCTTCTTGGAAAAAAAAGAAACTACCCTACAATAACCTTCTATTTGAGATATTTCTTTATTATATTTTTTTATATCTCCTACAAAAAACAAAGAAACATTAAATTCATCTTTTAGTTCATTATAAACTTTCTTAGAATAATCCAAAAATTTTTCATTATCATCCATTACTATTACAACAGTTATGCTTTTCATTTACTCATCCTTACTTAATAGGAATTTATTTGTATTCATATAGGATTCCAAAGTTCCCGCATCTCTCCAATAATCCTTAACAATACTATATTTCAAACTTCTTTTCTTAGCTAATATCGAGTTTAAATCGCTAATCTCTAACTCTTTTCTATTTGATGGATTTAATATATCTAATATATCAAAAACACAGCTTTTATAAGAATATATTCCAACCACTGCATAATTATTAGGAGGATTAGATGGTTTTTCTATAACATCAACTATTCTATCTTCTTCCATTACTGGGACTCCAAACCTTTCAGGATCATCTACTTCTTTGAGAGCTACCCATCCTGAACAATCTCCTAATTTCGGAACTTCAGTAAATTCATTTTCGCTAAAAATATTATCTCCTAATATTACAACCATCTGTCTACTACCTACAAAATTTCTACACATTTTAAGAGCTCCGGCAATTCCAGAAGCTTCATCCTGAACTCTATAAGTTAAATTAACTCCATATTGACTACCACTACCTAATATTTGCATTATACGAGATCCATCATCTCTATCTATTATTACTATTATATCTTTGATACCCATATTAACTAATGTTTGTAAAGGATATTCGCACATATGTTTATCCTTAACAGGAAGCTCATGTTTATTATAATATTTGGTTAAAGGTAAAAGACGAATACCTTTGCCACCACAAAGAAGAATTCCGCAAAATTTATCCATAATTTCCTCCATCTTTATATTATACAATAATCTTACATGTTTTGACTTCATTCATATATTTTAACAAAACATATATACTCCATATTTTCCAACATTTCCCATTTCCTAAATAATAATCATTAATATCTTTTTTAATTTCATTAATATTAATAAAAGGAATATCTATTTTACTCATAAGATCAAATATTTCGTTTTTAATACTATTCAATACTAATCCAACTGGAACCGAAAATCCCATTTTTTGTCTATATACTATATCTCTAGGGAGATATTTACTCATCAATCTCTTTAATAATACTTTAGTTTCTCCATTTTTTATTTTATAATCATTACCTAATTTATTCATAAAAGAAATAATCTCTGTATTTAAAAATGGAAATCTTCCCTCTAAAGAATGATGCATTAATATTTTATCGGCTTTCATCATTAAGTTATCTGGAATCCATGTTTTCTGATCAAATTGCATCATACTATCTAATAAATTACTACCTTTAAATAAATCAAAAAAATCAATATTTATATTTTTAAAATATTTATTGGAATCCATAAAATAAGAACTATTTTTCATAAAAAGATTAAAAGATTCTTTACTTATATTATTAAATTTATTTAAAGTTGAAGAATATTGTCCGTAGCCCCCAAAAATCTCATCTCCCCCTTCTCCTGATAATACTACAGTTACATGTTTTTTTACTTCTTCACATAACCTATAAAGAGGAATACATGCTATATCAGATACTGGTTCATCTATAGATTCAATAAATTTTGGAATATAATCAATTAACTCATTATTAGTCATTAAGATTTCTACATGGTCTAAATTACAAAATTTAGCCATATCTCTACTGTATTTAAACTCGTTAACATCAGGAAAACCTATATTAAAACTTTTTAGTCTTGATCCTGTTTTTTTTATAAAATAAGATATAATACTAGAATCTATTCCTCCACTTAAAAAAACCCCTACGGGAACTTCACTCATTAATTGAGACTTGACTGAATTGTTTATCATTTCATAAAGCTGTTCTTCTATATTAGAACTAATTTCTACATTTATATCTCTCTTATATTTTTTAACCTCTCCTGATTGTAAATCTAAATAACATCCTGGTTCTAATTTATATATATTTTTAAATATTGTATGTGGAGCAGTTACATATCTAAATACTAAATATTTATACAATCCAACTGGATCTATTTCTGTATTATTTAATATTTTTATTAATGTTTTTATTTCCGATGAGAAAAAAATAACATCATTATCCTTATAATAATAGAGTGGTTTAATTCCAACTTTATCTCTTACTAAATAATATTTTTCATTTTTTTCATCCCATAGCATAAAAGAAAACATACCTTCAAAATCATTAAAAGAATCTATTCCCTTATCTTCATAAAAATGAACAATTGTTTCAGTATCAGTATTTGTTTCAAAAGTATGATTTAATTCTATTTTATTCTTAATTTCTTTATAATTATATATTTCTCCATTATAAACTATTCCTATTTTTTTATCTTCATTATATATTGGTTGTTTTCCATTTTCTATATCTATAATAGATAATCTTACATTTCCAAAAACACCTTTCTTGTTATAACATATACCTTCATCATTAGGTCCTCTATGCTTGATAGATTTCATCATTAAGTTAATTAAATTATATTCCTCGTCTGAACTATATAATCTATTATTTCTGTAAAAAAATCCAACTATTCCGCACATAAAAATTTTCTTAACTCCTCTAAAAGATCATCCTCGTATTCTTTATAGTTTTCATAAAATAACTCAAAATTAACTATAAAAACTTTATCCTTGTAATAATTTTGATAATATGTAACTATATCACTATTTTTATCTGTAATTATTACTTGAGACTTATTATTTTTTTCTAATAATATTGGAAACATTTTATCATTCTTAATAAAAACTTTATCACATAATAAATCAATAGAAATATTATCATAATTAACATATGGATAAATATAACAATATTTAACTGTATCTATAAACCAATTATATATAGCATTATATGTATTTATAAACCATTCTCTAAAATCATTTATTATTCCAGGATGTTTTATTATTAATTTATAAAAGTTCTTCATAGATGCCCCTGGTTTATATACTTCATTTAAAATAGGATCATGCGATATATGAACCACAAAAGCAAATAAATTATAATGTATTTTATAATTATTAAGAAACATTCTATAACCCATCTCTAGATCTTCCCACCCAAATCCCGTACCTAATGAGTTTTTATAAGAAAAATTTTCATTAAAAAATGGATCTTTAATTAAATTTCTTTTAATAGAAAAATTCCTAGTTATACAATTCAAATAACTATTAAGATTATAATTATCTTGTTCTCTTGAATCTTTTAAAATTTCCTCTTTATTTTTTTCATAATAATTAATTAGTCTAAATACATTTTCATCCTCTATTATACCGTTATAAACCTTAGACCCATCTTGCGAAATGATAAAATTATTTCTAGTTTTTAAATGACATGGTCCTATAACTATATCATTTTTTTCATGACTTTTTAAATGTTCCTCTAAAAAATATTTATTAGGAATTACATCCATATCTTTTATTAATACTATATCTCCTATAGATTTTTCTATTCCTAAATTTCTAGCACCACATTGTCCTATATTTCTATCAGTTTTATAAATCCTTAATGGTAAAATTTTAATATATTTTTTAGCAACCTCTATAGAATTATTATCAGAAAAATCATCAATTAATATTATTTCAAAAAGATCTTTTGATAATGTTTGATTATATAATGCTTTTAAACAAAGTATTATTTCATTTTTACTCTTGTTAAAAACTGTAGAAACTATAGATATCATTTTATTTCCTTGTAAAATAAACAGAAATTACAAATACTACATTTAAATAGTGATTTCTAGCATATTCTTTTTCTTCATAAGTTTTATCTTTCCATGGTTCTTTATAAATATATTCAATTTTATCTATATTAAAATATTTATCAAAATCATAAGAAGTTTGAAAACTATGTTCACTAAACCATACTTTATGACCCCATAAAGTTTGAGCTTCCCAGCAAGACCAGTAGGGAACTATAACTGTTAATTTTCCACTAGGTTTAAGAACTCTAGATATCTCTTTTATAATAAAAGCTACCATATCATCATCTTTCATATGCTCTAAAAAATGACTAGTGTATATTTCATCAACCTCGTTATCCTTAAAAGGAATTCCTTTAGATAAATCACATTTTATATCTACATCTTGATCATCACTCCAGTCTACTCCAATATATCCATCTTTTTTAAATTTACCACATCCTAAATCTATCCTAATCATTTTATCTCCTATTTTTTGAAAAATCTTTAATTTTATCACAAACTTCATAAACATCATCATTAGTTATAAAGTTGTGAACCGGGAGACTAATTGTTCTATTACTAATATCCTCTGTGTTTTTGAGATATAAATCATTATATTTTTTAAAAGATTCCATTTTATGTATAGGATAAAAATATGATCTTGTTTCAATATTATTATCAGATAAATATTTAATTAAATTATTCTTATCTTCTGCAATAATAGTAAAATCTTTATAACTACATACATTATATTTTTTAATATATTGAAAACCAATATCCATGCCACTAAGATATTTTTTATATAGATTAACTATTTCTATTCTTCTATTTACTTTTTCTTTATATTTTTTAAGATTCAATATTCCAGTTATTGCATTTATTTCAGAAAGTTTAGCATTAATTCCAATATACTTAGCATTATAGCTTCCACTGAACCCATAATTTCTCATATATAAAAGCTTATTATAAACATCTTCTCTATTTGTAGTTATAACACCACCCTCTCCAAAAGTTATAACCTTAGTACAACTAAACGAAAAAACTTCAGCATCTCCAAAATTTCCACACATTTTATTATTATAAGAACTACCAAAAGCATGAGCAGAATCATATATTACGGGAATATTGTATTTTTTAGATATTTTATCAATAGAACTAACATCACATGGATTCCCAAAAACATGAACCCCAAAAATTATTAAATCATCAGGATTATTGTTTTTAACTATCTTTTCTACCTCAATAGGGCATATTGTTAAAGTATTTGGATCTATATCACAAAAAATAGGTTCTAAATTATTCCATATTACAGAATTAGCAGTAGAAACAAAAGTAAAGCTTGGTAAAATAACTTTAGCTCTTTTTTCTTTTATTGCGCTTAGAGATAATATAAGACCTATATCACAACTACTAACCGCAATAGCATACTTGCATCCTATAATGTTCTTAATTTCTTCTTCTAGTATTTTACAATATTTTGAAAAATTTGATATCATTCCAGTATTTCTAATATCATTATAAAATTCTTCTATCTCTTTCCATTCTGGAATTTCCGGTTTAACCAATCTAATCAATTTTCGCTCCTCCATTTATAAAATTTAGCAGGGTTCCCCATAACTATTTGATTATCTGGTATATTCTTAGTTACAACAGATCCTGCACCAATTAAAACATTATTCCCTATTTTTATATTTGGTAATATAACTGATCCAGCGCCTATAAAACTATATTCTCCAATAATTACCTCTCCACAAATTGTTACCCCTGGACATATTACCGTACCTTCTTCAATTCTATTATTGTGAGTTAACGTACATCCGGAATAAATTAAAACATGTCTATCTAATAAAATATTATATGTAAAGTTAGATCCACTCATAACAAAAACACCACTAGGAGAATAGTTTAAGGATCCACTAGAAAAAACATAAGATGTAAAATAACTATAATCAATATCTTTTAAAATCTTTCTCCTTATTATTGTATCTCCTATACTACATATTAATTTTAACTCTTCGTTTTTACAAAAACCTATACTATCTTTTATTTTTCCCAAAATAGGATAAAAATTATTACCAATCTTAATATCTTCTAAGATATTATCATCAAAAAACCCTTTTACATGTATTCCATACAATGATAAATTTTCTAAAAAAGTACAAACTTCTTTTGCTAAGTTTCCAGCACCTAATAATCCTATATTCATAATTTATACCCAGTAATATGAACTACTAATGGACCTCCTCCTGGTTCAACTTTTATGTTTTTAAATCCTGAATTTATCATTTTAATTAAAGCTTCTTCAGATGTCATCATGTTTAAATGATAATCATAAGGATAACATTGATTTCCATAAATATATTCTTTAACTCTTTGTCTAGATATAGATGCCTTTCCATTACATATATTACATTTTGGATCTGATATTGATGAATTATAAGAAACACAGAAACAAGATCTTAAATATTCCTTAATACATATATCAAACTCTGGCATAATTATAAGAATAAATCCTTCATTTTTTAAAACTCTATAACACTCATTAAATAAAAAATTTTGTTCTTTAAAACCAATATGCTCTATAAAATGACAAGTTATTATTTTATCTACTGTATTATCTAAAAATGGAAGACCTTTACTAACATCACAAACCACATCAACTTCTGTAATATTTTGAATATCTATATTTAAAGAATCTTTCCATTCTTCACTACGATTTTTAAATGGATTAGGACCTCCACCAATATCTAATGATAACATAGTTACTCCTTATAGTTTATGAGTATCCCAAATTTGATTATCTTTAATATCTACATATCTACCCGTTATTGCTTTTAGGCAAAACACCCTATCTAAATTATACTTTATTATTAATCTTCTTCCTAAATCCGTATCTAGTCCATCATTATAATGAACCATATTAACATTATATCCTCCTACTCCTAAAAGATAATTCTTTTTAATGCTAACATTATTAAAAACACATGATGCACTATTTAATGGTAACTCTCCAGATATCTCTAAATCATTCCATAAATTATTATTATATATTTCATTAACATCTTCTATTCCTTTCCATGTACGGTTTCCTATTACTATCACATCTCTATTAAATATTTTATGATTATTAATATGATGATATAGGAGATTTTTATGCGGAATTGCATCATCATCTGTTATTAATATATATTCTGATGCAGATTCCTCAAAATTTTTATTATGACATCTAGCTAAACCAAACGGTATGCTTTTAATCCTTTCAAAATAGTTAATTTTAATCAAAAAGGGATAATTATTTTTATTTTTATCTAAATATTCATATGTTCCATCCGTAGATCCATCTACCCCAATACAAATCTCGTTTGGTAATACTGATTGATTACTCCATGCATTAAGGAAAACTTTAATAGTATTTAATCTATTAAAAGTTGAAACAGATACTGAAAACATTAAACATTCCTTTAATTATAGTTTTCTAGTTTCGGAAGGCTGAAAATCATTAGGATGAGTATATCTAGATGTAAAAGATTTCTTACAAAAAACTTTCTTAACTTCATATTTATCAACTATTCTTCTACCCAAATCAGAATCCAATGCATCCATATAATGAATCAATTTTTCATTATATCCCCCAACCCCTATTAAAAAATCTCTTCTCAAACTTACATTATTAAAAATACAATTAATATGATCTGGATTATCTATAGATATTTCTAATTTTTCCCATTCATTTTTATTATAAATATCTTCTATTTCATATGGTAAAAAAGTTGATCTATTACCAACCACAATAATATTATTTTTATACTCTAAATGTTTCTCTATATGATGTTCTAATAACCTCTTATGTGGAGCTGCATCGTCATCTGTTATTAAAATATAACTACCTTCTGAATTATTAAAATTCCAATTATGACATCTAGCTAAACCATAATAATTTTGTATTCTATTAAAATAATTAAATTTAATTTTAAAAGGATATGATAAACATTTATCTTTAAGAAAATTTAAAGTATCATCATTCGATCCATCAATACCTATGCATATTTCTCTAGGTAGAATTGTTTGATTACTCCAAAAATCAAGAAATATTTTTAAAGTATTTATCCTATTATATGTAGATACAGAAACTGAAAAATCTAATCCATCCATCTAAGACTCCTATTTAATTTTTTATTTAAAAGAGAAAATAAGGCATCTTTTGTAATAGAATTTATTGCTTTAGGATCAAAAGGATTATTATAGTTTTTTAAAAAATTTAAAATCTCTTCAACTGAGTCTTCTATATCATATTTAAAATTAAAATCAAAAAGATCACAAAATTTAGTAGAATCAATAAAATAAGACCTTTTGTCCTTACTTTCTTTATTATTTAATATATTTAATTCAACTTCCATATTTAAATCTTTTATTTTATTTTTTATTTTTTTACCAACCTTAGCAACATTTAAATTATATCCACCTAAATTAAATATTCCAGGAATTGGATCATTACTAATTAATTCACAATAGGCTCTTGAAACATCTTTAACACATATACTAGGTCTCTTTGCAAAAGCATCGTTTATTATTATAACTCCTTTATTAAAAGCACTAAGAACCATTGTATTTACCATAAGATCAAATCTCATTCTTGAAGATAATCCATAAACAGTTCCTTGTCTAAAACAAGTAACTTTAAAATCATCATCGTTCATCATCATTAATTCTTCTTCAGTTATCTTCTTATTTAACCCATATCTACTAATAGGATTTAAATTCTTACAGTTTTCATCAACTATTCCATCTGAAGACCCATATATTGATGCTGAAGATGCAAAAAGAAAATGTCTTATTCCATTATCTTTAGATATTTTTGCAATATTTAAACTACCTAATAAATTTATATCCCATACAACATCTGGATCATACTCACAACACGGATCATTACTTAAATATGCTAAATGTATAACTCTATCTATTCCCTTTAAGTCTTCTTTATTTATATCTCTTATATCTTTTTTTATATTTTTTATTTTATTATTTATTAAATATTTTTCATTATTAAAATAATCCGTATCTAATGAAACTACATTATATCCTTTATTTTTAAGATCTAGACATAATACTGATCCAATATATCCACATCCACCCGTAACCAATATATTCATATATACCTCTATATTAAACTATTTATTACTTCTTTCCACTCTCTTAAATATCTATCTTGGTTAAAAACTTCCATAGCTTTTTTTCTACCTTTTTGACCTATTCTATAACATTCATCTTCGTTTTTTAATGAATATTCTAGATATTCTCTTAATTGTTTTGGATCATTACTATAAAACCCATCCACTTCATTTTCTATCCACATATCTTCATCATGATAATTTGTTGTTACAATAGTAGATCCACATAACATAGCCTCTGCTCTTGATCTCGGCATTGGAGATCTTAAAGTTGCATTAAAAAATATTTTATAATTTCTCAAAAGATCTACATAATTACTAAATTTTATTCTTGCATAATCATTCATATTTACAAATTTTTCTGGTTCTTTGACTTTCGGGAAATTAGAAACAAAAGAATAATATTTTTCTTTATCTTCGTTTCTAGCGCCTAGATAATCATTTTCAATACCATCAACAACTTCTTTCCATAGATCATATCCTCTATACCAGGGACGATGTCTTACAGAGTTAGCAATATAAATTATATCCCTTTGTGGATCAATTAAAGAAGGATAATCAGCAGGATCAAATCCATGCCATATTGTTTTAGAATTATTAAATCCCCATTCTTCTCTACATTTATTAGAATTAGTTATTACTAAAGTATCTCCTAAAAAATCTTTATATTTTTGTATTTCCTTTTCTATTGGTTTCATTAATAAATCTTTTCTCTTATAATCGAACTTAAACTGACCATAAAAAGGAGGAGTTCCATGACATAATGCAATCTTTGGAATGTTACACTTATTAAACAGCTCTTTAAATATATAACCCCAATTTTTATCTAATATCCCATTACTTAATTCGTGACATAAAACATTTTCATCAAAATGAAAAATCATTAAATCATAGTCATTAAAGTTAATATCTTCTAATTTATTATACTTAATATATCTAGAATTATCTCTTAAAGGCCTTTGATTATAATCCCATCCCATAGATCCAGGTCCATCTATTAAATAAAAATCATGAGGTAATTTCCATAATTCATATTGATGAGCACAATGCCATCTGTAAGTTAATATCTTAAGTCTTTTACTAACACTCTTACTTTCAATAGTTTTCTTTTCTAATATTTTAGAATAAGATATATCTTTAATATCTTTAACTACTATATTAATATCCTTATCTTTAATTTTATCATATAAAACAAAATTTAATCCTAATATCTTATAATAATAATAAGCAACTTTACTATAATTATCTATTATAAAATTATCAAAATTATTCATGTTTTTTGACACTAAAATTGGCAATAATTCTTCACTAGATAATAAATAAATACTCTTGCCAGAATTTAAAACATTATTAGATATTTCTTCTTTATTATCTTTATAAATACCTCTATTTATCCATTCTAAAATTTTATAATATATATCACATGTCCATTCCTTAGCAACTATAGAAATATCTGGATGTTTGTCTAAAAGTTTCACAAAATTCTTCATAGAACATGATGATTTAATAACATCATTAATAATAGATTTATGAGATTTATGAATAGTAAAAGCTTTATCACTAAAAACTATTCTTAAATTTCTTTTATATAATCTATAACCCATCTCAAGATCTTCCCATCCAAATCCTGTAGATAAATCATTTTTGTATGAAAAGGATTCATCAAAGAATGGAATAGTAATAAAATTAGATTTTATTGAAAAATTTCTAGTTACGCAATTTAAAAAACTATCTAATTTAACTGTATCTTGCATTTTATTAAATTCATTAGAGTTTTTATTTTTATTAACTATCTCCATTATTTCATCTATATTTGAATTATTAAAATAACTAGTTTCTAAATTCATATATCCTATAACAACATCACAATCTGATTTATTATGTAAATTATAATGTTCTTCTAAATATTCATAATTTGGAATACAATCAAAATCTTGAATACATACAATATCTGAATTTATATATTGAAGGCCTATATTCCTTGAAACTCCTTGTCCTAAATTATTATCATTTTTTATTAATTTTATATTTAATTTATTCATATAAGATTCTATTATATTAACTGTATTATCAGTAGATTTATCATCTACTATAATTAACATAAAATCTTCTTTAGATAATGACTGTTTTATAAAAGCATCTAAAACATATTTAACTTCATTAGATTTATTATAGACAGCCCCTACAACGTTTATCTTCATTAATTCCTTATAGTTTTTTTATTTTATTTGTCCAATCTTTATCAAATAAGTGAGTAGTAATTAATCCAGGTTTTAAAATAACCCTAATATTATTTTTTATACAATCTATAAAGAAAAAACAATCACTATGGTTTTGATAATCATTTTTCCATTTAAAATCTATTCTTTCTAAAATAATCTTATTTATTAATAAACATCCAAAAGATGTAGATCCAACTTCCACTAGTTCTCTATTAAGTATATACCTTAACTCATCTTCAGGTGGATACTCTCTATATATACTATACTTAAAATTAGGATTATCACTATCTTTCCATCTAGTTCTTTCCTTTCTATATAAGAAATACATATCCTCTCTAAATTTAACTAATCCACTTAATATTTGTAAATTATTACTAATAAAACAATCTATCATTTCCTCTAAAAAATTATCTCTTGGCATTATTACATCAGCTTCTAATAATAAAAGATAATCAAAATCATATCCTAAAAAGAAATCTCTTATAGAATTATATGAATCTGATATTTTTTCTCTAGTAGAAGCCAAGTAATCATATTCTATTCTTTTTAAATAAAAATTATCATATTGTTTGGTTTTTTCTTTTAATTTATTATAATATTCTCCATTGTCTTCACTATTATCAATAATAATTACCGAATATATATGTCCTGATAGTTTTTGTCTTAATATAGAATTAAGATATTCATCTAAACAGTAATCTTTACCAGAATAGGTGGGACAAGCGATAAGTACGTTCATTATATAATCCTGCTCTCAAAAATCTATACATTTTTAAGTAATTCGCTCTCTGAGTGATCCCGTAGTCTAAAACGACTAAATGTCTTCTACTTGAGATATCTAGAGTCTATCATTGGATGGGGCAGTCTCATCCGTCTGTTTAGATGATCTACTTAATAAAATTTCCTTAACTTTTTTATACGATGTATAAAAAGTTATCTCTTTGTCTGTATGTCTACTAAGTAGGTTCCGAGTGGCATTGTAATCAGCATCTAGAACCCCGCACTGAGTGCAATAAAATTTATCACCTGTACGAGAACCTAATCTCCCACATAGATGACAAAATCGCGAACTATAAGCCGGATTTACAACAACCTGATGAACACCGTTCACTATACACTTGAAATCTATACGATCTTGTAAATAACCCTTAACCCAGGAAGACATAAGTCTATTAGATCTCTTATTATATCTAAACTTACTTTGCCAAGTTAGATCTTCAGTTATGAGAATCTTAGGTTTTTCCTGGTTAAAAAATTTATTTAAACTTTGGTTTACAAATTCTTTGATTTTATTATCTTGGATCTCTTTTTGATGATTATATTTTTTATGTCCTAAATTATGGGTCTTAATATTTATAGATTTTATAAAATCTTTGCTATTTTTTGACAAAAACCTTAATTTATTTCTCTTTTTATTTTTATCATTAAGTCGATCTGATTCCATTTTTAATAAATCATTAAAGTTTTCTCCATATTTATTATTATTTGATGAAGTGATAACTGTTTTAAAACCTTTATCTATCGATATTGTTTCTATATTATCATTGTTATTAATTTCTATAGTAGATGGGCTATGAATTTTTATATAATTATCCTTTAAAACTACAATTAAAGTAGTATTTATCTTAATTTTAGAAGTTAATAATAATCTAATTCTTTTTCCTGATGTTAGTCCTGATATATTTATCCATAGTCTATCTTTTTCATCTGTATAGTATCTATAAAGATCTTTATCAATCCTGAAAGATCTATTACTATATTGATGTGGCTTAGATCCTAAATGATTTCTAAGTCTGGATTTTAAATATTTATGTAATCTATCTTGATCCAAAACCATGTCTTTAAATGGATCTGGTTTATCAAAATCCTGAAAAGTTATAGCTTTGTAAAGTAAATCTTTAGCTTTTAAAAGATAAAACATATAATGTTTTTCATCTTTAGTGAATCTATGATTTTTATTTATATTTTTCTTGGTCATTATAATAGAGTTGGACCAGTTAGATCTGATATTAGCAAAAGCATCATCAAAAGCACATTGACTATATTTAGATAATAAATTAAACCTTTTAAATAGTCCCAACCTAGACCAATTATTTCTTAAATCTCTAGTATAGTTTACATACTTTAATCCTTCAAGAGAACCATAAAACCTGAAAACTTCATTTTTAAGACGAACATATCTAATAGCTAACTCATGTAACTCGGATAAGTTTTCTTGAGTAGCTGTAAAACAATAATTTTTTATGGTCTTTTTCATATAATACTCTTTTTTGTATAAGCTTTACCAGATTTGTATAAAATTTTTATAGACTGTTATATTCTATAATTTTTAATATTATTTTTATCTATTTCTTTATCGTGAAACCAAATACATGGAAATCCAGTATATTCAATTTTCTCGTTATCTAATCTATCCTTATATTCCTTTTTTAATCTATATTCAACACTTATATCATCTACGTTTATATCCCATTCATTAAAACATAAATCACATTCATAATTTATAATTTCTTCACAACCAAAAATTAATACATAACTATCTCTTTCTTTTTTTCCTTCGTACAACTTCAATCTTTCATCACATGATGGACAAATAATATAACCAACAGGAGTGATATCTTCATCGTTAAAAGATTCCAAAAAATTAAAAAGATCTTTCTCTTTGAGTCTAATTTTATCTTGTAACCATTTATCTCTTGGTGAATATCTCCATCGGTCTTTTTTGATTAGATCTTCTATTATTTCTTTTGGATCCATCATTTATTTTTAATCTTCCAATCATACAAAATTGTAAATTTTAAATCCATAAACTGTCTATTCTCGTCATCTACACTTATTCTAATTTCATCAGGTTTTTTATAATTATATAATTCACTAGAACAATTAGCCATAATAGACATTTCATTCCCAACTGGTGTGAATCCATGAAGTACCCCTGGAGGAATAGATATTAATTTAGGATTTAAATAACCTATAAAATACTCATCTATATCCTGATATGTAGATGATCCTTCTCGAGCATCGCATAAAACCAATTTCATCATTCCTGATACGCATACAACATTATCCGTCTGTATTTTATGTAAATGCCATGCTTTTATTATACCAGGATAACAAGATGTGAAATAAAACTGACCAAATTTTTTGAAAAACGGATCATCAGATCTGAGACATTCAACTAAGCATCCTCGATCATCTGGAATCACTTTAAGGTCTTTTACAACTACATTTTCAATCATCTAATCTCCTATTTACATAAACATTCCATACTATAAAATTTATCTGATAGTTGTTCTTTGAGTATTTTTGATCTGTCTTTCCCATATTGATCTGTCATTTCTAATGTTACATGAAATTCTTTGAAATCATTGACATATTTGATAATATTATTATAATAGTGTCCAATCCCTGTGAAAATATTAATTTCACTTTTTTTAATATAATCAAAATAATGATGATAAAAACGATCATTGAAAATATCATCATAAAAAGTATAATCAAAATCCTTTATTTCTTCATCTTTTGCAATTCCAAAAATTATATGTTTATCACCAAAAGATATTATCAGGCTTTGATCATTAATTACTATATCTCCATTATCTATTTTACTTTTATAATAATCACTACTCTTTAAAATATCACACATGTTATCAAAACTATATTTACTAGCATCATATTTATGAGATAAATATCTAATTATAATATCATTATTACCATAAGTAATTTCTTCTTTGAATCCCAAAAATCTCTTAATTTTAGATAAAATATCATTTTTATTAACAATCTTTAAGCCATTGTCTAATATAAAAACAGATAAATGAAGCAAAGTACTAGTTTTCCCGGACTGTCTTGGCCATCTAAGAAATGTATTTTTGTTATCTATGAACATTTTGAAAAATAAACTTTGATACCATCTTGGATAAAATTCAAACCTATCTATACACCAATACGATATATCAGTACCATCAAATTTTTTGTTTAACATTTACTTATCCTCTTTGATTTATTCATTTTAATTTCCTCCTGGTTTATTAAATTTAGAAAAGTTTATCTTTTTATTTTTTCTGTCTTTTAAAAGGAACTCTTTCTAATTCCTGGCTGATTTTTATCTAGAAAATCAACACCCACTCGACCAGTTATAGAGTAGGATTCGCTTACAGGAGTTTCGCCTGTACTGGGACCTATGCCGGATAGTTGGTCCGGAACCAGACCTGACGCTGTGAGCGTAGCTAATATAGATTTACCTAATAACATTAGATAGTTCATCGACTTATGAGTAATAACAGTCTTGAAACCTCTTCCTTCAAGGTTAAATTTCGGACCCTTCTCTGAAATCGTTTTACTCTTTTTAGTTTTTCTTGACTTTACTTTATTTATTTTAAAATTTAATTTTTCTTTAACTCCTTGACCTCGCCTAGCTATTACTAGGGCTGCCGCTGTGTGACTATTAAGTGAGTACATTTTTCTATATTTTAGATTGCCAAGAACTGAGGTAAAGGCTGGGTTTTTTAGATGAGTTTGTACTCCGTCCTTTTTAGATCTTGCTATGATAGAGATAATTATACCTCTGTGTTTAAAATTGGATTTCATCCGGTTAAACTTTTTAGCTTTCTTGGTCTTTGATTTTTTCTTATTTTTATCATTAGTTTTAAATTTAAGCTTCTCTAATGTTATGTCTTTACCAACTGATTTAGCATAATCTACTACTTCCTTAGCAAGTAGTCGAGTATCATAGTCTCTTTTGTCTTTTTGAGCGTATTGGATCCTTTGTTTTCTAATATAAAAATGTTTGAGTAAATTACCATGTTGGTCGGTCTCGGATAAAGCTACTCCGTCTGGATTAGTATCTATTCCAATCATACCATTAGTCTTGGCGGTTATAATTTCTGGATCGTCTATTTCATATGAGATCTTAGTCTGAAACTTATCATTTTTGTAAATTAGTCTTACTGTGTAGCAAGTATGATCAAAATCTTTAAACTTATCAGGTATAAATAATTTGCCTTGGATCCATTTTCCTCTCTGTGATGGGTCATTAACTTTTAAAATATCATATTTTTGGCATTGAATATTAGCATTTCCAAAATGATCTTTATTACTTTCTCCTCTGGAATAAAGTTGATTATTTCTTATCTGAATCCAGTCCTGTTTAGTAATGGATCCTGTTTGTAATTTTTTCCATAATCTTTTACCACCAAATAAAACTTTTTCATGTGGGTTACTAAAGGCTAACATAACTGCGTCATAAATATATCTTGCATTCAAAAACCTAGAATAATTATTTTTTACATATTTTCTGATATTATTGAGGTCTAAACGATGTTTATGAATTGCTTGGTAAGAAGATCTCATGGCAGAGCACTGGGATTTCATGAGATCAAGAATAATTTGTTTATCCTCTGGTTTGAAATAGGCTTCTCCGTGAATTACTTTAATCATAATTTATTTTTCAGATTTACCCACCATTCCCTATTATTTCTATACCATTCTATAGTTTTTCTTAAACCATCTTCAAAATCAATTTTAGAGTACCATCCAAGTTTATTAATATGATAACTACTTATTGCATATCTCCAGTCGTGTCCTTTTCTGTCTTCAACGTATTCAATACTATCTTCACCTTTATTCATTATTTCTAATATTTTTTTAGTTATTTCTATATTGGAAACTCTACATCCTGTTCCAATATTATAAGTTCTTCCAATAGTTCCATTATTGCATAAAAACCATATTGCATCACAACAATCTTCTACATGAAGCCATTCTCTTTGATTTTCACCAGTTCCGTATACAGGAACCTTTTTATCTTCTAATAAATTAGTAATAAAAAGAGGAATTAACTTTTCTGGATACTGATACTGACCATAATTATTACATGGTCTAACAGTAATTACTGGCAATCCATAAGTTACATTATAAGCTCTTGATAATAAACCAGTAGATGCTTTTGATGCAGAATAAACTGAAGATGGTTCTAATCTATCTGTCTCATAAGAATCTCCACTTTTTACAGATCCATAAATCTCATCAGTTTCAAAAATAATCATTTTTTTAGGGTTAATTTTTTTTCTACAAAATTCTAATAGTTTAAACGTACCTATAATATTAGAATGAATAAAAGGCCACGGATTATCTATGGATCGGTCAACATGAGATTCAGCAGCCATATGTACTACAACATCTGGATTAAAATCAACTATTTCATCTTCATAATCAAATATATCGTTTATATCAGCTTTAATATTAATTAATCTATCATTATTTTCATATTCTTTGATATTATCAGGATTACCAGCATAAGTTTGTTTATCAATATTCATTATTTTACAGTCAGTATTGTTCATTAAATAATGAATAAAATTGGAGCCAATAAAGCCAAGTCCTCCAGAAAGTAATACGTTTTTCATGTTATTTGCTTAGTTTCTTTTCTATCTCTTCAATTCTATCTTTTAACATCATAATATTATCCCAATTGCTATCACAAAGGACATCTTCTTTTATTATTATATTATCAATATTATTAATATTTTTAAATTTTTCCTTCAAGGTTTTCTCTACCATTTTACTAACATCTATATATTCAGGTAGGTTGAAAAAATTATGTAACACTTTTCCCGTATCTTTATCCATTGCTCGATATACTTTCATACTATTTCTCCTTATTTTAATTAATTTCCAGCTCCGTTCCAAATATTGTTTTTCATATCATACCATACGTTTTGATAGTATGCTTTACCTTCATGATCATATCCATAGATATCCTGATGTAATAACCCATTACTTAATAAATCAGGATTATTAGGTGCTCCCTCAGAAATAGGCTTAATCCCAAAAACACAAATACGATATCTAGCCTCATTTTCAGAAGCTCCACTTGTTTGAAAAAGCTGAAACAACCTTCTTGATATATTAGGCCAATAATTTGAATCTATAACAAGACTATTATTAAAAGATGATCCACCAGTTATTCCAGTAAATCCAATAGAAATTCCTAAAATATCAAAATCCATTAAATAATCAGAAATACCTGTTGTTTGATGATATACTCCAATTGTCCATCCCTGAGATACAAAATATTGAGCTGATGAAAAACTACTTATTAAAGCCTCTATTTGTGGTTTTGTTGGTATTGCATTTATATTGGCTCTTATTTCATTTATATGTACTGCTCTAATAGGAGTACTTCCCGCAACAACAGGATCTGGAGAAGTCCATCCTGGTGGTATTGGAAAACTATCTGGAATAGGCATTTATAGACCTCAATCCTCATAAGTTGTTTTTTGTTTTTTAATATAACTAGATAAAATAAACCTTATCAGACTCGATAAGGTTATTTTTCTATCTTCGCAAATATTTTTAAGTTCTTCAAAAAGACTCTCTTCTATTCTAAACTGAACAATTTTAGTCTTCACTATTCCATCCTATGTATTACAATTGTATTACTTCATCTATATTATACTCTATTTTTATAAATTACTATCAAAATTAATAAGATTTTCCTCTTGTTAATCCCATAAATCTTTCCATTGTTATTGGAGGCATAAAATCTCCATCTTTTTGAGCCCTATCTATCAAGATACCCATATGAAGATGTGAGTTTCTATTTCCTAATCCAGTTTTACCTAAATATTCACCTTGTTTTATTTCTTTATATCCACCATCTGGAACATTATAAACAAGCTTCGACATATGTGTCATCCACACATAATAATATTCTTTTCCTTCAAAAATAATAGGATCCTTCATTTCGATAAGAATAGAATAAGGAGTATCTAATCCTGGATAATTTATAGTTCCCCAAGGAGTATGTCCCCATTCGCTATAAATTATATATCCATCACATGGAGAATAAACTTCAGTTCCAACAGGACATGCAAAATCTACTCCAGAATCTGAATCATATGCCTTATCTGTAAAATGATCTAAGGGAAACTTAAAACTTTTCTCCTTTTTATAACCTAAATAAACTTTCTTGTTTTCTTTATTTTTAGTAAAAGATAACTGTAATCTATCAGCAACTTTACCTACCATATTTACAGTCTCTCCTCCTGTTAAAATAGGATTTTTCCAGTTATCTGGATCGCATATAATTTTCCAATCTTTTTCTTTGTTAATTATAACAGGTTTATTTTTTAAATTATCAGTAATTTTGCCTTTAATTCCTATGTAAACTTTTTCATTATTTCTAGTAAAAGCAAGACCTAATCTACTAGATATTTCTTTAAGATCTTCAGTAACTACAAAACTACCTTCAAGTAGATGATCGTAGTTATCTGGAGGACATATTATTTTCCATGTATTCATTTCTTCTTCATCTCCGAAAAATTGATTCCATATTTTATAAAATAAGAAATTTCCAAAAGGACTCTTCTTATTTTTATAGTCCCTATATCCAATCCAAGGGGTATATTTATAAAGGGTGGCAGTGCCTACGTTTTTACAAACAATTTCCCCATCGCTAACAATCCATCTCTTGTTAACCTTATTACCTATATTATATATATGATCTTGGTTTATATAGTTTTTAAATCCTTGAATAGCTCCTTTAATTTGATTATAGAATCCTTTATATTTATCATTTTTAAATCCTGAATCTGGAACTCCAAAACCCATCGCCCAGTCAAGTTTATTTTGAGTAATCTCTGAAAACAATAAAGACTGTTCTACTTGTAGTTTAGTCAATATAATTCTAGGATCAAAACTAAGATCTTTACATAATTTAGTAATAATATCAGAAATTAAAATATTATCTATTTTATAATTATATAATTTTGAGTTTATTTTCTTAAAAAAATTATTAATATCTAAATCTTTATACTTAACTAAATACTCATCTTCTATAATATAATTTTTATTAAACATAACACAACTCTTCCAGTCAGGATGGAACTAAAAAACTTCCCCTACTATTAGCGCATATTATATGATCATAATTATCATCTTTGAGAATACCTCTCTGTAAAACAGTAGTCTTGGTTTTTTTACATTCTAGTTTTTCTCTTATATAATCCAGGGATATAAACGGATTTATATTTCCACAAGTATAAATATCTAAGGAAGCATATCGAAATTCAGGCCATGTGTGTATGGAGATATGAGACTCAGATATAGCAACTATTCCAGTAACTCCACAAGGAACAAATTTATTAAAAACAGATCCTATTATTGTGGCTCCAGATTCCATCGCCCCTCGTTCTATTATACTTTTTATTTTATCATAATTATCTAGAATAAAAGAAGAACATTGTGATAACTCAGCTATTATATGATAACCAAAAGTATTCATTAATATCCTTTAATTATGACTGCCATGCCCAATTAACATCAGCAGTTATTTGATCCAGTATAATAGTAGATCGAATTAAATCTTGATAAGATTCTTCGCCATATAATTTAAATGTTTCATTATCCTTACCGTTTTTACTAATTATTTTAATAGCGTTATCTATCATTTGTTTAGACTCTTTCATTTTACTCACAGCATTAATAAGATTTTCCGTATATTCATCAGCAATATTATAATCTACAGTCTTTCTACCATCACTAACTAAGTCCTCTTCGTCCTCTTTATAATCATCATCTATTTCATCCCAAGTATAACTTTGATCTATTTCACTTGGTGTGTAAAAGTTTTCTCTTTCTTTATCATCAAACATAGAATCTGTATCATAAGTATTGAAAGCTAATTTATTTCTTTTATTTTTTCTAGCATAAGCTGGTTCAAAAATATCGTTATACTTATCTTCAACTCCGCCAACATACTCATGTTTTGGATAATAATAATTTAAAAGATCTATTATTTCTTCTTCATCAGAATAATCTACTCCCCAAGATTCTAAACTTTCTAATAAATCTAACATTTCCTTCACACGAAACTTCCCAACTATTCTATTTTCCTTAATAAAATAACCTATAAAATTTATTAATCTTTCATCGTCTGTATATGCATACTTATTTTTCATTTTATTATTTGCTACCCTAACTTGAAACTCTCCCTCTAATATTTTAATAACCTTAGCAGGATCGTAGTCAAAGCCTTGGTATTCTAATGATTTCATAATTGCACCAAAATCTTTTTGATTAATAGATAGATCTGTTAATCCCGTAGAGGTTGAAATATATCCCTTGCCCATATAATTTAATAAATCAGTAAGAACTCTTCTCAAATCATAATCTTCATCAAAATCAATATTATGTAGCTTTTCATCTACATCATCATATATTGATTTTTTATATATTTTTTTCATTTTAATTTACTCCTAATAATAATAAACTAATCCGCTCGGTCTTTGTAATAGTTTTGTTTTTGAATAAACTACTGGAAAATCATTACTAAAATTGGTTCTTAAAGATATCTGATTAGTCTTAAATCCTAAAATTGATCCTATCACTATTCCTTTATTCCTATGTTTAGATTTAACCACATCATAATGTCTAAAACCACTCTTTTCCACATATTTCTTACTCCCTCTATCCTTTGTTCTTTTCGGTTTTATGATCCACTCCAGAGAACTTATTGTTGGGTTATTTTTACATACTATTGATATAGCATCATTACTATGTAATTTAGATAAACCTAGTTTTAATCTATTTTCTTTAGTTATATATCCAAAAGTTGAATCATAAACTAAACCTAATTTTTTAATCTGATCTCTCAAAAAAGTTTTACCTATTTCTACTAATGAAAACCAATATCCATGTTTATTTTCAGCATGATTAAAACTAACTTCCTCAACTATCACTTTAATAATATTTATTCTTTTCATCATATTTTTAATAAATCTTAAACTTGACTCTTTTCTACATCTCTGGGATGGAGTAATTTTAGATCCTGATCTATTATCAAATCTTGGTTGTCTATATCTTAATTTTCTTAATCTTCTAGTCCTTCTATAATTTCTTCGTTTTGACATACATCTTTTAACATCTTGCCTTAGTTCGACCTGTCCTTTAAAAACTACCTCATTGGTTTTATCGTTTACTATACTTACTCCAACTTTCTTAGCTCCGTCGTCTAATCCAATTATAAAGGATCCAACAGGGTTGTTTATAGATCTTAAAAGTTGAATAGTAAATGGAACTACAGTTACTAATTTGGCTTTACCATCTCTGAGTAATCTTCTAGCTCTGGCAGATCTAGTTGGTAAACATGATTTTCCATCCTTATCTATTACAAAGACCTTAACTTGTTGCATCTAAGCACTCCTAAAAGTAAATTGTGTCCTCGGAAATGACGCTTTCTCATTGATTAGAACTGGACAAATCCTAATGTACTTGGCGAAAGCTATCGTAGATGTATCTTCACCTGTAATAATCAGCTTAATTCCCATCTTATCCTCGAAGCAACTAACCAAATGACTAGTTTATGTTAGTTTGAATAAAATAATATATTTTATTCAATATTACTCAGCTCCAACTGATTACAGAAAACAAATATTATTTTCTTAATTCTTCATTATATTTAACAACAGATCTTAACAAATCAATATTATATCCCTCTATTTCCATTCTTTTAATTATTGCTGGAATATCTTTTAATAAGCATTTAGAGCTATATCCTCTTTCTTCAGTTACTATAGTATGAGACCTATTTATTCTTTTATCGGCCAACCATGACTCTCTTACTTTATTATAATCAGCGCCTAGTATTCCACAAATATCATTAAAAATATTACAAAAAATAACCTTAACCGCAAAAAAACTATTCTCCATATATTTCACTATTTCTGACTCAACCGCAGAGAGAGTATAATATTCAGCCATAGGTCCCATAATAGACTGAAAAGCTCTAATAGTACATTTACATGCATCTATATCTCCCCCAACGACAACAAACCCAGGATTTTTCATATCAAATTTATGATCATGAAATTTTGTTTCCCCTATATATTCAGGACTTACACAAATTTTCTTACCTGTTTTTTTAATTAATCTATCCGTAGTTCCTGGGACTACAGCAGATTTAATACATATATAATCTGAATCTATCCAGGAAACAGCATCTTCAATAGCTGATAAATCACAAGATCCATCACTAGATGATGGTGTGTTAACACATACAAAACATAATTCAAGTCCATTTATTTTATCCTTTATTTCCTCTCTATTATATTCTGGAATAAATTTGTCATAAATTATAGCATCTGGAAAAACACTATTATGAAGAGCTTTTCCAACTATTCCATAACCAACAATTCCTATCATTTTCATTATTTCACCTATCATAATTTAATATCTTTCTACTTTATCAGATCTATTTACTAAGTTCATCGTAGCATTAATATTATTAGCAACTTCTACAAAATTAGGAAAATCTGTTATATAATCAGTAATTTCATCATTATCGCCTTTTGTAACAATCTCTATTGTAATCTCTACTAATGCATAATCTTCTGGATTATCTTTCCATGTTTTTGAATTTTCTAATCCCTCTATATTATAATCAACATAATCAACATATCTACTATTTTGTTTTTCAAACTCTTTGATTTTGCTTATAATAATATCCATTTGGTTTTTATTTCCATAAAACTCCCATACCTCTTTAATAATAAAATGATCTTCATTAGATACACGCTTACTCCAAAAAGAATCTGAAAGTTTTTTAAACGATGCAGTCTTATCAATTATTCTTACATCATAAACACCCTCTAACTCACTCAAAAGATCTCCTGGATCATATACTATTCCCTGATCTTCAAGTAATGCAACAAGGTTAAGAAAATCATAACTAGATATCCAATAAAAATTATTACTGAGTTCAAAATTCTCAAGAAATTCCTCTATTGTTTCTTCTAATTCTTTTTCATTTCTATTATCTTCTAAAAATTCTTCTTGTTCATCGTTTCTATATTCGTTTAATGGTTCAAAATCATCAATAATATCATCATATTGTTCAGCTTTATAAACCAATTTTCTTTTCATTTATTTACTCCTATAACAACTTTTATCATTTCTTCATTATTTTCTAATTTTCTTAATTTACTTACCTTGAAATTTTCTTCTATCATTTTTAACCAATCGATTATTCTAACCTCTAAAGAATATTTATTAACTACTTTTTCTTTGGATTTAATAGACATTGATTTTCTTAAATCATTATTATTTATCAACTCTATTAAAGATTTTTTCCACTCTGTGTTATCTGAACATAAAAGACCACAACTATCTTCTCTTTTATACCATAAATTATTATCTATAAAATCTCTATATGGTTTAACATTAGAAGCTATACATGGTATTCCAATAGATCCATACTCTATAGCTTTAATATTACTTTTACATCTATTAAAAATATTGTCAACTAATGGCGCAATTCCTATATCTAGATTAGCATTATATAAATTATTATAATAATCAAAAACAGGATTTTTATATCTATACTCTTCATTTTGATCTGATTCAATAATTGATGACCATCCAATATATTCCATTTGATAATCTTTTAAGTATTTTTTAAAATATCCTCTATAATCAAAACCAATAATCACAAATTTAATCTTATTTTCAAAATCTTTTAAAGTCTTACCAACTACATCAGATACTAATCTTAAATCTCCATGATGTGTCGGAGATCCAGCCCACCCTATTCTTACTACTGAATCATCCTTGGTTTTAATATCTTTATTAACATATCTCATATCGGCACAATTAGAACAAACATATATATTTTTATTAAATTCACTATATTTTTCTTTTAGTGAATCAGTACTGACAGTGACCACATCACATAACTCCATAAACTTTTCTATCATTCTTATCTTATCTTTATCTTTATAATTTTGAGAACAAAAATTAGAACTGGGAATATCATGAAAATAATCATCTATCTCGTAAACTAATAACTTTCTACCTTTGTACGGACTAACCTTATTATATACATTTTCATTATTTTGTCTCTGGAGAACTATTATATCCGACCACTCCATATCAATATCTGACATAACATTTCTAACCCTAATATTACATCTTTTAAGATCAGCTAAATAACCATAAGGCTGGACTATTCTATAAAATCCACATCCATAACTATCCCCAATATAGCAACAAATATTTATCATAACTAATCTACTCTCTTTATTTAATTATTCTCTCTTAGAAATATTTCTAAAGAATAAGCCATAGATTGTATTTCATCAAAAGCAACATCTAATCCCTTTATGGCATTATCAGCATATATGTTCCATTCATGACCTGGAGGAAGAAGAGGAGACAACTGGTTTACAAGTTTTCCTAAAATTATCTCACAATTTCTTATTTGAATAGACATACTATCTAATTCTTTATCAACCTCTAATAATAATTCATCTTGTAAAGATCTTTTATACATTTTATTTATCCTCAATTCATAGTTGTATAAGTATCAAAACTACTACCATCATCACAATTACACTCATCACAACCACATTCGTTATAATTATCATGATCGTTGCAATACATACCATCTATTTTTCTATCCACATATTGTTTTAAAATATATCCAGACAATCCTACTATAACTAACATCAAAAAATCTTTCATTTTTCCTCCTACGATAATTCTATTATTTGTAAAATAGATCCTCCAACTGATCTATAATATATTATTCGACACCAATAATCTATTATTAATGGAGGATGGGTATTTTTAAGAATCCATTTAGCTATATCTACTATTCCTCCACTTCCATCATGAGTATCAAGAGCTATTTCTATATCATTAGATCCTATATTAGCTAAATGTAATCTTCTTTTTGGTGGTTGATCAGTAGTAGCTAAAATAATACTACCACTTACTCCAGCATTTATAGTAATATGCCTATGAAATATACTTTGAAAAGGCTGAAGTGCGTCCTGAAATGCAATATAATCTGACATTATTTATCCTTCCAACAAAAATTTGAATAGTTACAGAAAATACAATGCCAGTCTTCCCTAACAAAAGATCGTCCTGGCAAAATACTCTTCTTTATATTATACTTCAATCTCCCAAATCTTTTTAATAATTCTTCTATTATTTTATCATCTCTTATTACTAAAAGATCCTCCATTAATAAACTATCTCTATCTAAATAAAGAATTAACGCCTTATTAATATCATTCTTAAATATATACTTCTTAAATAATTCTTGTCTCGGTCCTTCGCCATCTATATACGCTTTTCCATCTTTTAATCTCATGAAAAGCCACATATATAACTGTATTTGATACACATTATTAATCTTAGGATCTCCTGATTTAATTATACCTCTAAATGGATAATTTGACAAGCTTTTTATATCTACTAAATAAGGATCCCCATCAATTTCCACTATACTATCAAATCTTCCTTTTATATGCTCTTCTTTATCTATAATTGTTATTTCAAAATTTTTAAGTATTTGCATATTAGAAAAATAATGTGTAATTTCATTATGAATAAAATCTCCAATTTTACTCGATAAGTATACTTTTGGATCTATTTTAATTTTATCATTAGTATTATTATAGTTCAAAAAACTATAGTATATCTTTCTTTCGCATTCTCCAGCATCTGTAACTGAAAAAAACTTTTTATTGTTTTTGCCACTACTAATAGAAATATTACTTATATATTCATATACTTTATTACTTAAAAACCCCATTATATCTCGCCAATCATGAAATCAGTTATAACTTTTATCGTTTTTTTACAATCAAAACAAAGAAAAGATATATAATATATTTTAAAACCAATATATCTTCTTACAATGACATTATTACAATTTAATCCTGAACCACATGTACATTTTAACAAAACTTTATTAATGTCTAAGGAATCCTCAAAATCATTTTTAATAATTATTTCGTAAAAATTCTCTTCTTGCATACTAATAACCTTTCAATCACATAATAAAAGACGTACCTGGTTCCCCTATTGTATAAGCAGGATCTACAAATCTATAATCAAGAGAATTAGCTAAAACGAATCTTTCCATTTCTCCACTTTCGTTATAAATTACATCAATATAAGTTATAGGAACAGATGATCCAATTCCAAAATCTCGAATAGGATAATATTTAGTAATATTAACTACTTTTCCTTCGCCTTTATTTGTTATTACTTTTTGACCTATTTTAACAATCAAATATAACGCCTCACATCATAATCTCCAGTTGTTCCATCTGGATTCCTCATATTAGGAGATAATGGAGTTTCTCTAGAATTAACATTACCAGTACTAAACATGGCAGATGTTGGTAATTGTGTTGGTCTAGCTAATTTATTAAGCACTTTAACATAAAAAGCTGTTCTACTAGCATCTATAATATGATCAGGAGATGATTTATCATAAATTATTCTACCTGATGGACTTATAGAATAAGTATGATTTCTAAACTGAAACTCAATATCTGTATCAATTTTATCAATAGGAAATATCGCTTTTTGTCTTTCTATATGAGCTATAATAAAATCCGTCATTGCTTGTTTAGCATCCTTCATAACTGGCTTTCCTTTTTCTTTGCCTATCATACATCTACTACTAAAATTTATAGTAATTAATCTTTTAGCATACTGTCTTTCTACGAATCTATTCCATCCCATTTTTTCTGATTTAAGTATCTGAGATACTGCAAGACCGTTGGATCCTTCATCCATTCCTAATAGTTCAAAATTAAAAAATTTATCTATAGTAAATATTAAATCACATTGATTATCATATGTTAGATTTTCCATATGAATTCTACATATTAATCTCATTATTCCATTAGATTCTTCATAAACAACATATTCGCTCGGATCGTCTGTATATCCTAAATCAGCACCAAACCAATACTTATTATATCGACTTAAACTAAGTCTAGATATCTTGTTTAAAACATAATTCTCAAGAGTTAGTCCTGATTTTAAGATAGATTGAGTTATAGTATAATTTAAATCAACATAAACATAATTACTATATTCTAATAAACACTTCTCAAAATATTTCCAGTTAAATACACCATGTTCTACAGTTCCCCAATCAGCTTCAACTTCATGCATGTATTCTATTTCTGTAAGTTGCTTTCTATGTTTTCGCTCCTCTTCATCATCCCAATTTGGATTAACCTTGGAAGAGAAATGATATTCTTTGAATCTCATTGTTGGATCAGTACAACAATGATAAAAATGATCTCTTCTTCCTGTAGGAGTACTTGATAAAACAACTATATCAGATGGACTATTAATTGAAGTGGATAACTCAGCTACCCAAAAAGCATGAGGCATTCTATCAGCCTCATCGTAAAGTTTATAATCATAACTTTTGGATCTTGGGGCATCTCCTCCTTCTCCAGGACCTTTAAAATCTATAACAGCACCATTAGGAAACCTTATTTCCCAACCAGAAGATGATGCTGATCCTTTAGAAATTATAACTCCCTCGGCCAAAGCTTCTTTATATTTATTATTTTTATCAAGAAAAGATAAAGCTCTTTCATATACTGTTCTAGCCCAATCATATTTAGCAGAAGCTACTAATATCCTAGCTCCCTTTTTTGTTTTAGTTTTTACGTATACTCTTTTACCATCCTTAGTAACCCTCTTATTTTTTGTTTCTGTTATCGGCTTACAAAAAGCCAAATACAATGACATAAGTGCAAGACATTCAGTTTTTCCAGCCTGCCTGCCTATCCTAAAACACACTTTGTCATGAATAAATATACTATTGAGAAGTAGCATCTGGTACCATCTTGGATTCCAATCAAAACTCTTTATGCACCAATATACAATCGGAGATAGTTTAGATACTTCGATCTCTTTTTTAAAATCTTCGCTTAATTCTTTCATAAAAAAATATAAGTAAAAAATCACTTTCTACTTATATTATACCTTCCTTTTCAAAATAAACAGTTAGTCGTCAGATATTGAACTAAAACTACTATTAAGCCAAGAACAAGATCTAGCGGATTGAACCTTTTTGGTATTTAATCCCCTTTTACAACTATCTTCTTCATCGTTATAATTAACACAATAAGAACAAGGAGGATGAGATTTTTTATTACTACCATCAGACTTTTTGCCTTTAGTATCTTCTTCTCTTACTTGCTTAACCATATTTTTTAACTTACTAAGATCTTTTTCTGTTCCTGTCCCTGGTTTTTCAGTTTCAGGTCTTTCCATACCAGGTTTTCCTTCTGGTTTTTGAGGCATATCTAAAGATGGTTTTTCAATATCCATTCCAGGTAAAGTAATATCGACCTTAGGAACTAAATTAATTTTAAGATCAAATGTCCATACATTATCCTGTTTTTTCTCTTCTTTTTTTTCACTTTTTCTAGGATCTCCACTAAGATCAATCACAAAAAAATCATTATCTTGTTTTTTATAATTTTCAGAAAAATCACTTAAAAAATCACTAAGAGGCATTATTTTCTCTCCTCTATCTCTTTATAATTATCATGAAATATTTTCATAATTTCGAACTTAACTCTTTTCCAAACTCTATCATTAGAAACTGACATATCTACTAAATTTATAGTTTCCATCATCATTTTAGAAAAAATATAAGTTATAAAATCTTCTTGAGATAATTTAGATATGTCCATATCTTTATAGTTTTTCATAGATAAAACTTGTGGATCTTTAATCACTTTATCTAGATCTTTAAAATTATTTATTTTCTTTTCCATAAAATTTACTCTGTTCACTCCTTGCTTCCAGTTTTTTTCTTCTCGACAAAAGATTTTAACGATGCACAAAAAGATTCTGGATCGTCAATATCTTTTTTATCTTCAAGTTTTTTTGCACATTTAGTAAAACTTCCACCAATAGAATCATAATATTTAGTCCATTTATCTCTTTCGGACTCTTTGAAAGATAATTTGTTTATACCATATATAGCATCTAATGCATTCTTTAAAATACATGGTAAATGTCCTTCATTAACAAGATTTTTAAAAGCACTAACTTTATTAATTCCATCTTTTTTCATGGTTTTAGCTTTATTTATTACTATTCTTAATTCTTTTTCATTATCCATATTATCACCTATAATCACTTTCAAAATCAATATCTTTAGATCTTAAAATTTCTTCAATTTCATAAACACTATCCTCAGTTCTAGATAAATAACGATCTATATTTCTAACCAAAACAGAAATATCTGATGACTCGGGATCAGGATATATTTCCTTGAAAGTATCACTCATTTTTATTAAACTTGATTTCATATCATTTATCATTATATAATAACTATCTATCATACCTAGATAATCATTAATTTTAACAAACGGATCAGCCTTTTTTATAATTCTCATAAAATTACTCCTGTCCTTCCAGTAATCTAAAATCTTTAAACTCTGATGGTAATAGTTCTTCTATTACATTATTTACTACATTAGCTATAACTAAATTACTACCCCTCTCATCAATAACCTTATAAACTCTTAATTCATCAGTTATTAATGAAAATAAAGGAAATTTTCTTTTCTTTTTCTTAGCTGTTACATCTAATTTAGCCAACTTATACACCACCACATTACTTTCTTTATTGTTTTCATTATCAAAATATATATTAACACCATCATCAATATCTAAATATTGACTTAAATCATATCTTAATTTCTCTAAATTAAAAGCATCTATCTTTGATAAATCTTCTATATTATCTGTAGATATAGTAATCCTATTATCTACTTTATCAAATTTTACTCTTAATCCGTTTATTATTTCTTCCATAGTTATCTATAATTTCTTTTTCTACTATTTCTTCTATAAAATGAATTATGATCTCTATCCTGTTTCCCAAAATCATCTATCACTTTTACAATTAATTTTGATGCTTCGTTTTCAGACAAGTCAAATGAAGAAGATACGACATCTATCATGTCATATTCTTTCATTCCTCCATCTACCATACTCATAATGGATTGTCTTGCAAGATCCATATCTATATCTTCAAATAACTCTCTTCTTTTATCTGTCCATCCATCAACCATACATTCAATACAAATATCTTTACTAGATGTAAACTCCCCTTCGTCTAAAATCTCTCCACCACAAATCTTACACTTATTTAATGGATCTTCGTATATAGCTTTTTTGTTTCTTAATTTTTTAGCAGTATTGTTTAATTGATTATCTTCCTGATTGACCTCATCTAAAGCTTTCTGAATCTCTTCGGGAGTTTTACCAGTCATAGAAACATCACTAACAATTTGATTTGGATCTTTACCTTGATTTTTCATATCTTTTATTGTTTGTTTTAAACTTGGATCAGTATTATTTAAATTTGGATCAGTATTATTTATATCTGTATTAATCATAGTATTATTTAAATCATCAGCAATTCTAAGAATTTTTCTTTTTGATATTCTTTTAATTGGATCATTAGGAAAAACAGAAGTATCTTTTCTTAATTCTATAGTATCCCCAACTCCTGGATACATCTTGGATAAAGATTTTGAAATTTCCCATGCATCATCATAAGATATATTTAATCTTTTAACTAATACGCCCTCAGCATGTCCAGGATAAATAACTAATTTATCCGGAAACTCAGCCTTTAATAAATTCATTACTTCTTCTGGATCAATATATTCTTCTTCTAATGGTACTTCTTCTATATTTTTTTTAGTAATAAAACCATCTAAGTCAGCCTGTCTTTTTGATTTACTTGAAGATATTTTCCTAAAATTATCTGAATAGTTTTCTAAATCTTCTTGAAAATTAGCTCCTGTAGATATAAATTCATTAACCTGACTACCAGCCTCTTCAATACTCTTCCCTTCTATAGATAAAATTAATTTTAAAGAAACAAATCCTTCATGTATTACTACTTCGTATGGACTATATTTACTATTTAATTCCTCTACAGTTTCTTCAGATTTAGCAATATTTCTAGCCATAGACCCTAACCAATAAATATTAAAAATATCATCATTAACTTTATCATAATCTATAGGATATTTTCCTCTTGTAGTTATTCTATCTAGTTGAGACTCAACTTTTTCAGAAATATTATCTTCTAAAACTACAGCTTTCTTTTCCATTTTATTTATTTTATAAACTGCATAAGATAATTTTTCACTTTCATCTTCTATAGATCCAATATCTTCTCTTTTAAATGTTTCTCCATCTTGAAGATATTGCTTTACCATGTTTTCTAATTCGGGGATTCTTTGTTCTATATTACAAAGATCATCAGTTAATATAACAACTCTCCCCTTACTAGGAGAAACCCTTACCTCTGGTTCAGAATTTTCTTTATTATAATACTGTACGTTTATTTCTTTTTTTTCATCATTTAATTCATTAGATATTTCATTAAAAGCTCTTCTTTTCTCTAAACAAGCTTTTAATTTTTTTAATTTATCTTCTTTTTGATCCTCTCCAGGTCCTCTTTTTATATCATTTCCAGGAGTATTCATCTGATACATTATTTCTGAATCTTTTAAATCTAAATCTTTTTTGTTTAATATTTTATCTAATAAATTAGGTAACCATGGCTCAGTTGTTGGATCCTCAAATTTTCTTCCCTGGTTATCAGGTCCTTTTTCCATTTTCTTTCTAGTTTTATCCCATGATTCTTCTAAACTATCTGGTTGTGTAGTTGGATAAGCTTTATTACCAGCATCTGATGGATAATACATTTTATCAGTATATTGAAAATTACTTTCATCGGACTTTCCTAATCTTTTCATAACTAAACTCTTTAACGATGCTTTTCTTTCTTCATAATTAATATTAGATTGACTCATATCTTGCCCTGTACCCTCTCTATTTACTGAATTGTTATTATTATCAGCTGGAGAAGTGCTAAGATCCTCTCTATTCTTAATTTCATTTTCAATCCTATCCTCTAACTGTTCAGTAACTTCTTCTCCTCTGTTTTTCATATCCTCGTTTATTTCAATAATTTCTTTAAGATTTTCAGATTCCTCGCCCTTAATAATATTCTCTATCTGCATATTATCTGTAATTTTACTATCTAGCGAGACTTCTGCTGTTTTTTTCATCGAAGCTGTAGTAGATATCGTACCTACCCACATACTAGCCTCATTAATAATATTAGTTAAATCAGGATCAATAACTCCAGCATTTGATAATTCATTTGATAAAGTATTAATTAAATATACACTATTACCACCAATATACCATGTAGAAATTACTATACTATTAAGCTCATCTGTTACATTTATAGTATTGTAACTATTAACAATATTTGTCACAGCATAATCTATATTATTAAATTCAGTTAATTTATCATTTATTAAACTATTTAATAAATCAAATATTTGTTTTAAAGTATTATTATTTCTTTTATTATTTGGATCTTTTGGATCTGTTGAAACAGGATACTCAATTCTAGCAGTATCCTCAAAGTTTTTAATATATTTTGATAGGTCCTCTCTAGATGATATTTTCTTTAAATCGTTTTCTACCTCTGGTTTCATTTGACTTACTGTTACATGATTTTCTAATGCATAAAGATATCCTTTAATACTTTCCCAAGACAATGGATCAAATGTCATAAAATCCGTAAATCCCTTAGTATTTTTATTTACCCAATCAGTTAATGGATTTACGGCTGTTTTTATTTCTTGTTTTTTACTAGCTGAAGCATCAGCTTCTGATCCATGATCTATACCGCTTTTACCATTCTTAACATTCTCTATAATTTTATTTACTTTCTTCGCTACTTCTTCTGGAGCCTTTTTGGTACATTCATCATAAGCCCACTTGGTAAACTCTGGATTTCCTTCTATAAATTTTACAAAATCTTCTTCGCTTGCTATTTTAAATAACATATCTCCATCAGACGCGTATAAAACATCCTTGTTAGAATAAATATTAAAATTAATATTCCTACCTAAAATATAACTAGCCGTATATTTATTAATAATATCTTCTTCTTTAAAGCTATAATCCTTATTACTTAAAGGTTCTATCGGCAAGTTATTAGTTCTATTAGGACGACTATCTGTATTTGTAGATTCTAATCTACGCATCCCTCTATCTATGTACATACTTTATCTCCTAGATTCTATTTATATCATCTAAAGAAAATATATTACTTATATCATTACCATAATTATTTTTGAGAATATTAAATATCGATATATTATCTATACTTTTACTTTTTTAAAGATTTAACTTCAATACCAATCTTATTAATAGCATTTTTAATCTTATCTTCTGTTTTTCTCTTACTAACAATACCTTTAAGCTTATCCATTGAAGATGGTTTTAATAATGTATCAATTATATCTCCACCAGGAACTAAATCCTTTACAATTGCTTCTCCAATTTCTTTAGTTTTTTCTTCTACTTTTTCAGGAACTCCAGAAACATCAGGTCCTGTCCATTTAGAAAGATCTATTCCAGTAGTATCTTTTACATCACTTATTCTCTGGTTAAACCAATCAGTCAATGGATTCTCTGCCACTTTTATTTCTTTCCCTAGTTTATTCATTATATCTTTATTCCAGGATATAAAATTAGAATTAACCTGAATAAAATTACAGAAATCTTCAACAGAATTAGATTTATATACATTACTACCATCAGTCACTAAGAAATAATTATCTTTATTATAAAAAGAATAATTTTTGACATTATCCTTCATTATTGCTCTTTTTATTATTACTAGATCATCAAGTTCTATCTTATCATTTCCTATTGATATTAATTCTACTGGAGATCCATGAGTATTTTTATTTTTAAATATATCTTCAAAAATACTACCACATGAATTTACAGATAATGGATTAAAGTCCGGTCCATGATAATCAATAGAAACTCTCTTTATTCCCTCATTATCTTTCCACCCAAGAGCATTCTCCTCGACTTCTTTTCCCTTTTTATAAAATAATTTATCATTATCTATATTATAAGAATCATCTTCAGAAAGAATTTTTAATATAGCGCTTTTAATAACAGAAATACAATTATCCTCTATAGGTCTAGTAAAATGAGAAGGAACAAGTTTTTTAACCATTGTAGACACACTATATTTTACTCCCATAGTATCAAATAACTTAGGAAGTATTATAGACAATTGAGAAGATACAGCATCTATTTTGTTTTCCTGATCGTTCTTAATAGATAATATTTCCCTATTTCTAACATAGTCTAAATCATTTACATAATCACATGAAAATATTCTTCCTATTTCCTCTTTCATTGAGTTATTTTCTATTTTTTTATTCAATGATTGATGTTGAATATATTTTTTCCAATATTCAGGATTATTATCATACTTATTATCCATACAAGAAGTACAATATTTTATCCTTAAATCATCTTTATTCTCATCAAATACGCTATCGCATATTGCGCAGGACTTAATAGAGTTATCTTCTCTAGGATATAATTTTCTATATAGAAAATAATCTCCAGGTATCATATTTTTTAACTCCTTGAAACAATTTAGAGACATGACAATCATATCTCAACTTCATTATATTATACTGACTTTTCACAACTTTATTTGAAATTATTTTTACATCATATGTATTATACAAATAATTGACTTTCCTTTCAATTTACGGTATAATTAATATATGAATATACTTTTCGATGATAATCTATATCAAAAAATATCCTCCTGTTTTAAAAAGAAATCATTAACAGAAGATGTTATAAAAATAGAATCTAGTGAAAAACATATAAGAATAATATCAACAAATAGGATAAGTATATTTATAAGAGAATATCCTCAATATTGTGAAGAATATTTTGAAAAATACATAGAGTTTGAAAAGATAAAAAACATAGAAAATTATAATGATGTTGAAAAAATAGAATCTATATTTCCAGATTATGAAAGATATATAAACATAGATGATCATAAAAAAATAATTATAACAAAAAATGAAATATGTAAATATCTTGAAAAGGAAAACATACTAATAAATAATGACATTTTAAAAAAAATAATAAAATGCATCAAAAGTAAAAAAATAAACTTATATATTAAAAAAAATTCACCAATAAGAATAGAAGAGATAAATGAATCTTTGATAGAAAAACAACATAAAGAATTCTTCACAGTGATGCCAATAATATCCCCATTGATAAATATTTTGGAAACATTTAAATCAAGTAGGGGTATGTCGCGGGAAGAGGGACAAAAATATTATGATTCGTTGATGAACATTGGAACTAAAACTATAAATAATTTCCTAGAGGAGATAAAATGAAAAGATTATTATCTAGTATAAAAAATACATTAGTTCCCAATAAAAGCAATATAAAAATATGTGAATACAAACATACTAACGAAGAAGAATCTCTAAATATCAATACAGTAGATATACCATTGAATAATATTTATGTATCGTCACAAATATCCCTATTACATTTTATTAATATTGATAAAAAATACATTATAGATGATCTTGAAATACAACTATTATCATTTATAACACAAAAAATAAAAGACGAAATATTTAAAATCCATAAAACAATATCTTATAAAAATGAAATGATTAAAAATGGAAAATATGATTTATTGAAATTTTTGAAATATAAAAATTTTACAATACTTGAAAAGGTTAAATATACATTTCACAAAATAAAGCTATTTCTATTTAGTAAGAAAAATAATAAAAATATTATACATGAAATAATAATGAAAATTGCAGAAAATACAAATTTTTACAAAACAACTAATGCAATAATGTCAACAAAAGATTACAAAAAACTTAAAAATATAACATATAAAGATTATTTCCAATATTATAAATTATACAATAAAGAAATTATTATTGAAGATATTTGGGATGGAATAACATTTATTAACAAAGATTATATTAATCTACTGACAAACAAAAAAGAAATAATAGTTAACAACAATCCTATTGAGAATACAAAAGAGTTATCAATAGTTCAAAAAGTTGGTACATATATAGAAAATCCAGAAAATATACAAACTATTACAGATATAATAATCCTATAATTTGCTTTCTGTTTCTTCTTTCAAATATTCGTATATATCCTTATTATCTTTTTCACATGCAATATCCAATGCAGTTTTTTTGTTATTATTTTTAATATTTATATCTACTCCTTTTTCAACTATCATTTTTACATATTCTATTTTACCTATAAATACAGCAGAATGTAATATTGTATTACCCATAATTGTTTGAATATTAACATCAGCGCCACCATCTAACAACGCTTTTATTATTTCAAACTTATTATCATATTTAGAATACATTAATGAGAAAAACAAAGGAGTAAACCCATACTGATCCTGATCGTTTATTCTATTATTTTTACTTTTTAATATTTCTTTTACTTTAGAAAAATTATAAGTTCCGGGACCATCTGATCCGCACGCCATATGCATAATAGATCTTCCATAAACTGGAACATTTCTAGTAACTATTTTCTTTATTTTTTCCTTGCTTACAATTTGTCCTTTTCTTTTCATTTCGTATTCCTTTACTCTATTATTGCATATATCTCTTTTTGTTCCGCTAAATAATAACTATCATTTCCTACCCTAATAGGGTTTTCTTTAAGAAATCTAGATGCCAAAACTATATCCCCAACTTTTACCTCCATTGGTAACAATACCGCCGTCTTTTCAGAATACTTACCATTACCAACTGCAATTACTTCACATTTAATAGCTCTCCCAAATTCAGAAACTGAATCTGGTAGAATTATACCACTTTTAGTTTCTTTTTCTTCTAATATTTTCATAAAAACATTATCACTAGTTGGTCTTAATTTCATACTAATACTCCTTAATATTATTTTCTATTGTTTTTTTCAAGTTTATCACTTCTTGAGACAAGTCATTCATTTTATTTTTCAGCTCTAACAAATTGTTAAAAGTGGATAATACTTTACAACATTTATTATTTTTATCATACAGTTCACATTCCTCAGTACATGGAAAATTCATAATAATTGTATTCATTCCACCCATTTCATTCTGAACAGGAATTACTCCCATTTTAAAAAAACATACAGGACCTTGTTCTTGAGGTTGTTTATGTTGAGAAAATCCTCCAGGTAATATAATACCCATAATATCACTCCTTTTATAATTGTTCTATTCCTTTGAAATTGAAATCCACAAAACTAATAGCAGTTTGTGATTTATTACTATATTCTCTATAATCACAATCTAATGGATAATATAAATATGTTTTTAACTCACCTTCAACTTCTATCAATCTATAAATATAATCATAAGAATCTAAAACACTATTATCTCTTAAGTTTTTCATAAAACCAGAAACATTAGGATGACTTATCCATGTTCCTCCTAGTTTTACATCGTTAGATAGATCTAAAGCAGTAAACATATCTTTTCTATCTAGTTTTTCTCTTAACTCTTTTAATAATACTATTTCCTGTTCCTTATTCATATTTTCTCCTTTTTTATAAACTTGTTATTTCTTTATAATTTTTATTATTCCACGAACCAACAGTATTACCTTTTTCTTTTTCTTCCAAAAGCCAAAGATATATTTTTAGCGCGCTTTTCATTACTTCGACTTTCGTCCTTTTTTGAGCTTTTTTCATAATAGCATTTAAAGCATCTTCAGCATCCGGCGTGAATTTCATGAAAAAGCTATTATTACAACTGTAAATGATATATCACCTCTTTTTTCTATATTATTTTTTGGTTAACTCTACTAAATACTTTATATCTACTTGTCCTATATTATAAACTATATATTCATTATTAATAAGAGTTTTACCAGATAATGCAGAAACAGAATCATATCCTCTTGGAGCTCCACTACTTAAAGAACTATATGTATCATAGGTTTTTCCCATTGCAAAATCAACAATAATAAGAAAACTATTATTATATTTATTACTCTTTCCAGACCAATATCCAACAGAATAATTAAGAGCTTTAGTACTAGCATCCGCCCCATATACTCCATCACCAAACATCCTACCTGTAACATAACCAGCATTATATGGAGGAATAATTAATCCATTAGTTAATATAGATAATAAGTTCTTATTTTGAGATCCATGAAAAAACTCTTTAATATTACCAAGTTTTTTACTAAAATTAACATACCTATCTTTTACGCTTTTAATACCCACTTTAAACAAATTAGCAGGTTTCCAGGAATTAAGATCCCTATGTTTTCTACTTGTTTCTATTTTATTAAATATTCTATCTATTTCTTTTCTATCTTTATAAAGCTTAATATCTGTTCCAAATTTATTAAACTGATCTGAAACATCACTTTTAGAATTAAGTCCTATTTTAACAGCTGTCTCAAGCTGATCAATAAGATCAAACTCGTTGATAATTTTATCATCTCCTAGTATCCAATCTGATTCTTTAATTTTTCTTCCAAAATCATGAGGAATTAAACTGTAATATAAATTATTAAGATCTCTTACCTCTTTAATACCTGGATCTATTGATCCATTTTTAATAAATCTTTTTAACCCCATCAAAGAGTTTCTTGATCTTTCCAAATGATACTCTGTAACCATACCAAGAGGAGTTTCAAATCCTCTATCTGTAAATTGTAGAGATGTAACTGATTTAATCTGATGAATATTCTCCTCCGCAAACTGTTTTAATATTCTTTTAGTCTCTTTATCAAAACTATTATCTTTTGTTATTATTTGTGGAACATCTATAATTATTTTACTTGATTTACCTACTATATTAGAGGATCCTACGGTTGGGGACAATATATCAATTTCTTCATATTTTTCAACCCTCGTTTCCCCATCTTCCTTAATTTTTTTGCCTCTAAGTTTCTTTTTAATAATAGAGTCATATTCTTTTTTGACCGAACTATAATCATAAAAAGAACCTCTCTCTTCATATATATTAGTAGAGTTAATTCTTCCATAATGTGTAAATATTCTATAATTATCATCATCTGGAGAATATTGAATTTCTATAGCATAATATTTATTATTATTACCCTCTATGTTTCCACAACATAAAATTTTATATTCTTTGGTCTCTGAATATTTTCCAGAAGAATTGCTATATAATTTTGAAGAATTCACCAAAATACTCCTTTCTTTTCTTTAATATAAAATATTTATAAATAAAAGTAAAGTCCTATTAATCATTATTATCGTAATTGAAAGATATTTCATCATTATTTCCCGGAACCATATAGTCTTCTAATATTTTCTCAATAACGTTTTTAAAATCCGTATCTTCACTTTTCAAATAAACATAATCACTATCTTCTTCAATTTTATTTTTATCAGAAGGATCAATATCATAGCTACGATAATCATTTTCTATTTCATTTATCATTTCTTCTATTTCTTTACCCTTGACTATACTTTCTCCGTAAATAATAACTAATTCATTAATTAATGACATGATATATTCTCTAAAATCATCTTTATCTTCTAGTTTATAAGATTTGAAACTATTAACAATATAACTAGTAGAAGAAGAGTTTGTTACAAAATCTAATCTATATTTCATTCATACCTCCTAATAATTTATCCATGAAAAATTGTCCCATATCTATAACAAATGAAACATCGTCCATAAAAACTAGATGTTGATCATAATTATAATTCTTTATATCTTCAGATATTTTTTCTGCTACTTCTTTTCTAAGATTTAAACAAACAGGTATAATTTTTAAACCATAGAAAAGTTTTTCTACATCTTTATCTTCAATAAGCCTACAATCAAACCCTTTCTTTATTTTATTATCTGCTGTTTCAAAACTATCATATAAAATAATTCCTCCACCAAAACTATCTTTATTCATCCAATTATCAGAACAAGACCATCCTTGATAAACACCTAGATCTTCATGATATATTATATATCCAGATATTTTTTTATATTTATCTTGATTAATATAATTTTGTACTATTTCATTAGCTTTAAAAATAACATTATTACTCATAATCTCTAGTTCCTGTAACTACTGGAAATCTCGGCACCCCATAAGCTGTATATGAAAAAAATCTCACATTAGCTAGTTTTCCTAAATACTTATCCTGGTTTTTAAATATTTCTTCTCTGTTTTCGTTACTACCTTCCGGTCTTGCCTTAAAGGTTCTACCATATTTTAATTCAAGTTCAAATATTGCAAGACCTTTATCTCTTCCTACTCCTTCGCCTATTCCTACTATTTTAAAATCTTCATCAATAAACTTTTTATATTTAAGAAGATCATAAGATCTTTCACAAACATATAAACCACTTTTATTTCTTACAATTGCTCCCTCATATCCTTCTTTTGTAAATTTATCATGAAACCTATCTATCTCATCTAAACTACTAGCTCTATAAGTATCAGCTAATACAACACTATTATTACCAATATTATTTATTTTATTATAAATATCTTTTAATAATACTGCTCTTTGAAACTGATCCATATTTTTATCATATTCTGGAAATATATCATAAATCATATATTTAATAGACTCCTGGTTTTCAGGAGCTTTTTTCTGTTGTTTTACTTTAGATATAATAGTCTCAAAGTTTTCTTCTTCACTATATAACTCTCCATCAGGAATTACATTAAATTCATCATAAATAAACTTAGTCCATTTTCTTATATGATCTAGATAATAAAACTCTTTTCTTTTTCTCGATAAAAGGTTTTCTCCTTCTCCAAAACATCTAACACCATCAAACTTTCTTTGTATCAATACTGGATAAGTAACTCTTTTCTCTTCAAACTCGTGGGCAAGCATTGGAAGAAATGGAAGTTCGTCTAACTCTTGAATGGTTTCACGATATCCTTTATCTTTTTGTTTTTGCCATTTTGATATAGCTTCAGCCATAGCTTGTTGATCAGGAGTAGTTTCATTAGACTTTCCTAAATTTTTAGGAACAACCTGTACAACATCTTTTTGAAATTTTCCACCCTGAACACCATGATAAACTATATATTTATCTCCTTCTGTGTATATACTCCACTCCCTAATTCTATTCATTTTATCCCTTGAATACAATTTTGGAATATTCATTTGCTCTCCTTTATAGTTTCTTACTATCTATATTATAATTTATTATTTTATATAATCAAAGTCCTTATTCTAATAACAAATTACGCCTTAATTCATTTACCTGATTATTTAGTTCATATATCATAAAAGCAGCTTCTATAGTAATATGACATTTACTACAAAAATAATTACCAAAATACCCCTCTTCTAAGTTTCCGTTACACTTGTAACATTTTACATTAATTTCTCTATTTTTATCTCTGTCTTTATTTTTGGTAAAAGAATCAAAATCCCCACATTTCTTGCAAATATAAGATCTAAAACCATCATGATACTCCACTTTTGATTTACAGTTAATACATTTCATTTTATCCCCTATTCCACATCACAATTTTTTCTTTCTGGAAGATCTAGTAAATTATCTGGTAGTTTTCCTTCTTGAACTCTCAATATTGTATCATATAAACAACATAAATTCCATATAGAAGAAATAAGATGATTTTCTCCATCTTCTTTATCTTTTCCTAAGACAAACTTAAATAAATGTCTAATTGATGAATCTAAATATCTTGAAATTGGCATACCAATCTCCCAATTCCTATTTCCATATTTCAAACAACCAGCTTCATAATGTTTAGATAAATGTTCAATAGTTCTAAATGGTAATAAATCATATCTCCCTTTTCCTTGTTGAGTATCTCTTACCGCTCCAGTATTAAAACTTTGCCTTTCTCCTGAATCTTTTATTTCCCATATTTTACTCATATTTTCACCTCTAAGAATATATTTCGTTATAAATCTTATATATCTCAAATATTTTTTTACAATCACAATTTTTAAAAGACAATATACTAAACTGTTTATCAATAGAATCTATCATTTTATTTTGATTCTCTGATCCAGTAGCCAAGTTTTTATCCAGTTCGGAATTATGTTTATATCCTCTTATTTTAAACTGATCAACAAGATCCTCATGTCTTATATATAAAGCTTTTAGTTTACCCACCCATCTCTTAGTTTCTGGATGACTCGAATATCCTTTCTTTTTATTTACTATAATAGACCATATAGCATGTAACTCTAGATGCTCTCCTAGTAAATGTTTTCGACATAAATACTTAGGATTTATATCCCATATTCTCATATTTATCCTTCTTTTTGTTTTCTTTATTATAAATCTTTTGAACTAAAAAGTCAAGACTAATCCTCACCAATAAAATCTTTTACTCTAATCCATATAGGAAAATATCCACCCATTGGAACAAAAATAAATTCTGTACATATATGTAATCTTTTTTTACGATTTTGTTTATCATAAAACCTCCTATATTATTCCATTATATTTTTCACTAATTATAATTTTTAGACAACTTGGATGATTAAAGTTAATAACAGCAATATTTTCCAAAAAATTATTAAATAAATCACACTCTAAATAAAGATATTCTTTTTCATCATTTATTTTACTAATATCTTTATCTGTTAGTTTTATAAGACCATTATTGAAACTATACATATTTTTTATATCTTGTCCACTCTTTATATAATCACAAATTATTTTTGTCCCAAATTACCATACTCATCTGCTCTCAAAAATCTATACATTTTCAAGTAATTCGCTCTCTGATTGATTCCAGTGGTCATTAGATTCCTAAAATCTCCCACTTAGGAATTTCTAGAGTCCATAATTGGATGGGCAGTCTCATCCGTCTGTTTAGATGATCTACTTAATAAAATTTCCTTAACTTTTTTATACGATGTATAAAAAGTTATCTCTTTGTCTGTATGCCTACTAAGTAGATTCCGAGTGGCATTGTAATCAGCATCTAGAACCCCGCACTGAGTGCAATAAAATTTATCACCTGTACGAGAACCTAATCTCCCACATAGATGACAAAATTGCGAACTATAAGCCGAATTTACAACAACCTGATGAACACCGTTCACTATACACTTGAAATCTATACGATCTTGTAAATAACCTTTTACCCAAGAACTTAGGTATCTGTTGGTCTTTTTACTATATTTAGATTTCCCTTGCCAAGTTAGGTCTTCAGTTATGAGAATTTTAGGTCTTTCTTGACTGAAAAAATTGTTTAAACTGTGATTAATAAAATTCTTGATCTTATTATCCTGAATCTCTTTCTGATGATTATATTTTTTCTTACCTAAATTATTATTCTTGATATTTATTGACTTTATTAAATCTTTAATATTCTTATCTATAGATCTTAATTTATTCCTCTTTTTATTTTTATCTGATAATCTGTCAGATTCCTGTTTGAGTAAAGTGTTAAAATTTTCACCATATTTATTATTATTTGATGAAGTGATAACTGTTTTAAAACCTTTATCTAGAGCTATGATATCTGTACCTGTATTAATATTGATATCAAGATCAATAGATCTTTGAATTTCTACTGTATTTGTATCTGGTTTTAGAACTATGATCAAAGATCCATCAAATTTAATTTTAGAGGATAAAAGTAATTTGATCTTTTTAAATCTTACTAGTCCCGATATAGAAATCCATAATCTACCCTGATTGTCATTATAATAACTATAAAGCTCTTTTTCAATCCTGAAAGATCTATTACTATATTGATGTGGCTTAGATCCTAAATGATTTCTAAGTCTGGATTTTAAATATTTATGTAATCTATCTCGATCCAAAACCATGTCTTTAAATAGCTCTGGTTTATCAAAATCCTGAAAAGTTATAGCTTTGTAAAGTAAATCCTTAACTTTTAAAAGATAAAACATATAATGTTTTTCATCTTTAGAAAACTTCTTATTTCTATTTATATTTTTCTTGGTCATTGTAATAGAGTTGGACCAGTTGGATCTGACACTAGCAAAAGCATCATCAAAAGCACATTGGTTATACTTAGATAATAAATTAAACTTTTTAAATAGTCCTAACCTAGACCATTCATTTCTTAGATCTCTAGTGTAAGTTACATATTTTAACCCTTGAAGAGATCCATAAAGTCTAAAAACTTCATTTTTAAGACGAGCATATCTAATGGATAGCTCATATAACTCGATAAGTTTTCTTGAGTAGCCGTGAAGCAGTAATTTTTTATAGTTTTTTTCATATAATACTCTTTTTTGTATAAGTTTTACTAGATTTGTATAAAATTTTTATAGACTGTTATATTCTAATAAAAACATTTTTAAATCATCAATATGTATAACTTCTCTACAATATATTCTATAATCAACATAGTTAAATTCTATTTTCATCTTAATCCTCCATATTATTTATTATGTCTAGTAATAAAAACCTATGACAGGGATATACTGTTTCATGGCAAATTAAATATACATCCACTTCTTTTGATAAATTATTAATTATTTTCATTTCTTTTATACATTCATCATTTTCCATTTCTTTATAAAACCTAACAATATATTGATTCCAGTCTATTTTACCAATAGTATAATCATTCAAGAGTTCCCAAGATGGAGATAATATGTTTCCATGATTTCTCATGACTATTATCTTTATAGAATCCTCTGATAAGTTTTTTATATTAGCAAGATAAGAAGTTTTTAGCATTAATTCATCTCTTCTATAATTATTCTATATTTCTTACCTGGAATAAAGTCATAATATAATTCTTTAGCAAAATGATTGAAATATTCAAAAGGATCACTATTATATTCTTTAAGTTGATTTAAAAAATGATTATCATAATCAGAATCACGTTCTAATTTTTCATATAGTTCATGATCCCATTCTTCTTCTCTTATCATAATACTAGGACCAAAATGCATACCACTAACATTAAAGAAATATCCATCAAATACTTTTTTCATTATTATCTCCTATTTTAATTTTATACAATCCAATCATTACTTTGTTTTATTATTAAATTATTATCATCGTTAAAGATTCTTAAAATGTTTAAATACGGAGAAGAAATATCTCTACTTATTATAATATTATAATCTTCCATATTATCTAAACAAAAAAAATAAAACCATTTTATTTCTTTATAGTTTACAATATCTACTATTTTTTCACCTTTAAGTTCATCTGGAATAATAGACATCACAAAACTATCTAAATCTTCTATCTTCCCTATAGAATAAGAATCTTCACAATTAGTTAATTCTCTAATATTATTTACTAGTATTCTTCTACATAAACTACATCCATCAGTTCCCTTTTTAACTGCTAAAATAATTATGTCTTGCATCTTTCATATTTGTTCTCCTTGTATCCAGACATGTACTTTATCTGATAAAAATTTTATTACTTCATGTACTTCTTCTTGATCAAGTTTCCCATTTCCAATTCCAGGATAGTTCAAATCTATTCTATTTACCGGATTATAATTCATCCATTCTATTAATTTTTTAATAGATATATCTATAATATTAAGATCAGCTTTATCGTACCAATATCTTTTTACTTGAAACAATCCTATTTTAGATCTAGTTAATGTATGATCCTCCTTCTCTTTGTAAAAAAGCTTCAATCCATATATCTCTCCATGTTTTATATTTTTACCAGCCAAGAATGGAAAACTAGGATATCTATTTTTAGCCTCTAGAGCTATTCCCCTACCCATTACTAAATCTCCAGATCTTTTAATAAAAGAATTAGTAGTAATTAAAAAAAGATCTGTATTGTTCCATATATTCCACATATTCCCTTTTTCTAGTATATACATCTAATTACTCCTGAATATTTTGTTTATTATGTCTTGGATTTATTCCCTTTTTTAATCTTTCCTTAAAAGCTTGTTTTTGTTCCTCAGTTTTTTCTTTTTTTACTGGATGGTTTCTTATCCATCTATTCTCTTCTTCTTTAAAATTACTTATATCCATATCCGGATCTAATCCTACAATCCCACCTTTGATGCCTATTGGTCTACATATCATTCTAACTGTAAAAAAAGTCTCATCAGAGTATAAATCTTCCTTAACTTTCTTTCTTCCTTTTTTCTCTATTCTTTTATTTATATTTTTAACTATCTTTCTTTGATTCTTTACAAGAATATTATCCCCCATTCCACTCCTGCGACAAAACTCTTCTGTTGGATACCATATGCTATTTAATGTCTCTTTTAAAACAGGACATATTGGAGCAGAGCATTTAGCGCAAAAAACATCTTCGAATATATCCATTTACTATCTCCTTTCTAAAACCCATCCCTGTTCTTTCCCAATTTTTAAAATATTATCAAGAGAATCCATCATTTCTTTTTTTGTTAAATGATACTTAAATCCATTTGTCGGACAATCGCATGCCATTATCTGACATTCTTCATTTTCTGAAAAAGCACAGGTTTTACACTTTTGATATTTTCCCTTCATTAATCCTCCTTAAGTTATTATAAAATAAATAAATTATAAAGTCAAGTCCTATTAGGATGAACCTTTATTTTACCATTAATTCCATCTATCGTAACAAAACTATCTTCCTTGTATTCCTCTTGAGATCTAACTATTAAATATTCTTCTTCTCTAGATATATTAACAAGATGAGCCATCTCTCCACCTTCTCTAGTTATTACCGCACTGCCAAAATCACAAACTTTTTTAACTATAGAATAATAATCTGGTTTTGCAAATGGTATTACTAAAACAATAGGACGATCTTCTATAATAATCATATCTTTTTTATAATGTTTAATTTTTCCATAAACAATTTTACCATATCCCGATAAAATATAAACCTCAAAAGACAACTTATCTCTCTGAATATTAAAAGATTCATCCCATAGTTTTGTAAAAAGATCTCCATTTTTTAATTCATGATATTGATCTATACTAAAACCCGCACCAATAACCCAATCACTATGAACCGGATCATCAAATACCATTTTTAAACCAAGAGGACAAATAGTTTTCCATTCCATGGCTTTATTTAAATATGGTGTTCTATTTAAAGACCATCTTTCAAAAGGAGCTCTTGGAATTCTTATCCCATCTATCTCAAACCAACCATTTTCTTGAGAATTAGCTTGGTTTATAATTAGCTTTCTATAATAAATGATATCATTATCTTCTGGTTCACTATGATCAATTTCTATTATTTTACTATCTCCATCTTTATTAATACATGTCATTTCTAAAATATTAGTATCTCTAAACTTTTCCAACTGTCTTTGTTGATCTTTAATTTTATCAATTCCTTCATCTAATTCTTTTATAATTTCATCATGATTATCTTCTTGTTCTTTAAATATTGCATCTATACTCTCTTTACAATTTCTTTCTTCTAAATACTTTCCAGTTTTAATATAAATATTAAGAGAATCTTGTGGGTTATTATAACATTTCACAAATACAGGAACATTTCTAATTTCCTTAAATAAAACTTTTAATATTTCTTTATCATGTTCAAGATAATATAATCTATCGTTATATGGATCATCTGAATAATAAAGTGGTCTATAATATCCACTACCTTCTCCAACACTTTTATTAAAAGATTTCACTCCATCAAAAGAAAAGCTTTTAATTGATCCTAATCTTTGATAATTTCCCCATGAAACCCATTTATAATCTTCATATCCTAAACATCTTACATGAGCATATGGAACAAACCATTTATCCTCATGAACATCATAATATAATCCACCATAAATAAAATCTAATTCTTTTTTATATTTATCTTCAACTTCACTTATTTCATCCACCAAATCTATCCCAATATTACTATCTCCTATAAATCTTTTTTCTCCAGATAAAATATCTATAACGTTTTCCCAAGATATGCCATGAACATCCTCCATAAGTGCCTTAGATGACTTATTATATTTCCCCTCAAGAACAAGATCTCTAAAAAAATTAGTAAGATGTTCTCCCGTTATTAGAAAATGAGCTATTGTTTTCATATTTACCTCCCATCTCTATCATAAAACAATTCAACATTATTACCAACATCTTCACAATAATAATCAGGAATAAAATATCCCTCTTTATATAAAACAGCAGAAAAACACAATTTATTATTTAATCTAGATATAATTTTCCTAATTGTTTTACCATTACGACACTTATCATCTAAAACCAAGACCTTTTTAAACTTATTAGAAATATTACTTACCTCAGAAGAAACATATATTTGTTTTCCAAAATAATATGAAAAAATAGATCCTATAATTAATCCAGATCTTTTGGGAACAACTACACAATCAAACTTAAAACTTATTTTAGATATTAATTTATCTATATCTTCAAAATATTTTTCTTTTGTAATCATGATATAATTATATAATATTTCAAAACAAAATTGAAGTCCCTAAGATTAATAAGATAAACGAATGAATCATCCAGGATATAAAAATACCACCAGTCTCTTGAGTGGATTTACCAAATAACCATCCTAAAAAAGAAAGTATAATTATATTAAGTAAGTATACACTTGAAAAACAAGAATAATGTATTAATCCAAATAACAATGACTGTATAATGTTACCATATTTATCACCATATTTATCTGATAAATAAGATAATATAAAATTTCTAAATAATAGTTCCTCTATTAGTGCAATATTCAAATAATAAATAATATTAATATTTAAATTAATAGTTTCCATTTTAGAATATAATATTAAAAAATTTATTAGTAATGTCATTAATATTATTTCAATACCTAAATTTAACCAAGAAATATTATTAACACAGCATTTTTTACCTAAATTCCCTACACATAAATATTTAGATTTTATGAAAAATGATAAAAAAACTAGAGCAACATATTGAAGAGAATAATAATCCATTAGTTCTAATTTAATCTTATAATAAAATAATAATTTATAACATATTTCTATACATGAATATGATAAAATTAATATAATTAATAACTCAATAAAATCTTTAATTTTTTTATCTTTTATAAAATAATTTAAAAATAACAACATAATTAATGATATAAAATAATATTTTTGATGAAAAAAATAAACCGATGACGACAATAAACTAGATAAATATAAAACTATTACTATTAAACAAGATAAAATAATCACAATTCAATTATAATATATTAAACATTTTATTCTAAGTCCTTCAAACTCAAACAGTGAAGATTAATACCAGTTTCATTAAATAAAATTCTTGATCCTTCATCATAATCAAGTCCTTCAAAATAATAAACATCTTTTATTCCTGAGTTAATAATACAAATAGTACACTGAACACATGGAAGAGGACAATAACAATACATTTTAGTTCCCATTGTAGATATACCGTTCATTGCAGCCTGAACAATAGCATTCCTCTCGGCATGTCCAGCTAAACAATATTCATTACCTTGTCCAGGTTTAAGTCCTGCAATTCTTCTAGGACATAAAAATCTTTCTTCATACTCATTAACTTCTTCAACCCCTGGAGGTAAACAATAATTCCTCTTATCACAATGTAATGATCCTCTTACAGGTCCATTATATCCAGTACTTACTACACAATTATTCTTAACTATAACAACACCTATTTTTCTAGACATACATTTAGAATTTTGACCAACTTGTTTAGCAATAGACATAAAATATTTATCCCAGTTCATAAAAAACAACTCCTTTACCAAAATTCTATAGATTTTTTAGCTCCAATTAATATAAATTCTTCCCTGGTGTAATCACCCGGTCTTATTCCTATATCCTCTGCATATTCATCTTCTACTATAATTGTATTATTGAAAAATTTATCTGGATAAAAAAGATATTTAAAAGATAACCCTTTTTCAAGTCCAGTAATATTAACATTTACAATATCATCCCCATTATTTACTGGATCATGTATAAAACTAACAACAATATCATCTTCATACTTACTTAGTTCTTTTTTCAATTCTTTAACCGTCATTTTAAATCCTCCAATTAATAAATTTTTATATTATTATCATCTTTCCAAAATCCTTCCATTTCTATGTTGAAAAATGAATCATATTTTGAAACCTTTCCCTCGATTAACAATCCCTTGTTTCCACATTCTGGACATTTAGTATAAAATACACTTTCATAAATATTTTCACAAATAATACACTCATATTTATTCATAATTTCATTATTTATCCTCTCGTAATAAAATATATCAATCCTTACTTTATTAATTATATTTATTATATAATATTTTGGTCAGTAAGTCAAGTCTTTTAGTATAATACAATGAGAATTATATGCAACAAAAATCAATCAATTTACGACTTTATCCAACCCAAGATCAAGAGATCTTGATTAACAAGACCTTTGGTTGCAATCGTTTCATTTATAATAAAATGTTAGATGAGAAAAACGAAGTTTATAACAGACTAAAAAATAATAAACCAGAGATTAAAAACTATAAATACAAAACTGTAAAACAGTACAAGGAAAAATATCCTTTTTTGCGAGAAGTGTCATCATGGTCATTAATACAAACTACAATAGATTTATGTAATGCTTATATATGTTTTTTCAAAGAACAAAATGATCATCCAGTTTTCAAGACTAGAAAAAATCCAAAACAATCATACAGAGAATGTCAAAGTATATATTTTTCAAAAACTAAAAATAAGAAAATTGATAAAATAAGATTTGAAGATAACAAAATTAAACTTTTAAAACTAGGTTGGGTTAAAACCAAAGGTTATAACAACCAAGAATTTTCAAGGATCAATAATGTAACAATTAAGAAACATAATGATAAATATTATGTAGTATTAAATGTAAATTTTAATCCTATTCAAAAAGAAAAAAATGATGCGAAAATAGGATTAGATCTAGGATTAACTCACTTTATAATTAACTCCAATAATAATAAAATAAACAATCCTAAATTTTTTAAAGAATCAGAGAAAAAGATAAAACAAGAAAATCGAAGATTATCAAGAAAGAAAATAGGATCTAGTAATTATAAAAAACAGAAAAAGAGATTAGCTACAGTCCATGAAAAAATAACCAACTGTAGAAATAATTTTTTACATAACTTATCCTCGAAAATAGTAAACGAAAACCAAGTTATTATTTGCGAGGATCTAAGTGTAAAAAGTATGATGAAAAATAAATATTTATCTAAATCTATTTCAGACTCATCCTGGGGAGAATTTATTAGACAACTTAAATATAAATCAGGATGGTATGATCGTAATTTTATTCAAATTGATAGATTTTTCCCATCATCTAAAAAATGTTCAAAATGTGGACATATTAAAGATAATTTGAATTTATCTGATAGGATTTATAAATGTGATAACTGTGGTTTAATCATTTGTCGAGACTATAACGCAGCCTTAAATATTTTAGAAGAAGGTCTAAGAATCTTAAATATACTGATGAGTAGTCAGGAATTTACGCCTGTGGAGAAACAAGGATACTTCGTTGAAACAGGAACACTTTTTACATAAAAAGTGATGCTATGAACCCACGGAACTTTTACACCCTTCGGTTTTCAAGACCGACGCAATCAGCCAAGCCCCGCCACCTTTCCATGTTTCTTATTATTACTATATACTATTTTCCCATTAATTCTATCTCTTGCAATATTACAATAATTTTCTGAAATATCTATTCCAATATATTTTCTATTTAATTTTTTAGAAATAAAAGGAACAGTTCCAGACCCAGCCATGGGATCTAAAACTATATCTCCTTCATTTGTCCAGGTTAATATATGATCTTCAACTAACCTATCTGGAAATGTCGCAGGATGTTTAAATTTTATCATATTTTTATCTGCAAAAGGACCTATCAAGTATTCCCATACATTAGTTCTTAGTTTTAAATCACTATTAATATATTTTTCTACATTTCTTACTCTTATTGATCCATCTTTATTTCTAAAAGAAGTTTTATTATTTCTAACACTACTTTTATTTTCTAATAAAGGATTGAAAACTCTAGGTCTTCCCTTACTAAAAATAAACATATATTCAAATACATCACTATATTTTCTATGTATATTACATCCTGGAATATAATTTCTTTTTTTGTATATCATTGTATCTACAAGATTAAAACCTATTTTATCTACAAAATAAATAGCTTGTCTAAAAGAGTTCAAAGATTCACAAAAATTACTAGTTTTATCCGAAATAACCCAAACTAAAACTCCACCAGGAACTAAAACCTTATATATATATTTTGATATTAATTCAAAATCTCTCTGACTCATAAATCCGCTGTTTTTTGAATCATATATTCTTCTATCCTCATAAGGAGGAGATGTTATAACCAAATGAATTGAATCTTCATCAATTTCACTCATTATATTTATACAATTACAACATATAATTTCATTCATGTAATCCCTCGTTATACTTATCCTTAATTCTATCACTAACTAAATCACTATTCTCATAAATATTACCAAAAACTTCCCACATATTAGTACCATAATCTGATTCATTAGTGGTATCAAATAAATGCTCCATTCCTGTTTCTGTTAATATTTTGAACCCACATAATCCTTGATCCCAATAAACTACTCCATTTCCTATTGAATACAAACATTTAATTATATCTCCATCATATATTTCTTTATTATTTTTATCTTTAAGTCCCGTAGACTGCATAATTATACATTCCTCGAAAGACAAAAAATCATCATGCTCTTCCCCACATTTATAACAATAAGAATATTCTTTGTTTTGTTCTTTATCATCAGCTCTTTTTATAACAACCTCACTATAATCAAAAACTATTTCATAACATGGAAATATTTTATTTGTTCTCTTATTATACACTCTATAATTTCTCATTTCTGTTCACAACTCCATGTAAGAAATATTGGAAGACACATAGGTAAAAAATTAAAACTGATCTCTAACCTTATTCCATTATAGCTATTATAATAAATATTTTTTAATTCTAAAAACCTGTTATTATGTTCAGGATATTCATTATCGTTCATTCCATGACATTCAACCATGAAATTAGAATTTCCAACAACTACTCTACAATGATTGAAATAATAATGATCTCCATAGGTATCGTTACAATAATCAAACTCTTTCCTGATTCTCATTCTATCACCTCAAATATTACCATCTAATTTAACTTTAGTTTTTTCAAATCTTATCCGTTCTATCTTTTCTAGACCTCTCCTTCTGTTCATCCATGCACTTTTTAAAACCAGGCTCATCTATAAAAATCCACGATTTTTTGTATATTCTCTCACTATTTCTATTGGAAGACCATAACTATCATATAATTTGAAAACCACTTCGGCAGAAATGGTTTTTCTCCTGACAATATCTTTTGAATATTCCATATTGAAAAAACAAGTAAAATGATTCATCTAATATTTAATTAACTCCCTAGATATATCATTATAATAATAATACTCACTCATATCTTCTTGAAACACTTCATCTATTTTCTTCTTTGGATATATATTTTTGATTTTGGAAAAAGCATACATCCTAGAAAAAAACTCACTAAAATCTCTTTTTTTACATAACATTTTAGTTCTATTCCACATCATTTTTAACTGTTTTTTTATTTTATCGTCCTTTAATATAATATCTTTTATATGATGACCTTTTTCATGTAAAAGAGTTTCATGTATTCTTGCGTAGTTATTTTTTTCTACATCTGACTCTTCCACAAATACCTCTATTCTTCCATCATAATGATAGAATCCATATACTCTACCTCTACCCCTACCATGATTTCTATAATGATAGAATCCTATAGACTTTATATTATAAAAATTTTCTTCGTTAATAAATTTCTCGATATATGGTAAAAGATTAGATTTATATATAAAATCTTCTATTTTAACAACCATGTTACATATACAACTATTAACGCCTTCACACTCCTCTAGATATCTTTCCCCGAAATAAATTATTTCCAATTATATCTCCTTATGAATGAATCTTGATTATCTTTAGCAATTTCATAAGATCTATTTTCAGGCTCAAAAAATTCTTTAGGAATACCCATAGATTCAAATATTTGTTTTTGCAATAATTCAAAAAGTTTCTTTATCTCTAAATTTTCTCCATTATATACTTCCATGAACCCTCTTCTTTATTATATAATTTTCTTATTCAAAAGTCAAGTCCTATCCCTACCATGAATTTCCTTTTTGAACATAAAAACTTCATTACATTTTATAAAATTTTGTTCGGCATAATAGAATTCAAAAGCTTTATCTATTTTAATTCTAGTAGTTGATTTTGTACAATTAGGTAAAATATCAACGTCTATTAATAATATTTTTGTCTTATTAGACATATATCTTTCACATAAACAATACAATTCATCCATAGAATCAAAACAATAAATAATTATATCATTATGGAAATCAATATACTTCTTTCCGGACCAAGAACAGACACAACCACTATTCAAACCAATAAGAAAACCATAATCATCATGAAATAGACAATATTTAATCATGTTATTTCTCCTTTCTTATATTATAATATATTTTAAAATAAAGCAAAGTCCTATAATAAAAAAAGTGGCTAGTTTCCTAACCACTTTTTATCAACCATTCTTTTTTATAATTTACATTATTTGATAAATCGTTTTCTTGATTTCCTTATCGTTCTTATTCTTGAAACCATCTATTATTAAATTATCAAGATCTTTTTCATTACTATTATCTAAAATATTAATCTTTTTAAGATCTTTTAATATATCGTTTTTACGACCATCTATTTCAGAATTAAGTACATGATCTATATTAATTCCATTCCTAATATCGTTAGCATATCCCTCTATCCTCTTTTTTTTGTTCTTTAAAAGCCTCAGAATCTTCTGTTTTTCCATTATTTTCAAGTCTATTTATCAGGAAAGAAAGCATATATATCTCTATTATATTCTTCTAGTTTATTAGTCATTAAAAAATCTCTATATTCAAAAAAAAAAAATACTAAATATACCATAAACTGTCAAAAGATAATAACTCTTCTCTTAGTTTAGATATATAAAATCTTATATCCTCTATTTCGTTCATTAGGTCATCAGCTATTTTGAATTCATATTCATCTATAGCTCCCTTACATCTCTCTATTAAAATATACATTTCTTTTTCTAATCTATCTATTTCATTGTTTATTTCTTTAGCGTTCATTTATAAAAAATCTCCATACTTAATTCATCTATATTATACCAACATTTTTAATTTTAGTATAATATACTTATGGAGAAAATCTTATTGAATAATATATCAAATTTTAAAAGATATTTTTACAGTTCTTCCTTCCCAAAAATTTCATCAATTTTTTTTCGAGCTTCCTCAATTATTTTATTATTGTATCTTCCTCTCTTTGCATAAATTCTTTCAAAATAATACCCATATAAACCTTATACATTTTATCTTTTTCTTTAAAGAAAAACCTAATTATTACTTCATTATATTTTATATGAGGATTAATAAATATCATAATTATCTCCTATTTAATACTTATTTTTGGAAACAAAATAAAGTACTATCTAATATTTTTAATCTATCAATATCTTCCTTAGAAGGATCCTTAAACTTAAAAGCTTTTTTATAATAATCAATAGATTTAGATATGCAATCCTCTCTTATTTCTCTTCCTTTTTCGCTATTGTTTAAAAAAATACACAAATCATTATAACAATTACCTAAATTATAACTGTTATAATAGCTAGGATATAACTCATAGGATTTTTCTAATAAATCTCTTATTTTAAACAAAGTTTTTAAGTTTGTAATATTTTCGGAACTTTTCCCCTTAAAATAAGATCTTATAATATCTATAGATTTATTATAATACTTTCTTGATAAGTCTAAATTATTCATCCATATTACCTCTTTCTATTTGTTCAATCTGTTTATCATTAATATTTTTCATTATTATCCTGCCAAGATTTACCTTAATTTCATTTTCTTTAAAATATTTAAGATTTTCATCCATTATTATACCGAAGCGAGCTATTTCCTCAGCTATAACGGCAAGAACTGTCAAAATACAAATCATTATAAAATCATTGAATCCGTTATAAGATATATTATTACCTGCTAATTCATTAATAAAAATACTACCAAGCCATACAAATATAGAAAATAAAAAAACTATAAATGAAGTTCTCATAAAATCCTCCTTTTTATTTTATTATATAATAAACAAAACAAAAAGTAAAGTCCTATAAAAAATATCCCGCATTTTCATGTAGGATATTTTACACCTCTCTAAGAGAGTTTTTATAATCTTTCTATTAATTCAATAAGTTTTTCAACTACTACTCTAGCACCTTGGGGAGTATACTGGCTTAAATAAGAACTTATTATTCCTAAATTCTTTTTAACAAAATCTAAAAATAACCATCTAATTGCTTTCTGAAATAAAGAATGATTAGGTATTTGGTTTATCTCTTCAATTATCTTAGATAGTCCTTGATCAATCCCACTATTAACATAATATGATAAAATATCTACCAAATGTTCCTTATTTGTTTTTAAATAAGATACCACAAAACCCTTAACTAGTCCAAACCACCATGGTACGTCAACCATAACTGATTTAGAATCAATTCTTATACTTTTCATAAAACTATCTCCTTATTATTATTCACTTACATTATACTAAGTTTAGTGGAAAATATTTTAAACATTTTTCTTCTCTATTTAATAATGCCATTTTATCCATAGAGTCGTTAACTTCTTTTAGTTTTTCTAAAATAATATCATATTCGGACATCATAATAGGTTCCTTATCTTTATCGACTATATCAATCTTTCTAAGATAACTCATTTTGGACGATATTAGTTTAATAATATTATAAACACTTATAGATTTATTTATTATCTCACTAGTTGGAATTTCTATTAAATCCAACATTACTGAATCACCGTTTTCGAAATCACTTTCTATGAAATAATCACTTTCGAAATCACTCATATCTTCCATTTCAATTTCTTCATCATATACTACATAATCTGAACCACTATTTATTACTTCTTTAACATCTTCTGGAATATTATTATCTAATAAACAATAATATAATTCAGAATTATTTTTTAATATTTCTCTTTCGGAATTAAATAACATAATATTTCCCATTTTATCAATATTATCATCATATTCTCTCACCATTTGATCCACAAATAATTCATATTTATGTAACAATCCTATAACTTTTCCCATATCTACTTCACTAAAGAAACATTTATCTCCTATTATTTTCTTAATTTCTTGATATATTTCTGGATATTTGTTTTTAGTAATAGTTTTTAATTTATTCATATCGCTAGTTATTCTTCCACCATAAACACCATTTTTAACTTCATTAATATCTATTTTCGGATGGCTACTCTTTACTTCTTCTCTAATAACTTCAGAATCAAGATCCTCTTTTGAGGTCATTTCTAACTCGTTTTCTAGTTCTTTTATTTTATTATCATAGTTTGTTTCCAGATATTTTTCTCTATAATTAGGATCTTTTAAAACTAATAAAACTTTCTTGATTTGTTGTTTATTCTCAAGAAGAGTTGTATAATAATCTTTTTCCGTTTTTTTACCATAAACAACTTTTTTATTATTAGTTTTTAGATATTCTTCTTTTAATAGATATTTAAGATTATCAAGTCTTTGTTCTAGTCCATCTACTGTCTCTTTTAGGTACATATCCTCTTTTTCTTTATTTAACTCATAACATCTTACATAAACACTCTTTCCTATGGTTAAATCATGGATTCTTTTCTTAATATTTTCCCTTTTTGTCATAATAATTCCTTCTTTCTATTATTTAGATTTGTACTATATTATACTCTTCAATTATATTTTTTGCAACTATTATTCCAGATACAGAAGATTGCATAAGACCACGCGTTATTCCCGATCCATCTCCCGCAACATACAATCCCTTAATTTTAGTTTCAAGATCATTATCAACTTCCACTCTCGATGAATAAAATTTAACCTCTACTCCATACAACAAAGTATTATCTCCATATATACCAGGAGTAATATTATCCATAACCTTCAACATCTCAATTATATTCATCACATATCTATATGGTAATACCAATCCAAGATCTCCAGGAACAGCATCTTTCAAAGTAGGAACAATAGATGATTTTTTTAAACTATCATAAGTTGATCTATGGCCATTTATCAAATCAACTAACCTCTGAACTATAATACCACCAGATAACATATTAGACAATTTTGAAATATGTTCTCCATATAATACTGGTTCATTAAACGGTTTAGTAAAATTTTTACTTACCAATATAGAAAAATTAGTATTATCTGTTTTACTATTCTCATAACTATGTCCATTTACAGTGATAACTCCATTTGAATACTCAGATATAACTTCCCCGTTAGGACACATACAAAATGTTCTAACTTTATCATTAAAACATTTAGTATAATAAATAAACTTAGATTCATAAACACCATCAGTAATAGGTAATCCAATACTATCGGGAATCTCTACCCTAACTCCCAAGTCAATAGGATTTAAAAAAGTTTTAATACCAAGTTTAGAAACTTTCTTATTTAACCAATCAGATCCTTCTCTTCCTGGAGCAATTACCAAATATTTACACTTATAAACATAACCTCCACCTACTGAAACACCTACAATTTTATCATCTTCAACTATTATCTCATGAACACAAGTATTAAGTTTAATATCACATTTATTTTTCAAAAAAATATACATCTCGTTTAACACATTATAAGAATTATCTGTTCCTAGATGCCTAACCCTTGATGGAATCATCTTTAATCCAAAAGATGATGATAATTTATTTATCTCTTCTATTCTTTTATCATTACCATAAAGCTTACCAGGAGCTCCAAAATTCAAATAATACTTATCTACTCTATCCAGTAAATAATCCAAATCTTCATCATTTATATAATCTTTTAAATTACCACCTGTTTCCTTAGATATTACTAATTTACCATCAGAAAAAGATCCAGCTCCTCCCCAACCAGAAATAATTGAACATTTATTACACTTTTTACAACCATTATAATCTTTTGGACAAAACCTACTCTCTAAATTATTACCTTTATCGAGAATTAATATTTTAAAACCTTTTTTACTTCTTACTAATTCAAGAGCTGTAAAAATACCTGCAGGTCCCGCACCAACAATTATAACATCAAAACTACTATAAGTTTCTTGTTTCATATATAATCTCTTTTAATTTTTAAATCCCAAATTACTAAGTATCCTAAAGCCTACTGATTCTCCTTCTTTGATTATGGCATTAAACATATCCATTGGCGTTACTAAATTAGATTTACGATCTCTACATACACCCATTGATAATTCAATTATTTCTTTAGCTCTAGGAGTAAAAACAATTTCTCCCTTTACTATGTTATCAGATTTACCACATATTGAATCAGCTTCAAGAATTATATCCAGTAACCAAATATCGTTTTCTTTTCCCACAATACTATAAACATCATCACAATTCATTAATGATATAAGAAGATGCTCTGTACCTATATAATTATTACCTCTTGATATTGCAACCTTTTCAGCATTTCTAATTACTTCCCTTAGCTCATCACTAAACGGTTCCCACATCATTTGCATTCCTCCTATTATTTATATTATAATCTATTTATATTATAAAATCAATAGTTTTTCAAATAATTCATTAAATATTTTCACTAATTTCGTTTATATTTTTAATCTTAATTTTAGAAGTTTTATTAACTTTATCTCTATATTTTATAAATTTGTATTTTGGATTACAAAGACCAGGATGTACGATATATCGATTCCTTTTATAATTCATAAAAATAGTACAAAATAATGGGAAAATAGAAAAACCCATAATAATTTCATCAATCTTTTTAATACATATAGACTTAAAAAATAAAGGAATTCCAATAAACACTATATCACCTTATCCTTATTACTTAGTTTACCTCTCAGCTCTTCAAAACTTACAGGTCTTCCCCAAACATCTACTCCCACATCAGTAGATCTTCCATAATCTGACAAATTACCATGAGTATGACCAAAAAAATGATAAGATCCATGACATGATTTATTCCATGATCTATGAGAATAATGAGATAACCATACACTATCATTACCAATTCTCAAATCAAAACATTGTTTAAACCATTCCCATTTTAAATTAAAACATTCTCTTTTATCATGATTTCCAATTATCAAATGTTTTTTACCATTAAGTCTTTTAAAAAATAAATCATGATTTTTAAAAGCAAAGTCTCCAAGATGATAAACATAATCATTAGTTTTTACTATTTTGTTCCATTCCTCAATATATTTATCATTCATCTCTTTTACATTATTAAATGATCTTTTACAATATTTAATAATATTGTCATGATCAAAATGAGTATCAGCTGTAAAAAATATATTATTCAAACTTCAAATCTCCACTATATCTCAATCTTTCCAATAATCCAATCTGAACATTTACTATCATATAAAGATCATGTTCCTTATTATTCATTATATCCTCAATTTCATAATAATTAGTAAAAATATTATCTTTGTAATGTTTCATCCATTCAGGCATTTTCCATTTTTTGTCCATCCATACTTGACATGGGTTAACATCAGCCATTTTATTTTTCTCCTATAAATACTTCTTTGCTAACAAAACTAAAATATTGTTTAATTCTTTACGAGATAATCCTTTTAAAGATTTATATAAATCATCTTCACTCATATTTATAAATTGTTCAATTAATAAATTTATTTTATTTATTTTATTCATTATTTGTTCACCCAAGGAGTTATACCAAGATCTATTAAAACATCATAAACACTAAGACCTTTATAAAAACCTTCCTTTCTTATAAATCCAAGAGCAATCTCCATTTGTAGTTTACAAAAATATCTTAATCTTACATTACTCATTAATAGACTCCATAAACAAGTTATCTATTTTTATTTCATCTAAGTTTTTAATATAATCACAAAAATTATCAAAATTCAAATCCTTCAGTCCCTTATATCCTCTAATTGTAACATCCTTTAATATTTTAAAATTAATTTTATCAGATATCAACTTTATAACAACCACATCTTTACTACCCTTATAATAAATATTAATAAAATTTTCAGCTTCTTCTTCCTTACAAAAATTAACTATATTGAAAAAACTATCCAGATCTTTTTCAGACTTGATAACAATACAAGAACTAATCCAGAAAAGAGTATCTCCTTCCAATGCATTAACAAGAAACCCATGACTTTTATTATATATTAAAAACATTTATCCCCATATTCTGTTGCATCATATACCTCAACTCATAAACAATTTCCATTTTGCATCTACCATTATAAATAAGCTTAATCCCGGTATCTATAATATTCTCTATCTCTTCATAATCAAACCCCTCGGATAACAAAAGATCTATATCTTTTCTTATTGTCTCTTCAATATTACCGCTTATTAATATATTAACAATTTTTTTACAAAGATCTAAGTCCTTCATATCTCCTCCCATAAATATATATAAGATTATACAAAATATGGGAGTAGTTTTTACCAGAGCCCAAGGAGGGACTTGAACCCACAACCTTCTCATTACAAGTGAGTTGCTCTACCAGTTGAGCTACAAGGGCTTTTTTATACCTTTGGTTTTATTAATAGAGTTCTCAACTAAAACATGTAAAGATCTCCTCATCTCTCTAGATACTTCTTTTTGAAAAGTATTATTAACTATATTTTTAACAATTTTAAGAGACTCTTCCAATAATATAGGTCTTATTTTTTCAAACTCTTCCCTAATAATATTATCCATCAAAGAATTGAACTTATCTTCAGCTAATCTTTTTGTCTCATTTGTAAAAAAATAACTAAATCCTCTTCCCTGTAATAATCTGTACATATCAGATGAAGAATCCATCTTAATCTGATCTAATAAACTATTAGCTAAAAATTCTGAAACTTTCTCATGTATTTTAAACACAACATCATCTGGTATTTCGTTTTTTAACTGTTCTAAATTATCAACTTCAATTAAAATCTTCATAATTATTCTTCTCCTATATAATTAAATATTTTTCTAGTTAAAATAATTTTGGGATCCATATCAGATGTAATTTCTATATTTATTTTATATATTCCCCTAATTAGTTCCCAATCTTCTTTCACTTTTTGAAAAACACAAAGACTATCATTAATCTTCATAATCTTGAAATCCCCATACTCAAAAATAACTTCATCTTTAAACATTTAGACTCCTTTCATTTACTCAAACCTAAGCCGACGATCAGAATCGAACTGACATAAAAGGTTTTGCAGACCTTCACCTAAACCACTCGGCCACGTCGGCTATTAATTCTTGAATAAATCATATATAAAATAAAATACACCGGAAATGACAAAAGATACAATAAATCATCCCCATAAAAAGGCTGATTAAGATAAACAACAATCTGTACAAAAAGTTCGTCTATAAATAATACCAACAAAACAATATTAATAAAAAAACTAATCATTAAAAATCACAAACCTTCTCCAGCATTCATATTCTCCTACATTTAAATTTAAAGGACACCCAATTTTTACCTTTGGGCATTCTTTACAAAAACCATAAGGACATCCATAAGAAGATAATATTTTTAATGTATTATCTAATATTTTCTCATAAATATTTATTACCTCTACAAAAGAATAAATAGATCCACAAGATCCACAAATAACAGAATCAATAGGAGATGGAATATCAGAAAGAGAAGAAGAATAAGTTATTAAATATTTACCACAATTTTTACAACTTATTATCATTATATCTCCTTATAGTCTCATCTCTTATTTTTTGTAAATACATAATAAATATTCTTTCCCTAAGATAAACTCTTCCTCATCGTTCAAAGAAGAATAAGACTTACATATTTCTTCTATAAAATAATCTTTCAAGACTTTTTAAAAATCTTCGTCAAAAATATCCTTATAAAATCTAACAACATCTTCCATAATTTTATCCAATCAAAGAATATTGATTTCTTTTAATCATCTCATACAGTATTTGAGCTTCATGATGAGCATCATCTAGAGCTCTATGTGTCTCTTTGTATAAATTATCTGGAAAAAAATAATTCCATGCTTCTTGAGCTGATGGATATTTATAATTACCATATTTACCAGGTAATTTTAAAATAGGCTGAGCCGATAACATAATACATGGCATAAGTTCCATAAACTTAAAACCTTCGCTCTTCATAAAGCCAATATCAAAATCTCTATTAAATGCAGTCATTGGTAACCTATCAAATATTTCCTGAAGCTCATCTCTATATTTTTTTACATTATAAGAACTACATACATCATCGTACTTTAAAGAAGTATTTTTAAAAACCCAAGCATTTTTATGAAGATCTGGATTACTACAAAAAATACTTCCTTGAACAATCGCATCAAAAATTTCAACAATATTACCATTATCAGAATCTAGTTCTACAATACCTATTTCTACTACACTTCCAAATTGAGGTTTTAAATGAGTCGTTTCAGTATCAATTACTCCTATCTTCATAACTAATCTCCTTTTTCGTTTTGAATAATATTGAAAGTATCTTTCAACTTTTCTATAGTGAAAACATCCAACTTATATCTCTTATCACTAAAAGATGATTCTGACATTTCTAAACTTACCATATCTATAAAACAACTATCAACTCCTTCTTTTATACTATATAGAAACTTAGGAACTTTCAAACTATCAAGTAAAGGTTTAATCTCTTTTGCTAAAACTGTATCTATTCCTATCTGAATATTTTCATTGCTTTTAATAAATTTAGTCAAAAAGTCTGAATAATTAATCTTTTTAAAATTTAAAGCTCTTCCTGTTTTCTTGAATCCTAATAATAAAATAGAATATTTATACTTCTTGCAAAAATCAATTATTTCTTCAAAAACATTCTTAGAAACTACTCCCATAGGTACATGAATTTTAACCCTATCTCTAGATATACCATTATTGAACAATAAATTATGGAATATCCCTAACTCATCTTTTATTTTATAGTTATATTTAGCATCAATATTAACAGGAGTAAATCCAAAAGCGGAACAGTTATCCATGATTGGAATCCACTTCTTTGGATCTCTTAACCAATCCTTCTTCTTGGTTGTAAAACTAGTAGATATTCCATTAGAATTAGATTCCTTTAAAATATCTATAAAATCAGGATGATCAGTAGGTTCTCCTCCTCCAAGACAAACTTCAAAAACCTTCATCTCTTCTAAAGTTTTAAAAAGTCCCCAATAACCAAAATCAGCATGTTTTCCCTTCGTATTAGATCCTGTATAACAAAAAGAACATTCTTGATTACAATAATCTGTAATTTTAATATCTATTAACTCTGGAACTTCTGATTTAATATTAGCAACTTCAATATCCTCAGAAGGGTTAAATCTTATTTTTATTTTATTTCCATTTTCCTTATTAAACAACGACCAATAATTTCCCCTTACATCTTTTCTACATACATAATTCTGATCTTTCTGCAAGATAGATTGTTTCCCATAAATAAAATCACCATCATCATTATCGTTTCCACCCACTATAGTTAATCCTCTTTGCATGATATAATCTTTAAAATCTTTAAAAAATTCAGGATCTACTATATCAGTACCAAAACAATATGGAAGAGTCCAAAAACTTTGATGGTCTATATATCCATCTAATATCTGATCAATTTGATAATCAGAAAAGTCCATATCTTGAGATGAATAATCCATCCAAGATCTAATAATCTCTTTGTTTATAAAATTAGGAAGTTTTAAATTATTTTTTAATATTATGGACAAATATCTTATTTTAGCATCATTACTACTTAAAATAAAATTATCCCATCCAAAATCAAATTCTGAGCTCTCGTTAACATCTTCCATTAAAACTTTAGGAAATATAACACTATGAGAAGAAGAGCTATTAGTAGCAAACCCAAATCTCAAACTCAATATATCCATTATCTGTTCCTCTTTCTCGCCTTTTTAGATACCTTTCCTTTTGCTCTATTTTTCATCTTATCTTTAGCTTTTTTTCTACTCTTTTGTAGTTCTTTACCTATAGATCTCTTTCTAAAAATAAAAGGTTTTTTAGTCGTTGAATCATCCTGTTTTTTATCTGACATAAAACTTTCTGGAATATCTATCCAATTTCCATTATTTTTCTCTTCCTGGGTTAAATCCTCAGCTTTCTTGATCTCTCCATTAATAATATTCATTCTATCTATCCTCCTAATAGCTTAAAATCAAAATCTGGCATAGTTATTTCTAGATTCTTCCAATCTTTTTTAAGATCATTATAAAGTTCTTCAGAAATAAAATTTATACATATATCACACAAATCAGGAAAAATTTTAGCAAATTTACATCTTATACATTCCATACTACTCTCCTAATTATATAATATTTTTTCTAAAAAGTCAATAATTATTCTATAAACCTATGAACATATTCTTCCAATAAATCTTTAGCTTTATTTTTACATTCTTCTAAAGATATAAAATATCCTACTATTTCATATTTAAAACTTAAACAAGATGTTAATCTATATTTTTCATACTCATAAACACTACTAAATATTTTAACAATAACAAAAGATTTATTGTTGTTTATCATACCAATCAATACTCTATCATTTTCATCATGTTCACAATTCCAAACAATTTCTTTGATTTTAATTTTTATCATCTCCTAAAACTACATAAAATATATGATAATCTATATAATATCCCTGAATATAACAATAACCCATTTTTCTCTCAAATTTTAAACTCGTACATCCTAGTAACATACTATAGAAATTATCAAACTCATCAATGATAATCACATCCTATAAAACAATCCTAAAATAAAATTACTTCTTTAAGTAAATAAACTTCATCGGCAAAATCAGTACCATTTGGAAAATTTATAGTATTATTTTTCACAAAAGGGCTTCTTCTACAATAAAAACATTTTTCTTTGGAAGCAATATATTTTACTTCATATAAAACCAAATTTTTATAATTAACATCTTTTTTATCAAAAAAACTATAATAATCTTTTACTGAATTTAAATTATCAAAAACAGATATAGGTCCCATTTGATCAAGTCTTTTTGTCCATTTACTTTTATAATAATATAATACACGATAAAGATAAGTAGAAATATTATTCTTAGTACTATCAATCTCCCACCATCCGAATAAACAAGATTGTAAATGTTTATTATTCAAAAATAATAATTTATATCCTTTTTTATATTTCAAGATTTTACTCCTTTTTTGCTTTTCTAGATCTTTTTGTAATTAATTCATTATTCTTACTTAAATATAACCTCTTATTGTTCTTAATATTATTTTCTATACTATTAAACATAATAGCCTTTTCTAATTCATTCTTGTTTTGTATCCATCCTATAAAAAGATAAGTATCGTAAATAATAACATTTACTACTAAGATTTCAGTATTTACCTCATGCATACAATAACAATCATATGAATAAGAAACAGCTTCTTCTATGGTGTCAAAAACCCAAACATCTATAGGAAACTTATCACCAATAGTCATAAAATTAAAAATATATCTATCATGAGATTCCACTTTATCGACACAAGTTTTTATACATTTAACAGGAATACATCTTGATATAATACCCTTATCTTTATTATATAGAATATACTTATTCATTAAACTACTCCTTATAAAATAATTTCCACATAACAATATGATATTAACCATCCAAGCATCTCGCACGCCTCTTGAGCAGAATTAGCCTCTACTTTATTACGTTCTCCAGTTATTCTATTTTTGATAAAATATAGTTTCATTCTTTCAATCCTCTATTTAAATATTTTTGAATATCTATTTTATTTACGCATCCAATTATAATATTAAAAGCCTTTAATAAACATAAAGAGCATAAATCTCTTTTTATATTAGGAAACATTTTTTTAAGATCTTTGTTAAAATTATATTCTTTTTTACAGTTGGAACATATCATTATCGTTCTCCTTTTATTTTAACATTATGGATAATCCTGTAAAAAATTAATTAAATCATTATAAACTATCATTTCTTTATGTATAAAAATATTTTCTGAGTCATGAAAAGCAAGAGATTTTTCTAAATCTTTAATATTTTTTACCCTTGCATAATTTACCATGCTAACAAAATATAATTTTTCTCCACCAATAATAATATTTGAATAGAATACATTACTAATATCTTCTACATCTATCAATAAAGAGACGCCATTCTCTTTTCCAATACATTTGCTTAATACTATATCTGCATCATTTTTAGAACTGAACACTAAAACTGGATACATATTGGGATTATTTGTAAAACTAATAACCTCTTCCCTACTATCACAAACAGCACGAGGAAGAGACATTACTCCATCTCCCGCAATATGAATAATATATTTTAACATTAAAATTTAATTTCCTTTAATAAATAAACTTCATCAGCAAAATCAGTTCCAGAAGGCAAATCAGTTCTACGATCACCATTATGATAATATAAATATCTTTCTTTAGATGGAACATACTTGACTTTATATACTACAAGATTTCCATCTTTGCAACGATTACAATAATTATTATTACTAATAAATTCTTTAACATCTTTTATATTGTCAAAAACAGCAAGAGGCCCATCTTTTTTATGTCTTTTGTTCCAATATTCTTCATAATATCTAATAACTTTATAATTAGATAAAAACATATTAAAGGAATATAAATAATCAGATATTTTACATAAAACCTTATACCCATAGACTGAAAAATCTAACATATTTCCTCCAGTAAGTAAACTTTTTCAGCAAATTGAGTTCCTTCCGGCAAAACAAATTCCTTAACATTAAAATAATATAAATAATTTATTTTTGACGGAACATATTTAACTTTATATATTACAATATTCGAAGAGATAAAATAATCATCTAAGTCACAAATATATAAAAAACAATTAACATTATCTATTGTATCAAAAACAGCAATAGGTCCACAAAATTTAGGTCTTCCTACCCATCTATTATTTTCATATTTTATAATTTTAATTTTATTATTACCTTTATTTCCATCTTTAAACCAAATTCATCTATCTTTTTCATATCTTATAAATCCCCATATCCGATTAGTTGAATATAAAAACTTACCATCTTTATATAAAACTTTATACCCTTCTTTATACCCTTCTTTAATTATCATAATAACCTACTTTTTTAATTATAAAATAAAAAATACAAAATCAAAGTCCTATTAGATCTTTTACATTAAGATCATTTTTAGATTTAATAAATTGTTCCATTTTAGAGAAAAATCATAGTTAGAACTATAAAAACCATCTAAATTAAATCTAATATTTGAACTATTAAATGGAATCACTTTTATATCATCATTAATTATATGTTTACTAGCACAATCATAATCATCAAAAGTTACAACATTATAAAATGTACCATGAAAATCATAAATATAATAATCCATATTAAATCTTCTCAACCATAACTTTTTTCCTGTTAGTATTACATTTATATATATTCCCCAATCCTTATGATATAAAAAATACTTCATAATAAACTCCTATTTAATCTTCATATACCATTATAGAAAATTATAACTTTTAATTCACTAATTTCTTTAATATTTTCTAATTTATTATCTCTTAAAAACAAATCTTCCATGATTTTTATATTTTCCATGTTTGCTCCTTTTATTTTTATTATAATATTTTAAATAACTAAAAGTAAAGTCCTATAAAAAGAGAGGTAGAAACCTCTCTTTTTTCAATTATAATTACATTTCTCTTGATAATTTACTAATTATTTCCTCATAATATTTCCATTCTTCTTCAGGAGTAATTCTTCTATCAGGATCAAGTTTTTCCACACCCGTAAGAGATATTTCTGATCCAGATAGTTCGTTCCAATCAGGTCTTCTTTTCTGATCAAAATCAATATCTTCCTCAACCTCTTCATCAGACATACCATCATAATAATTCATAATTAACCTCCATAATAATTATATAATATTTAAATAAAAAATTAAGTCCTATTCTTTTTAGATGTTAAATATTCAGTTAACTCTTTCATATCTAAACTTTCAGGATCAAGATCCAATTTACCATGCCAAGAAGCACCACTATTTTCTAAAAAATCTCTACCTGCTTTCCAGTTATCTATTTTAAAATCAATAAAATCTTTCATTCTTACTATCTTTACATCTATATTTTTATGTATCTCGTCCACTCTATTATAGTATTCTGCAATACGATAACTATTCTTATCAATATATATTTTAAAATCCTCAATTGTACTATTCATACGTTCATTACTAAATCCAAACTTAGCCCATATTAAAGCCCCTTTTAAATCGCCTTTTGTATCATCATTATTATCACTAACATGATAACTCATTGCATAAGTTTTAATATACTTTATTCCCATTTCTTGATAATAAGGAATAACTCGAGAGAAGTAATCAGTAGCGAATCCTTTAACTTCAGCTTTTTCATTTATAAATAAATAATCATGATATACAAACAAATTACCATTTCTATCTTTTTCAAAACTTCTATCTATGGTACCTATACGTAAACCATCTTTTTCAATATATGATCTAAAACTAATTTCATTATTATATTCTCCAATAATAGATCTTGTTTTAAGTCCCTGAATATTATCCCCCAATAAGAAAGAGAATCCATCAGAATCAATAACTGAATCACTTAGAATAGTATAAATTTCTCCAGTTCCACTTTTATTTAAATTATCCATATCAACAACATCAAAAGGACTGTCAAATTTTTCTTCAGTACTAGTTTCTACAGTACTGATTTCTTCAGTACTAGTTTCTACAATGTTAATTATTGGCCTATTCATTACATCATTAAGTATTTCTTTAATAGTATCTAACTGTGATGATTTCTTGATTAAATACCTGAGTTTTATAAAACTATTGAGCCATTTCATATTATCTACCTATTTTATATTATTTTTTTATTTAAAAATTCTAAAATATCTTCAGATCTAACTACTATATTATTTTTTTATTTAAAAATTCTAAAATATCTTCAGATCTAACTACTATATTCATGTTTTGAGCGTTGTTTACATTACTAACCGTGATACCAACTAACATACCATTTATATCAGTTAGAGCTCCTCCCGAAGATCCACAAGATATTGGAGCTGTAGTAAAAATATAAAACTGATCATAAATTTCATGTATTCCAGATACTATACCAGTAGATACATTAAACAGTTCCTTTGGAAAACCAAAAGAAATTACATCTTCACCTATTTTTACTGGAGTTCTTCTGATATATATACATTTGTTTTTATAAGGTAAATCTATTTTTACTAAAGCTATATCTTTATCACTATCTGTTGCTATTACTTTAATAATATAAGACTTATTATCAACTATCGCTATAAAATTATTTCCTTTGTTTATTACATGATTAGCAGTTAAAGCTAAACCATTATGATCTATAAAGAAACCACTACCATCACCTATATGTTCATTAAAGTAATTATATACAATTATCTTAAAAACTGCAGGACTTCCTGTCTCTACAGTTCTCTCTACTTCTGCTCTCAAAAATCTATACATTTTTAAGTAATTCGCTCTCTGAGTGATCCCGTAGTCTAAAACAACTAAATGTCTTCTACTTGAGATATCTAGAGTCCATAATTGGATGGGCAGTCTCATCCGTATGTTTAGATGATCTACTTAATAAAATTTCCTTAATTTTTTTATACGATGTATAAAAAGTTATCTCTTTGTCTGTATGCCTACTAAGTAGATTCCGAGTAGCGTTGTAATCAGCATCTAGAACCCCGCACTGAGTGCAATAAAATTTATCACCTGTACGAGAACCTAATCTCCCACATAAATGACAAAATTGCGAACTATAAGCCGGATTTACAACAACCTGATGAACACCGTTCACTATACACTTGAAATCTATACGATCTTGTAAATAACCTTTAACCCAGGAACTTAAATACCTGTTAACCTTTTTAGTAAATTTAGATTTACCTTGCCAAGATAAATCTTCAGTTATGATGATTTTTGGATTTTCTTGGGTGAAAAATTTATTTAAACTATGATTAATGAATTCTTTGATCTTATTATCTTGGATCTCTTTTTGATGATTGTATTTTTTCTTACCTAAATTATTATTTCTAATATTTATGGACTTTATTAAATCTTTACTATTTTTTGACAAAAACCTTAATTTATTCCTCTTTTGATTCTTACTGGATAACCTATCAGATTCTTGTTTAAGTAAGTCGTTGAAATTTTCTCCATATTTATGATTAGTTGAAGTAGTTATTAAGGTAGTAAAACCTTTATCTAAAGCTATGGTTTCTGTACCTGTATTAATTCTATCCTCAATATCAATTGATCTATGTATCTCTACTTTGTTATCTTTTAAAACTATTATCAAACTACCATCAAACTTAACTTTAGAAGTTAATAATAATTTTATTCTTTTATAAGATTTTAATCCTGATACATTTATCCATAATCTACCTTGATTGTCACTATAATAACTATAAAGCTCTTTTTCAATCCTGAAAGATCTATTACTATATTGATGAGGCTTAGATCCTAAATGTTTTCTTAGTCTGGATTTTAAATATTTATGTAATCTATCTCGATCCAAAACCATGTCTTTAAATGGCTCTGGTTTATCAAAATTCTGAAAAGTTATAGCCTTATATAAAAGATCCGTAGCTTTTAGAAGATAAAACATATAATGCTTTTCATCTTTAGTGAATCTATGATTTTTATTTATATTTTTCTTGGTTTTAATAATAGAATTAGACCAGTTTGACCTTATACTACTGAAAGCATCATCAAAAGCACATTGACTATATTTGGATAATAAATGAAACCTTTTAAATAGTCCCAACCTAGACCATTCATTTCTTAGATCTCTTGAATAAGAAACATATTTTAGTCCTTCTAAGGATCCAAAGATTCTAAAAACTTCATTTTTAAGACAAGCATATCTAATAGCTATCTCAGATAGTTCTTCTAGTCTATCTTGAGTAGCTGTGAAACAATAGTTTTTTATTGTCTTTTTCATATAATACTCTTTTTGTATAAGTTTTACCAAATTTGTATAAAATTTTTATAGACTGTTATATTCTAAACTTGCAAAACAAAAAACATTAGTGAGAAACAATAACATTATAACGAGTAAAACTTTTCTCATCTCTATCAACTCCTATACATATAGATTATACAACAAATTAATAAGTTTTTAAAGATATTCTAAAATAATAGTATATATGTATATAAGAAAATTAAAAGGGATAAAAAAGGAGTATAAAATGAAAAGAAAAGCAATCGAAGAATATATAGATATTACAACAGATGATCTTGTTATGGAAATGTATAAATCCTTTGATAAGTTTCTTAAAGAATATCATGTACCACTTTTAGATACTGATGAGTTATCATCAAATATTATAGGATATGCAGGAGAATGGATAGATTTACTGATTTAGCAAAGACACAATTATATGAAATACAAGATTATATATTAGGGATGGTAAATTATCTAGATGATGATGATGAAAAAGAATATGCAATGAAACATGGACAAGAAAACATGGTATTAATTATGGAGAAACCCAAGATCGTTAGTAAGGGATATTTTTACAATAATATCAGAAATGACAGAAGATAGAATAAAAATTACTTTTCAGAGGAAAAATCAGAAGGATATACAGAAATTCCAACCTGGAAATCAATAGACTTTGATCTAGTTAAAAAATAAAAGACAAAGAAGAAAATATTTTTATAAAAATGAGTAGGTTTTTATAAAAAATGAGTAGGTTTTTATAAAAAATGAGTATAATGTATATGAAATGGATAAAACTACAAAAAGAGAAATAAGAAATCTTTCCAAAGATCAATACTTGACACTTAAAGATATGTGTCATTTATCTAAAAATGTATATAATACTACTCTTTATAATATAAAACAATATTATAAAAAAACTGAAAAATATTTGAGATATGAATCAAATTATCATTTAATGAAAAATGATAAAAACTTTAAATATTTGTTTTCTCATTGCTCACAACATACCATGATGATAGTTGATTATAATTATCAATCTTTTTTTTCTTTAATTAAAAAGGATAAAAACAATATAAATGAAATTAACCCTCCAAAATATCTAGATAAAAATGGATATTTCCTACTTATTTTTCCACAGTTTAAAATCAATAAAGATGGATATATAAATCTACCAATGAATCCTAAATTTAGAAAAGATCATAACAATATAAAAATAATGATAAAAGTTCCAGATCGTTTAAAAGACAAAAAAATTAAAGAAATGAGAATATATCCTAAATATAACGCTAAATATTTTGAAGCGCACTTCATATATCTAGACGAAGAACAAATAAAGGAGGTCGATAAAAAACAATATCTTTCAATAGATTTAGGTCTAGATAATTTTGCTACTTGTATAAGTACTATTGGGTCTCCATTTATAATAGATGGAAGAAAAATAAAATCTTATAATCAATGGTACAATAAATACAATGCAAAATTACAATCTATAAAAGACAAACAAAAAACCACGGGAATAACAAATAAACAGATCAATATTGTCAAGAAAAGAAACAATAGAGTTTCGGATTTCATGTTTAAATCAGCTAGATATGTAATAAACTATTGCTTAGATAATAAAATAGGTAATATAGTAATAGGTTATAATCTAGAGATGAAAACTGAAATCAACTTAGGAAAGAAAAACAATCAGAATTTTGTTTTCATTCCACATGCTAGTTTTAGAAACAAACTAAAATATTTATGTAAGTTTTATGGAATAAGTTACATAGAACAAGAAGAATCCTATACATCTAAAGCATCTTTTATAGATAAAGATCCTATTCCAATAATAGATTTTAATAATTTTGATGAAAAGTTTAAATTCTCAGGAAAAAGAATAAAAAGAGGTCTTTATAAATCTAAAAACGGAACTCTTATAAATTCGGATATAAATGGATCTTATAATATTTTAGTAAAACATTTAATTAAAAGTAAACAGAAGATCATGGATCAACTGTATAGTGGCTGTCTGGGTCAGCCTGTTAAAATAAGGGTTCATTAGAACCAAACTTTTAACGAAGTAAAATACATCTCATAGATAAAACAAAACCCCACAATAACTAACTACTATATTATTAACCTTTTATAAACGAATTTTTTGAAGTTATATTGGAAATTTTCTTGGAAGATTTTAATAATATTATTTTTTATATCTTGTTTCTAATATTTCTTCTTGTTTTGATCTGTTTAATATCTTGTTGTGATTTTTATATAAAATTGTTGTGATGATGATATGGATCTTTTTTTATATAGAGTTGTTATAGGATTGTGATTGTGATTTTGTATAGAGTTGGGTTGTAGTACGAAAATGATCGATTTTCCTCGTAGAAAAATTACCCCACTGAAGGTGGCTACCAAGCCCGACAGATCTGCCTTGGGGGAATTTCTTTTTTCAAAGCATATTACCGAGTATTTTTCAATTATATAGTATTATTCAATACCTGAATATTACCCTACTATCTAATATTTTTCAATTATAGGATAGAATAAAAGGGAAGGTTTTTCAACCTTCCCTTCCTTCGCAGGGTTGAATCTATTTCTTGTTTAGAACCGATTTCTTCCTGGCGGCAGGTTTTGGGGAATCCTTTTCAACCGCCTTATAAAATTCCGAAACATAAGGATCTTCAACCATTGAAAGATCCTCTTCAATCGGGGCGGGGGAAGAATCCTCTTCAACCGTTGCATCCCCTTCAACCTCGAGCCCCAAATCCTGGGCAGTATATTCCGGGGAAGAATCCTCAACAATCGAATTCTCTTCAACCGAATCCCCTTCAACCGTTTCCGTTGAAAGATCCTCTTCTATTGAATCCTCTTCAACCTCTACCGGGGTAATCTTGGGGGAAGAATCCCCCAGGAAGTAGAAAACCTCGCAAAGGGTAGCGCCAGGGGTATAACCGTCAACCGTAACCGCGAAGTTCTTAGCCTTATTAAGGCTATTGAATCCGCCTGTCCAGGTTTCTCCGTCGAAGGAAACCGTTTCGCCGAGCTTCGAAGTGTATTTGTCCGATCCTAGTGGTTTGTTAACACCCATGATCCCGAGGGCTCTGCAATCCTTTTCCTTCATGCTGATGTGAACCGATGGTCTATCCAGGGTAGCCGTTGAATTCTTTTTCACCTTTATCGGGGAAACCTTGAAACCGAGCCCCTCGAGCTCTGCTTTGAGCTCTTCGATCCTCTTGTTTTCGCTTGCCTGTCCAATCGCCTGGAAGAATGGGTTTCCTATGTTTTCCATGTTCTTTTCTCCTTTCTTCGAAGAGGGAATTTTTGTCTTCCTTATTCCCTTCTTCTATATTCTTATTATATCTTATTCCTTGTGGGTTGTGAAGTGCTATCCCTTCTTCCTTTTCTTTTGAAGTGGTTTCAATTCCTTTCCCTTTGGAATATTCTATAATTAGAATTCTTATTTCTTATATTCCTATTATATCATGTTTCCTTTAAGAATATAAGTGGCTATGTTTTTCAATTTCTTCTTCTTATATATATATTTATTGTAACATGGAATTCTATATATTATAAGTCCTATTATTATTCAATCTTGTATATTATGAATTTCAATTTTTCTAAAAGGTATAATTGAATTTATTTTTTCAATCTTATTATTCTTTTTGTTGAAGGAAATTTTTAAATTATATTCTATCCTTATTGAATTATATTTTTCTTTATTATATACAATTACTTTAATATTATTAAAATCTTTTTTCTTTCCCGTGTTATAAAATTTTTAAAATATATCTTCTTTATATTGAATTATTATATTCTATATTATTCTTCTTATAATGAATTATTTTTCTATCTTTGAGGAATTTTGATATTTTAATTTTATTATATATTTTCTTTCTTGTTGTATATAATTATTCTATATTTTATTTTCTATCAATTATATTCTTCTTTCTTATAAATTTAATATTACTCAGTTTATTATTCTTTTGTATAGAATTTTTTACTTCAATATTCTTTCCTTATTGTTGAATATATTTTCTCAATATTAATCTTATATAAATTAATATTACTCTATATTTTATAATTTTCTATTGTATAATAATTCTTAATTTCTCAGCTAATTTTATTCAATTTTTATATTGCAAAATTTATTGAATTTTATTGCGAACAAAATTGAATTTTTATAGCACTTATAATTTCCTATATATAATATATAATATAATTAACCTCGGATTGGGAAATCGAACAGGGTTGAGGATTAGCTACCTTCAATAACCCTGCAAGAGGAACCAAGATCTTGATGTGGGGAATGATCAACTTCACAAAGAGCTAGGTGGGTAGCGCAGGTTCAAATCCTGCCGAGGTTGCTCTTAGATAAGGGATGACCTCCTTATCGGAAAGAAAAAGGACAGTTTTTTGACAGGAGTGGTTTCCTGATCAATTACCGAGTCCTTTTCTTTTTTATTATATAATTGAATTTTCTACAAGTAAAATTGAATTTTCATGACACTTATAATAATTAAATTTATATATTATAATAATTAAAGTAGGATCAGACAAGATCTGCATCCGAAGAGGGATCTATGGTCTTTTTTATTTTTATATACAAAAAGAAAAACCAGAATTTCTTCTGATCTTTCTCCTTTCCTTCTTATAACCCTTTATTGACTAGCCGTCTCGGGTGGGAAATTAATCAGCACACCAGAATCCAGCACTTCCGTTCTTATCACTCCATGCCGAGGATCTTGGAAAATCCTCCAGAAACCGATCTATGTAGTTATTGAATGTCATACATAGACCTATCGCAAATGGAATATTATTAACCCCATTTACTTCTTTTACCATAAAATATTTTCTTGGATGCATTTTTCTATCTCCCTTCTTTTCTTTATTCTATTGTCATTATACCTTTATTTTTATAAAATTATAAGTCCTATTGAAATTCTAAGTTTTTAACTTCATTAATAAAATCATTTATTTCATATTTTTTATCATTTTTTCCAATAAGGATCACTTCTTCATTATCA
>Ga0209210_1000137_pt1 | contig 85628 bp, 87 predicted proteins | sample RifGroA1_FD_183991 | JGI IMG/M metagenome (GOLD analysis project Ga0209210, IMG submission 183991) | Contaminated groundwater microbial communities from Rifle, Colorado, USA - Rifle Groundwater A1 (SPAdes) (version 2) | ecosystem: Environmental > Aquatic > Deep subsurface > Groundwater >...
AACGGTCTCTTGCGGCAGTATTTCCCAAGATCGCTCGACTTCAACCTGATCACGCCCGAAGAACTGGCAGCGGTGGTGCGGAGGCTGAACGATCGACCACGCAAGCGACTCGGATTCAAAAGTCCGCACCGCATATTTCTGAGAACGTGAGTGGTGCAATTAGAGTGCTAATTTACTGCAAGATACCACCCTCCCTCAACGAGCCACTGTTGTTGTGAAAGATACTCAAACGCCTTTCGCGTCGCCTCGGGTACTGTCTCAAAGTGAAGCGCTACGTTTTTTGAAGTATCAGCGTCCATAATTTTTTTGTATCTGGCCTCAAGCTGCGCGATTTCTCAACGGCTTTTTTGATGCGGGCGGAATCGTACTGCTGTTTCAACCACCGAACCTCATCATCGCGGCCAAAATCTAAAATTCGTTCAATGATATATTGAGCATTTCGTTCTGGATCCAATTTCTCCGGATTCGCGTCCCAAAAGAGCGACTGCCTAAATTTCATAGGTGTATTTTAGCATATTTTAAGACGCCCATCTACTCTCTTCGCTTGGGCTCCGTCGGGTGCTACAATAGAGCCATGGTTCATTTTGATGAAGAGAAGCAGGATGCCCGCATTAAGGAACTGCGCGCAAAGGAGGAAGAGGATTTTGCCGAGATTATTGCGGCCAAGGTTGGGCTCCCTTATATGGACCTCTCAAAGATTGCCATCAACACTGACGCGCTCGGTATCATCCACGAAACTGACGCTCGCAAAGCCTCGCTTGCCTGTTTCCGCGCAACAGGGAAGCTCTTAGACATTGCCGTCGCCTCGCCAGAGTCACCGGAAGTAAAGGCAATTATAGATGATTTTGCGGGAAAAGGATTCTCTACCACGCTCTACGTGGCGTCCAAGGCAAGTTTGGAGCGAGCATGGGGACACTACGCCGACATTGCTGCTAGCTCGCAGACCCACGCCGGCGTTATTGCTATTTCCGACGAGGACATTGTCAAGTACCTTGACTCGTTCACCACACTCGCCGAGATAAAACAGGCCATCACTGATGAAGAGGCATCCGTCCGCTCGGGGAAGGGCATCTCGCGGCTGGTGGAAATTATGCTCGCCGGAGCGCTCGCACTCTCCTCGTCGGACATTCACCTGGAGCCGAGAGAATCATCCGTGCGCATCCGCTACCGGCTTGATGGCGTGCTGGCAGATGCAGCGGAGTTGAGCGCAAAAACTTCTCACCCCCTCCTAATGCGTCTCAAACTTGTTTCTGCAATGAAGCTCAATGTTACGAGCGCCGCGCAGGACGGACGCTTCAGCATTAAAATCAAAGGCTCTCCGATTGAGATCCGCTCCTCGGTCATCCCCGGGGCTTACGGCGAGTCGGTGGTGATGCGCATTCTCAATCCCGAAACTATTGCGCTTACCTTAGAGAAGCTCGGCGTTGAAGAGGAACTGCAAAAAATCTTTGAGGCCGAGCTTGCAAAGCCAAACGGGATGATACTCCTCACCGGCCCCACAGGCAGTGGTAAAACCACCACGCTCTACGCATTTCTGCGCCGCGTCTCAAACACGGGCAATAAAATAATCACGATTGAGGACCCTATTGAGTACCATATGGAGGGAATCAATCAAACACAGATTGAGGAGGGCAAGGGATATACGTTCTTGGAAGGACTTCGGAGCGCCTTGCGACAGGATCCGGACATTATTATGGTGGGTGAAATTAGAGATAAAGAAACCGCCGAGGTTGCTGTCAACGCGGCGCTCACGGGGCATCTTGTCTTCAGCACGCTCCACACCAACAACGCCGCGGGGACCATCCCTCGCCTCATAGACTTGGGAGTAAATCCCAAAGTCTTGGGTTCGGCGCTTACCATCTCTATTGCCCAGCGCCTCGTGCGGACACTCTGTAGTGAATGCCGCCAGGAAGCAATCATCAGTGGGGACGAAGCAGAGCTTATTAAAAAAGTGCTTGCACAGATTCATGAACGCCGTCCGGAGCTTGCTCTCCCGCCCGCAAACCGCTACTACAAACCAGGGAGCTGCGCCTCGTGCGGCGAAACCGGCTATCGCGGGCGTGTGGGCATCTTTGAGGCGCTCATGGTAGACGCCGCGATAACCGAGGCAACAGTAAAGAATCCGAGTGAACGCGAGATTACAGTTGCGGCGCTACCGCAACATATCCTCTCAATGAGGGAGGATGGAATCATTAAGGTGCTCCGCGGAGAGACTTCCATTGAGGAACTGGGGCGCGTGATAGACCTTCACGCAGAGTTTGTGTAGAGTAAATCCAGAAATCTCTAAACAATCCTTCTTGGAACTCCAAGAAGGCAGGCAGGAGCACGGGGATGGTTACAGCCGCCCCGACTAAACGGAACAACCACAACGTCTCCGCACTGCTACCCATAGGCTTACGCCCCGATTGCTTAGAGATTTCTAAACTCACCAAATCAGACACTAGCATATATTATATTACATGTCAAGTAAGCCTGAAAACGAGTATTATCTGGACAGTTCCCTGCGCCCCAGCACTTGGGAGGAATATATCGGGCAGGATCACATTAAGGCTAACCTCCACATCCTCCTCTCGGCGGCGCGGGAACGCGCCCATCCGCCGGAACACCTCCTTTTCTACGGACCTCCAGGGCTCGGGAAGACAACGCTTGCCTACCTCATTGCCCACGAGATGGGCGCGCAGATTAAAACGACGTCTGGCCCGGCCATTGAGAAGGTCGGCGACGTGGCATCCATACTCACCAATCTCTCGCCCGGCGATATCCTCTTCATAGATGAGGCGCACCGACTCAACAAGCTCATAGAAGAGGTACTCTACCCGGCAATGGAATCAGGAATGCTCAACATCATCATCGGTAAGGGGCCGGGAGCGCGCAGTATACAGCTCCCGCTCCCCCCCTTCACACTCATTGCCGCGACGACGCGCATTTCGCTTCTCTCCGCGCCCCTGCGCTCGCGCTTCGGCGGAGGGACGTTCCGGCTTGAATTCTATTCTGAAGAAGAAATCGGGCTCATAGTAGAGCGCTCCGCGCATATCCTGTCGGTGCCGATTGAAGAGAGCGCCATTGCCGAAATCGCGCGCAGGAGCCGCTTTACCCCCCGCATTGCTAATCAGTACCTGAAGCGCGCCCGTGATTTTGCCCAGGTTAAGCAACGCCCGCTTAACCGCGAGACCGTGCGCGAGGCGCTTACACTCTTGGAGATAGACGAGCTTGGCCTCTCGTCAGTGGATCGACACATCCTCTCGATTATTATTGATAAGTTCCACGGCGGGCCGGTGGGAGTGGGGACGATTGCCACCGCACTCTCCGAAGAAGAGTCAACCATTGAAGACATTAACGAACCGTACCTGATCCAGCTCGGACTCCTGGAGCGCACACCGCGCGGACGGACGGTCACCCCTCTTGCCTATGAGCATTTGGGATACCCGCCTGCCTCGCCGGCAGGCGGGCTTGCGGCGGACCCCCATCAAAAAACCTTACTCTAACGCGTATGTCAGGGCACAATAAATGGTCGCAGATAAAAAATAAGAAAGCATCGGAGGATGCCAAAAAGAGCACGGTATTTTCCATGCACGCGAGAGCCATCGCGATGGAGGCGCGGGCAGTGAACGGAAACCGTGGGAGCGCGCGCCTGCGAGCGGCCATTGAGAAAGCGCGCGCGGCAAACATGCCAGCAGAGAACATTGAGCGCGCAACACTCCGAGGTGGTGGGGCGGGAAACGAGTCATATGAAGAGGTCAGCTATGAGGTCTATGGCCCAGGCGGAACCGCACTGATTATTGTAGGGATGACGGACAATAAAAACCGCACTGCGGCAGAGCTCCGCCATCTCCTTGGTATACACGACGCTTCGCTCGCGAGCCCGGGGAGCGCGGAGTGGGCATTCGTCAGAAGTGGCGACACATGGGTACCGAAGGTATTAACGAAAGTGAATGAGGCAGACCAACGCGCACTAGAGCTCCTTATTGACGCGCTTGACGAGCACGCGGACGTGAAAAGTATTTTTTCAAATGCAGAAAAGAGTTGAGACGGCCCGACGAGTGCTTGGCATTGACCCGGGGTATGACCGCTGTGGAGTTGCGGTTGTTGAACGCAGGGAGCACAAAGAAACATTGCTCTACTCAAACTGTATCATTCCCGAAAAAGGGGAGCTGGGTACGCGCTTCCTCGAGCTCGGCACGCGTATAGAAGCGCTCATTACTGTGTGGCATCCGCAGGCGATCGCCTGCGAAAAAATTTTTTTTACCCGCAATCAAAAAACAGGAATTGCCGTTGCTGAACTGCGCGGCATCATCCGCTACCTCTCTGCACAGCATGGGCTCCTCTTCTGCGAGTACACTCCACAGGAGATTAAGCGCGCCGTGACCGGGTACGGGAACGCAGAGAAGGCCCAAGTGGAGTCAATGGTGCGCGCGCTCTTACGTATGGAAAAGGCGCGGCGCTATGACGATGAGTACGATGCGGTGGCAGTCGGCTTGACGGCGCTCCCCTCTCTGCGCTAACTTATCCACACGCGTACCATCCTTTCCATTGCAAATGGTAGACAGTATGGTACAAAAAAATGGTCTTATTAAAAATTAATAGCGCATGCGTATGGACGAATTTGATAAAGATGTTGAAGAAGGAGAGGAGGAGAAGCCTCTCAAGGATGGTGTAGAGGAGGAGGATGAAGATGAGGAGGAAGAGAATAAGGATGACGAGATAGAGTCAAGTGTGGATGGAGTTGAGGATTGAGGAGTTCTAGAGAATGACAACCTGCAGGAAGCGGCTCTTCCCGATCCGCACCTGCAGGTTTTTGTCGGCGCGATAGAGCGGATTATCTATTGTTTTTCCGCCGACAAGTTCCACTGCGTGCGCGCGCACGAGGCGTCGCCACTGTGATTTTGATTCTACAAGACCGGAGCTGATGACAGCGTCGGAAAGAAGTGTCCCGCGCTCCACTTCAACCACGGGGAGTTCCCCTGAAATTTTCCCCTTGCTGAATCTCTCAGTAAAGGATTCTTGTGCGCGTGCCCCCGCGCCGTCCTCCCAGAGCCATTCCAAGATTTCTTTCGCAAGCGCCTCCTTCGCGGCCTTAGGATTTGATTCAATACGCCCGAGCGCCTCGTCCATATCCTGATTGGTGAGTAACTCATAGCCAAGCGGGAGCATCTCATCAGGCCAGCTCATTATTTTCCCGAACGCGTCATCGGGCGAATCGGAGAGCGCGAGCATATTTCCCTCTGTCTTTCCCATTTTTTTTCCCGTGGGGTCAGTGAGCAATTTAGTGGCGAGCACAAATTTTTCCTTTCCTCTCCGCCTCATCAATGTCCTGCCGGCAAGCATGTTAAAAGTCTGGTCGTTCCCGCCCACCTCCAAATCAACGTCAAGCGCTACGGAATCGTACCCTTGGAGCGCGGGGTAGAGGAATTCGTGGACAAAGATCGGCTCGTCCCGCCGCACTCGCTCTTGGAACATGTCCCGCTCAATCATCTGCCCCACGGTAAATTCACTCAAGAGAGATATGATATCGCGGAGAGAGAGTGTTCCAAGCCACTCACTATTGTAACGAAGTTCCGTTTTCTCAAGGTTGAGGATTTTCCCTATTTGACTCACATATCTCTCCATATTGGATTGCACCTCCTTCTCCGTGAGTGTTTTCCGTACAGAAAACTTCCCTGTCGGGTCTCCTATCATTGCGGTAAAGTCGCCGATAAGAAGCACAACCTGATGCCCGAGACCCTGGAACTCGCGAAGTTTCTTAAGCGCAACGACATGGCCAATATGGAGTGAGGGGCCTGTTGGGTCAATACCGTTGTAGAGACGAAGAGGAGCTTGCAAGAGGCGTCTTTCCAAATCCTCGCAAGATGGGTAAATGCGTTCTACACCACGGGAAAGAATATTGGATAAAAGACTCATGACTGTAAAGTACCACGGATTTATGATATGATAAAGAGCAATGCATCGTGACGGTCACACAGAGCGCCGGAAGGCTCTTGGGTTTGTATTAAAAGGCATTGCGCTTGCCGGCATTCTTTTTTTTGTAACAACGGGCATTTCCATCCTTTGGGCAGTCACCTTAGACATCCCTACCTTTGACTCATTCCAGGCGCGAGAGATTGCAGAATCAACCAAAATATACGATCGGACAGAAAAAGTGGTGCTCTATGACATACACGGCAACGTGAAGCGCACCATCGTGCCAATCTCCGAGATTGCAGAGAATGCACAGGAGGCTACCATTGCCATTGAGGATGCAAAATTCTTTGAGCACAGCGGTATTGACCCCAAGGGCATCGCTCGGGCGTTTTTAGTCAATATAGGGTCCGGGTCGGTGCGTCAAGGAGGATCAACGATTACCCAGCAGGTAATTAAGATGACGATTCTCACCAACGACCGGAGTATTACCAGAAAGATTAAAGAAGCAGTCCTCGCAATCAAGCTTGAGCGGTCTATGAGCAAGAACGATATCCTTGCGATTTACCTTAATGAGGCGCCCTACGGCGGCAGTATGTACGGGATTGAGGAAGCGTCACAGTCATTCTTCAGTAAAAGCGCGAAGGAGCTTACTCTCGCGGAATCGGCATATCTTGCGGCGCTCCCCCAAGCCCCCACTTACTATTCTCCCTATGGATCACACCGCGACAAACTTGATGAAAGAAAAAATCTTGTCCTGCGGAGAATGCGTGAACTAGGGATGATTACTGAAGCGCAAGAGGCATCCGCACGCGCAGAGAGAGTCATCTTCCACCAGCGCGATGATGGAGGTATTAAGGCGCCGCATTTTGTTGATTATGTGCGTTCATATCTTGAAGAGAAGTATGGGAGAGAGACGATTGAGCGCGAGGGTTATACTGTCATCACCACACTTGACTGGCGCCTGCAGGACCGCGCCCAGGAAATTGTGGCAAAACACGCGGCAGAAAATGAGATAAACTTCAACGCGCGCAACGCAGGGTTGGTGGCTATTGACCCTAAGACGGGGCAAATTTGGGCAATGGTGGGTTCGCGCAACTATTTTGACAGGGAAAATGAGGGTAACTTTAATATCACTCTAGCACACCGCCAGCCAGGCTCGGCATTCAAGCCGTTTGCCTACGCAACCGCGTTTGCCAAAGGATTTACTCCTGACACGGTCATTTTTGACCTGCGCACAGAGTTTGACACTTCATGCAACCCAGACGGCACCCCGCGCGGAGAGGCCAGTTCATGCTATCACCCAGATAACTATGATGAAATGTTCCGCGGTCCGGTAAGTATGAGGAATGCCTTGGCGCAATCCATCAACGTCCCATCGGTAAAAGTCATGTACCTCGCGGGTATTAGTGATTCAATCAAGACCGCAGAAACTATGGGGATTAAAAACTTGGGGAATCCGACTCAGTACGGCCTCTCTCTTGCCCTTGGCGGCGGCGAGGTATCCCTCCTTGAACTCACCAGCGCCTACGGCGTTTTTGCAAATGAGGGGGCGCGAAATCAGCCCGCGTTCATTTTAAAAATAAAAGATTCTCGCGGCAGAACTATTGAGGAATTCAGACAAAACCAGAGACAGGTTATCACGATCAACATTGCTCGGCAGATTACTGATGTGCTCTCCGATAATGTGGCGAGGACTCCTGCGTTTGGCGCACATTCACCCCTCTATTTTCCCGGCTACGATGTTGCAGTCAAAACAGGAACGACGAATGATTACAGGGACGCATGGATTATCGGCTACTCCCCCACTATTTCAGCCGGCGCATGGGTCGGCAATAACGATAATACCCCCATGGAAAAGCGGGTAGCCCGCTACATCGTCGCTCCTTTGTGGAATGAATTTATGGCCCAAGCTCTCCAGATTATCCCCCAAGAATCGTTTATAAAACCAGAACCAACCCCGCAAACAATCAAGTCTATACTGCGTGGAGTCTGGCAAGATGGCGGTATTCACTCTATCCTTTATTCTATTGATAAAAACAATCCTCTCGGCCCTGCGCCGAGAAACCCGGGAGACGACCCCCAATTCATTCTCTGGGAAACTCCGGTGCAACATTGGGCTCGGCTCCGCCAGTTTATTGCCCCGCAAGCAACTACAACCCCGCAATAGTGTAGTGTGTTGAGGTTTTCTTTTTAAGCTCGGCAATAAGGCTTGTTTTGTGTATATAGAGTTCACTCAAAATAGTCGAGTGAACTTTGAAATAAATTTTTGTGCCACGCAACTCTATGAATGCTTCGGGGATGTTGATATCGCTTATATTTTTAACAATAATCGCCACCACAGTTTTTATATTAGATTGCTCTCTGTGAGAATTGAAAAATCTTTCCAAATAATTGCCGATGGGGTTCATACTTTTTAACGGTTCATAGGCATTACTAAATAAAGAAATGAGTTGTCTCCATCATCTTTAATGAGAAGTGGCTTTCCTTTCCCATTACAGCCGATCATTGTTGTTGAGCGTTTAAGAATTGGAAAAACTTCACTTAAATACCTTACATTTACATTCATTTCAACATCTTCGCCATCAATGAGTGATGAAATTTTTTCTGAATATTCCCCCTTCTCTGAATTTTGAGAGTGAACTTCAAAAACAGCCCCTTCTGAATGTATAGTGAGTTGGATTTGGTTTGTTTTGTCGCAAAAAATATGAGCTGATTTGAGCGTATTGTGAATATCTTTTTGCGGAGCCTTGATGGTTGTTGAGAAACTGCTGGGAATCAGCTGTGGGTAATCCGGGTAAACCCCATCAATAAGCCGCGAAGTAATGATGTATCCGCCACTCTCTAATAAGAGAAGTGATGGGGATGTGTATATACTCACTTGCTCTTCGGCATTCTCTAAAATACGCCCTATTTCTATAGCATTTTTAAATGGAATAATGATTTTTAATGAATCAGTCGAGTGTGAGTGGTTATATTTTTTTTCAGCCAAACGGAATCCATCTGTTGAAACAAAATATAATTCTGATTCAAGTGTGTAAATATACACACTTGCAATCTCTGGTTTAATATCACTCACTGCGGAAGAGAAGACCACTGATTGGATTCCGGAGATAAAATTTTTTGATTCGAAAACAAATTCATTCTCTTTTGATGTTTTTGGCAGATTAGGATAATCATCACTGGAGATACATTTAATTACTGATGTGTATGTTGGAGTTGAAAGTGTAATATTTCCATTAAATTCCTCAAGAGTGACTATTTCATAAAGAGAATTATATAACACAGAGATGAGTAATTGTCCTGGAATCAACACACATCCTTCGTGTAAAATTTTTGCGGGGATACTCACTTCAACTCCAATATCAAGATTTGTCGCCCGAAGGAGTAATTTATTTTTATTTGTGCGAATATAAATAAACGATAATGATGGAAGTGATAGATTTTTACCAGTTACACGGTCAAGGGTAATTAATATATTTTTTAATATCTCTCTCGAGCATTCGGCTTTCATAATAATTTATTCTTTATATAAGATTATTACTATTAGGTATGTGGATAGAGTGGATTAATTGATTTTCTTTTTAATTGAGTTGATTTTTTGAATATTTTTTTATGTATGGAATGTGGATAATGTAATGGTTATTTTTTTATCTTTTTTATCTATTATTTTTTATCCACTTTATAGTATTGTATTATTCACTTTTTATACACACTATGTATTAGTTATATAACAATAATCGTATCTGCTCGATTTCTTGGGTAACGAGGTTGTTTTGTTTTATTTCTCTTTTTATTTTTTCATACGCGTGCATTACTGTGGTATGGTCCCTCCCCCCAAGTTTCTGTCCAATGTATGGGTATGAGATATTGAAATCTTCTCGGAGGATATACATAATAATCTGTCTCGGCTTCACCACCTCTTTTCTTCTTGTTTTTTCACACAACACCCGTTCCTCAATATTATAAAATCCAGCGATGATTTTAAGGACATCTTTAATGGATATTGTTTTTTGAGGTTTAATAGTGTTTTTAATAAGATTTTTAACCTCTATAAGGTTTAAGTTTCTGTTTTTAAGCTGGCATTGGCAGACGATTGAGTTCAACGCGCCCTCAAGTTCACGTATGTTTCCTTTAATTACAGACGCCACATACTCAATAACCTCATCAGAAGGCGTAAAATCACTGTTTTTTATTTTTGACTTCAGCACCGCCAGGCGTGATTCATAGTCAGGGGGCGCAATGTCAACCATCATCCCCCCCTCAAAACGGGACCGCAATCTCTCCTCAAGGTTGGGGATGTATTTTGGTATTTTGTCCGATGAAAAAATAATCTGCTTATTTTGGTCATAAAGGCTGTTAAAAAGATGAAAAAGCTCTTCTTGCGACTTATCTTTATTTGCTATGAATTGGATATCATCCATAATAAACACATCATATTTTCGGTATTTCTCCTTAAATATATTTGCTTTATTATTTTGTATTGCGCTGACTACTTCAATAACAAACTTTTCAGAAGTGATATAGTACACCTTTTTGTTTGGATGGAGCCGTTTAATACTGTTTCCTATTGCCTGGGTAATGTGTGTTTTCCCCAAGCCAGTTCCTCCATAGATATAGAGTGGATTGTAAACCACACCAGGCGATTTTATAATTGCCTGCCCGGCCGCATACGCCATCTCATTAAAAGGGCCTACGATAAAATTATCAAATATATACTTAGGATTCAGATTGTCATCTTTGTTTACATAGAGTTCGGTAAGCTCAAGTTGGTCTCTGAAAATCGGTTTTGAGAGCTGTTCTTCAAATTTAACTCGATCTCCTTTGGTGATAATATACTCAATTTGTTTAATATACTCGGCGTTATTGCGGAGCGCTTTTAACACAGAGAGGTGGTATTTATCGTAAAGCCAATCTTTTACAAACGCGTTAGGCACTCCAAGATACACCGTGCCACTCTCTTGTTTTAAAATAGAAGTATTACGGAACCACGTTCCAAAATTTGCTTTTGAGACAGAAGTCTCTATTTCAGCAAGCGCGCTATCCCACAATTCTTTATTATCCATAAAAACAACGTTTCTTTTATTAAGCGATTATAGTCTTCTCGCGCGCAAAGCACAAACTATTACAGGTTGTTTATAAGGAGTGGATTTCTGTGGATAACTATGCTATGCTCTTTTTATGTCGTTTACCTATCAACCAAAGAAGCGAAAGAGGCAAAAAACACATGGGTATCTGTCACGGACAAAAACTTCATCGGGGAAGCGCGTAATTTTAAGGAGAATGAGGAAGGGTCGCCAGAGGCTGGCGGTGTAGCTTTTTACCATGCTTTCTAAAAAAAACCGGCTACGCAGAGCCGATTTTTCTGTGAGACGGGCATGGAATACATATCGAGATAAAATCCTTACTTTACGGGTTTCTAAGACAGAAGGCCCCAATAAAACATCAGTTATCATTCCTAAATCTGTCGTAAAAAGCGCGGTAGAGCGGCACTCTATCAAGCGTCTGATCTATATATGTGTTGAGAAACATCCCGTCAATAAAATGTCGGGCTTTGTTTTTGTATTTCGACTCACCACACTCCCTACAAGCCCTTTTGCCGAACAGATACGGATGAGTTCCAGAAAACTCATCAACGAAGCGCATTGTATGCTAAGGTAATACGGTATGTTCCAGACATTTATTTCAGAACCTCTCTATAATGCGCTGGTCTTTATTACCGGTATGCTCCCCGGAAATAATATCGGTCTCTCTATCATCATTCTTACCATCCTAATAAAGGTTCTCCTCATCCCACTGCAGAATCGAGCGCTTACCACACAGCGGGAAATAAAAAAAATAGAGCCGGAATTGAAGAGAATAAAGAAAGAGTGCGCAGGAAATAAGGAGCTTGAGGCTCGGAAGGTTATGGGGCTCTACCGGGAGCATAACGTCAATCCCTTTGCGGGGTTTGCGGTCATTTTAATCCAAATCCCAATCTTTATAGGGCTTTTTCTGGTATTCCGCGAGGGGTTAGAATCTGTGCGCTTTACCTTGTATCCTTTTGTACAGGTGCCCTCACATGTAAATCCTATCTTTTTTGGAGTTGACCTGGGGATGAGGAGTATTGTGTTTGCGGTAGGAATTGCAATTACCCAGTTTATCCAAACGTACATCTCCATTCCTCCCCCCTCACCCCGCGAGAACAATTCCTCCTTTGCTGATGATTTTAGCAGGAGTCTTAGCTTCCAAATGAAATACATCATGCCAATTGTCCTTGGAGTTGTGTCGGCAGGGCTCCCGGCGGCTGTTTCGGTCTATTGGCTTACGAGCACAGTCTTTTCAATTATATATGAATTGTGGTACCGTCGTTTACACCCGTCCGGCGGGTTACAGGTCAGTCAGGCGAAGTGACCACAAAGTCTGCGAAGATTTCTCAATGTAGAAGAGCAGAGTCTCTCCTGAATCAAGGTTCAAAGAGAGCGCTTCTCCACGGGTGCCGCCAGCAAGCCTGGGGTTCCAAAGGATATCACTTTCTCCTGTTTTTACGTTAAACTTCCATATTTTTGTCTCTGTGGAGACTTCCCCACGGTACCAACTGTCGGGGAATTCTGCAGTAGGGAGCGCGTCGGGGACAGAACAATAGAGAGTGTTTGCAATCTTTTTTGACCACATACATGAGGTGGGGGGCACTTGGAATGAGAGGGGAGTTATGTCTCCCGTTTTGATTGTATACAAGAAGAGATTGAACCCGCTCTTGTCTCTACTCTCCGCAAAGACAAATTGTGAAGCATTTGGATGTATTAGCGCAGTGAGCCCCGGGATATTGCCCATAGCTCGTGTAGATGCCCCGGTCTGGCTATTGATGAGCAAGAGGACGCCTCGTGCCTGTGAAGAACCCTTCGTTTCCAGCGCAAGAGTGCCCTCTGACGGCCAGGAAACATTCCATTCGTTAAGTGGTGAACGGAAGAGCTCCCGCTTCTTCCCAGAGGCAAAATCAGTGATGTAGAGAATACCCCCCATCTTCCCTCTTACCACGGTGGCGTAACGGTCTTTTTTGGGGGAGAGCGCGATACTTACAATAGAGTCGCTTATAAATGTCCCAACCTCCACATTTGTGCTTGCAGTGACGCTCTTTTTGATTGTTTGGATATACGTCTGGGCTCCAGAGTTCCCCTCATAGCGGGAGATAATATAGTAGTTGCTTTTTGTCTCTCCTACATACGCTTCTTGTATGCCCACCATAGTGCTATTAGAGAGTTTATCAACGGTGCCGCTTGCGATATTCATGCGGTACACATGGCCAGTACTCTTATCAACAGCGACGACGGTCGTGCTTGTAGCTCCGCCAAAGATACCGAACCCGGCAATGGGGTTTGATGCGAGCTCCCATGCCCGCACACCACCCCCGGTTGAAATAACACCAAGGGTGCTGGTCGCCGTACTTGTTCCCACCACTGTCTCTCCTAACCCCTCCCCTATTGGGAAAAGCGGCTCCGTTGACGTGGCTATTATTGGTTCAGCCGGCTCGGCAGGCTCATAGAAGAGGGTGTACCAAATAAGCCCTCCTCCTACAGAGAGAAGGATAACGATGACGGCTCCGAATGTGATTTTAGTGATTAGTGAAGACATGTTAATTTTTTGGGCAGACGCCGGTGCTTACATGGAGATGGTTGCCTTCATCAAGAACATATGCCCCAGGGTCGCACTTTCGCGCCGCGGCCGACAAAACTTTTTTATTCCACTCGTCGCCAAAGTCCACCGCCATTGAACCGTTTGACCCGGTACCTCCTCCATAGTGGCACGAGTTGCGGCTGTGCGCGCAATTACTACTAGAGTTTGCTCCGTTGCATTCATCCAATTTGCCAATATGCCCGGAGTCGCTGATGGAGGAAATCTGCCCGATACTCGTATCCGGTATTTCTTGCCGCATACAAGAGAGTAATGTTTTTAATGAGTGAGACATGTCACCGGCTTGCCTTTCAATGCCTCCCTGGTAGCGCCATGTTCCAGCATCAGCTGTTCCGGAACCTTCATTACTGCAGAGAGGATATCCTTGGACATTCCGAGTAACGGATTCCGAGTTCACACAATCCCCGGTGCCCGTTTGGTAAGCATTTCTTGCTGAGGAGCACTCTTCATTTGTTGTGTATGGACCTTTGTAGCATATTTGTCCTTCTTTATTTAAGATAAAGTAATAACGTTGGTTCTCCGTGTCTATTTTCCCGTAACATCCAAACCCAGTACGGAAGACTCTGTACTCGCAGTTATGAGGCTCTATCTCTCTGTATCCATTTTGAGGATTCTTGAAACTACCTATCCACTGACAGTCTAGATAGCCGTTTTCAGAACACTTACCCCACTCATCTTTTGGTTGTTCTTCAGACTGATCTTTTTCCCTATCCTCGTGCTCCAAATCACGTGTCCCACCGGGGCCATAGAGACCCTCACGGATTGCTGTCGGATTTGCTGATAGCTTGCCAATATCTAAATTAAGCGTTTCAGTCGAGACCAAGTCTGGATTCACCGTCTGGAGAATAAGGAAAGCGGAAACAGCGAGGAGGAGGCCAAAGACGGCATTGGTAATGCGCTCTTTGCCCTGCTCCTTGCCGCTCCCGGAAAATGAGGAGATGTACTCAATGCCGCCCCACACAATCATGAGTACTGCAAGCGCTGCGGCAATGGCAATAAAGGTGGTAAAAAGTGTGCTCATATACTCCCCAAACTGCACCCGAGCCCCCTCTGTTTTATTGACAACACTCGGCTCAAGGAGAATCACACCGCTCCCTGTTGGATCTGCCGCGAGCACGAGAGGTACTCCGGTGAGGAGAATAATACTTGCGGCAAATAGAGGGAGCATTCTTTTCATAGTATTAAAATTGCGATGCAGAATTCCCTAAATTAACTGATCCTGACCACGCGGCGCTCTGAAGGAGATTGCTTGGGTGTGTAGCCGTCACCGAAATGCGCGCTGTTCCCGCGGCGCCCCCCTTGCGCAGGGTCACCAACGAGTTCCCCTCCGGTTCTGTGGGGAGTAGCTTGCCATTTAGGGACCACATGAGTGTTGTAGGATTTGTCCCGTCTGTCGCGAGAGAAAAGTAATAGGCGGCAGCGCGCACACCCATTTCGTCGCTTAGAAGGGAGAATGAAGTCCCCAAAGCTTTATTATAAAGGGTTCCCAAAAGCGCGGGGGCTGGATAGAGCACGACGCGAGGATTGCTCACGAGGATACCCATGCTCCTACTGGCTGAAATGGTCCCGTCAGAGGAGCTGACCGTTACGGTTATGTGGTTCTCATTAAAAAGCTTTGCGCTGGTAAAGGTGAAAGATTGTTTTCCCAGTCCGGAGACGCTCCCGATATTCTTGCCGTCCTTGCTCCATTTGTAGATGAGTTTGCTGGGAGCTATCCGCGTGCCACCTGCTGTTGTAAGCTCTGGAAGTGCGACAACAGTGACGATACTCTCTGATGTGGCCAGACTATGTCCACGGTAAAATGGCTGGGTGTATACTCGCGCCTCCCAGAGAAGGTCAATAAGAGAAGGAGTTACCGTGATGCTCTTTTGGTAGCGGGCACCTTCCACGCTGGCTACAGAAAGTGAAATATATGTGGCTGCGCCCGATCGGCTTGTCTCAAGCATATAATTTTTTTCCGCGGGGCCCCTTAATACCTCCTTCCCACCTACACTCCAAATAAAGACGGCCTGGTTGCTGTCAAAAGAGCGTCCAGACGCGGTAATCGTTACTGACTCCCCAGGGCCTGGGAATTCTGGTGATACGGAAATAATGATTGCATCATCACCGCGTATGCTCGCGCCCTGCACTGCGAAAGGGAAGGTGAGAATTATAAGCAGTAGAGAAAAGTTTCGCGCCCGCATACCTATAGTGTAGCATGCGCCCGCGACCTGTCCTCAATCCGCGAGAGGACAATAATAGAGAGAACGTAAAGTGTCCACATAGGAAGTATGGAAACAAAGGGAATCATCTCAATAACGCTGCTGACAAATGCCGACGCAAGCTTGCGGGAGCCAAAGACGCTCACACTGTGCGTTGCAAACACAAAGTAGGCCGTAAGCCATACAAAAATGCCAATGACAGGATTAAGGACAAAGCCAACACCGATGAGGTTGCTAAAGGCTTGAAGTGTTTCAGCAAGGAGAGTCCCGCAGATGAGGAGGGTGGCGGTGATAGAATTAATTCGATGCTTCATGCTGACGCAGTTCTTCTTTTGCCTTTTTGATGGCGAGGAGCTGGGATGGGTCGGAGGTGATAATCTGGTCCTCCGTGTACGAGGCGATAATCTTTATTGCCACATGCTTGAGCCCCGCAAAGAAGATTCCCTCCCCCACCGCAGATTCCAACAAGAGGTACTTTTCCTCGTCGGTGAGGTTGAAGGTTTGTTGGACCACGTCTATGGACGCCGGGGACTGTTTGAGGAGCATCTGGATGGACGAGTTGGTAATCATAGGGAGCCCGTAAGGAGACTTGAGAAAGTCGCCCACATCCTGGGTAATAGTAGCAAGCCCCAGGTAGTACTTTCTGCCGCGCTTGGCGAGCGAGAAGAGGAAGGACGCCGTATCCTCCGCCTTCATCATCCACCACGCCTCGTCCACCACCAGCACGCGCTTTTTAAGTGTTCGGCGCACCACATTCCAGATGTGGTGCATGATGATGTACATGGCGACTGGCTTGAGCTCATCCTCCATGTCGCGGATGGAGAAAACGACAAACTTCTTGTTAATGTCCACGTTGGTCGGCTGATTGAGAAAGCCCGACCAGGTGCCTTGCGTGTACTTATTGAGGCGCTGGGCCAGCGACTCGCCTCCCTGCATCCCCGCGAGCACCAAATTAAGGTCAGAAAGCAGAGGGGCGGGCTTGCCCGTAAAGTCGGTGTCGGGGGTGATGTCTTTGAGCGCGTAAGTCTCGGTAATAGCCGAGTCAATAATGGAGTCCTCCTCCGGCGTGAGACCGCCGAGCATGATGCGAAAAAGCCCCACGAGGTTGATAATGTTGGAGCGCAGGACATCGGCAGGAGCCTCGTCCTCGCGGGGGAAGGGCAGGTCAAAGGGATTAATGTGGTGCTCGGAAGTCAGCGAAATGTTGAAGTAGCGCCCGCCCGCCGCTTCCGACATGTACTCATACTCGCGTTCGGGGTCAATCACAATGACATCAACATCAAACATGAGACTGCGCAGGATTTCCAGCTTGGTGGCATAGGACTTGCCTGCCCCCGACTTGGCAAAGGTGACCGAGTTGTAATTTTCCATAGAGAAGCGGTCAAACATCACCAGCGAGGCGTTGTGGCGGTTGATGCCATAGAGAATGCCGCGATTGCTGGTAAGGTCAAAGGAGGTGAAGGGGAAGAGCGAGGAGAGCGGTGAGGAATTGAGTTTTGAGTGCACAGAGAGGAGGTCCATACCAAGCGGCAGGGTGCTCTTCCAGCCGTCTTCCTGCTGGAAGACGGCTGGCTTAACGTAGACAAGCTTGGACTCCAACATATTCTTCACCTCGCTCTCGGTCTTGTTAAGCTCCTCTTCACTCTCGCCGTAGAAGGTGAGGTACAGTCCGACATCAAACATCTTTTCGCGCGATTGCTGGAGCTGGTCCCGCAGAAATTCAATGTCTTGGTAGGCGGTGTCCAGTTTTGGGTCGCGCACCACCCCCCGCTCCTCGCGCACCGCAATCTGGCTCTGCACCTCGGCAACTTTCTTTTGCAGGCCACGCAGAACCATGGACGTATCAATGGGGTGAACGTAGATGGAAATGTCAAAAACGCGGTCAAGATTGATGATGGGCATGAACCAGTTTTTGGAAAGCTGGCGCGGGTAGGAAATGACAAAGAATGTCCGCGCGTACTTGCCGCCGATGTTGATGAAGTTGGGACTGACCTGGAGCGCCGCAGGCGCAATGACGTCCTTGAGGGACAATTGATTCCCATCGTAAAAGTTGTGCGGGATGACCGGCACTGAATTTTCTTTTTCCGCCCGCCCGCCCGCCTTGCGGAATAGAGCTTTTTTCTTAAACAGCTTCATTGTTGGTATAGCTCCCCTCTTGTGGCGCATCCTTCTCTCCGGGGTTAAAAAGTTTGTAATAAAGCTCAACCAACTCTTCTGTCCCCAATATAACAGAGCGCACACCGAGCGAGGCGAGGCTCTGCGCGACAACGTATGAGCGCTGTTCAAGCTGACTCCTGTGTTTCTCAAACGAATCTGCCGCCGCGGATTCCATCTCGGTTTTTTTTGACCTTCCTCCGAAGAGTTTTCCAAACACTCCGCGCTGTATCTCCACAATCGGGGGGCTGTACGGCACAACAACAAAAAAAGACTTAGACATGACGTTGGTGCTCTCGGTGAAATTTTTCACAAAGTCCAGGTACTCCTTGGTCTGTATTTTTACCAAATCATTCGTTTGCTCCTTCATGCGATCTTCAAGGATGCGGAGGTAGGGCTGGATGTCCAGGCGCCGTGATTGGATAAAGAACTCTACATGAAAGTCTAGGGCATTGACGAAGTTTTGGAATTGAATCAGGAGCGCCATCTGCTCATCTTGTGACTTGAGCGCAAAGTTCAGCGAAGAGGCCATGAGCACCATGCGCATCCCGCCGTCAACGAGCACCACAACGCTGTCGCGGATTTCGCGGATGGGAAGGAAGGATTGTGATGCGCTTGCGTTTTGTAATGCCATATTATTCCTTGCCGCTCTCGCCTGTATGAACATCAAGACTCCATGCAATATCGTTCAGTCTTCCGGTGCGCGAGCTGGCTGCTTCTAAGGGGTTTTTTTGCGCAGAAGGGAGACGTACCGTTGCAGAGCCGATTGGCGGCTCGTCCTTTTTCCACCGGTAGAGCTTGCCGCGGAGCGCGTACTGGATAGCGGCCTGCATGGTATAGACTAAGGGGCGCTCGTTTATTTTATAAAATGCAAGCGCAAGACCAAAGCCCGCAAAGGGGACAGCAAGCGCCGTTGCGATGACGCCCGGCAGAAATTGGGAGAGAATCGTGTAACAGATGAAAGCCGCTCCCGCTCCCCCGGCCACATAGACAAACTGTTTGAATGTGAGCGGGCCGAATATCTTGTCTTCTATCTCAATAAATTGTGGTACTTGGAAATCCATTGTTTATTGTGGCGCTTCCCGATACGGGTCTACCTCTGCCTTGCGGGGCGGCAGAGTCTCTGGCTCCGGTTTTTGCGCAACTGCTGGCTGCGGCGGTTCAGCCTCTAAAGTCGGACTCGCCGCGGCGAGTCCGACTTCCTCACCCGTCGCTTCCTTTACGGGTCCGACTTCGGGACTCTTGTTTGAATATGTAATGAGCGGATTTGCTCCGCGCAAGTCGTGCACACGCTCCAGACTCGCCCGGACCTTAAGGAAGATACTCCCGTTGATGTCGCGGTAGATTGAATTTCCCACAGTGAGGTCGCCCCCCAGGGCGAGCGCGATATTTTTTGGCATCTCGTTAAGCGCGTGGACGCCGAGTATGGTAAGCCCGATTTCCCCTGCAAGTTCTCCCATTTGGTCTATAGAGAGACCATAATTTTTGGCAATTTTGCGGACCGTTGCCGAGGTCTCGGCTGATCCCATTGCATCTTGAAGATCCTCGGGGAGCGAGTTGTATATTTCTCGGAGCTGATCTTGGGTAAGTGTGTTCATATTACGCTGTTGTTCCTTACTTTTTTATCCCGAACAAAGTTCTCAACTTCGGGTTGCTCTGTACTTCAAGCACGATGGCGCTGTCCGGGTTGCCGGACTCATGTCGCTGTAATCCTTTCCGCATTTTTACTCTCGCATCCTCGGTCAACTTTGCCTTGCCAGCCAAATCAACAAGATCAAGCGGGTTCATGTGCGCATAGAGGGTATCAATATCTGCCTCATCAGCATCCTCAATAATTTTCTGCAATTTGCGTCCCTCGTCATCTTTAAGTCCTTTAACCACCTTTTCAATGCGCTCCTTCCGTCCAAGAGAACCCTTCTTGAGCCCCTCTAGTTTCTTATCTGGGTTGCCCACAATCGCTTCAATGTCGGCAGACTGTTCTTTTTTGCGCGCGGCATCCTTGCCTTCAACCCCAGCTTTTTCCACCTTCTCAAGCTGTTCCGGAGTCAGGCGTTCCTGTTGCCTCCTTACCCTCTCTGCCGTCTGCCCACCGTAGGTCTTTGCTGCCTCAAAGGTTTCGGCCTTCTCGCGTTCAGAGAGACTGTCGTAGTAGGCCTTCTGCGCAGCCGCACCCATAGTCCCCATTGCCTGTGCGCGCGCAAACGGATCTCTGATGCCCTTTGCGCGTTCAGTTTGGCGCTTCACGATATCGCTATAACTCTTGGTCCCGCCGTACTTTGCCTCGGCAGTCTTATCCCCAAACGCCTTCAGCGGCACTCCTACAACCTTCCCCCGCATCCCCTTTCCGCCTGCAGAGGCGCTCTTGATCCAATCACTGTCCCCCAGCGTCCTGCCCATCCTCCCGATGGTGTGACGTCCCGCCACTCCCGTAGCCTGCCCTCGTGCCCAATCAAGGCCGCCGAGAACCTTTTCTTGAACAGCCTCTGCTCCTATGGAACTCATCTTCTTTGCCTGCACAAGTCCAAAGATGATGAGGGTGATATAGATGCTGTATTTTACAAAGGCAGACATAAGGATTGAAGTTCCAGATTTTGAAGATGCCGCTTCAAACACCCCAGCACTGCCCTGAATGAGCACCAGAGTAAGAAAGACAAAGAAGAGATAGATTGGCGCAAAGAATGCCTGACCTATAAGCGCCGCCCACCAAGATTTCAACATCTGCCGCAGCTGGGGAATAATCATTCCCATAAATGCAAGTGGAGACAAGATAATAAGTATCATCAGGAGTGCGGTGCGAATGAACATAAGTACGGCCGCCACGATAAAGCCCCACGCAGTAATCATAATGAATACTGCTGAACCGATACCCGCAACCATAATTGCAGCTAAACCGGACCCTGCTTCGTAAATGGTTTCTGTGCTCGGCTCATCTTCTTGTGCCCATTCGTTCAGTTTGAGCGCATGCATGTAGCGGGCGGCAATCCTCTTCGCACTGCTTTGCTCTGCAGTGCAGGGGTCGGAGACGGTTCTCCCAACAATGCTGGAATAGAATTGGTACGCAAATACGTTTGACACATCAATCACAAAACGCGTGAATACCGCGCTGAAATTAATGAGAAGCGCAATGATAATAACCCATACAATAAGTTTTTTTTGGTCATTGCCAATATTTAAAATGATGCTGATGGCAATGTAGAGGAGAATGAATATGAAAAAGAAGTTTGCCACATTGCGCGCGATAGTCCACCCATTTGTAACAACGTCGGTATGGGTATACTGCGCGAGGTCGCAGACGTTGGTCCGCACAGAATAATCAAGCAGCTGTCCCCCAAGCCAGAGGAATCCTCCCGATATCCAAATGAGGAGGTTGGCAAACGTAGTGGCAATCCATTTTGTCCAATCACCAAAAAGCCACTCAAGGACTCCCTTCCCCCCTGTATATGATCCTGTAGCTGATTGATTTTCGTTAGAAATGGGAAGTGGTGCGCCTCCTTGAGCGTGTATTACTTGGATAACACCAAAAAATAAAATGAAAATCGTTACAAGTGAGAGAATTCCGGCAATGGTTCGTGAATATTGCCTCATCGTGTTGCGGTTACATCCATCATCACCTCGCCCTTTTGGTTTTCGCAGAGAAGTTTATAGACCGGCTTTGCGGTAATGGTGATTTTTTTTGCGTTGATGTCAAAATTAAAATCATAACGCTGAAGCAGTATGCGATTTGGATCAAGTACATTTTCTACACTACGGGTATATGCCTCAAGCAGGGCTCGCATAAGATCCTCTGGCTTGTTGAAACTGGTAAAACTTACCTTTCTCCAGTCCGTTGTCGTCAGTGTTGCAGAACCGACCGTGAGTGTATAGTCGCCCGCCCATGTGTTGAGAAAGCCACTGAAGTCAATAATCGTTCTCTGCGAGATGAGCTTTTCATCTGCCGCACTCACCACCTTCCCGCTTGCCCAATTAGGGATATCGGGACTGCGGGTAATTGTGACGGGGAAGGTGTACGGATGCTCTATCGTAAGCGTGCCGCTTGTTTGGATGTTTGCATTGCGCGCCTTAATAATTTTATCCGCGCTTAGCCAGTCATTGATCGCAGTGCACTTGCTTGCATTGAGCGCTGTCCACGAGAGCTTAGTAGTGTTGCGATCTGCACGAGCAAGCTCCATGGGTGTTGTATTTGCGGTAAAGGCAACTGAAGGAGGTACGGTGAGGTAGTCTTTCACCCCATCACCATTAGCATCCCCGTTGAGCCATTCAGTGACCTGTCTGATAATTTCTTCTTGCGATCCTTGCTGGTTGAGTATGTTCCGTAATTCTGGTGGTAACAACGCAAGCGCGCCGGGGAGGTTGCGATTGTTGTAGAGCTGTTGGGCTAAACTCCCCAGGTTTGGGAGGCCCGTACCTCTTTCCCCGGGGGGCAGGTTGCCCCCGCTGAAGATATCTCCCTCCCGTGTCCATCCGGAATCTACACAAGGTCCGGGACCTGGGCAAGGATCTTCTTCTTTTTGGAAAACACTCTGTACTGCAACAGTATCCTGCGTTTTTCCGATTTTTTCTATATTGGTCAGCTCGCTCTCTACCCGCGCAAATTCATCTTTGCTGAAGTCCTCAATGGATTGGTCAGCAAGCTCATTCTGCCGCAAGGTTGAGCCCACAATGTCGGAGAGGTAGCTCTGGTTGATGGAAGCCGGCGTCTTAACCACCCACTTTCTGCAGTATTTTTTGCCATCAGTGGTTGTTACCCAATTCTCGTTGGCGCATTCACGCACGGGGAGGAACCCTTTTGCCGAGGATATCTCCTCACGCGCATTCCCTTCAGCGCGCGATTCACGCAACGCCAATTCATCCTGCGCGAGCAGGCGCGAGCCTGGGTAATTATTCCGTGGGTCAATGAGTTTAAGCCATGCATCCCAACCGCCCTGTGAGAAATCGCTGGTGAAAGCGTTAAATTCGTCCCTTGTCATTGTTGAGCCAAGAGTAGTTTGCACACGCGCCTGGTCGCTGTCCCCTGCCGCTCTCTGGAGCGCAAGGTCTCTGCGGATGCCCTCACTGAAAATATTTGGATTCTGCGAATTGCTCAAATCAGCGTCAAAAATTCCGTACGCCTCATCACGCACATTCTGCAGGTGCTCGTCTATGTTGCTTACGTAGAGTGGCTGTTTGTTCTCCGAACTCCCTGCCACCCCTCCTGCCGCACCTTGTACATTCAGGAGCCCCGGAGAAACTTCGTAGCCCTTCTTGATATTTTCTTCTATGAAGGTTTGCTTATGCTCAAAAATTGCTTTTGCCGCCGCCTTGCGGGCATTAGGGTCGTGGTAGAGAACTTGCGCTTCTATCTGGTACTGCACGCGCCGTACGGCCTTTAAGTGCATGCAGATGTCTACGAGGAGGTCGTTAGCGTGCACTGTTTTGCGGTTAATACCCTCGGTGAGCGAGAGGAGCTCCCCCGTCTCATGTACCGGCACATAGTCTCCACCACTCCCGCCGTTACTCTCTGTTTGCCCGGTTTCTGACACACACTCTAGGCGGTCATTCTGCTCTCTGTTGGCAATGATGTCCTGCGCGGCCTGTTCCTGCGGGCCGAATTCAAATCCTTCCCGCGTATTGACAGCGCTTGCCCTCTGCTCCTGTGCCTGCGCGTATGCGCCCACAGTCAGAATGGCTAGCGCAAGCGTCAGTGCAATCGTGATGTGTGTGGATAGGAAACGTTCTCTCATAAATTAATGTTCACCGTGTTTTTTGCGTCAAAAGTGATACGCATTTCTCTAAAGTACGCATTTACGTTACCGAGCACAGCCAAAAGTTCGGGCTTCTTCTTTTCGTACGCCTCTGCGCTCGCGAGCGCAAACGCCGGTTCGCGCTCCACGTGCTCCATAGTATACGCGAGCTCGGCCATTTCTGTGAGTGTATTTAGGAGATTAAGGTGGATTGCGCTCGCGCTCTCGGGAACATCCAGCGCAAGGAGATTTTTTGTTATGGAGAGGAGGAGCGCTTCTTCCGCGCGGATGCGCTCAATGGCCGCAGAATCTTTTTTTGAAAGCGCGGCAACCGTGTTGCTTGCCGCTTGGCCGAAAGAACTATTCCCCAATGGCTTGAGTGTATCGCGGAGAGAAATTCCGTAGTACTTAATGAAGCTCGGATCCTTCGAATCAACAGTATGCAAGTCAAAAGCGGTGTAAACAAGGCTGGGCTTAAGGTCTTCCTCGGACGGGAAGATAACTCCTTCTGCGTCACTTCCGCTTGTATGAACCGCCGCGCGGACAAGGTCTTCCGGTCCTGACAGTTTGTCGCCGGGACCTTTTTTGCGCGGATCGCGGCCAAGCACAAGCTCTTCCCCGTCGCTTGTCCCGTCTCCATCGGTATCCGCATTTGTTTTGTCGGTTTTCCACAGGAGCTCCTCCCAGTCCTTTAATCCGTCCCGGTCGCTGTCCAGTGTTACCGTTTTTTGCGCAGTGGAAGATGCCACATAGAGCGCATCGCCTAACTCCCCCCTTTCAACTTTCCCGCCCACCCACCAAAGAACGAGAACAACGGCAACAACGCCCACAAGGAGTCCTGCGGCAAGCTTCTTCATAACTCTATTATAGCGTAAGAGTGCATGCGCGGTATACTGTGTCTGTGAAGCAGATTGCCTTAGTCTCTATTGTTCTTGCGCTTCTTGTTCCAGTAATTACTCATGGAGCGGCATTGTCAGCTGAAACACGCAGTCTGCTCCTTATTCTTTTGCAAAAAATAGCAAGTTTTCGCGTCGTTCCCGCCCCTCTTCCGGCGCAGATAGCCCCAGTCAGTCCAGCGCTTACGGCCGTACATCCTCTCCGAGGCCGCTCCGGCGGGGAAATTACCCTTATTGGCAGAGGATTTTCTGCAAGTAATACAGTGCATACTATTTTTGAGTCGCGCTACGGTGTTCTTTCGCAAAAAAACGGGACGGAAATCAAGTTTATCTACCGCTACCCGCCTGTGAGTCAGAGTTTGGATGAAGCGCTCGCTATTCTTAAGACGTGGGGCGTTGCTCCTCTGCCGGTGGAAGAGAGCGCCATCCAAAAACCGCTAAAGAGTCCAAGCCAAGAAGTGCTCATCTATGTTGAAAATGAGTATGGAGCAAGCAATGTGGTAATTTTTACAGAAGAGCTTCAATGAGTATGAAAAAATTAGCATTACTCACTTTCTATGCCCTCCTCATCTCTCTCCCAACGAGCGAACTCTCTGCCCAGTCGGGTACGCGGCCTTTTGGCGGGCGCATTCTCGGCTCTCCTATCTATTGCACCTGCAGTAATGGGCATGTGGTCAATGTGGGCCCGCCGCGCCCGGGGCGCTTCCACTTTATTCCTGGTGGGACACGGCTCTACAGCTTTGGTAATGTCTACACGCCTGGCCGTTGGCTCCTCGGTAATTACCGTCCGGGGACCGGCAACCAGTGCTGGATCCGTGTAAGCCACAATTCCTGCATCCAAGTTCCCAATGACGGCATTATGACTATTGTGGGGACTTCGTAGAGCTTATTTCTAATACGTAGCGCACCGGCACAGGAGGGTAGAATACGGCCGGGAAAGTGTCGGGAGAGATGTTTTTTGTTGCGCCAACCGGCTGGAGCTCGTCATTGAGCCAGATAATGTCTATGGGGTAGTTCATGTCTTTCATCCAAAATCCATACATGCCCGCTCTCTCAAATATAAAGAGCATCCCCTCGTCCGGCGCGAGCACGGCGGTCCCGGAGAGACCCTGCGCTCGTTCGGCGAGAGAATCTGCAATTTTTACGCGGTACCCCATGACTGAAGTCCGACTCCAGTCATTTCCCGAAGTCGGACTTCCTTCTGGAAGTCCGACTTCGATAAGAAGTCCGAGCGCTCCGAGTGCGAGAGCAATGATTACGAAACATGCGAGGCGAGGCAGAACCATTTCTCCAGTGTAACATCTTCAGCGCGGGCCTTTTCGGAAATGCCGCACACGGCAAAAAAAGTGGAATCAGCTCCAATGTTATTTTTAAGCATCTTCCGCTTGGACGAAAACCCTTTTTTAACGAGTGAAAAAAATTTTTCTTCCGATATTGTCGCGAAACGCTCTCTGGAAATGTTGTTAATTGAAATAATCGCCGAGTCAACATGCGGCGGCGGGGCAAAGGCGCCCCGTGGCACCGTTGCCACGTAGCGCGGCTCCCCATAGGCCTTTACCGAGAGCGAGAGAATGCTCTCTTTGCCGTCTCGCGCCACTATCCGCTCGGCAACTTCCTTTTGCAGGAGGAACACCATCCGCTCTGGCTGGTATCGCGCCGACAAAAATTTTTTTATAATGGCGCCGGTAATGTAGTACGGAATGTTGGCAATAACTTTGTAGGGTATGTTGGAGAGCGACAACGATTCAGTGTCAAAATCAAGGATGTCTTTTTCCTCCACGTCAAGCGCTCCCGCGATAATTGCTTCGCTGAAGCGCTCGCGCAAGTACAAGACCAGTTCGCGGTCCTTTTCCACCGCAATAACTTTGCTCGTAAAATCAAGCAGAACCTCGGTGAGCGCACCCCTCCCCGGACCTATCTCGAGCGCCACATCACCCGGGTGCACATCGCTTGCGTCCCGGATTGCCGAAAGAGCGCTCGGAGAGTGCAAAAAGTGTTGCGCTAGACTCTTTTTCGCCCGCATCAGTCCCACTCTATCACATCCTCGGAGTCCATAGGTGAAAAAAGCTCTTCTTCAATGAGGTCGTCGCTGATATCAAGGAGAAACTCGGAGGGAATATTGATTCTCCGCGAGCCATAAATGGTCCGCGTCTGCGCGTAGGAGAGGTAGAGTTTTTCTTTTGCGCGCGTGATGGCCACATAAAAGAGCCGCCGCTCTTCCTCATATTCTCGTTCCGCGGAAGCGGATGCGGATACTCTGGTGTGAGGGAAGAGCTCCTGCTCCAAACCGGTCACAAACACGTAGCCGAACTCAAGCCCCTTTGCCGCGTGGACCGTCATGAGCCGCACTCCTTCGTTCTCTGCCCGTTCCTCTTCCTGCGCCTCTTCTGCAGAGAGAAGCGCCGCGTCGGTGAGGAAAGATTCCAGCGCATCGCTCGGAAGGAGCGCATCGTAGCCGCGCGCAATACTCACCAGCTCTCGCAGGTTCTCAAGCCGCTCCACTCCCTCCTCTCCTCCCCCCTCAAGTTCCCGCTCCCAGCCGCTCTCGGTCAAGATGAATTTGAGCGTCTCCGAAAGAGGGCTTATCTGTAATCGTTCTTTAATAGCCGCAAGTAGAGAAAAAAAATTTTCCACACCGCGCGCCGCCGCGCGCGGGAGTGTATGGGATGCCCCCGAGAGTATCTTTGCCATGCTCGCCTTGCCCAGGCCCCTTCGTGGCGTGTTAATGATTCGCTTTATACTCTCTGTGTCATTGTGGTTGAGCGCCGCGCGCAGGTACGCGAGCATGTCCTTTATCTCCTTGCGCTCAAAAAAGCGGATTCCAAAGACTTGGTAGGGCAAGCCTCTCGAGAGGAAGGCTTCTTCCATCGCGCGGGATTGGAAGTTGGCGCGGTAGAGCACGGCAATATCCCGCGGGAGCGCCTTCTTGCGCCGGATGAGCTCCCCGGCCTTCTCGGCAACTCCGCGCGCCTCGCCAGCTTCGTTAAGCGCCGTAATGAGTCCGATTTTTTCCCCTACCTTATTTTTGGTAAAGAGCGATTTGTCCCGCCTCTCGCGGTTCTTCTTAATAACCTCGTTTGCCGCTGCGATAATAGTCTGGGTTGAGCGATAGTTTTCCTCCAGCACCACTACCGTCGCTCCGGGGTAGTCGCTCTCAAAGTTGAGAATGTTTTTAAAATCCGCGCCGCGCCAGCCGTAGATAGACTGGTCGGCATCTCCGACAACTGCCAGATTGCGGTATTTTTTTGCCAAAAGGAAGACAAGCTCATACTGGGCGGTGTTGGTGTCCTGGTACTCGTCCACGTGGATGTAGCGCCAGCGCTCCTGGTATTTGGCGAGGATATCGGGACGCTCCGCAAAGAGCGCTACCGTGCTCGCGATAAGGTCGTCAAAGTCAAAGGAATGGGATTTTTTGACGAGCGCGCGGTAGCGCGACCACACGGCGGCAACCATGCGGCGAAAGGTGTCCTGCGCCCGTCCGGCAAAGATCTCCTGCGAAACGAGGTTATTCTTCTCGCGCGAAATGACCGCGAGAATTTTCCTCGGCTCCTGTTCTTTAAGTGAGATGCCGAGTTCTTCCATTGCTCTTTTAAGAAGCGCGAGCGAGTCCTCCTTGTCTAGAATGCTGAAGTGCCGAGGGTAGCCGAGCACAGCGGCATTCTCCCGCAGTATCCGTACACAGAGTGAATGGAATGTGCTTATGAGGGGCTGTCTCTCTGTGTCATCCAGGCAGGTTCGCATGCGCTCTCGCATCTCCTGCGCCGCCTTATTGGTAAAGGTGACAGCAAGGATGTTCTCGTGAGCAACGCCGCGTTCAATGAGGTGGATAATGCGGTGTGTGAGCGTCTTGGTTTTTCCGGCCCCGGCCCCGGCAATAATCAAGAGCGGCCCCTCGGTAATGGCGACTGCCTCTTTTTGTTTCTCGTTCAATTCTTCTCGTGCACACATAGAAGCTTCAGTATATACTACATAATATGCCAGAGTCCCTCTCTCCCGAATCGGTCCCCGCAGAGCTCTTGGAAATCTCCCGCGCCATTGAATCGCGCCGAGGCGCTTTGGAGAGTGAGCACGGCATCATAGAGGAGAAGCGCATTGTCCATCACGTGATCGGCGAGGAGCTCTTTGAGAAATCTACCTCTACTCTTGCCGTGCCGCCACCGGGGAGTCACTACCTTGATTCCCTGGACAATGAGTCTCTTACTGCGCTCAACAGTTATATTGCTCGCATTTCCGAGTTGGGGCTCAAAAAAACGCTTGTGCTCGTGCGGAAAGAGAACCCCTTCCTCATAGATGCCTTCCATGATGCGCTTACCGACAAGCTCTATGGTGAGCTGAAACAGCATGGTCTTATCAGCTAGCACGCTTTTTATTATCGGTGGCGGTATAGCGATTCTTGCACTTGCTGTCGCCCTCGTGCTCCTCTTTGGGTGGCTGCGGGGCTCTCGTCCCACGACACTCTCGTACGTGCTCCTCTCTATTTTAGTGCCTCGCGCCGGAGACACTGACGCCGAGCAGGTAATCCGCGACATTGCCCTCTCAGAGCAGCTTTTTTCTGCGCTCTCATCCATCGGCAAGCCGGTTGTTTTCGAAGTCTCGGTGCACTCAATAGGCGAAGAAATCCATTTTTACCTCTCTGTCCCGCGAGAAAGCGAGCGCTTTGCCGGCGACCAGGTTCGCGGTCTCTACCCGAAGGCGCAGGTCTCCCGGGTTAAAGATTATAACGTGTTCAATCCGCACGGAGTCGCAATAGCGGGGCACCTCTCTCTCAAGGAACCCTTTGCCCTCCCTATCCGTAGCTACCGTGAAGCTTCACTAGACACCTTTGCGCCCATTGTGAGCACTCTCTCCCACCTTGAGGCAATCGGAGATGGGGCGTCACTGCAGTTTATTTTCCGGCCGGAGGAAGCGGCAATAAAGAAGCGACTGCTCGGAGCCATCGGAGAAGTTAAGAAAGGCGTCTCGCTTACTGATGCGATAAAAGGCGTCGGCTTTGGGCTCAAAGAGATTCATGCCGAGCTCACAGCAAAGCCGAAAAAGGCCGGACAAGAGGCGCCGCAGGCGCCGGTGGATGCTGAAGCAGTGGCAAGTCTTGAACGCAAGGCGGCAAGCCCGCTCCTCTCGGTTGTGGTGCGCATCATTACCTCATCCGAGAGCGAGGACAGGGCGCTTGACCTCTTTAATGCAATTGCCGGCTCTTTTTCTCAATTTGCAAGTCCTAAGCGCAACGGCTTTGTAGCCGTCCGTCCCCGGGACAGCCAGGCGCTCCTCTATCGGTATGCCTTCAGGGAATGGAATGGTCGCGAGAGCATGACTTTAAACGCAGAGGAGCTGGCGAGCATCTTCCACCTCCCCACTGCCGCTCTGGATGTGCCGCGCCTAAGCTGGCTCTCTACCCGCGAGACGGCTCCTCCTCCCGCACTCCCCGATGAGGGAATTGCAATTGGAGAGAGTATCTTCCGCGGAGACCGGCGCACGGTGCGCCTGCTTCCGCCTGACCGTCTCCGCCACGTCTACACTATCGGGCAGACCGGCACCGGCAAGAGTTCGCTCCTCTTCACTATGGCGGCGCAGGATATTGAACGGGGCGGGGGGCTTGCCGTTATTGACCCGCACGGAGACTTAGTCAACGATCTCCTCTCGGTGGTGCCGAAAGAGCGCATCAATGACGTGATCGTTTTTGACCCTGGAGACCTTACTCGGCCCTTGGGGCTCAATATGCTGGAACATAATAGCGCACGGCCGGAAGAAAAATCCTTTATTGTCTCCGAACTTCAGTCCATCTTCAACCGGCTCTTTACCGCAGAGACGATGGGGCCGATGTTTGAGCAGTACATGAGGAATGCCTTGCTGCTCCTTATGGAGGACATAGAGGCAGAACCGGCAACACTCATTGAAGTGCCGCGTGTCTTTACCGACCCGGAATTCAGAAAAAGGAAGCTCTCCCGCATCAACAATCCCGTGGTGATTGATTTTTGGGAAAAGGAGGCGGTCAAAACTTCCGGTGAGCAAGGACTCGCCAACATGACTCCCTATATTACCTCCAAGTTCAACAACTTTATTGCCAATGACTACATCCGGCCGATTATCGGCCAACCAAGCTCCTCGTTTAATTTTCGAGAGGTAATGGATACAAAAAAAATACTTCTCGTGAATTTGTCCAAAGGCACAATCGGAGAGCTCAATGCAAGCCTCATCGGCATGATGGTCACTGGACGCATACTCCTTGCGGCGCTCTCACGGGCCGATAAACCACAAGAGGAGCGCACGGACTTCCACCTCTACATTGACGAGTTCCAAAACTTCAGCACTGACTCAATTGCAGTGATTCTCTCCGAGGCGCGCAAGTATCACCTCTCGCTCACCCTCGCGCATCAGTTCATTGCCCAGCTCACCGAAAACATTAAGAGCGCCGTCTTCGGGAACGTGGGGACGCTTGCTATTTTCCGGGTGGGAGCCGACGACGCCAAATATTTGGAGACAGCCGTATCACCCAACTTTACGATTCATGATCTGGTAGGCATTGAGAACCGTAATGCCGTGCTCAAGATGCTCTTGCGTGGAGAACCGGTGCCGGCCTTCAACATACATACTCTTGATGTGAAGCGCGGCTCCCGGGAAATTACTGAAAAGCTCAAGGAGCTCTCGCGACTTACTTACGGGAGAGACAGGGGGGAGCTTGAGGCGGATATACTCAAGCGTCTCCGGATGTGATACGATGGGTGGCGTATTCTCTATAGACATAAAAAACTAACAGGGCTCCTCTTTATACTGTTTTTTGCCCTAAGCTTCACGTTCGGCAAGCCGGTAAGCGCTAATTTCCTCTCCCTTATCAAGGAGCAATTTAAACGAGGGAGTCCCCAAGAGGCCGCAATGTCGCGCTTTGTGAGCTCGCAAACCATCTCTCTCATGGAGCCCTCACCCAACCCTAATCCTCCGGCACGGGGAGGCGGAGACACCGCAATTGTGGGCAATGCGCTCCTTGTTAATGCAGGCCCTTTGGGCGCCGCCACGGATATTACAAGCACGCCGCTCTCTGACCAGATTAGTCTCTATGTGGTACGCAATGGAGATACTCTAAGTCAAATTGCGCAGATGTTCGGAGTATCGGTGAACACTATTGTGTGGGCAAACGACCTTCCCAGAAGCGCTAAAGTCAGTAAGGGTCAGACTCTCGTCATTTTGCCGGTTTCCGGTATCCAACATACAGTGCTTAAGGGGGATACTGTTCAAAAAATAGCAAAACGCTACGGAGCAGATAGTGAGGAAATAGCGCAGTTTAACGGCATTGATGAGAATCATCCGCTCATTGCCGGACAGATTATTCTTGTTCCTGATGGAGAATCTGCACCGGCGCCGGGCCGCATCGCGCAAAAACCTCGAGGCACGTCGAAAAGAGAAGTTTCTTCCGGCTACTATATCAAGCCAGTGGCGAAAGCGATCAAAACGCAGGGTATACACGGATATAACGGTGTTGATCTTGCGGCGCCTTTAGGAACTCCCATCGTTGCTGCAGCTGATGGGCAGGTAATCGTAAGCCGTTCCGAGGGCTGGAATGGCGGCTACGGCAAGTACATTGTCATAAAACACAACAACGGCGCACAGACGCTCTATGCGCATAATAAGGAAAATGCGGTCTCGCAGGGAGATTGGGTCAAACAGGGGGATGTCATCGGCGCTGTGGGCAATACCGGCCGCTCAACCGGCTACCACGTCCACTTTGAAGTCCGCGGGGCAAAAAATCCATTTTAAGTTTTCAATCTAAATCCTATCTGCCTGCGTTTTGTTTCAGGCGGGATCATGAGCTGGTGAATCGCCTCAAAGACCACCCTGAATTGCTTGTCGTACTTATGCTCCAGTTCGGCAAATTTGCGGGCTAGCTCCGTGTTGGAAGTTAATAGTTGGCGGAGACGAACAAATGCTCGTACTATGACAATATTCACTTGAATGGCGCGTCCGCTATTAAGCACACTTGAAAGCATTACTACTCCATGTTCGGTAAAGACGTAAGGAGGGTAGCGGCGGCCGCCCCAACTTGAGGTCACAAATTGTGACCTCAAGTTTTTCCATTCCGCTGGAGTTAGTTGAAACATAAAATCTTCCGGAAAGCGCGAGAGATTACGCTTAACTGCCTGGGTTAAAATCCGTGTTTCAACTTCATACAGCCGAGCTAAATCCTCATCCAGCATCACTTTCTGTCCGCGGATGAGGAGGATGGCGCGTTCAATGCGTTCAGTAGGGACAAGAACTTTAGATTTTTTCTTTGTCATTTTCCATTTTGATTTTTTAATTTTGAATTTGCACCCTCATCTCATCCCAATTCTGCTCGCTGGGAGCAAATGAGACCGTCATGCCCGGCTTGAGTTCTCCGGTGAGCATCTTTTCTGCAATAAGCTGCTCTACAAAGTCTTGAATAAAGCGGTTGAGCGGCCTTGCGCCAAAGGCTTTGTCCTCTCCTGCCTTTGCAACACGGTCTTTGAGATAGGCATTAATTTCCAGACCAATTCCTTTTTCTTTGAGCCGCTTCGCAAATGCAGAGAGGAGTTTCTCCGCAATGGCTACGCGATTCTCGTGCGAGAGCGGTTTAAAAAGCACTACCGCATCAAAGCGGTTAAGGAGTTCTGGTGCAAAAATCCCATCGTGAATGATGCCCTCTATAATGAATTGACGCTCCGCGGCGATATCCCTACCCTCTCCCGTAAGCCACCAGATATGGTCTGCGCCGGCGTTTGAGGTTGCGATAAAGAGAGCGTTCCTCGCATTCATCATTTTGCCGTGCGCATCAGCGGTCCGTCCTTCATCTAGGAGTGCAAGGAAGAAGTTGTGCACTTCGCGCGACGCTTTCTCAAACTCGTCCAGGAGTATGACCGAGTTTGGATGCTCGTGCAGACGCGTGGCAAGCTCCCCGGCGCGCTGTGTTCCTGCATCCCCAATGAGGCGCTCCAGAGCGTCAGCTCCCGCGTACTCTGACATGTCAAAACGTGTAAGCGCATCCTCCCCGCCGGCAAGCACTCGCGCAAGCGCCTTGGCCGTCTCCGTCTTCCCCACCCCGGTAGGCCCTAGGAAGAGGAAGGAGCCAACCGGCCGCTGTAGGTTCCTAATGTCTGCGCGGTTGCGCTTCACTGCGTTTGCAACCGCAGTAAGCGCTTCGTCCTGCCCGACGACCTGCTCGCGCAGAAGCGCCTCCAAATTGACAACCTGTGCTGCGCTGTCTATTCCGCCTCCGATGGATACGCCGATTTTTTCTTTCAAAAATTCTTCACACTCCCTACGGCCTATCACACGAATATTTTTTGCGAGCGCCCACGGCGCGAGCTCGGTAAGCCGGTCATAGATGAGCTCTTCTGCCGGCTCGTCGCCGGGGAAGGCCAAGGCGCTTTTAATGAGCGCCATGAGCGCAGGATAGGTAAAGAGGATGCGCTCACTACGGGCGATGGCGCTGCCGCGTTCCTCGTAGAGTGCAATAAGCTCGCTCTCCGTAAGCTCGCGCACCTCAACGGTCTGCATGCGCGCGAGAAGCGCGGTATTTGACGCAAGTTCTGTGCGGAAGAGCTCCCCGGTAGTGCATGCTATGAGATGAAGATGTTGTGAAGCGAGCGCTCGCTCCAGCACGTTCATTACATCTGCTCCAATGCGCGCGCCCTCATCAATGAGTGCCGCAATGTTGTCTACCACGAGGATGATGTTACCGGCGCGCTCGGCTTCGCCCAGTATAGAAAGGAGCGTCCGCTCAAATCCCGCGCGCTCGCTCATGCTTGAGAGGAGAAGTGCAGTTTCAAGAATGACGACACGGCGATGTTCCAGCACTGGGACGATCGCGCCCATAGCGATCTCGCGCGCAAATCCCTTAATAACGTCAGTGCACTGCGAGAAGCTTGCTCCAATGAGGAGCGCGTTTGCCTCACGATTGCGCGCGAGAATGGCCTCAAGCGCGCGGATCTCCCGCTCTCTCCGGCGCGGGGAAATAAAAGGGAGAGAAGCGCTTGATGAGTAGTCAAACGAGAAACGGTTAAGCGTATAGGTGCCGCCATAAGCCCAGTCCTTGGCAATGCCGGGAATGCGCGCAAGAGCCTCTCTGCTCCACCAGCGTAGCACGCGACGAGTGTAACTGCGTTCGCGCTCAATCCACTCCGCCGTTCCCGCAAATTCTTCTTTGGTCACTGCATGCTCGGCGAGTACCTGTGCAAACGCCGGGTATGCGTCAGAGAGCGCGGAGGCAATACTCCCCAACGTGACACGCCCCTCCGTACGAGACGCCGAGTGTTCAAAGTCCATAACACTCGGCGTCTCTGATTTAATCTCGCGCTCACGCGCAAGCGCTGAAACGTTGCGCGGAGGAATTCCCGCTCGTTTTAAAATAAGCTGCCCCAACTCGTGGGAGAGAAACGCGCGCAGGGAGTGTGTAGAGTCGCTGTGAAGCACGCAGAGCGCCTCAAAGGAGTACTTCCCTCCCGCGCACTCCTCTACCGCGTGCATTTCAAGCGAGCGGAAATATGCCTCAAGCAGATAGAGGATAAGGAGAAGCGAGGCGATCATAAGGAAGGCGCCAAGCAGGCGCAAGCGCAGCGCTTCCAATTCTTGGACGCGGTAACTTGCAAGAACAAGTGCGGCAAAACCGAGTACGAGCATGTTGCCGATGGAGATGAGCGCCCGCTTCTTTTTTGACGAAACAAAACGCTCTGCGGTGAGCGCTCTCGAGATGTTTTTGGTGAGTGTTGCAGACATGGCTAGAAAAATGCGATAGAAGCGCCGGCGATGAAACTAAACACAATGATAAACGGGAGCGCCGTCCATATGATAAGCGCGAGGATAGTGAGTAGAGCGCCGAGCGCCAGTATACAGAAGCCCACGGTGATGAGGATTGTGCGCAGGAGGATGCCGATGACGCGAATAATCAGATTCATGAGAACTCCAGAGAGGTAATCGCTCATGTTGATGATGCTCCCCGGCTCCTCGTGGAGGCGCTTCCACGGAGCGAACCACGTGCGCGTCAGTTCGGGTATGGAGAAGAAGTGGTAGAGGAACCAGAGCAGGTTCCCGGCGATGTGGAGGAGGTCGCTATAGGCGCGCGTGTAGTGCCACAGCAGATAATGAGCAAAGAGGGTGATGCTCTGCATCACCCTAGTATACCTCTAAGAAAAAAAGAGAGAAAAGATTCCCGTTCTCCCGCGCTCAAGCGTGCGGAGCGTCCGCGTGAGCTCACGGTGTTTGCGCGCGAGCTCGCGATAGTTCCTCCCGCGCAGGATCCGACGGTCAATGGCGGCGTTGAGCTCATTAAGCTGCCTGCGGATAACTGATGTGTATTGCCTTTTGCTCATAATGAAACGTGATTAATCTTTTAATATTTTCTGATAACTGCTTTGACGATTGCCGCGATGCGTAATTCCTCCTCGGGATAGATGGGTTGCATGGCAATGTTGGCAGGCTCAAGGTAGATGCGCGCGCCGCGCCGGCGGAAGTACTTCATGGTCCATCCGCCATCCACTTCTGCAATCACAATGTCGCCGTCATTGGCATTGCTCCCCCGCTCGGCAATCACCATATCGCCTTCTCTGATCCCTGCCTCTATCATTGACTCGCCCTTCACGCGGAGAATGTAGCTTGCCTCTCTGTTCTCCACGAGGAGCTCGTCTATGCTCACGGTCTCGTACGCCGCGGCGTATTCCGCCTCGGTAGGGATGCCCGCCTCAACGAGTCCGAGCATTTTAATTTCATTAAAACTTTCAGTAGGAGCAATGTGCCCGCCGCGGTCTTTGTTGATAATACCGGCGTCAACCATTTTTTCTATCACTTTGTAAACAGCGTTTTTTGATTTGAAATCCCAGAGCTTCATGAGCTCTTTGTAACCGGGCATGCGCCGCGTGCGGCGGTAAAAATTAATCAGCTGTTCTTCTCTCTCATGCATGCGCTCCAGTATAGGTGAACCATAGTTCACCTGTCAAGTATCCACCATAACTGACTGTGGATAAATAAAAATGGATGCGCTTACATTGGTACAGCGCAGTTCTTAGAAGGAGGGATAAATGAACATTCTTGTTGAAGCGCGCCTCTACCCGCCACCCGATCGCCTCGCTAGTAACGGAGAGAAGAAACCGCTCTTTGTGAGAAGAGTGAAAGTGTTAATACCCCGCCCTTTCCTTCGGCCGGTACTGGAGTGCTTCAAGGAGGTGCGGGGGAGCGATTGTTTCTGCGCCAGCGAGGTCGGCAATGGTGCGCGCGAGCTTAATGAGCCGATGATAGACACGCGCAGAGAGGTTGAGCCGTGAGGCGGAGGCGTTCAAAATCTCTACTGCCTCGGGCGAGAGCGGGCAAAAACGCTTGAGCTCTCGCACATTCATTTGGCTATTGACGGTAAGCCCCGGGATACCAGAGAAGCGCTCTCTCTGCTGCACTCGCGCGCTCTGTACCCGCTCGCGTATGGTGTAGCTCCCCTCCCCTTCCGTCTCGTTTGAAAGTTTTTTCGGGTCCACCTGCGGCACCTCAAGCCAGAGGTCAATACGATCAATGATGGGGCCAGAAATTTTCCGCTCGTATTTTTGCACGGCCTGTTGTGAGCAGATGCACTCCTTCCCCCGCACGCCTCGATTGCCGCAAGGGCAGGGATTCATGGTGGCGATAAGGATAAAGTCTGCGGGGAAAGCTATCGTCCCCCTTGCGCGCGAGATAGAAATAACGCGGTCTTCCAGCGGTTGGCGCAGAGATTCCAACACGCGCCGTTCAAACTCGGGGAATTCGTCCAAAAAGAGCACTCCGCGGTGCGCCAGCGTAATCTCCCCGGGCTTAGGTATAGCCCCGCCGCCGACCATAGAAACGTAGGAAGCGGTATGGTGCGGAGAGCGCAGGGGCGGGTAGGTGACGAGATCCTCGGTGAGCACGCCCGCGGAGGAATGGATACCCGTGACCTCCAAAATATGTTCAAACGGGAGCGGCGGGAGTATCCCAATAAAGGCCTTTGCGAGCATTGTCTTGCCCGTGCCCGGCGGCCCCGACATGGCAATGTTGTGCCCGCCCGCCGCGGCAATCTCTAGCCCCCGCTTGGCGCTCTCGGCTCCTTTAACGTCAGCAAAGTCGGTTGCGTAGGATGTTTTTCCAAACACAATCTCGGTCTTCGGCTGTGTGGCGATGCGCAACGGCTCCGGCCCCTCCCCCGCAAACGGATTGAGGTGGGCGGCAAGCTCGCGCAGGGTATGGACGGGGTACACAGTGAGTCCCTCAATAAGCGCGGCCTCGCGCGCATTCTCTCGCGGCAGGTAGAGCTCGCTGAAGCCGGCCCCCTTCGCGCGGCGCGCCATCATAAGCGCGCCGCGCAATGGCCTGAGCATTCCGTCAAGGGCAAGCTCTCCAAGAAAGAGCTTGCCCTTAGGGTTAAAGGAGAGCTCGCGGGTGGCCAAGAGGTGCGCAAGCGCAATAGCGAGGTCAAAGGAGGAGCCCTCCTTTTTAAGATCTGCGGGAGAGAGCGAGACAATCACCTTCGCATTCCCCTTCTGCGGCGATTTGAAGCCGGAATTTTTTATGGCGGCGGTAATCCTGTCTTTGGATTCTTCAACAGCCTTGTCGGGGAGTCCGACAATGGAGAAGGAATGGAGACCCTGCGAGATGTCTACCTCAACATCAATAATATCCGCCGAGAGTCCACTCACCTGCGCGCTCATCACCTTTGCGAGCATAGACTCTCATTGTAGCAGAGTTATAAAAGAAATTTCCCTACGCTCTGTCCCCGCTCTCCTTGATGTGCGCTTTGCAAGTGCGCGCAGAGGGGTTGGCAGCAAGCCGGTCATCTTCTATTTTCTGTCCGCAGACATTACAAAGGCCGTAGGCGCCGTGCTCAATGCGTTCCAGCGCATCAGTCACATTCCGGAGGCGTGCTTCAAGCGGCTGCTCGGTGGCGAGGCGCTCATCATACTCCTCAAGCCGATCGGCTACCTCGTCACGGAAGCCAACTTGATCAGTTTCAGCTGGTTGTGCATTGTAGTTGCCCGGGCGCTCCTCGTCCTTTTCGCCAATGTAGCCGAGCTCGGATTCCAAGTTCTCCTTCTCGGCAATAAGCTTTTTCTTAAGCGCGTTTAAGTTCATGATTAGAGTCTAACAGAGGTCATCCTCGCTGCCTAATATTTACTGTGCCGGGACGATAATTCTCCGGTAGAGCTCGGTGAGCGTTGTCTCATCCTTGGCAATAATGATAACGCCCTGCGCGGGCAAGACGCTCCACATGAGCCGTATTGCCCCTGCCCTGTCTCGGAGAATCCGCGAATCAATGTTGAGCCCGGGAACCACTCTGTCTTCAAAATTGTCAGAAAGTAGCGCCGCGTCAATACTTGTGCCGCTAATCAGTGGGATGATGTCCTCCGCAAGCGTTGTATCTTCCCATTGGAGCATGCCGGAGAAGGCGTTTTGCGGCGCGCGCGTGGAGAGCACAAGGTAGCTGGTGTTGGGGACGCGCACATAGGAGCCGTAATCAAGGCGCTCTCCGAGCGAGCGCTCAAGGAGGCCGGGAGGATTGAGTCCCGCCTGGCGCATCCATCTGGCCGCGGTGAGCACCTCGGCAGTAGAGGTCGGCGTTGCCTTGGTGAGGAAGTAGCTCCTGGTAAGACCATTCTTCTGCGGCTTGGTAATCATCTCGCGGACGAGGAGCTCTCTGATTTCAGTGGGACCCTTGCCGGTGAGGTCAAAGGAGAGAGTCTGCTCCGAGGAGATAATCGCTGGGGGGGCGCTGGGGTCATTAACTGTCGTCGGCCCTCCGCCACTCCCGAAGTAGATGTACGCCGCTCCAGCGGCAAGGGAGACGAGCGCTACCGCTATCCCAATCACCCACATAGACCAACTGTTTCCTGGAGCTATTCCTGCCTCGGCAATGTAGCGATTTTTTGACCCCGCCCTTTTTGTAGAAAGAGCGAAATGGACCGGAGCCGCCGCCACCCACGAAGGCATCTGCGAGCTGGCAGACACTTCAGCCAAGTCGCTCTTGAAAGTGCGCAGAGGCTTAATGCCCAATTCCCGGCGTCTCAAAAGACTGCGCTTCTCTTCTGCCCGCTTTTCCTCCTTGAGGCGGCCTTCCTCGCCTCTCTTCCGTTCACGTTCCTCTGCAATCTTGAGTATCTGCGCTTCTTCTTCTCTTCTTTTCTGCGCCGCTTCGCGTTCCCCCTCTTCCCTCTCTTTTTGCCTCTCTACTTCCCTCTCTGCCGTGCGGCGCTTTTCTCGCGCAAGTTCTCTCGCGCGCTGCTCGGGCGTCTGCATAGCAAGCGCCGCCTTGCGGCGGCGTTCTTCAAGCGACCCTACCTCTGCGTGAGCGTTTCCTAACGTCATGAAGGCCTATTTCTCAAGCGCATCAAGCTTCCCGTAAAGGCTCTCTTCCTCATCTAAGAGTCTTTGGTATGCTTTTGCCGTTGCCTCAAGCCCACCCTCCTCCTTAGTAAAGCTGTTTTCAATTTCCCATTTTTTCTCCTCCACTGCGCGGCGTTTCTTTTGCGTTTCGTAGCGCTCCTTTTCTATCCTCTGCCGCTCCTCGGCAACGACGTTGATGCGTTCCTTTTCCTCCAGCGCCGCTTCCTGCGCTTCTATCTTTTTTTCTTCTTCAATGAGCGGCATGAGCGTCTGGCGCACGGAGGCGCGCTTCTCATCAAGCGTAATCCAGGCAAGCTCAAGCTCCTCCTTCTCCTTACTGATTCCAGCGAGGCGCTCCTTAATAGACTCGCGCTCGCTGTGCACAGCTTCAGTCTTCTCCCGCGCCTCGCGTTTTGCCGCGTGCTCGGTTCCCTCCATCGCGAGGCGGGCTTCTTTCAGCTTATCGTCCAAATCGTCTGCCGCCGCGTCTGTCGTTTTCTTGGGGTGGTCGTCCATGGTGTTCTCCTCCATTATATCCTAGGTTCGTTGAAGGAGTGAATCCTTTGCGCTCCGCAAAAGTCGGATCAGCTCCCTTGATGGAAAAGCTCACCTTTTCCCGCTCCGGGTCTATGGCGCACACCACCACCGGCACCTTCTCCCCAGGGCTGAAAAATCCGTTCACGGTGTCGATGCGGAAAGGCGCAATCTCCGATATGTGCACGAGGCCCTCCTGCGCCGCGCCAATCTTCACCACGATGCCAAAATCAAGCGTTTTTAGCACCTCTGCCTCAAAGCGCTCGCCGATGCGGTACTCGTGGGTGATGCCCTCAACAATTTCCTTCGCTCTTGTTGCCGCATCCACTAAACCAGAAATGTAGACGGTACCGTCATCCTCAATCTCAATGTCCGCTCCAGTCGTCTCAATAATCCCGTTTATTACCTTGCCTCCCGAGCCGATGACCGCGCCGATTTTGTCAACGGGGATGCGGATCTGGATGATGCGCGGCGCAGAAGGATTGAGGTCTGGGCGCGGCGCAGGTATAGCGTCAGTGATAGTCTTGAGGATTGAGAGACGCGCCGTGCGGGCTAGAGTAAGCGCTTCAACAAGCACGGCGACGGGGATGCTCCCTACTTTGATATCAAGCTGTATGGCGGTAATGCCCTCCCTCGTGCCGGCAACCTTAAAGTCCATATCACCGTGCTCGTCCTCGGGGCCTTGGATGTCGGTTAAGATTTGATACTCCTTGCTTCCCATCATCACGCCCATGGCGATGCCAGCAACAGGATTCTTTATAGGCACTCCCCCGTCCATCAACGCCAGAGTGCTGCCGCAGACGCTCCCCATGGAAGTTGAGCCGTTGGAGGCCATTGATTCCGACACGATGCGGATGGTGTAGGGAAACTTTTCTTTGGGAGGGATGATGGCGCGCAAGGCCTTCTCGGCAAGCGCTCCATGGCCGATGGCGCGGCGGTTGGCGCCGCCCATGCGCCCTGTCTCGCCGGAGGAGAAGGGCGGGAAATTGTAGTGGTGCATGAAGTACTTCTTGGTGCGCACCTCCATGCCCTCAATCACCTGCGAGTCCTTGGGGCTTCCCAGCGTGAGCACCGAAAGGATGTGCGTGCCGCCGCGGTAGAAGAATCCTGCGCCGTGCACGGTTTTGGAGAGGCCGCCCGCCTGCGCAAAGAGGGGGCGCAGTTCATCCACTTTCCGTCCGTCCGCGCGGCGCTTTTTCGAGGTTGCCTCTTTGTGGAGGTGAATGTTGACCGCATCCATACAATAGTCTAAGACATCGTTTTTATTTGTGTCGGGGAACTCCCCCATCGCAAGCGCTATCCACTCATCCTCAAGCGCATACATAGCATCCTTGCCGGGACCGCTGAAAATGGCCGCGTCAATCTTAGGTGCGATTGTTTTTGCAAAGAGCGCGATGGCCTCGGGGGAGAGGACGGGCTTGGGTATGGAGAGTTTAACCTTCCCTCTCTCGGCAATAATCCCCTTCTGCCACTTTTGTATTTTTTCAAGCTCTCCGACGGCAAGTGTGAAGGCTTCGGCAACTCGTTCCTCGGGCACCTCTGCCGCCTCTGCCTCAATCATGTTGATGGCGCCGTCCTTCCCGCAGATGAGGAGGTCAAAGGGAGCGCCATCACGAGCGGGGTAGGGCGGGTTTACCGTGAGAGGAGAGTCTATCTTCTTTGATCCGATGCGCACTGCGGAAACGGGGCCGTTCCATGGGATTTGCGAGACGCCGAGCGCCAAGGAGGCGCCGATAATGCCGGGCACATCGGGGTCGTTCTCCTCATCTATAGAGAGGACGGTAACCACGACATGGACTTCGTTCCTGATGTGGCTGTCAAAGAGGGGCCGGATACTGCGGTCAACCACACGGCCTGTCAGAATGGCCTCGTCGGAGGGCCTCCCCTCGCGCTTCACAAAGCGGCTCCCGAGGATGCGGCCGGTGGCGTAGAACTTTTCTTCGTAGTCAACGGTGAGCGGGAAGTAGCCCGCCGCTTCCTTTGCGTCCTTGCTGATGACGGCCGTAACGAGTACCACCGTTTCGCCGTACTTCATAAGCACCGATCCGTGCGCTTGGTTAGCAAGGTCGCTGAAAGTTGCCGTCAGGGTCCTCCCTCCCGCATCCATAGAATATTCTTTTTTCTGCATGCGTATAGCCGGTATCCCGGGGTGGTCTCCAGATTTTAGACTCGAAACTTGCGCTTCGAACCTACCTATCTAGAGACCGTTATTAGTAATAAGACGAGTATAGCACTCCTTGCCTTCTCGTCTACTTCCCCTCGTTCCGTATCGGGATGAGGTAGCGGCGGGGTAAGTCAGAGAGGTCGGTAAAGTGATCTGCCGCCTCGCGGAGCTTGCCGGAGGTGCTCTTGCCGAAGGCAAAGACCTCCACTTGTATGCCAAAGGTGCGCTGGAGGTACTCCACGAGGGGCACAAAGTCGCCGTCGCCGGTAACGAGCGCCACCGCGTCAAGTTTGGGGGCGAACATAATCACGTCCACGGCAAGCCCCACATCCCAATCGGCTTTTTTTGCTCCGCCGGAGAAAATTTGCAAATCCTTAGTCTTGGTCTCAATGCCCACCTTGGCGAGCGCTTCAAAAAAATTCTTTTCCTCACCGCCCTCGGTGGTAATGACGTAGGCCAGCGCGCGGACGAGACGGCGGTTGCCTACCGCATCCTTCACAATGTTGCCAAAATTCACGCGGGCCTTGTAGAGGTTCTTCGCGCTATGGTAAAGGTTCTGGGTGTCTATGAAGACTCCAACCCGCTGGTCGCTATGTTTGATGACGGGCATTACTTTGCTTTTGACTTCAGTGCTTCCTTCTTCTTTACCTGCTTGTCCATGTACTTTTGGTGTGTACGGCGGTCGGCGACCATCTTAAGGAGGCCGCGGCGCGAGTGGTTGTCCTTCGCATTCTTCTTGAGATGTCTTGCGAGGGCGTCAATTTTTTCTGTTAGAAGCGCAACTTGCACGGCGGGAGAACCGGTATCGGTCTCATGAGACTGCGCCTTCTTTATGACCCCCTGCTTTTTCTTGGTGGTAAGCATCCAGTAATAGTAGCATAGAACGCTGCACTTTGCAAGGCTGTGCTAAAACGTCTATACTGGAGCTATGTCGCACAATATTGTCATGCTCAAACGCGAGTTCCTGGAATACCTTGAAATTGAGAGGGGCAGGAGCCTGAAAACGGTTGAGAACTATGACCGCTACCTGACCCGCTTCATCAAGCAATCAGGGGCGCAGACTCCTGCAGAGATTAGCGAGGAGCTTGTGCGTAACTACCGTCTCTGGCTCAACCGCGAGAGCAACCGACAGAAAATGGGTGGCAGTCTCAAACGCAATACCCAAAACTACCACCTCATTGCCTTGCGCGTCTTTCTGCGCTATCTTCTCCGGCGCAAGGTGAACTCACTCGCGCCGGACTCTATTGAACTTGCCAAAACCTCCGCGCGTAGCCTTGACCTCGTCTCGGGCACGGAGTTGGAACGCCTCCTCTCCGCGCCCGATATCGCTACGGTAAAAGGACTCCGCGACAAGGCCATTCTTGAGCTCTTTTTCTCAACCGGCATGCGCGTTTCCGAGCTTTGCTCGCTCAACACCGAGACAGTTGACCTCTCGCGAGACGAGTTCTCGGTGCGCGGGAAGGGAGAAAAAGTCCGGGTCGTCTTCCTCTCCCCTGTCGCCAAAGACGCCGTACGTCTCTACCTCAAGGCGCGGAAAGATATGGAAGATGCGCTTTTTGTGGGCCTCTCAACCATCAATAAAAATAAAAGCGAACGCCTTACCCCCCGGAGCATAGAGCGCATCGTCAAGCACTATGCAATCAAGGCGGGCATTGGTAAAACCATGACCCCTCACGTGCTCCGACACTCTTTTGCCACTGACCTGCTCCAAAATGGAGCTGACATCCGTTCGGTCCAGATGATGCTCGGCCACTCATCAGTTTCCACCACGCAAATCTATACTCACGTAACTGACAAGCATCTCAAAGAGGTGCACCAGAACTTTCACGCAAAAGGACGTAAAGGATAACTGTGGATAACTCAGTTGACTGTCTTATAGGACAAAGTACAATAAAGGACAGATATGATTTGGTCATAAGCAGGAGTCAATTTTTGTCTTTTAAAACAAAAGACTACTAACAAGAGGATTTCTCCACCCTCGTTTCGATATATTCTTTGTTATAAAAGACATTGACCCCCGTAACCCTCCCCAACACCCAGCGGGAGGGTTTTTTATTTTACCCGATACTTTGAGCGAATTTTTTTCAACTCCCCCTCTTCCATCTCACCCTTCTTCAATTTTCCGCTCTCTCCAAGCTTTTTAAGTTCTTTATCCTCCAGTTTTACCAGTTCCCCTGCCCGATTTTCCAGATATTCCTTGCTGTTAAGACTCGGATCGTCCAGCACTTCTTCTAGGAGCGCATGCAGAATATATCCTATTTTAGGCCCTGGTGTTTCCCGTGTAACTTCCATGACCCTGGCCCCGTCAATATTAAGCATTTTTACCGAGGTAGGGTCACGCAATGCTTCTTCAATCATTGACTCGTACTTGCGGAGCCGGTAGGGCTCTTCAACCGGTCTGTTCATGCCTATCCTGTCGCAAGTGCGTACCTTCATCAGGTCCCAGATGCGCTCTTCACCCACATTTCTAATCATTCTCCTGACAGCAGAGAGAGTAATCTTTTCAATATCAGTAAAGAACATATGGTGTCGCACCAACTTAACGGCAGTTTCTATTGTTTTCACGGGAAACTTTAAGCGCTCAAGGATGCGCTTGGTCATTCGAGCTCCCGTAGTATCATGGCCATAAAAGGTATAATCCTCTTTTTCACGTGAAAACTCCCTCGTCCGCGGCTTGCCTATGTCGTGAAATAGGGCTGCAAGGCGTATTTCTAGCGGGAAATCACGGTCAGCGGAGTGCTGGAGAGCTTTCAGTATGTGCTCCCAGACCGGATATGGATGGTCGCCGTTCTGCTCGACTCCTACTGTCTCTTCCAGTTCCGGGACTATATAGTGAAGTAAGCCAAACTCAAAGGCAAGTTTCAGTCCCTTTTCAGGATTTTTTGAGAGTATGATTTTTTCAAACTCGTCCCGTATCCGCTCAATTGATAGAATAGATATGTTTTTAGCCATTTTTTTAATGGCACGCGCAGTCGTTTCATCTATTGTAAAGTCCAAACTTGCCACAAAACGGACTCCACGTATCATGCGCAGGGCATCCTCGCTAAAGCGGTGCTCTGGATCCCCTACTGCGGCGATGCGTTTGTCCTTTATGTCTTTTATACCGCCAAAAGGGTCAACAAAAACGTTTTTTTCTGTCCTATATGCAATTGCATTGATGGTGAAGTCCCTGCGTTCCAGATCCTCTTCAAGCGCAACCCCAAAGGTGACCGTGTCTGGATGCCTCATGTCGCGGTAAGCCCCCTCTTTACGGAAGGGTGTCACTTCAATATGCCGTAGCTCCGGCGGAGCATCTTCGTGTACCACCGTGACGGTGCCGTAAGCATTTTCATAAAAAGTCTTTTCAAAGAGGGTCACAATCTCTTCTGGGCGGGCGTCTGTGGTGATATCCCAGTCGTGAGGCTCTCGACCCATTACTAAGTCCCTCACGCATCCTCCCACGATATATGCCTCAAAACCGCCTTCTTCGAGAGTATGCGCGGTCTCTCTAACCAATGCTGGGATTTTAGATTGCTCTATCATTTTTTACTGTCTGTGCGGGCAGGGAGAATCGAACTCCCATTTCCTGCTTGGAAGGCAGGTGTTCTGCCACTAAACCATGCCCGCTTGGCGTCCCCGGCAGGATTCGAACCCACAACGCATGGTCCGAAGCCATGTATGATATCCATTTCACCACGGGGACCCGCTCCTGTATCATAGCAAATCACAAGGAAACGCAGTACTATAAGGTATAGAATTTATCTAAGAGATAGGTATATTTGGCAAAATAAGTGGATAAGTCTGTGGATACTGTGCATAAAAGACATCAGGACAGATATAATGGACGTTTCTTAAGAAACATATGTCTGATACTAAAAAGCAAAAAATTGGAGCGCTTGGTGAAGAGCATGTGGCTACAGAGCTTATTCGAAGGGGGCATAAAATAGTTGACCGTAACTACTGCAAGCCATGGGGAGAGTTGGACATAGTGAGTATGCATGAGAACTGCATTCATTTTATTGAAGTGAAGACTGTTACACGTGTAACCTCAAGCCCCCATGACTATGAAGCGTTTGAAAATATTCACCCGTGGAAGCGGAAGCGTCTCGGACGTATTGTACGGACATATCTATTGGACAAGAGGATAGGGGACAGTATAGACTGGCAGATAGATGCAGTATCGGTAACTCTTGATCCAGATGGCGGTCTCCTTGCAATGGATTTTCTTGAAGATATAATACTATAGGACATTATCAGTAAGGCTCATAGCTACTATGGACACAAAATCGGTACAATTTCTCATTATCGGCTTAGTCATCGGCTTTATTGTAGGAGCTCTAGCTGTTGATCGCGGCTTCATCCTCGGGGGAAATCCTTTAGAGGACGAATTGAACGGGGCAACTACAACTCCTCGCGACCTCGGTCTCCCGAGCGCTGGAACGGTAAGCTCCTCTGGCGCAAGTACGGATGAAGATACGACTGCTACGTCAGGAATCGTTTTAGCGGGGAAAAATGCGGTAGATGCTGAAAACCAGCCGGCGGGAAGCATGGTGACGCTCCCGCTCGTAGTGCTCAATCAAATGGGGTGGGTGGTAATTCACGAGGATGCGGGAGGTAAGCCAGGTAACGCACTGGGAGCCACGCTCGTCTTTGCAGGCGAGCGCTCGGGTGTGTTGGTGGAACTCCTACGGAGTACCGTAAAGGGCAGGACCTACTATGCTATGCTTCACAACGATGATGGCGACAAGGTCTTTGACCTTAAAAAAGACCTGCCCATTGCCGACAGTACCGGAGCAGTCATCCAGATAAGCTTCGTGGCAGAGTAAAATAAACCCCACAAATCCACTGGAGTGGAGCGGGGCTTACGGAACGTGGTGTAACGGTAACATACACGATTCGGGTTCGTGTGACTCCGGGTTCGAATCCCGGCGTTCCGATTTGACTTATCATCTCTATCCTGCACAATGCGGGAAGAAGTTCTCAAAATGGAGAAAGGGGATACAGGATGATTACGGTAAGCGTACTCTGCGTTGTTGCGATTATTGCCGCCATATTCACGAGGTTTACCAGAGCTTACAACAGGGCTTACAGCTACTTTGTCATTTTTGCATCGGGGTATATGGAGTCTCTCGAGGATGAAGAGACGATTGATGTTAGCGCCGATGATCTGCAGGATTTAGGAGACACTCCCGTCTTCCCCGTAGCTCTGCATTCCACCCAGAAGCTGGAGGATCGCGGCATGATGGAGCGCGAATTACGCAACATGCTTAGCCCGAATTTGTAATTACTCTTTGGCCTGAAGAACCAATTCGCCGCGGCGAATTGGTTCTTTTATTTAAACATCGTTCGCATTATTCATTGATTGTAGGCACCATTTTTCAAGTCCTCATGAAGCTTGAAAACGTGATCTTCGAGATTCACCCCGAACTCAGCCACGTCGCTTTTGTTGGATTTTTCTTTTTTAAATTCCGTCCAAGCGTCGAACTTGCCGAGATTGACGAGGTTGCCGTCAGGGTTCAGCGACGTTCTCTTTACGTTTTTCCATCCGTGGCAACAGCGCTCTACGCTAACGGGACGTGTCGCGTCTGTGTAAATATGTGCGCACTCCGTACATCAACTTCATCTGCGCTAGAAAAACGTAAGCAGTGTGTTTAATTGGCGAACATGACCCATGAACCATGCTTCATTAACCAGCTTACTTGCACCACGTTTAGGGCCAAAGGGGGATTTTAGCCTTGATAGTTTTCAACACCCCTGCAGTTGCGCTATCCGCTATAATCCGTTATAATCAGCTATATAGAATATAGCGTTAAATTAAGCCCTAAATAAGCACTTATGGACGATATTACCAGAAAATTTGATCATCGCATAAAAAATCCCGATCCGCATATCGTGGCTCTTTTGGCTGGAATTGACGGGATTCGCGGTGAATTTAAGGGGGGCTTAAGAATGACGCCCCAGGCAATTACCAACCTCAAGAGATCTACACTAATCACTTCTGCCGGTGCATCTACCCGTATTGAAGGAGCAAAGCTCAATGACGAGGAAGTCGAGAAAGTTATGCGCGGTCTGGCGGTCTCTAAATTTGCGGATCGTGACTCACAGGAAGTGCAAGGCTATCTTGAAACGCTTCAAAATGTGTTCGACAGCTTTCAGACTCTGCCGCTTCGAGAGAGTGTGATTACCTCCCTGCATAATCAGCTTCTTAAATATTCGAATAAAGACGACACGCACCGCGGAGGCTACAAAAAGAAAGAAAACACAGTCGGCGTGGTGGGGGCGGACGGCAAGGTTGTAAAAATAATGTTCGAGACCACGCCAGCGTACCTCACCGGCAAAGAAATGCAGGAGCTCGTTGACTGGACTGCCGACGCGCTTGAGAAGAATCATTTCCACCGGCTTCTTATCATCGCCAATTTTATTGTTGAGTTTTTGAAAATCCACCCATTTGAGGATGGCAATGGGCGTCTTTCACGCGTCATCTCAAATTTGCTTCTGCTCCGTTCCGGCTACACCTTTGTCCAGTATGTCTCACACGAACAGATCATCGAACGTCGCAAGGACGAATATTATATCGCGCTCCGTAAATCGCAGGAGACATTCAAGACCGATCACGACACCATTTCGCCGTGGCTTAATTTCTTTCTTTCCGTTGTGCAGGAGCAAGCCACAAAAGCGCTCTCGTATCTGCAGGCAGAGAAAATTGAAGATACGCTTTCGCCTAAACAATATGAGGTTTGGGAGTATCTCTCTAGTGTTAAAGAAGCGGCTCCCAGCGAGATTGTGAAAGCTACCGACATGGCACTTGGAACAGTTCGCCAGGCGCTGGGTCGTCTTGTCGAACTTGGCGAAATTAAAAGAGTCGGTCGCGGACGTGCGACGCGCTATATCAAAGTTTAAAGGAAATGTATGGAAAAATTTAGGCCACAACCCGAAATGCCCCGCGAGGAACCAATTGCTGAACCAGAGATGGTTTATCGATCTTTGGACCGCAGAAAAGAAAAAGACCTACTGGCCGAATTTACTCCTGAGCAGCAAGCAGAAATAAAACATAAGCAGCAAATACTCTCAATGAGGCGTGGCAATCTCGGCGTCTCTCTTTCCCGCAGATTGTAACTTTGGCCTTTGGTGTTTGATCCTTTAATTTTACTTATACGATGGGCGGGGTTCTTTTTTCTTTGCCCGCTTTACTTCTGCGCGGGCAAGCGCGTAGAGGAGGGAGGAGAGGCGGTTGAGGTAAACGAGTGCAAGCGGGCCCAATTTCTTTTTGCTCTTCTCGTTACACACAATGACGGCAAGTTCGGCGCGCCGCGCAACGGTGCGGGCGCAGTCAAGCCACGCGGACGCTCCGCATGCCCCGGGGATGATGAAGTGCTTCGCCAGCTTCACGCTCTTCTCAATGCTATCAACAACAGTTTCAAGCTCACCTACTGCATTGTTGGGGAGTGACGGAGAGATACCTTTTTTCCCGCCCATCATGAGAATCGCGACCTGTGCCTGAATGATAAAGAGTTTTTCTTGAGCGTTCAAAAGTTCCCTTTTTGTTCTTACCGATACCTGCTGATTGCGCACTAGGCCAAGAAAAGAATTGAGCTCATCCAGCATTCCCACCGCGGCAATTACGCTGTCAGTCTTCGGCACGCGTTTCCCACTGCCCAGGTCGCAGACCCCATTGTCGCCCTTCCTCGTATAAAACATAGCGCAATCCTAGCACATTGTATTTCCGCCTGCATTTTGCTATGCTTGTCCGAAGAATATATGAAAGGGAGGTGCTTGCCGCATGGCAATCGTTGAAGTTGAATCAAAATTCCTTTTAAGTCCAGAACAGCACCACACACTGCTCTCGCGCGTGCGCGGAGGTACGCTCACCAGTTTCTCCGACACCTACTATGACAAGCGCAATTACGTGCTCACGAGCAGAAACTGGTGGCTCCGGAGACGGGGAGGGGCTTGGGAGCTCAAGGTCGGCCACTCTGGGCCGAAGGAGACCTCAACCGTGTATGAAGAGGTTACGGGCGAGCGGGCGATTGCGCGTTTGCTCAACATCTCTCTTGATGGGGGTCGATTTGAGCAGGAGCTCCGAGCAGAAGGCTACAATTCCCTGGTTGAGCTCATCACACATCGGCGTACGTATACGGCAGGTGATTTTAACATTACTACGGATTCTGTGAGCGCGGACTGCGGCGCATTCTCCTACGAGATATGCGAGATTGAACTCCTCGTGCCCGAGGGAGAGAGGGACCGTGCGCAGGCACGTATTGCCGCGTATGCCCGCGAGCTTGGGTTTACTCCTGCTCCTGTGCGCGGCAAACTCATTGAGTACCTCTGGCGTCACCGTAAGCCTCACTTTGACCTCTTGGTTGAACGAGGCGTCATTGACCCCGTCCTGTCATAACAGGGCGGGGTCAATTTTATCTGAAACAATCAGACCGTTGGAGAGGGTGATGATGCGCGTGGTAAAGGCGGCATCTCTTCTCTTAAATTTGACAAATCTCGTCTCGTCGGGCCAGGCAGAATCGAACTGCCGCCACACCCACCCCATGGGCGTAGACTACCACTATCCGATGGCCCGTGGTTCTGCATTTTACTAAGGTTCGCGTATTCTGAATTTAGCGCGAACCTTTTTTGAGCGAAATTGCTGACGCAATTTCGCAAACCTTTCCGAAATCCGCTCGTGCGCGGCGGGAGGATGGGGTTGGGGGGAGGAATTCCGCCGCGCCCTCACTTCGGAAAAATTCGCGCCGACAATTGCAAAAACAAATACAAATGAATAATAGCTGAAATGATTTGTTTTCGCAAAGATTTGTTCTTTGAAATTTGAGAAAAAGAAAGCGCCTTGCGGATTGATTCGTTTACCACGAATTCCGCAAGGCGCTGGTGAGCGAGCCGTGGCTCGCGTTACTTCTTAATGTCGTCCATCTTGCCGGGAGCAGTGTTGAACGTTCCGACAAGAGGGACTCCCATAGGGCCAATCGGGATGTAGATCGTCGTGTGATTTGGCGATCCCACCATGGCCTTCTGGGCTTCGATTGCCTCATGCTGAAGGTACTGCGAGGTGAGCCCGGCCTGGATGATCTCCATGGCCTTGGCGATGCCCTCGGCTTGGACAATGCGCATGGCCTTTGTCTGCGCCTCGATCTTGAGCTCCGTTGCTTTCTGCTCGAGCACTTGGGTCATCGCCATCTTCTTGGCGACGGCATCAGCAACTTCTCCCGGATATTGTATGTTGCCGACCACGACACTTGCCACCTCGAACGGAGTGTTCTGGGTGAGTGTCTTGACCCGAGCGAAGACCGCTTCTCCGACAGGCGTGATCTTGTCCTTGATATCCAACCCGTCAAGACGTTGAATCTCGTCACGCGCGTAGGTACGAATCGGCTCCTTCAGGAAGTTGGCATAGGCGACCTCGACCACCTTGTTGGGGTCCTTGTCGTCGTAGACGAGCGTGCTGTACTTCTCCACAAACTCCTTCACGCGGTCGGGCTGAACTTTCCAAACGACATGGACTCGGAAGCCGATCTTCAGGTTGTCCTTGGACAGAACCGAGTTTTCGCCGGTGAAGTCCTCTGTGTAGGTGTACGGCGTGATGCTGACGTTCGTCGTCGAGAGAAGCCAGGTGCGTCCCGGAGATGAAGGGCCGGTCTGGAGACCGTAGAACTTCGTCTTGCCGAAGACCGCACCCTGCGTGAGGTAGCCGACGTATCCGGCAGGACTCTCGGGATTTGAAGCCCCGATGAACCACCCGATGAACCAGCCGATGAAACCGACCAGGACCAGAGCCCCGGCCACGATGCTAAGAACTTTCTTCATACCGATTCTCCTTTCAATGTGCAAGTTCTATACGACACCATGCCGCATAGGTATCAAGCACTGGGCCTGATTACGCTAGTTAATATAGCATATCCAGTTCTGTAAGTCAAGCCACCGTGCTCCTCGGCTGCCTGGGCAACCGAGATGCCATCATGCTTGATGCGATTGATAATCTGCTCCTTCACTTCAGGAGCAATGCGGTGGTGCTTCTTCATACATCTTGTTTATTAGCTGCTGCTAAGTATACAAGATTGGTGTATGAAGAAAGGGGGGAAGTACACGAGCTTATCACCACCAAAACAGACCTTCAGCGAAGGAAGTCTGATTTTGGGCGAAAGGGAAACAATTGGATCGAACCTTTGCGTGAATGGATTTTAGCCGCTCACTACGCGGAAAAACTGGCTTCGTATTCCGCCGAAGGCGGAAAGGAAAAAATTGGTTACAAATTTCATTTGTGAATTGCTTCGCAATTCCGAACCGCCGCCTGCTTGCCAAAAAAGTCGGCTGGGATTGGTCGGGCGTTTGGCGGATTGTGGCGGAAAATCAGAATAAAATCCCCCCAGCGCGCGAGCGAAGCGAGCGCGTACCTTCTTCCGAAAACTCTCAATGTCTAACTTGGTCGGGCCGCCGGGATTCGAACCCGGAATCGCCCGCTCCCAAAGCGGGAATGTTAGCCGTTACACTACAGCCCGCCTCCGCCCACGCCTTCGTTCGCAATCCTAGCATACTTTAAAAGTGTCGGCTAATCTGCTAGAATCCGCTTTATGTCAACACATGCATCACAAAGCGGAGCGCGCGTCTTCCTCTGGCTTTTAGGCCTCACGCTCATTGCGCTTGCAGGGTTTATTGTTTATATGGCAACGCGGGATGGGGGAGGAGGGAGTGGAACCCTCGCGCCGGGGCTGAAGAATGATGATCATGCAAGAGGAGCAAGCTCCAATACGCTTGTTTTTGTGGAGTACAGCGATTTTGAGTGCCCCGCGTGTTTAGCGGCGCAACCGGCACTACGCTCGTTGTACGCTGAATTTGCTTCAACGACGACCTTTGTGTACCGTCATTTGCCCTTGTCCCAGCATAAAAACGCAGAGCTTGCAGCGCTTGCCTCCGAGGCGGCCGCCAAGCAGGGCAAGTTTTGGGAGATGCACGATACGCTTTTTGACAGCCAACGGGAGTGGGCGGGAATACCAAATGACCAAGCAAAAGCGTACTTTGTGAAGCTTGCCGAAGGACTTACCCTTGAGACAGTGCGTTTTGCTGTCGACATGGAGAGCGAGGAGCTCCGCGTGCGAGTGCGGCGCGACGCCGATGAGGCGGCGCGCATCGGCGTGCGGGGCACGCCAACCTTCTATGTTAATGGGGTCCAGCTGAAGGTAAAGAGTTTTGATGACCTGCGTGTAGCGCTCCTTGCCCTGAACGCAGTTGAAGGGTTTGCTACAAGTACAACTCAATAATGACATACAAAACAGTAGCAGGATTCTGGATTGCGCTCGCTTTCCTCGGGCTTATAGATGCGGGCTATATTACGGTGAAGTACTACTCGGGCGGTGAGGTGGCCTGTCCCATCACCGGCGGCTGCAGTGATGTGCTCACGAGCGCCTACAGCCAGATTATGGGCTTCCCCGTCTCTGCTTACGGCCTCATCTTCTACCTCGCAGCGCTCTTGCTCGCATTCCTCTACCTTGATAGTGGCAGAAAGTGGATTGAGAACGCCATGCCCTTACTTGGGTTTACGGGCTTTCTCTTCACCCTCTGGTTCGTGTATCTCCAAATTTTTGTCATTGAGGCAATCTGCTTTTACTGCATGGTCTCGGCGCTCCTCTCCACCACCATCTTTGCCCTTGCTCTTGCCGCATTTCTCACGCATCGGGGGGAAACAGCTATTCAAGACTGAACCGTGGTGCGGGTAGGGAGAATCGAACTCCCGTCTCATCCTTGGCAAGGACGTGTTCTACCACTAAACCATACCCGCCTTCGTTCGCCGCCACGGGCGGACTTCGGCGAGGTAAACCCGCCGCATTTCGTTATCCTATCAGAGCTTTGGCGTAGGTTCAACGTCGGGACGATAAAGAGCTTGACAGAATCTTATCTCTCTTGCTACGCTTGCCGTAGATGAGAGCACAGGTTGGCTAATTCATCTACTTCCTGTGCTAGCCCGTCGCGCCATGCGCGGCGGGCTTCGCTACTTGTGCTATAATTAACGAGAACGTACTTTATTCTTCAGGAGGTGTAAGAATGGTAATTGGAACAAAAGAACTGTCACTTATTGGCGAGTACTGCACACTGCTCAACACAGAGGGCGTACAGGCCGCCGATATATTTCTGGCCCATTTAGCGCCCGAAGACTGGACGATGGTCAGGAATGAGGCTCTGGCTGCTCGCTTCATTTTCACTCACCGTCCTTCTGGAAATAGACCTTATCCACTCCCGTCTGCAGGTGCATACCCAGCTGCGCTATAGTGCAGAGGTGAAAGCCTATTGCTACCTCAACGGGCGTATCGTCCCGCTTGCCAAAGCGGGACTTTCTCTTTCTGACCTCGGCGTCCTGCGTGGCTATGGGGTCTTTGACTTTCTGCGTACCTACAACGGCAAGCCTTTCTGAAAGCATGTCGAGAGCTTACTGCTCGATATTAGCTCAACAAAAACCCTATCCGCTGCAGCGGATAGGGTTTTTACAGGGCAGGTTATTTGACCGCGTCCTTTAATGCTTTTGCGGGGCGGAATTTGGGAACATTCATCGCTTTCACCTGAATGCTCTCTCCTGTGCGCGGGTTGCGCGCGGTGCGTGCCGCGCGAGCCTTTACTGAAAAGATTCCGAGCCCGGCAATGGAGACCTCTCCGCCTTTTGCGAGCGTGGAGACGATCGCATCAATCATGGCGTCAACTGCCTCTTCGGCAGATACCTTAGTTCCGCCAATCTTCTGGTAGACGACATCGACGATACTTTGCTTATTCATAAACGTGTGCTCTAGTTGGTAATAACGCGACCTTAGTAATACTAGCTATAAGTATACCAAGCTAGTCTTGCCTGTCTACTATCGGGCATATTCCACCACCCGCGCCTCGCGGATAACGGTTACTTTGATTTCTCCCGGGTACTTAAGCTCGCGCTCTATCCTAAGCGCGATTTCGCGCGCCATTCGGCGCGCTTCCACGTCGCCAACCTCCTCGGGGACCACGAAAATGCGTATCTCGCGTCCCGCTTGGATGGCGTAACTCTTCTCAATGCCGGCAAAGGAGCTGGCAATGTTCTCCAAGTCGGTGAGCCGCTTGAGGAAGTTCTCCACGCTGTCGCGCCGCGCGCCAGGCCTGCCGCCCGAGATGGCGTCGGCAACCTGCACGATGATGGATTCAATGGTCTCGTAGGGGTATTCCTCGTGATGGCTGCGCATGGCCTTGATGATTGATTCATCCACGCCAAACTTCTCCAGTATTCTGATGCCGATTTCCACATGAGTTCCCGGCACCTCGTGGTCAATCGCCTTGCCGATGTCATGCAGAAGCGCTCCCACCTTGGCCACCGAGACGTCAGCGCCGAGCTCCTCGGCAAGCATACCGGCAATGTGGGCCATCTCAATGGAGTGGGTGAGCACGTTTTGCCCATAGCTGGTGCGGAAGTGGAGCCGGCCCAGTATCATAAGCACGCGCGGGTCCAGGTTAAGCGCGCCGGTTTCGTAGGCGGCCGCTTCGCCTTTCTCCTTGATAATTTTATTAATCTCATTTTTTGCCTTCTCCACCATTTCCTCAATCTTTGCGGGTTGAATGCGCCCATCGGCGATGAGATTCTCCAAAGCAGCCTTGGCAATGTGGCGGCGCACGGGGTCAAAGGAGGAAATAGTGATGGCGCCTGGCGTATCGTCAACAATCAGTTCAACGCCCGCCATGCGCTCAAAAGCGCGGATGTTGCGCCCTTCCTTGCCGATAATCTTCCCCTTCACGTCGTCGGAGGGGATAATCACGGCGGTAGACATAATCTCCGGAGTAGAAGAGCTCGCAAGGCGCTGGATGACAGTGGCGAGAATGTCTTTAGCGCGGCGCTCCAGCGTCTCTCCCGCTTGCGTTTCCAACTTGCGCATGCGCACAGCGAGGTCTTCCTCGGCCTCGCGCTCAACGCTCTTGACGATCTCAGCGCGCGCCTCATCGCGTGAGAGGCCGGCAATCTCTTCCAGTTTCTTGGCGCGCTCTGCCTCCAAAGCCACGCCACGCTCCTTAATTGTCCTCACCTCCTCAACCTTCGCTTTAATACTCTCCAATTCGCGGTCAATATCAACCTGTCGCTTGTCCAGAGTCTCGTCTTTCTTAATAAGGTGCTCTTCTTTTCTTTTGAGTTCCTGTTCTTTTTCTCGTTCCTTTTCCTTTGCCTCCTTCAGGAGCCGTTCGGACTCCTTTTCCGCTTCGGCAATGCGACGCTGCGCCTCCGCCTTGGCATCGAGGAACGTCTGCTTGATGGTGAGCTCCATAGAGCCCTTCTGGCTCAAGGTGATGAGCCAGCGGAGTATGTATCCCAGCACCACGCCGGAGAGCCCCGTTGCCGCGAGGAGAAGAATCAATTTTGTAACATTCATAGGCGACATCTGTCGCCGTGACTACATCAGACTAACCACGCGTGGCGGACCTCCCTACTGGCAGGCAGGATACAGAGGTAAACTTTAAGGCTCGATGTATACGCTGACAATCTGATTTCACGGAAGACAGTAACAATAAAAAACGTAATAATCTGTATCATACCAGAACTCGCCTCGCGAGTCAAAACCTCCCCTTATGCCTTCTTTGCTTGAAGTATTTTATCAATGAGACCGTACTTCTTTGCCTCTTCAGAGCCCATCCAATTGTCGCGCTCGGAATCACGCTCAACAATGTCGGGACTCTTGCCGGTATGCTTGGCAAGGAGCATGTTGAGCCGGCTTTTAAGCTTGAGGATGTAGCGCGCGTTAATCTCAATGTCGGTGGCCTGGCCCTGGAAGCCGGAGGAAATCTGGTGGATCATGATGTCGGAGTTGGGAAGGCAGTAGCGCTTACCCTTGGCGCCGGACGCAAGGAGAAAGGCGCCCATGGAGGCCGCGACACCCACGCAGATGGTGGAGACGTCAGGCTTGACGTATTGCATTGTGTCGTAGATGGCGAGCCCTGCGGCTACCGAGCCGCCCGGCGAGTTGATGTAGAGGAGCATGTCCTTCTGCGCGTTCTCCGATTCCAGAAAGAGCATCTGGGCAATGACGAGGTTTGCCACATGGTCGTCAATGGGACCGCCGAGGAAGATGATGCGGTCCTTCAGGAGGCGCGAGTAAATGTCGTAGGCGCGCTCGCCGTAGGTGGATTTTTCGATAACCGTCGGGATGAGAATTGACATAATTGAAATATAACGTACTAAGTTTTGAGTGTCAATCCCTTGTAATGCCATGGAGAGTGCCGGAGGATAGGTAGGCATGGGCAATCCCTTACTCATCAGCAAAGACCTTATTCCACCGGTCTTGCACTGACTTTTCCATGTGCAAACTATAACAAAACGTGGTCGAGAATAAAAAGCCCGACGATGATAAATCGCGGGCTTTGCGGATAACAATAAGGGGTAGATGGCATCACGAATCTTCTTGAAGGCGCGTGATGGGAAAACTATGCTTCTTGAGAGGCTTATTTAAGGTGTAGTGCCCGTCATTTCCTCTTGTAAGAATTCGGCACTCACAGTTGCCAAGATTGCTAAATGACTCAAAAAGCTCCTCTTCCCAACCCATGATAATCATGAGCAAGACTCGGAATTCAAAGCCGTGAGAAAACACGACGATGTCATCCTCTGTCTCTTTCTGTAAGGTAAACATCTTCTCCTTGAAAGCTCTCAACCTGCTAATCATACTGGCTACGCTTTCTCCGGTGGGGAATGTATATCGTAGAACTCCAGTCTTGTACCGTTCAGCTTCAATCCCAGGTCTATTTTCGGCAGTGATTTTACCCCAATCTTGCTTTACGATGAGCGGCTCAACCTCAATTTGGACATTTACATGATCCGGCAGTTTCGGCAAAATAATTTTAAGCGTTTGCATGTTTCGAACGCCGGGAGAGGTGTAGAATCGAACGCAGGTGGCATTTTTTAGAAGCTGGGCTAATGTTGCACCAAAATTTTGAGCCTGCTGGATTCCTTTTTCGGTAAGCGGAATCTCGAGGTCATTCAGTACATCATAGATATTGTTATCTATATCTTCAAGAGACTCTGCATGCCTGCAGATGATTATTTTTGGATTCTCCACGATACTATCCTTTCTGGTTGGTTTTTCTTTCGTTTCGCAGTAAACTCAATTTAATGAGTAGCCTAGACGATAAGGAGAACAGTGAGGCATTGATGGTATTGTGCGACAAGGATATTTTCCCGGATGCGCTAGATCTAACCAGTGTAGTTTGGAAAGATCGTCTAACCGGCAAAGTTGTTCTCTTCAATGAAGAGAACGAGATTGCTTTAATCGGTAATAAGGTAAACGATTTTTTCCTGTTGCCCGGAGGCGGGATAGAGAACGCTGAGTCTGTTGTCGAGGGTGTCAAGCGTGAATGTCAAGAAGAGACGGGTTGCGAAATCGAGATTCAGAATGCGCTTGGTATAACCGAGGACTTCCGTGCTCGTGACGGTAGACACTGCATCAGTTACGGATATTGTGCGAAAACCATCTCTTACGGCACTGCGGTTCCCACTAAAAAAGAGACCGATATCGGTGCCTACGTGAGATGGCTTTCTTTACCCGAAGCAATTGCATTGTTCGTATCACAAGAAAAAAAGGTAAAGGCTGGCGAGGTAAAGTTCTACAACACCTGCTTTAACATATTTCGTGATTCGCTTTTTGTCCGCCGCGCTCAAGACATTATTCAGGGATAGTCGCCGTTCTGATTTTATTGATGATGTAGCTTGTTGATATTTCTTCCTCGTTATAACGCGGCAGAAATCTGATCTTGGTGCGGGGTGATGCAATCATAATGTTTTTCATTCGTTGCTCCATCTTTTCCGTATTGCTTGGTTCTTCTCCAAACACAACGCTATCCGGCTTCAACAGATGTAACGTTTCAAGGTTGCTGGGACTGATATCAGATATGTACGCGAAATCGACAAACCTGATACTTGCAACCATTTTTGCTCTCTGCTTCTGGTTGATTATCGGCCGCAATGAATCCTTATACTTTCGAGCGTATGAATCTGAAAGTACTGCGACCACAAGTAAGTCTTCAAGCGAAGCCGCGTATTCCAATAGATGGATATGCCCAACATGGATGAGGTCGAAGCATCCTCCGACCATCGTGAATCTTTTACTTTGTGGCAAGACATTCTTGACCTCTATAGCACTTTGGAATATATTGCTCATAATAGCTCCTTTTGTAAATGTACAATTCTGTTTTGACTCTGGACTCTATAAACATTATATATAAAAGACAGAAAAAGTCAATCCCTTCGTCCGTAATACTGCAAAATTGAAAAAATCAAAGATTAAAATGACAATGCAAAGTGTAAAATTTTAAATTTTTTCTCTATTTTCCATTTTGATATTTTATTTTTGATTTTCCAAAAATTTAAGTACAAGCTCATTGGTAAGCTGGCCTGCCACATGCGTATGCAGACGAGAGGGATCGGCATCCGGGTAATGCTCTAGCAAATGGGCAACTTCATGCGAGATCTCTTCTTCATTCGGCGCGAGCTTCTCCATCTCGGCGATTTTAGCGAGGATGAGTCCCAGTGAGACGCGCCTCTCGGCATCCGCCTGCCAAACTGCGCGCAATTCGTCCTCTGTTTTTTTGATGTGGGCGAGGTAATCGGGGAACTTGAGTCCCATATGCTCGATATTTGCGCGCAGTTCCGCAAGCATTTTCTCTGTTTCTGCGGCAACCAGCGCTCGCGGTACTGTAATGGGTGTTTGTGCAAGGATGGCCTCTAATGCCCTCATCCGCCGCTTATCGCGCGTCTTTACTTCTTTTTCTTCCTGGAGGTTCTCTTGTATTTTTGTTTTTAATTCATCAAGAGAAGCAAATTTTCCCACACTGTGCGCAAATTCATCGTCCGCCGCGGCGGATGCAGGGAGCTCCATTCCATCGTTTCTCCGCGCTTCCCGCAACTCATTCAGTACGGACTCCACTTCTTGGTTGCTTACGGTAACAGGTTCTGCTTCTTGCGCGAATTCTTGTTCAGCGATTCTGTGGTAATCGGGGAGCTTCACCTCCGGCGTCACGGCAGTCTTAATGGCAAAGCCCAAAGGGTTATCCTTGGCGAGCTTGGTGATGGTGATTTCAGGGCGGCCGATGGCGTCAATGTTCTGTTCGGCGAGCATTCCCGGGTATTCTGCCGCAAGCGTCCGCTCCGCCATTTCGTACAGGACGGCAGATTCACCAACATTCTGGACGAGCACCTTCTCGGGAATATGTCCGGAGCGGAAGCCCTCAATGTGTGCATCCTCCCCCAACTCCTTCACTGCACTTCCCCAGTATGACATAAAAAGCTCTACCGGGATTTCTCCCGTGAGCGTCTTCTCTGATGGCCCGGAATCAGTTACGGTGAGGGTAATTTTACCTACCATAGACCGCTACTCTAACAAAAAAGCTTCTCCGTAGCGAGCTATAGGGAAGCTTTTTATTTATTCAATCTTACTCCGCAACGGCGGCCTCCAGATCAGAGAGGTCAATAGCGGTCTCAATATCTGCATCAATGGCATTGAGCTCGTCCGAGCTCGTTGCCGTTGTGGTTGCGGTAGTAGTGGTTGCTGTCGGCGCCGGTACGGGCTCTTCTACCGGTTTCATCACGGCGACGTAAATGCCGCCTGCGACAAGAAGCAGAATAACGATGATTGCTCCGATAAGCGCTCCCTTTGAACTTGTTTCTCCTTCCATAGTAGTGCTAATTAGCTGATGATGTAGTAGTAGACGTAGTTGCCATGCTTGCTGGCGCAGTTACTGTGCCGAGCGCTCCGGCAATGTCTTGCCGCGCAGCTTTGATTTTGGCAATTGCATCGGCAAGCAATTTGCGAGGCTCACCGATTTTCTTCTTGGCGTCGGAGAGGCCTTTCCGTACGTCGTCTCCTCCGAGCACGCTCTCAACGTCGGCCACAATCTTTTTTGCAGTGTCCGCAGTGTTTCCCAAAAGTGTCTTAGCGTCCACGAGATTCTTCTTTGCACTCTCCAACTTGGTTTGACCCTCAGCCGAGAGTCCGCGCGCCTCAATCTTTGCAATTCGCGTCTCCATGCGGGCAATGATACTCTTGAGCACTTCAATGTGGCGGGCAATGTAGCCTCTAAGCCGCTCCGCCTTCATTTTTGCTATCCCTTTCCTGTTCTCTACTCTCTGTTGCGCTTGTCCCGCTTCCCTTTGCGGGGCTTGCCCCGCCGTAGGATTTGCCTGTGCCGACGCAATAGCCGGAGCAAGGCCGATGAGAACAAGGACGAGCGCGAGGCCGATGGATAATCCTTTACGCATATTCTTATTTCTAGCTACTAATATGCCTACCTGTCCGCAGTATAGACGCTTTATGCCATCAGCGCAACCAAGAGGAGCGCAATGATGTTCAGTATCTTAATCATGGGATTAATGGCCGGCCCGGCCGTATCTTTATAGGGGTCGCCCACAGTATCGCCGGTTATGGCCGCCTTGTGCGCGTCAGAACCCTTCCCGCCCAAATGCCCTTCCTCAATGTACTTTTTGGCATTGTCCCAGGCGCCGCCGCCGGAGGTCATAGAAATGGCCACAAAGAGGCCGGTGATGATGCTCCCCACCAAAAGGCCGCCGAGGGCGATAGGTCCGAGAGTGTAGGCGACGATGATTGGCGCGAGCACCGGGATGAGCGCCGGGGCAATCATCTCCTTAATCGCGGCGGCAGTAACAATATCAACACTCTTTTTGTAATCAGGTTGCGCAGTCCCCTGCATGATGCCGGGAATTTCCCTAAACTGTCTGCGCACCTCCTCCACCACCTTCCCGGCAGTTTTCCCTACTGCTTCCATGGAGAGCGCCGCAAAATAGTAGGGGAGTAGCCCTCCGATAAAGAGCCCAACGATCACCATGGGGTTCCCCAGAGAGAAGCTTGCAAAACTGATATCTGTTCGGAGCGCGGTAAGCTCCTGCGTGTAGGAGCTAAAGAGGACGAGCGCGGCAAGTCCTGCCGAGCCGATGGCATAACCCTTGGTCACCGCCTTGGTGGTGTTGCCCACCGCATCCAGGGGGTCGGTGACGTCGCGCACGTTCTTGGGGAGTCCCGCCATCTCGGCAATGCCGCCGGCATTGTCGGTAATGGGACCAAAGGCGTCGATGGCAATAATGATGCCGGCAAGCGAGAGCATGCTCGTTGCCGCAACGGCGATGCCGTAGAGCCCCGCCGCGTAGTGCGCCAACAGAATGCCGATGACAATGGTAATGAGGGGGAGCGCCGTTGCTTTCATGGAGACGGCAAGGCCTTGGATGATGTTGGTGCCGTGTCCGGAGAGAGACGCTTTTGCAATTGACTGTACGGGCGCATATTTTGAGCCCGTGTAATACTCGGTAATAACCACAAGCGTGCCGGTGACAAAAAGTCCGGTGAGCCCTGCTCCGAAGAGAGCTCCTACACTAAAGAGCCCGTTACTCCCCATGAGCGCCTTGGTGAGCGGGTAGAGGAGCGCTGCCGCTAAGACTGCAGCCGCAATAAGGGCCTTGTAGAGGGCCCACATAATGTTCGTGCTCCCCGGTGAGAGTCTGGCAAACCATGTGCCGATAATGGAGGCAATAATGGCAATGCCGCCGATAGCGAGCGGGTAGATGATTGCCGGCGCGTAGCCCGGGAAGGTGAGCACGCCGAGCAGTATCGCCGCAACCAAAGTAACCACATAGGTCTCAAAAAGGTCTGCCGCCATGCCGGCGCAGTCACCCACATTGTCACCCACATTGTCAGCAATAACAGCAGGATTGCGCGGATCGTCCTCGGGGATTCCAGCTTCAATCTTTCCCACAAGGTCGGCGCCTACATCAGCAGCTTTGGTAAAAATGCCGCCGCCGAGGCGGGCAAAGACCGAGATGAGGCTCGCGCCGAGCCCGAGCCCAATAAGGCCACGGACATTCCCTGTTATGGCGTAAAAACCGGAGACGGAGAGGAGCGCAAGTCCGACGACGAGGAATCCGGTAACCGAGCCGCCCCGGAAGGCAAGAGAGAGCGCTTGAGAGAGGCCCTTTTTAGCGGCCTCTGCCGTGCGGACGTTGGCCCGTACCGAGACATTCATCCCTATGTAACCGGCAAGCGCTGACGCGACGCCGCCGATGAGGAAGCCTATCCCCGTAAGGAGGTCAATAAAAACGGAGAGAATGATAAACAGGACAATGCCGATGGCAGCGATGCTGCGGTATTGGCGATTCAAATATGCCCGCGCACCCTCTTGGATGGCTGCTGCAATAGAGAGCATTTTTCCGTCTCCCGCCGGCTCGCGCGCAATTCTCCGAGCAAGGCCGAGCCCATAGAGGAGCGCGACAGCGCCGGCCGCGATGGAAAAGATAAGGTAGTTGCTCATATACATATTATTCTTCTGCTGTTAATAGTTCCGGTGATGTAATGTCAATCTTCCAACCGGTAAGCTTGACGGCAAGGCGCACGTTTTGCCCACCCTTGCCCACAGCAAGCGAGAACTGGTCGGGGGCGACGTCCACTCTTGCCGCTCGTTCCGTTTCGTTCAGCTCAATGTTCAAGACCTTGGCGGGGGAGAGACCGTTTTCGATAAACTTCTTCGGGTCCTCTGACCACTCGGTGATGTCAATTTTCTCTCCACCAAGCTCGCTGATAACAGCGGTTACCCGAGCGCCGCGCTGACCAACGCAGGAGCCGACAGCGTCAATATTTTGGTCGTGCGAGATCACAGCGAGCTTGGTGCGGGAGCCCGCTTCGCGGGCAATTGCTTTAATTTCCACAGTGCCTGTCGCAATTTCAGAAGCTTCGATCGAAAAGAGCTTGGCCACAAACTGCGGGTGCGAGCGCGAGAGACGCAGAGAAATACCTCGGGGCGTATCTTCCACAGCGTAGAGATACGCCTTGATGTGCTCGCCTTGGCGGTAGTATTCGCCAGGGATTTGTTCTTCGCGTGGGAGGATAGCCACAGTGCGTCCGAGGTCCACAAAGATGGCGCCGCGCTCCATGCGTTGCACCTTGCCACTCACGATCTCTCCTTGCCGTGCCTCATATTCTCCGAGAATAGACGTTTTTTCTGCACGACGGATGCGCTGAATGATGACCTGTTTTGCAGTCTGGGCAGCGATGCGCCCGTAGTCTCCCTTTGCCTCTAAGGGGAAAATCAGCTCCTCGCCGGGGGCCACATCTTTTTTAATCTTTTTAGCATCATCCAGCATGATGTGGTGTTCCTCATTGAAGGTAACCTTGCGCTCGCTTGAGGGGAGCTCGCCTTCGGGCAGTTCAACAATCTCTTCGTCTTCTCCCTCTCCCGCCGCGCGTAGCATTGACTCGTCAACCACGATCTTGACCTGGTGAAACTCCGCATCCCCTGTTTTTTGATTGAAGGTAGCGCGGACAATTTGCCCTTTCTTGCCGTAATCCTTTTTATAGGCGGCAGCCAGGGCATCCTCAATGGCATGCAAAATCTCCTCGCGGGGGATGCCCCGCTCCTCCTCAAGCTCTCCGAGTGCGGCCTGTAAGGCCTTTAAATCCATCATAGTGCTCTTTTTAGTAAATAAATCGCCCGTTCCCTCTCGGTACGGACGTAACAATCTTCCAGTAAGACCCCAGTATAGCACCTCCATACCGCCTGTCAATGTTATCCACCGTAGCCAGTGGGAGCAATATGGAGGACTTGCTATACTGTGAGGAAGGGAAAAATCCCATCATTACTCGTTTACATAATTATTGCTCATGAAAAAAATATTCTTCCTCACCGCAGTCGTTCTCGGCATCGTCGCCCTCTCCGCCAGCTGGCGGATTGCGTCTGCGCAAACGTGGACTGCCCCGCTCCTCGCGCCACCAAGCGGCAACACGCTCCCGCCGATTAACGTGGGGCCTGTCCAGCAGGAAAAAGTCGGTCCGCTCATTCTTAAAAATTCCAATGCCAATGTGCAGACACTCATTCTGCGTAACACTGACGGCAGGGGAGCAATCCAGGCAACTGACCTCCAAAATCGGCCTCGCTTCCAAATAAATACTGCGCAAGATGGTTCATGGCGCCTCTACGACTTTGCAGGAGGGGTATTTGAAAGCATCTGGTCTCGCGGAGGCAAAATCGGCATTGGCGGGAACTTCACCACCCTTGCCGAGTCTCTGGAAATAAGGGGAGCATTGCGGTTAGTCCCTATTGGCACTAGCGCCGGCACCAACTCAAACGCAAGCAACCCCGGCACCATTCGCTATAATACCAATACCGGAGATTTGGAGGGTTATACAGCAGAACCTTCAGCAAGCTGGAAGAGTTTGACGGTAGGTGCGTTACCCATCTGTTCTGAAGGCCAGACACTTAAGTCGGTAAGCGGAACATGGACGTGCAGCGATGGGGGGGCAGGGTGGAAGCAATATACAACTACCCTTGGGCCTGGAACAGCACAATGGCAGGTTTTTAACATACCAAATGCAATAATGGATGATTATTGTCGTGATGAAAATGGTTGCAAGGTGGCAGTAGGCATGCGGAATTGGAATTCAAGCAACCAAGGCCAAACTCTTATATCAGATCAGGCAGGGTACCTGGTGCTCTCTCGCACAGGAGGAAATCAATGGAGGTATTCTGTAACGTATGGAACCGATGCTAGCGCAAATATCTATGGCGGCGGGGAAGAGCAGGTGTTCAATCAAAATCTCCAGAATTACGGCAATTGTATATTCTCTGATGCAGATACCGTCGATGCTTCAGGCAATAGGAGGGATACACAAGTAGGATGGTCGCTACTAAAAAATGGAGGCACTACAAATAGTTCGCTCTCCTGTCTCCTTATCCTCACTGACTAATCCGCTATCAACAGGTCGGGCTTAAAGTATAGAAAGGGGTCTGGTATACTAGAAGAGTATTACCAGCCCTTTTCTTGTGTACACATGAAAAAAATTATTTTTATATTAGCAACACTTCTCACGACGCCGTTTGCTCATGCCCAGTGGGTCGGGCCAGTCTACGCTCCGCCTGCTTGCCCTGCTGGCTCGCCCGGCTGTGACGCACCAATTAATGTTTCGGTGATTCCCCAGACCAAGGAGGGGGGGCTGACGCTTGGAGGGAAATTCAAATCTTTTAACCAACTATTGAATTTCAACAATAATACGTTTAATATCTTTGGCCGCGCTTTTGCCACAGGGAAAACTGCCGGCGATACGGGGGATGTATGCATAGACTCAAACAAAAACGGCATTTATGACGCCAATGACCAGTGCATCTCGTCGTTTAAGCTTCCTGACCCGAACAGCTTTCTTGGCGAGGGAGGCGAGGCGTGGACACTCTATTATAATGCAGTTGAGAAAAAGTGGCTCCCAACGTGGCTCCTGCGTATCTACTCTGATGCGAGCACCAACCGAGACAGGAAGTTTGGCATGGTCGTGGTAGGCGAGCCAAGCCGGAGCAACATCGGGTGGGAAGCTCCGCCGGGTTCAGATAACTTATACAACTCATTCTGTACGCAATCAGGCATTTGTTATGACCGCAACGATGTCTCATTCCGCGTGTGGGGCCCCGCAACCTTTGTGGGACCGTCGCAGAGCGCGGGGGCTATTGCCGCCGCAGAGCCGGCGCACCTGCACGATGACACCGCGGTACGCATCTTTGGCGAGGTGACGGGAACTGGCGGAGGCGTTGCGCCTACCGATGATCCCGCGCTGTGGGTAAACGGGAAGGTCGCCTTCCCAGCGCTCCCGGTGGATACCACCAACTCTGCAACACATTTTGTCATCAGTAACCCCAATGGCGTTCTCTATCTTAAACCGGCACAGTAATTCTGTCGGAAGTGAGACCCGCCGCGGCGGGTCTCACTTCCTGCTGCCTGTTTTGGTGTTTAGTTTCTTTCTGCCTGTTGTTGCTTCTGCCGCAGTCCCTGCTGATCTCACAACCACAACCTACTATATCAAGAGTGCGCCTGATGGTAGCCTGATGCGCACAGAGCGCGCTTTAGTTGGCTTTGAAATAAATGTGCGCAACGTTACTCCGTTAGCTTCATGGCAGAGTAATGCGCTGGTGCAGAGCCCGACGGTCGGCTCATCGCTTGTCTCGCGCTCTACGCTCTATGACCTCGGCGGCAACTGGATACTCGATAATCAGAGGCTCTGTGCAGGCGCTCCGCCGGCTGGCGGATGCAGCAATTTTCGTCTCAAGGGATTTTTGCAATACTATTCTATAGGCGCGCAGGTAACGGTGCGCGCTGTGCCCGCGCTTGGGTACCGTTTTATCAAGTGGACGGGCGTGCCCTACGGACTTACGGGAAGTATTTCCGGCCTCTCCACCGCATCCGGTCCTCGCGGCTTCGCACTCACGCCCTGCGCGGAGAGCATAAACCCCACCTGCAGTTTCAGAGTATCTAATCAACTCACGGGATTGCGAGCTGTGTTTGATAGGATCTAAACTTATCAACTATTTTACATCCGCCGCAGTCGGACTGCGGCGGATTATTGCTATACTAAATGCGTGCACACTGACCTAGAGCGGTTGAAAGTGTTTTTGGTTGACTCCGGCTTGGTAAGCGAAGCCGATATTGATGCGGCCTCCGAGGAGGGACACACACGCAATCTTTCTTTCCAGGATATTCTCATTTCGCAGGGTAAGCTTTCTGAAGATGAGTTGCGCAAAGCGCAAGCGTATATCTTAGGCATCCCCTTTGTCTCACTTCAGGGGGAGAAAATAGATTTTTCCGTGCTCTCTACCATTCCCGAGCCGGTTGCTCGCAAATACAACATTGTCGCCTACAAGCGCAGTGAGACGGCGCTTGAGGTTGCCATGCTGGACACGGAAGACCTCGAGGCAATTGAGTTTGTAAAAAAGAGCGTGGGGCTGCGCATCCTTGCGCGACTCACCGACACCGAGAGTATGCGGCAGGCCCTCGTCCAATACCAAAAGAGTCTCAAGGCCGAGTTCGGCGACATCATCCAGAAAGAGGCCAAATCTATCACTGCGCTTTCCGAGAATATGAGTCCGGAAGAGGGCAAAGAAGCGCTCAAAAAAATGGCCGAGGACCTGCCCGTTGTGCGCATCGTGGACACCCTGCTCTCCCATGCGATCATTCAAAAGGCGTCCGACATCCACGTTGAGCAATACGAGCGGGAAGTGGTCATCCGCTACCGCATTGACGGCATTCTCCACGATGCCATGATCCTGCCGAAGAACGTCGGTCCCGGCATCATTGCGCGCGTTAAAGTGCTCTCTAGCCTGCGCCTGGATGAAAAGCGCCTCCCCCAAGACGGTCGCTTTAAAATAGATTCGCAAGGGACCAAGGTCTCTTTTCGCGTCTCCATACTCCCCACCTACTACGGCGAGAAGGTGGTGATGCGCCTCCTCCCCGACGCGGTAAAGGGCTACACCCTGGAGGGGCTCGGCTTCCACGGGGCGGGGCTTGAACGCGTCCATGACGCAACGAGGAAGACGACGGGCATGATTCTCGTGACCGGCCCGACGGGGAGCGGCAAGTCAACCACGCTCTACACCATTTTGGATATTTTGAACAAGCCTGACGTCAACATCTCCACTATTGAGGACCCGATTGAGTACCAGATGGCGCGCATCAACCAGACGCAAGTCAAGCCGGACATTGGTATGACCTTTGCCGCCGGCCTGCGTTCCCTCATGCGGCAGGACCCCGACATTATTATGGTGGGAGAAATCCGCGACAAAGAGACGGCAAATCTTGCGATCAACGCCGCGCTCACGGGCCACCTCGTGCTCTCTACACTCCACACCAACTCGGCGGGGGCCACCATCCCGAGAATGCTCGATATGGGCGCCGAACCATTTCTCCTTGTGTCCACCATCAATGTGATTGTCGCCCAGCGTCTCGTGCGCAAGCTCTGCAGGACGGAAAAGGAGGAATATCGGCTGACTGCCGCCGAGGCTGAAAAACTGGCAAAGGAAGTTGACCTCCCGCGAGTACTGAAAGTCCTTGAAGCGGAGTCTATTATTAGCCCCGGTACACCGATCACTGATGTTCCCTTCTTTAAGCCTAGACAAACTCCTGACTGCCCCGAAGGTTATTCTGGCCGTATTGGCATCCACGAGATCATGGCCATGTCCCCCATCGTGAAGGACATGGTGATGAAGGGTGCAACAGCCGCGGCCATTGAGGAGCAGGGACGGAAGGAGGGGATGCTCTCTATGATGGAGGACGGCATTTATAAGGCGGCGCAGGGTATTACCACCATTGAGGAGGTGCTCCGCGTCGCAGCAGAGTAGCGCTATGAAGTACTCATTCCGAGCAACAAACAGCGTGGGTGAGGAGGTCAATGGCGAACGGGACGCGCAGGATTCGCTCGGACTCTCCCGAGCGCTGCGCATGGAGGGACTCTCGCCAATACTCGTCAAACCTATCCCGCAAAAGAGAGAACTGCTGGACCAACTTCTTGGGTCTTTCAGGAGTCCCCTCTCTCTCCACGACAAAATACTCTTTGCGAGTAATCTTGGCGCCATGATTGAGGCGGGACTCTCACTCTCCCGCGCGCTTGAGGTTATTGAACGGCAGGGCGGGAGCACTCGCTCTAAGGCGGTTGTTCACACGATTGCCGAGCGGGTACGCGGCGGCGGGAGCCTCCATGATTCTCTTGCGCTATACTCAAACATTTTCCCGCCGATCTTTATTGCCATGGTTGCGGCGGGGGAGGAATCGGGCAAGCTCTCCCAGTCGCTCGGCATTATTTCCTCCCAACTTGAAAAGAGTTACGAACTGCGGCGCAAAATTCGCGGGGCTATGATGTACCCCGCAGTCATTGTTACGGTTATTATTCTCATCGGGATTCTCATGATGATTTACGTGGTGCCGACGCTCACCGCGACTTTCAAGGACCTCGGCGTTGAGCTCCCGCTCTCCACGCGATTGGTGATTTGGTTCAGCGACTTCGTGAGCGCGCGCAAAATTTTCACACTCCTCGCCTTCCCCGTTATTCTGCTTGGCTTCTGGCGTGGCCTAAAGATCCCGAGCGTGAAGCGTCTTTTTGAAATATTGGTCCTCAAACTCCCCCTCATTTCGCCGCTCATACAAAAAATAAACTCGGCCATGACGATGCGCACCATTTCCTCGCTCGTTTCCTCCGGCGTCTCAATGGTGGAATCTCTGCGCATCACCGAGGACGTACTGCAGAATCACGCCTACAGAGAACTGCTCCGGCATGCGCGCGAGAGCGTGCAGAAAGGGCTCCCGCTCTCTGCGAGTTTCCGCGGAAATGAGAAACTCTACCCTATCCTTGTTGGAGAGCTCACGGCAGTCGGGGAGGAGACGGGAGACCTGCCCGGCATGCTCATGAAGGGGGCAGAATTTTATGAGAAGGAAGTGGAACAGGTGACCAAAAACCTCTCAACCATTATTGAGCCCGTGCTCATGGTGCTCATCGGTATTGTCGTCGGCTTTTTTGCTATCGCTATGCTTGGACCAATGTATTCGCTCACCGATGCAATCAAGTAGCACACAACGGACCTGCGTAACCGGCAGGCGGGGATTAACGCTCGTAGAAGTGCTCGTCGGCATCGCCATTTTTCTCATCATCTCTCTCGGCATTTACGAGGGCTATGCTGGCATCATGAGGCTCGTCGGCGCGTCAAAAATCCGCACGCTCGCCATGCTTGCGGCCAATGAGGAGATTGAGCTTATCCGAAATTTTCCTTACGGAGATGTCGGCATTGAGCAGGGAATCCCGCTGGGCATCATCCCTCGTGAGCAAACGGTAGTTAAGGGCGGGGTGAGCTTTCTCCTGCGCACTACGGTGCGCAACATTGACGACCCTTTTGACGGGACCATCGGCGGGAGCCCCAACGATCTCTCGCCCGCTGATTACAAGCAGGTTGCCATTGATGTTGGCTGTCCTGCCTGCAAAAATTTTTCCACCACTACCGTTACCACAACGATTGCCCCGAAAAATCTTGAGAGCACAGGGAGCAACGGCGCGCTCTTTATCATCGTCTTTGACGCCAATGGTGTCGGCATTCCCGGCGCAAGCGTCCATATTGAAAATCCAAGCGCCTCTCCCGCGATTGTCATCAATGAGCTCACCAACAACGACGGCATGCTCCAGCTTGTTGATGTTCCGCCCGGAACCTTTGCATACCAAATTACCGTGACCAAGGCCGGCTATTCAACGGCGCGCACCTATCCCGTTGACGATCCTGATAATCCCAATCCCTCGCAGGTTCATGCGACGGTCGCTACGGGGGCGCTCACCGAGATGAGCTTTGCCATTGATCAGGTGTCTACACTCTTGGTTGAAACAGTACGCGAGAACTGCGAAGCGGTTCCGGATTCTTCTTTTACCCTCCATGGGGCAAAAACAGTCGGCACTGACCCGACCATCTACAAATACGACCAGAGCCATGTGACGGGGAGCGATGGCAGGACAACCATAAATTCCTTGGAGTGGGATACCTACACTCCCGCGCTCACTGAAAGCTCGCTGGACTTTGCGGGCTCGTTGCCCCTCTCTCCTTTTGCGCTCAATCCCGGAGCGGAACTGACGCTGCGACTGGTGATAGCCACAAAGGACTCAAACACGCTTTTGGTGACCGTAAAGGATGTGGCAGGAGGACTTCCGCTCTCCGATGCGACAGTTATACTCTCTCGGACGGGATTTTCAGAATCAAAAGTGACGAATCGCGGTCATCTGACTCAAACAGACTGGTCGGGCGGCGGCGGACAGGTTCTCTATAATGATGAGACAAAGTATTACAACGCGAATTCAATTGATAACGGGGGCGGCGGCGGAGTGCCCGCCGGCGAGCTTGCGCTTGCGACTGTGCTGGAACAATACGCAAGCGCCGGGAATCTGGAGTCATCCGTTATGGATACTGGCGGCGCTTCCACGACCTACTACACGCTACTCTGGGAGCCCGGCAACCAAGCGACTTCTACGGGAACGGAGAGCATCAGGTTCCAAATAGCCACAGGCAATGATCCTGCAACGACTACATGGAATTATCGCGGTCCTGACGGGAGCTCCGGGAGTTACTACAGCATCTCAAACGGCAGTATCAGCGCGACGCACAGCAACGAGCGCTACCTGCGCTACACACTACTCCTGCAAACTGCGGATACCTCGGTGAGTCCGTCATTGAGCAATCTGTCGGTGACCTACGGCTCGCTCTGCACTCCCTACGGCCAGGCGCTCTTCCAGGGGCTTGAGCTTGGAACCTACACGGTGACCGTCGGGCGAGCGGGGTACCAAACCTACACCAATGACAGCGTCTCCATTGGCGGCGCGTGGCAAGGGCTAGATGTCTCACTTTCACCATGATGCATAACATGTCACAGGTGAAAGTGGTTACCGTAAGCCCGTCGAAGGGGTTCAGTCTTGTAGAAATGCTTGTTGTGATTGGAATTCTCGGCATCGTCGGACTTGCGCTCTCAAACTTTCAAGTAGACGTATGGAGGCAGAACGCGGCGCAGCAGTCGGCGCTTGAGGCGGAAGGAGAACTGCGCAATACGCTCCGGCAATTTATGCATGATGTGCGCGGCGCCTCGCAGAGCAATACCGGCAGTTACGCAGTAGAGCTTGCCTCAAGCGCTGCGCTCACCATCTACAGCGACGTGGATGGTGATGTGAACCGAGAGCGCGTGCGCTACCGGCTCGTCAATGGCACGGTCACCCGCGGCACTACCAAGCCGACGGGATCGCCGGCGAGCTACCTTGACGCAAATGAGAGCATACAGACCATGGTGCGCTCCGTGGCGACTGCCACAACGCGCTTTGATTACTTTGACGGGAGCTATATGGGCACAACATCTCCGCTTACTGTTCCCGTTGACCATTCGCGCGTGCGCTTCATCCGTTTTACCATTGCCGTAGACAAGGATCCCTCTCTCCCGCCTGCGGCGATTACCATGACGGGCTCCGCTGTCGTGCGCAGTCTCAAAGATAATTTTTAATCATGCGCAAAATACCTCTCCAGCGCGGCTACCTCATCATCCACACCATCGTCTATGGAGCTATTGCGCTTATCCTTATCACCGGGCTCGCCAACTGGGGGAGCGTTAATATCCGCGCCGGGCGCGATGCGGCGTTGCGCGAGCAGGCCTTCCAGATTGCCGAGGCGGGCATTGAGTACTACCGCTGGCACCTCGCGCACGCTTCTACCGACTATCAGGACGGCGCTGGCGCCCCCGGGCCCTACGTGCACGAGTACCGTGATGCGACCGGAGCAGTGATCGGGACCTTTACGCTCACCATCACTCCGCCGCCAGTTGGCTCTACACTCGTCATTGTGGTCTCGGAAGGAGTCGTAACCGCAAATCCTTCCATCACGCGCCGCATTGAAGCAAAGTTTGCCATTCCCTCCATCGCCAAGTTTGCCTTTGTTGCCAATTCCAAGATGCGTTTTGGCGCGGGAACGGAAGTGTTTGGCCCTATCCACTCCAATGACGGTATCCGCTTTGACGGGTTGGCGCACAATCTGGTGACGAGCTTTAAATATAGCTACGACGACCCTGACCACAGCGGCGCCGACGAGTACGGCGTACACACGCATCTCTCTCCCAGCGACCCTGTCCCGCCTGTGCCACCACCGCCCGGCACGCCGCCCTCGCGCACGGATGTTTTTATATCGGGGCGGCAAGTAAGCGTACCGGCAGTGGACTGGAACGGATTTACTCAAGACCTTTCGCAGATGAAGACCGATGCGCAGACAAGCGGGCGCTATTTTGCGGGATCGGGCGCGCTGGGCTACAACATCGTGCTTAAGACGGACGATACCTTTGACCTCTACACGGTGACGAGCCTCGTGAGCCCTCAATCAAACTGCTATAACTCGCAGAACCAGAGCGGTTGGGGAACCTGGAGTATTGCCAGTGAGACCCTGCTGGGCAATTACGCCTTCCCCGCGAACGGACTCGTCTTCCTTGAAGACAACGTATGGGTTGAGGGAACGATTTCCAGTGCGCGGCTCACCATTGCGGCGGGGCGCTTCCCTGAAAGCTCGTCAACAAATGCCAATATCATCGTCAATGAGGACATCCGTTACACTAACTACGACGGCGCTGACGTGCTAGGTCTCATTGCGCAGGGTAATATAAATGTCGGGCTAGTGAGCAATGATGTGCTTACCATAGACGCGGCAATTGTTGCAAAAAATGGCCGCGCGGGGCGCTACTACTATCGCTACGCGTTCTCAAAAAGCTGTTCGCCTTACCACCAACGCGATACCATCAACCTCTTTGGCATGATCGCTACCAAGGAGCGTTACGGCTTTGCCTACACGGACGGCAATGGCTACGAAACACGTAACATCATTTACGACGGGAACCTTCTCTATGGTCCGCCGCCCTCCTTCCCGCTCACCTCGGACCAGTACCAGACAATTTCCTGGCGGGAGCTCTGATGCGCTATACTGGGATGATGAGAGATAGTATCCTTGCCTGTAATTGGAAGATGAATCCCGGGCGCCGCCACGAGGCGGAGACCCTCTACCAAGGGCTCGTAGCCGCAAGTAAGGCGCTTAAAGCTTCTGAAATCTGGATTGCTCCGCCTACGCCCTTTATAGATGGCTTGCGCGAACGGCGGATTTTCAAGCGGCTCTCTCTGGGGGCTCAAGACTGCTCGCGCTTTACGATGGGCGCCCACACCGGGGAGGTGAGCGCTGCAATGCTCAAGGAGGCGGGCGCACAATTTGTGATTGTCGGACACTCCGAGCGCCGCGCCATGGGGGAGAGCGATACGGACGTGAATACGAAGGTGCAGTATGCGCTGAAGGCAAGAATCACCGTGCTTCTGTGTGTGGGAGAAAAGCTCCGTGACGGAGATGGGGAGTACCTTGCGGTTATCGCGAGCCAAGTGAGGAGCGCACTCATGGGCGTGCCCAAGAGCGCCTCGTGCCGCCTCGTGATTGCCTATGAGCCGGTGTGGGCCATTGGTGAGCATGCGGCGGCGCCCGCAACCCCGGAGGATTTCAGAAGCGTCTCCATCTACATTAAAAAAGTGGTCAGCGAGCAGGTGGGCGCTGGCGCCGCGCTCTCGGTGCCGGTTCTCTACGGCGGCTCGGTGTCAAAAGACAATGCTATGGGTTTCTTGGACGAGGGGCATGCGGACGGGCTCCTCATCGGGAGGGAGTCGCTCAAACTCTCTGCCATGAAGACAATCATCGCTGATGCCGAAGCGCTCGGGCGGGCGCGGGCACAGAGAAGCAGAAAACATGAGAGAACTCGCTAAGCTTAAAGAGAAAAGCCTGCGCGGGAAGCATGTGCTCCTGCGCCTTGACCTTAATGTTCCTATTGAAGAGGGAAGGGTGATTGATCGCTTTCGCCTTGACCGCGCGCTCCCGACAATTGCGTCCTTGCGCAAGGCCGGCGCCAAGACCATTATCCTCTCTCATCTCGGGCGTGCGGGGGGCTCGCTCCTGCCAGTGGCTCGCGAGCTCAACAGCGTTATTGACGCGGGCTTTATCCCCGCGCCTCTGCGGGAGGTGCACAAAACTTTGCGCGAACTCGGAGACGGCGGTGTGGTGCTCTTGGAGAACCTGCGGCGCGACCCCGGGGAGGAAAAGGGGAGCGCGGCCTTTGCAAAGGCGCTTGCCGCGCTCGGGAATATCTATGTCAACGACGCCTTCTCCGTTTCGCACCGCAAGCATGCGAGCGTGTACGCCCTGCCGCGGCTCCTCCCTCACTATGCGGGACCCTTGTTTGTGGAAGAGGTGAGTAATTTAAAAAAGGCCTTTAGCCCGCGGCACCCCTTTGTGCTGATTTTGGGTGGCGCAAAGTTTGAGACCAAGGTGCCCGTGCTCAAAAGATTTTTAAAGATCGCCGACCGCATTGTGGTGGTGGGAGCCATCGCGCATGCCTTCTTTAGGGCGCAAGGTTGTGAGCTCGGCAAATCGCGCATAGACAAGAGCGTGTCGGCAAAACCCTTCCTGCGGGCGGTGAAAGACGGACGCATTATCCTCCCGTCCGACGCGCTTGTCTCTAATGGCTCTGCGGTTGAGGGAAAGGCGGTGACTGCGCTCGCGAAGGGGGACACGATTGTTGATATCGGACCGCAGGGGATTGAGGAGCTGCGCAGAGCGCTCAAGGGCGCGAAGATGATTCTCTGGAATGGCCCTTCGGGCAACTACGAGAGCGGCTACGGCGGTGGGACGGTGGCCATCGCGCGCATGATTGCACGCTCCTCCGCATACTCTATCGTGGGAGGCGGCGATACCGTCACCGCTGTGCAGAAGACAGGGCTCATATCCAAATTTGATTTTGTCTCCACCGGCGGCGGAGCCATGTTGAGCTACCTCGCCACTGGAACTCTCCCGGGTATTGAGGCACTTGACTGAAGTCTGACTCCAGTCAATCAACTTGCCGCTATCAGTTCATCTGATGGCGGTTTTATTTTACCACGCTGGAATCTGATGAAGGCGGGTTTGCCAATTCTGCTCTGATTGTGGCGGCGGCAGTGGAGAGCTCGGTGGGAGAAACATCTTCTTTGCCTCCCCAGTGCACGTGCCCATCATCCTTATAGCGCGGCATGATGTGCACATGAGAATGGAATATGAGTTGTCCCGCGGCCCCCTCGTTATTCCAACCAATGTTAATGCCGTCAGCTTTAGTTGAGGACTGTATTGCTGTTGCAAGCTTTTGTAGAACTGGCCCTACTTCACGCAAGAGTTTTGCCGGCATATCAAAGAGATTGCGATAGTGCTTTTTAGATACAAGGAGTGTATGCCCCACATGGAGGGGCTTGATGTCTAAAAACGCCACAAAGCGTTCATCCTCGTAGACTTTCTCGGCAGGAATAGCCCTTGCTATAATCTTGCAAAAGACGCAGTCCTCCATGCCACCAGTATATGCTACAATGCTCTCGTTATGAAGCGAGAACTCGACGACCTTTTGGAAATCCTCCTCACCCGCCGTGGCATCTCTTCCGACGAGCGAGAGCGCTTTCTCCACCCATCTTACGAACGCGACCTACACGACCCTTTCCTCTTCTCACACATGGAACGCGCAACAGAGCGCATCCTCTCGGGGATCGCGCGTGGCGAGCAGATTGCCATCTTTGGCGATTACGACGCCGACGGCGTGCCCGGCACTGCCGTCCTCGCCTCGTGGTTTAGAAAAGTTGGCGCTCCCGCTCGCATCTACATCCCCAATCGCCACACCGAGGACTACGGCTTAAGCGAGCGGGCCCTCCGCGAGCTTGCCGGCGGAAGCGTAACGCTGCTCATCACCGTCGATTGCGGCATCAGCAACGCCGCAGAAGTGGCGCTTGCGAAGGAGCTGGGTATGGACGTTATTATTACCGATCACCATCTCCCTCCGGAGATACTTCCGGACGCGTATGCGATTCTCAATCCCAAGTGTGATGGAGAGAACTACCCCTTCAAAGAACTCTCTGGCGCCGGAGTGGCGTTTAAGTTTGTGCAGGCACTCGTGCGTTGTCCCGACGCCCCCGCCGTTGGCGGGGTAAACTGGGAAAAGTGGCTCCTTGACCTGGTGGCCATAGCCACCATCTCCGACATGGTGCCGCTCTCGGGCGAGAATCGCGTGCTTGCCTACTTTGGCCTCTCGGTACTGCGGCAGACGCGGCGGCCGGGACTCCGCGCCCTCCTCAATGAATTACGGGTGAATCCAGCCGAGCTTACCGAGGACGACATTGGCTACCTCATCGGGCCCCGCATTAATTCAGCAAGCCGGATGAGCCACGCCATGCACGCCTTCACCTTGCTTATGACGGAAGACATGCGTGAGGCGCAGGCGCTTGCGCGCGAGCTTGAGGCACAGAACCGCGAGCGCAAAGAATTGGTGGAGGTGATAATGGAACATGCGCACGGGCTCCTTGACGCATCTACGCTCCCGTCCTTGATTGTTGTCGGCCACGGGGGATGGAGTCTCGGCGTACTCGGTCTTGCCGCGAGCCGTCTGGTAGAGACCTATCATCGTCCGGTTTTTGTATGGGGAATCAATGAGGACGGATTCATGAAAGGCTCCTGCCGTTCTGACGGCACGGTGAATGTGGTTGAGCTTATGCGGAGCGTTGGGGAGGGAGGACTCTTTGCAAACTACGGCGGGCATCGCGAGGCTGGTGGCTTTATGGTGGCCGAGGGGAGGGAGCATGAGCTTGCCGAGCGTCTCATCGCGGCCTACGAACTTTTGAAAAAGCCGGCATCTCTAAATGGAGGCATCAAAACGGACTGTACGCTCTCGCTCTCCGATGTGACGCAGGACACCTACAACATCATTATCCGGCTGGCCCCCTTTGGTATGGGGAATGAAAAGCCGCTCTTCCTCTTTGAGGGGGTGGAGGTTGCTGGCGTGCGCAACTTTGGCGTTAAGAATGCACACGTGGAACTTCTCGTACGCTCCGCTACTTGCCCCGCCAGAGGCGTGGTTCCCGCTATCGGATTTTTTGCGCGGCGGACAGTGCCACACGCGCATACGCTTAAGGAGTGCGATTGGGTTGATGTGGTGGCGCATCTGGATCGTTCCACATACCGATCCCGCCCGACGCTCCGCCTGCGGCTCGTGGATGTCTCGCGCGTGGCATGATAGCGCTCTACACAGACGGCGGCGCGCGTGGCAATCCCGGGATTGCCGGCGCAGGCGTGCATATCCAGAACGAAGAGAGCGAGACGATTGAGGATTGCAGTAAGGCGCTGGGGACAGCTACCAACAACGAGGCGGAGTATCACGCCGTCATCCTCGGTCTCTCGCGGCTTATAGAGCGCTACGGAGGGGCGCTTACAGGGATGCAGGTGGAGCTGAAGTTAGACAGCGAGCTGATTGGACGTCAGCTCATAGGGACGTATCGCGTCAAGAGCCCTAGACTGCGCGCGCTTTATAATGAGGTGACCCGCCTGCGACACTCCGTGCCGCTCTTGACCATTACCACCATCCCGCGCGAGGAGAACAAAATAGCAGATAAACTTGCAAATAAAGCGATGGACGGACAAAAGTAAGGTTCGCACTATTCATTTTTTTTCGCGCTTTACCCGCCGTGGCGGGCTCCGACGCGACTCAAAAAATGAACAGCGCTCACCTTCTTCATTAAAAAAATCTGACCAGTGCAAGTGCTCCTGCAAGAATCAACAGCTGTGAAATTACTGCGCTAGCACTCCACCGCAATTTTTTTGAATGCATAAAATCTTGGAAGTCTTGGTTCCATTGCAAAAATCGTGAAGGAAATCCTGCGTGGAGAGCCGAGAGGAGGTCAGGGAGAATTGAACCAAGTCCAAGGAGGAAGAGGGGGAGAGGGTGTGCGAGAAAATTTTCCAGTCCAAGCGCCGCGACAGCAAGCGTTGCGCCGAGCGCTATGTCAAAGCCGACCCGCCCGCAGTCGTGGATGAGAAAATCCAAGAGATTGAAGCGCGGCGGGTTGGGCCCCTCATTAAACGCATAGCGCAGTTTATAGTCGTAGTGGGGGACGGTATCGGCGAGGTAGTGGCTCCCCAGCGCAAACGCAAAAAGCGCCACAGGCGGCACTGCGCCAACGAAGGGCGCTCCGAGAGCGCCGGCAATGGCAATATGCGTGGCGAGTGTCATGGCAACTAGTGTAGCAAAAGAGACTTGCCACGGCGAAGCCAATGTGGATTATACTGGGTAGATGCTCGCGCTCCTTATTGGCGCCGCGCTCGCACTCTATGGGTGGAGGGTGGGAGACCGGGCGATTTCCCTCATAGGGTTTGCGATTTTTGTGCTCGGACTTGGGTTTTTACGTTATGCGGCGCTCACAGGGGAGAGCTCTCTCCCCCACTATGGCCGAACTGTGCTTACCGGCACGATTATTGACTACCCGGACCAGCGCGAGAGCTCGGTGCGCGTGGTCATAGAGCCGGAAGGTGAACACGAGCGCGTGCTCGTAATGGCTCCCGTAGGGACGCAACTTGTCTACGGCGATACGGTGCGGGTCACGGGCGCCATTGCAGTGCCAAAAAATTTTAAGACCGATACCGGAAGGGACTTTGACTACACAGGGTATCTGCGGCGGCAGGGGATTAGCCGCGAAATTTCTTTTGCGGATATAGAAGTGCTTGAACCGGCAAGTCTCTCGCTCAAAGGAGCGCTTTTTGCATTCCGTCGCGCGATTGAAAAGCAATTGCACCAAACCCTCTCCGAGCCGGAAGGCTCGCTCGCGCTCGGCATGCTCCTGGGCGGCAAGGCGGGACTCGGAGATGAACTTACCAAAGTGTTCCAGCGCGCGGGCATCATCCATATTGTTGTCCTCTCGGGCTACAACATTATGCTTGTTGCGGAGGGAGCGCGCCTCGCGCTTGCGCGCGCACCCTTCTTTGCGCGGATGACGGGGAGCGGGACATTTGTCGTTCTCTTTGTGCTTATGGCGGGAGCCGAGCCGGCGGCGCTGCGCGCAGGCGCCATGGCGCTCATCGCGCTCCTCGCCCGCGCGACGGGGAGGCCATACACGGCCCTGCGCGCGCTTACGATTACCGCCGCCGCCATGACGCTGTGGAATCCGCTCATTCTCACACATGACCCGGGCTTTATTCTATCGGTGCTGGCAACGCTCGGTATCATTCTCTTGACTGACCCTATTTCAAAAAAATTCTCACGGATTAGGTGGAAGTTTTTGCGCGAGATTCTTGCAACAAGCACTGCCGCATATGCCGCGGTGCTCCCGTACCTGGCGCTCCAGATCGGCGCAGTGAGCACGGTGGCGCTCCTCGTTAACCCGCTGGTGCTCCCGCTTGTTCCGCTTGCCATGGCGCTTGGCACCGCCACCGCCGTGCTCGCGTTTGTAAGCCCCGCTCTTGCGCTCGTCACGGCGCTACCGCTCATTCTCATCCTGCGCATTATGATTGCTGTTGCCCGCGCCTTTGCCGCGCTCCCTCTTGCCTCGCTCACCGTCCCCGCATGGAGCGGGTATGCGCCGATGTTCGTGTATGTTGGTGTGGGAGTGTGGTATTGGTGGTATAGAAAAAGAAAAAGCCCCGACACGCTTGCGCGATCGGGGCAAATAAACTAACTTGATACTTGAGACTTGGCGCTTAAGCCCCTATCTCATCCTTTTCCACCGTCATCCGTGCGGATTTTGTGGGGGAGCGTGATGCTAAACACGTTGATTGCCCCCAAATCTGTTTCCCAGAGGCTGTTATGCCATGACATTCTTCCGAAGCTAAAACCTCTCGGAAATGCAACAGGATATCCCCACCCAATAGTGATGGACTCGAACAGGAGTTCGGTGTAACTCTCGGAGTTAGCATCAGGAGCGAGAGAGGCATACACATCTATTTGCTTCTCTACCGGCCAATTGCCGTCCCACGAGCTCTCACTCATGTCAAAGAGCCACACGACCCCTTCTTCTTTCTGAATGCGTATCCCCTGGAATCCAATCGTACCGATGACCAATTTAAGGTCAGTGAGAAATGAGTAAGGAATAACATCTTTGTTTTGCGTCGAATCTGGGGCCTCCGGTACTGGTGTTTCCGGAATTTCTACCGGAGCCCATTCCCTCTCCGCGATTTGCCAGATGCCTCCCTTGCCTTGAGCACGGATAGGCATGTGAGCAATCAGTTTGCCTGTGTTGCCCGGGAAAATACCCTCACAACGCCTTACGATATCAAAGACGGCCGTGCCATAGGGATTAAGCAGAAAGAATTGATTTTTCTGCGGTTTCCCCACGACAGCATTTGCGCGCATGTCGCTCGGTAGAGCGGGTGAACGATCTTGCCACCCGAACTCGTTGAACGACCCTCGGACATTGTATTCCATAATGCGTAGTGCGCTCGGGTCCAATAGGTCCAGTGCAGGGGCAATAGTTCTGTACGCACGACCATCATAATTATTCTTTGTACTCTTGAGTGAGAACTCCAGGACAAGCAATAACTTGTCACCTGCTCTAAGGTAGAGCTTCGGAATGTCCATGGTGCGGAACCCAAATCGAATGACTCCTTCGCGGACCATGCCACGTACGGGGACTTGCCGTTTCAGTTTTCCGTCCTCGTCAACAATGATGTAGTAGAGTGTTGGATTCGACAGCTCGTTGAAATCGAGCATACGATTCTCCTGCCCGGTAATGGGTGCGTTGACGATGCGGTTTACCATAAAAATGGCAAACCGGATATCAACAGCGTCCGCATTCTGATCTTCCACCAACCATGTTCGGTACATGCGGACGGTTTCGTAGTCTTGGAGGTTTACGGCGGTAATCGTTGGCTCCGTGTTTGACTCGGGTACGTAGGGTTGGTCTGAAGTATCTAATCCGTACCATGCGGGGAGTAGCGTGACTATAGGCGCAAACTTACCTTCTGTTCCCGGCGGCAGGGGGATATCGTAATCCACACTCCCGCCTCCGCCACTACCACCACCGCCACCAGCATCTTTGTTGGCCTTGGCTTCAGTGCGTTTCTTGATGAAGGCCTGCGCTAGAGGAACAAACTCCTCCGGCGACTGGGGGGTCTGGTACTGTTGCTCTCCTGATGCGCCCGCAATGAGCGTGGGGGAGAGAGGCGCACCCTCGGCAGTGCCGAAGTATATGTACAATGCAACTGTTGCTCCCACTAAGATTACCAACCATGCCCAGAAGACGATCTTTTCTCTCTTCATTTCTAATCTCCTTGTTTTCAATGATCAACCCCGTAAAACGGGGTTTTATAAGCTCTTTTTACATGATAGCATGTTTTTATATCTTTGTCAATCTTCCGCGTGAGGAGCTACAATGGAGTCATGCAGAAGCTCAAAATTGGGGTTTTGGCAGGATTAACTCTCCTCACCGCGCTTGTGTGGTATGCAGTCTGGCAGGAAGAGCAGAGGGGGCTCACCGTGGCTTTTTTGGATGTTGGGCAGGGCGATGCCGTTTATATAGAAGCTCCCAACGGCAATCAACTCCTTATCGACGGCGGGCGGGGGAGGGCAGTCCTGCGGGAGCTCGGCGCTGTAATGCCTCTCTATGACCGCAGCATTGATGTGGTGCTGGCTACACACCCTGACGCCGACCATATCGGCGGGCTCATCCCGATGCTGGAATCCTACCGCGTGGGCGCGGTGATTGAGTCCGGCAATGAGCGCGAGACGGCGGTGACTGTAGGTTTTGAAAGAGCCGTGGCGCAGGAGGGGGCACTGCGCGTTGCCGCGCGGCGCGGAATGCGCGTTGATCTCGGGGACGGCGCCGTGTTTACTATCCTGTATCCGGATAGGAACGTTGCACGAGTGGAATCAAACGAGGCGTCCATTGTGGGCCAGCTCCGCTACGGCAGTACCACCGTGCTCCTCACGGGCGATGCGCCCGCAAGTGTGGAGCGCATTCTTATTGCAAAGGACGGTAGCGGGCTACAGAGCACGGTGCTCAAGCCGGGTCACCACGGTTCGCGCAGCTCCTCTGTGCTGGAGTTCCTTGCCGCTGTTTCGCCGGAGCTCGCCGTTATCTCGGCGGGCACGGGCAACAGCTATGGGCATCCGCACACGGAGGTGCTTGCGCGCCTCGCACAATCAAAAATCCGTACCCTGCGTACGGATGTGGAGGGGAGAATTATATTGAAGAGCGATGGGCGGCGCTTGAGCGTGAGTGCAGAGAAGTAGTAAGGTGCTTTTTTGCCTTGAGACAGCGTGTGCAGATTTTGATTCTCCCGCCACTAGGCAGGCGTGCCCACTGTAGGTTCAAAAAAACACGCCGCTTGCCGGTCGGATTGTACTTAGTGGCGCGCACGCGGTTGGAGTAGCCTCCCGCAATGCGGCTCCCGCGCCCGCACAGTGGACAAACTTTCATAGGTGTTGAGTGGCCAAAAGGTATGGTATCATAAAGCTCCCCATTTGCAAGAAATATGTTTGAGACCCTATTCCTTATTCTCATCCTCATATTCTCGGTTGTTATCCATGAGGTTGCCCACGGCTACGCCGCAAGCGCCTTGGGCGATGATACCGCGCGCCACGCGGGCAGGTTGACCCTCAATCCTTTAGCGCACCTTGACCCGGTGGGCTCGGTACTGGTGCCTCTCGTGCTCGCGCTCCTGCCCGGGGGGCTGATTCTCGGCTGGGCCAAGCCGGTTCCCTACAACCCTTACAACCTGCGCGCGCGGCGCTTCGGCCCTGCTATCGTTGCGCTCGCAGGGCCGCTCGCCAACATCTGCTTGGCGCTTTTGATGGTAGTCGCGGTGCGGCTCCTGCCCGTGGCGGGCATCGCGCTCTCGGAGGCGCTCTTTGCAGGCATCGCCTCCATTGTGCTTATTAACGTGGTGCTGGCGCTTTTTAATCTCATGCCCGTGCCGCCCCTCGACGGCTCCAAGGTGCTTTTCTCGCTCCTGCCGTACCGTTACCATTTTATAGAGGAGGCGCTGGAGCACTACTGGTTCATCTTCCTCCTCGCGGCGCTCCTCCTCTGGCCTTACCTCGCCAGTTTTGTCATCGCCCTCACCACACTCCTCTTGGAGGTCTAAACACCCCACCCCTTACCCCTCTCGCCCTTGGGGGAAGGAGCAGGGGGGTGGGGTTTTATAGACTCACCGTATTTTTGCGTAATAAAAAATCATATCACTTTTCTACGATCGTAGAATTTTGGTATGATTTTTATATGTGGTAAAAATGGATTGAAAAATTTACTGCTTTGGCGGCAAATTCTTTGAAATAAACTGAGTAAAGTAAAAGGCCACCAACTTTTTTGCTGGTGGCCCTGCGACGCCGAACATGGCTGGACATCCGGTAGTTACTTGCTGTGATTTTTCCTGAATTCAATAGCAAGCTCGATGACCTTCTGGATGACTGGGCCGGGACAAGCTTGAAGCCCCGCCTTCGCAATCTCACGATATGCCTGCTGCTGTTGAGGGGTGAGCTCATCGTAGCCGTCGGGGCTTTTCCAATCTTCGGGAAAGACGTCAGGGACGAACTCGAGGATCTTCTCTATCTGATCTCGGACGATTGGATAGAACTCGACCTGCCGGAAATAGAAATAGTCCTCGATTTCGTGTAAAACCTCGGCCTCTCCGCTCAAACGAGCTCCAAGGGACTCCAGATGTTCGACCTGCTGGAACAATGATTGCGCCATGGCAACCTCCTATTCAGTTTTATCGGTGCAATATCTAACAATGATATTAGCAAAATGATCATAAAAGTCAACACTAAAAATAATAAAATTATGACGGCCGTCTTGAAATTATTATCAGTTTGAAACTTGGTCATTAGAACCTGCTACTTACCGCCCCGACACATCGGTGTCGCGGGCTTTTTCTTGCACATTTTTGGCGCGTATAGTAGAGTTACGCTCGTATGCCGACAATTAATCAGCTCGTCCGCCGCGGG
>Ga0209210_1000138_pt1 | contig 84554 bp, 84 predicted proteins | sample RifGroA1_FD_183991 | JGI IMG/M metagenome (GOLD analysis project Ga0209210, IMG submission 183991) | Contaminated groundwater microbial communities from Rifle, Colorado, USA - Rifle Groundwater A1 (SPAdes) (version 2) | ecosystem: Environmental > Aquatic > Deep subsurface > Groundwater >...
CGTTTGATGGACGTTGCGTGGCGCGTTTTTCGCTCGCCACGCATTTTTTTATTTCTAGAATAGAAAAATTGTTCGCCATTCATTCACGCACTAAAGTGCGTAGGTTTCTGGCTCAGAAGATACTAAATTCAGAATAGGAGTTGAGGGGACAGCTTCATCTTCTAAGATACAATAAATAAAAAAATAAAAAATCAGAGAATTACTTTCTTGATGCCAATAACCAAGCTTCTTTCAAAGCCACGATTACAGCTGCTGCACCGACAAAGAAAGTAAATGCCTGCACTGATGATGCCAACAATGTTCCTAACTTTGGAATTAAGCTGTCAAGTGTTAACAACCCGCCTGTTCCAAAAGCAAGAAGAGCAACTGTTGCTACCAAGAATGCTACCGTCTCCTTTACTGTTATGCTTACTAATCCAACCGCTAATCCTAGAAGAACTAAGATTACAGGGATCCATTTGTTTGTTGCAAAAGCAGCCTGAGATGCCTGTCCAATACCGACAAGTACTGAGATTATTGCACCAATCCAGAATGCATACGTTGCCAATTTCATTTGTTTCAAATTAACACCTCCTTAAGTGTTATTTGTGCTTAATACTCTCTGTTTTTTAAACTTTGCGCTAAATATGAATGATTTGATGGCGGTTAGGGATGAATTGATTATAAAACGTTTTTTTGGTTAATAAGTACTAAAACAAGAATTCAGCCGGGGTGTGGCATAAAAAAGACATTATTCCGTTAAATTTAACATTCATAAACTTTTTTAACTAAGATAAAATCGGTGTTTACGAAGTTGAAATGAGGATTAAATATAGAAGGATTATTCAACCCATCTCCGATAGCCAAGCCTAAACTTTCAAAAAATTCTTTATTCAACGTGATGAATTTTGGAACCGTAAATGATACAATTCTGTGATTTGACTTATTTTGATAACTAACATAGATAGAGTCTCCGATAATCTTCTTAGTTATTTTGTTTCCATTTCTCGAATATTTCGAGATGACATTCAACAAATTCATTCGCACCATATTAAATTAAGAAAGGATTCTGTTTAAATATCTCACGCGCGGTTGTCCAGTGGAACATAAATAATGCCGAATGATGTCGGGATTGTTTATGCAAATGTTTTTAAACATAACTCTTTTGCAACTGTAACATGTCATATGAATTGTTAATCTCGGAAAAGCCAAATTCTGCAAAAAAAATAGCGGAAGCGCTAGCTGATGGTAAAGTCATAAAAGAGTCTCTCAATGGCGTACCATACTATCGCGTTACACATAAAAATAAAGACATCGTAATTGGTGCAGCAGTGGGTCATCTTTATTCAGTTGCAGAAAAGATAAAAGGAAAGTGGACATATCCTGTTTTTGATATCGAATGGAAAGAATCCTCCGAAGTTAGCAAAGGAGCAGCTTATATAAAAAAGTATGTTACAACATTAAAAAAACTTGCAAAAGATGCGAATGAATTTACGGTTTGTACTGATCTAGACATAGAGGGAGAGACTATAGGCATGAACATTATTAAATTCATTTGTAAACAAAAAGATGCAAACAGAATGAAATTTTCTACATTAACGAAACCCGACTTAGTTAAGTCATACGAAACCAAGTCGCCGCATCTCGAATGGGGTTTAGCAAATGCGGGAGAAACACGCCATTTCCTTGACTGGATGTACGGCATCAATTATTCCAGAGCATTAAGCCTTGCGATAAAAAATGCAGGACAGTTTAAAATTATTTCAATTGGAAGGGTGCAAGGCCCTGCTTTAAAGATATTAGTCGATAAAGAAGAGGATATAAAGAAATTTGTTCCGGAACCTTACTGGCAGATTGAACTTCATGGAAAAGCTAAAAATTCAGATATAATTGCCAATCATAAAACAGACAAGTTCTGGAAGAAAGATGAGGCGCAAAAAGTACATAATAACTGCAAAGGAAAGAAAGCGGTCGTTAAAGACATAACAAAGACAAGATTTAAGCAGGAGCCTCCAGTTCCCTTCGATTTAACTTCATTGCAGATGGAATCTTACAAAACATTGGGAATAAGCCCGAAGAACACTCTTGAATGTGCTCAAACATTATACACCGAAGGATATATTTCATATCCAAGAACATCGTCTCAGCAATTGCCTAAAGAATTGAATCTTAAGAATATATTACAGGAATTATCAAAGAATCAGACTTATTCTGCATTGGCAAAAACAGTTCTGTCCGGAAGATTAATTCCGAAACAAGGGGAGAAAACAGATCCTGCTCATCCTGCGATACATCCCACAGGAATACTTCCGAAAGGATTGGAAGACAGAGAAGCAAAAGTATATGATTTAATCGTACATAGATTTTTTGCTGTATTCGGAGAGCCGGCAACAAGAGAGACCCAGAAAATAGAGATTGATGTAAACAAAGAGATATTCGTTACATCTGGAACAATTACAGTTGAAAAGGGTTGGCATGCACTTTACGGAAAATATGTAATGCTTAAGGATGAGGAGTTACCACAGTTGAAAGTCGGTGACGAAATAATTGTAAAAGAGATAAAAATGCTTGACAAGGAAACTTCTCCTCCAAAAAGATACACCCCCGCTTCTATAATCAAGGAATTAGAGAAGAGAGGATTAGGGACTAAAGCTACTCGCGCAGAAATTGTTGAAACATTGTTTAGGCGCGGTTATGTTAATGAGAACAGCATTCAGGCAACAGATTTGGGAGTCGAAACGGTTAAAGTTCTGAAAAAGTATATGCCGGAAATGCTGGATGAGCAATTGACAAGACATTTTGAGGAAGAAATGGAAGGAATAAGAGAGAACAAATTTACTGAAGAAAAAGTTTTAAGAGAAGCGAAAGATACGATTGGGAAGATTTTAGAAAAATTCAAGAAGAATGAGAAAGATATCGGTGCAGAATTACTGAAAGCAACCCTTGAAACAAGAGATGAATTGAGTTATGTCGGGGACTGCATGAAATGCGGCAAAGGAGAACTTCAGATAAGGAAAGGAAAATACGGGTTGTTTATTGCCTGCAATAAATATCCGGCATGCGAAATGACATTTGCTTTACCGCCTTTTACAAAAGTTGTTCCTGCCCGCAAAGCATGCCCCGTCTGCAATTTTCCGATGGTCAAAGTGATAAAAGCAAGAAGACAGCCTCAGGAAATGTGCGTGAATAAAGACTGTCCTACTAAGAAACTGCTTGAATCTGAAGCGCCCAAATTAACTGCTGCACAGATGATTTGTCCAAATGATCATGGTCAATTTGTTTTGAAGCAGAGTTTTTACGGAAAGTTTTATGGATGCTCAAATTATCCCAAATGCAGGTATATGATGAAACTGGATGGAACGGTTGTTCAGCCTAAGTTTAAAAAAGAAGAAAAGAAAGAAACACGAACAAAAAAGAAACCTCAGGCCAAATAGTTAAAGTTTAATTACAAACCAAAATAATAATCAAAAATGAATAAAAAGATAATAATACCAATAATAATCATCATAGCAATCCTTTTATATTTAAACATGCCAGCAAAAACTATGAACAGAACAGCTGTATTTGAAACAAACCAAGGAACTTTCAAAGTTGAGATGTATGAAGACAAAGCTCCTATGACTACAAAGAACTTCATAGATTTAGTGCAAAGAGAATTCTACGATGGGACAAGATTCCACAGAGTGATTGCCAAGTTCATGATTCAGGGAGGAGATCCATTAAGCAAAAATCTTTCTCAAAAAGCAAAGTGGGGAACAGGAGGGCCTGGATTCAGGATAGATGATGAATTCGGCAAAGGATTGAGTAATATTAAAGGAACAATCTCGATGGCGAACTCAGGGCCAAACACAGGAGGTTCGCAATTCTTCATTAATGTTGCAGCAAATACTTTCTTAGATGGAAAACATGCTGTGTTCGGAAAAGTCATTGATAACTATGAACTTGTTGAAAGAATAAGCAAGATGGAAACGAATGAAGAAGACCAGCCAGTAAATGATGTTATAATAAAGAGTGTTAAAATAGAATAGGCATGTTCTACATATTTTAATTTTCGTACAGTCATACATAAATAGCCTAAATATCTCAATAAATCGAAAGATTTATATACTTAACTGATATATCTATATATCAAGAGGTAATAAATATGAGCCAACAGATAATGGAACAAGCGAGACATTCACCTACACTAAATACAGTTATGATGGTAGAAGAAGTTCTCAAAGATGCAGGAGAACTCGTCAGCGTAGCAGAACTTAAACGAAGACTTCCAAGAAAAGTTATGCACCAAACATTATTGCAAGTTCTTGATTACTTGCAATTAGGCGGCAAAATCATAATTGGAACGAAAGGAATTCTATGGATATTTACCGAACGAAAGGAATTAAACGAGCTTATGAAGCGAGGCACTGAGATATGAATAAACCCGTTCGGGTCATTCTTTTGAACGAAGCTGATGAAGAATATAAACGATTAAACAATATTGTCGGACAGCAAAATATTGAAGGAAAAGAAAACACGGAAGAAATGCAGTTACTGCGTTCAATTAATCAGAAAAAAGAGCTTATAAAAGCAAATCCATTTTATGGGAATAATATTGAAAAAAAGAAAATCCCAAAATCATATAATGTTCAAAATCTTTGGCGTGTTGAATTAACAGGATATTGGAGATTGCTTTACACCATTAAGGGAGATCAAGTTGAAATTGTTTGTTTCGTACTTGAAATTATTGACCACGATAAATATAACAAAATATTCGGATACAAAGGAAGATAAGTAAGCTGCAAACAAATGAAGATGACCAACCAATACCAGAAGTGATTATAAAAAGTGTTAAAATAGAGCTTAATTCACAGTAATCTTTAAATACCCACGTTCTTTATAAATAAATTAACCCAACATGGTAAAAAGAGGCGTGATACTGGCAGTTCTATCCTTATTATTACTACCATTAGTTTTCGCATCACATTCAGCAACAATTACATCAGATTACAACCCAATATATGAAACAAATCCTGTTAATGTAACATTAACTGTTGAAAATGGTTTGTTCAGTTCTCATAGCATTAACAGCGTAAATGTACAAACAAATGGGTTTGCGATAAACAACATTGCTCAATTGCTTGGATGGACTTTAACAAATAATAATTCAATTAATTTCTTCACAACGACAAACGCGATAAGCAACTGGGGAAGCCAGAATTTCGGATTTACAATATCAGCAGATAATGTGGCGCAGGACACTCAAAATAACTGGACAGTCACAACCACGGACACAGACTTGGATTCGCAGTCAAACACACTGCAGTTCACAATCCTGAATGACAATACCGCCCCGATAATAACATCAACACTGCCCGGTGCATTCATTCCAGGAAATAATGAATTGTTTGAAGTAGATGCGAATGATCCTGAAACAGGAATAAACAGCGCAAATCTTTATTTTTCAAACTGCGATTTAATATTTAACAACCAAACAAATACATCTTCAATGCAATATACTGCCAATACATTAATCTGTGTTAATGGTTTATGTTCATTAAACAAAGATCTAACTGCTGAAAATGAAGGAGATATCTGTTTCAGATATGATGTTTCAAATAACGGAGGAGAGATTTCAACAACGAACAATCTGACTTCAATAATTGACAGGACTGCGCCAAGCGTTACATTAACTTCTCCCAACGATGGTGTTTTTATTGCTGCAAATTCAGTTGATTTAATATTTAGCGCAAATGATAATTATGACAATGACCTAAACTGCTCTGTTGATGTAAATGGAAATCCAAATACTGTAAATGGAATTGGAAACCTAAGCTATAATTTAGCAGTTAATGACGGAATTTACACATGGTTTGCTGCATGCACAGATGAAGTAGCACTAATTCAAACAACAGCATCAAGAACATTCACAGTTGATAACTCATCTCCGAACATAACTATAACAAGCTCTTCAGTAACTGACAGAGGAAATGACGCAATAATAAACGTTTCAATAGAAGATTTAGGCTCAGGAGTAAATCAAAGTTCAATAACAGCTGAAATGATTGATGCAAACGGAAACCTGACTCAGGTCTTAATTATTGCAGGACAAATAACATACCCAACAACAATAGCCTCAACACCCGGAGTTTATACTGTAATAATAACTGCAGATGATAATCTTGGACAGCAAGCGTCAGAATCGCTGCAATTCAGAGTGAGAGAAACATTCGCAATAACATTGACTTTATCTCAGTCTCAGATTGACGCAAGCACACCAAACAATACAAGATATGTAAATCTGACAGGAAACATAGCGAAAGATGATTCTTCAATTCCTTCAGGAATAATTGACATTACAAAAATAATGAGCAACGAATCAGTGAATATCGATAATCTGACCGGAAATTTTGAAACTCAGATTGAAATCCCGCAAACAAACGGAATGTACACTATATTTGCATCATTCATAAATGGATTGGATACTTTCACAAGAACAGTCTCGGTTAATGTCGGTCCATACTGCGGAAATAATATAGTCGATTCCGGAGAGGAATGCGATAGTTCAACGGCAGCAATATGCGATGATTACGGATTCAGCCAGGGAACTGTTTCATGCTCTGCAACATGCACAATAGATACAAGCCAGTGTTCAAATCCCGGAAACAGCGGAGGAAATAATGGAAATGGGGGAGGTTCCGGAGGCGGAAGCCATGGAAGAAGTTCAGGCTCATCAAATGGATTTATCTACACTCCGCCAGTAATTGAAGAAACAGAAGAACTTATTGAACAGGAACCGACATCAGGAATAATCGAAACTGTAAATCTCGAACCTGAAGCTGAATCAAAAGGAGTAAAGGAAGTTCTCGAAAATGAAGAACCGCCTAGATTCATAGTCGGTGCAGCGATATCTGCGCTTGAAAATTTCACAAAAAAACTTGACAAAAGACTCATAATCGCTGCATTATTGATTGGTCTTCTGTTATACGTATTAGGCTGGAAAAGAGAAGACGATTGGGACAGGTACTTCAGAAAATACGGCCACCATTAAGATGTCAAATTTTTTAAACTCGGGCTTTAAAAGAAAAACATATTCCCTCATTCTCGGAATACTTTATGTTTTTATCAGCTACGGAACTGCAAGCTTATTTTTCTCTGAAAATATCTCGATGGCCATGATCATGCTTATCACTTTACTTTTTGTTCCGACAATATCGAGGTTCATCGAAAAAGAGGTTGATGCGAGAGAAGACAGCAGTTCCGGAGTTTTCAGGCATAATAAAACACTAATAGAGATATTCTTCTTTTTATTTATTGGAATTTCTCTCGGTTATCTGATAATAGGAAATATTTATTCGGATTCTATAAAGTATCAGACAGACATTCTTCAGGATAAGATTAAAGTTGATATTGACGGAATACAGAAAGTTCCTCAGGCTTTGAGCTTGATGATAAACAATATTGAAGTGATATTAGTAGCATTTGTATTGTCTTTATTCTATGATGTCGGTGCATTATTCCTGATTGTGAGAACCGCAAGTGTCTTTGCCGGATTTATACTCAAATTCTCGTCATTTGCTGTAGAAAAAACCGCATTGAATGCCGCAATTTTCTCGGTTCATTTCGTTCCTGAAATATTCGGATTTCTTCTGGCAGCTTTGGCAGGAGGGGTGATCTCCAAGGCATTAGTTAAGAAAAACATAGCTAATTCACAGTTCGGAAAAATAGTAAGGGATGGAACGATGCTTTTGGCTGTTTCAATAGGAATAATTGTATTCGCTGCGGTTCTTGAGGCGTTCGTAACACCTGAGATAATGAAGTTGTTTATAGGATAAGGTTTAAATATAAGGTAATCTGGGCTTAATATATGAAACAAAGACTTTTAAGCGTTTTTGTACTCGTAATATTGCTGCAGATAACTGCTGTTTTTGCCGCTCCTGTCGTCAATTCTTTCACAACTAAATTTGTCTATCCTAACCATATCCAGATTGAATGGGATGTAAGTTCTACTTTCGATATGAGAACTTTAGAGTTATATAAGGACAGTGAATTACTATATTATCTTCCTCTGACTGGAACACAAAGCACAAGCATGTATCAGACTCCAAATGACAACAAAACGCATACATTCAAGATAGTGGTTTATGACACAACGAATGCCTCAGTGGAATTCTCTGAAAAAACAGAGGTTGACGATGAAGCACCTGAAATAATAAGCCCGGATAATGCGATAACCAACAAAAACGAATTTGTCTTCGAGACGAATGAGCCAGCATACTGCATAGCTGGATTTAAGAGCAGCAGCATGACTCCTGTCAGCAAAAATTATGAAATAAATCACACTGTAAAATTAAATTTTACTGAAGGCACAAACAATATCCTTGTTAAATGTATTGATAAGATGGAAAATGAGATGGGCAGCTCAGTTTCAATGAGATTCATTTTAGACATAACAAAACCAGGAAAGGTGAGCAGCATCAACCTGTCAAAAGAAGAAAACAAACTGATTTGGACTGCTGCCACAGATGCAAACGGAATAGCAAGTTACAATATAGGAAACATAAACGGAAAAATTGCAAGCGTCAATACCAATTCATGGACTGTGACAGTAAATGACAGTGTATTTTACGTAAGTGCAGTCGATAAAGCCGGAAATGAAGGAGAGAAAGAAGAGTATAATTACAGAAGAGCCTTGCTGCTCAGTTCAGATTTTGTGCCAGAAAAGGAAAGCGCTCCGGTAAAGACCATTGTTGAAAAAAAATCACTCAAGATTCCTGATGTGACAGTAAGCAGAGCGGCATGGATTGCATTCGGAGTCCTTGCTGTTATCTTTGCCTTCTGGAAAATCTACGAACATAAGACAGACAAGCACGGCCTAAGAAGGTATTTGAGAGAAAGGAAAAAGATGAGAGATAGGCACTAGATATCAAAATGAAGAAACTTTTATTTTTTCTTGCCATTCTTCTTCTTGTTCCGGGAGTTCTTGCCCAGAAAAATACAATCAAGCTTCTTGCAGTCAATGAAGGGACAAAACAGGGAGCTATTGTTGATCTGGATTTAAATGTTGTAGATGGCTCCGGAAAAGTCTTCATAGAAACATATCCATTGACCCAGATAGATACCCAGATATCATTAAGGATTGCAAAATTGAATGCCTGCAAGATGTCCGGAAAATACTGCTTAGACAAAGATTTCCTATATTCATTGAAGACTGATTCTCCCGTTGTTGCCGGGCCGAGCGCGGGAGCAGCGATGACTTTGCTTACTATGGCTTCCCTGGAGAATAAAAAAATAAATCCTGATTCTATAATAACAGGAACAATCAATTCAGGAGGAGTAATAGGAGTTGTTGGAGGCCTGAACGAGAAAATAAAAGCAGCGGCAAACAAGAGCATGAAAAAAGTTCTCATTCCGAAAGGGGAATTAAATTCGACAGAACTCAAAAAGTTGAGAGGCGAATTCAATATAGATATAATAGAAGTCTCGAATATAGAGGAAGCATTCGAGATATTTACAGGTGAAAAAGTTGTTCGTCCTGAGCTTGTCGTAAATAGCAACTATAAAGATACAATGAAAAAGATGAACGAGGATATGTGCAAAAGAACAGAGACATTGAAAGATGAGCTGAAAAAAGTTGATATCCCTAAAAAGTATAACGGAACATTCAATCTGGGATTGAATCTGTCGGAAAAGGCTGAAAAGTTCTATTCTGACGAGAAATATTATTCTTCCGCTTCACGATGTTTCGGAACGAATGTTTACTTCAGGGAAATACTGTTTGGAATTCTGAACTTGACTGAAAATGAAACAGAAAAGCAGAAACATATCATTGAAAAAGAACTTCAAGGAATTGAAATGGAATTAAACTTGACTGAGATAAGTAATTTAGGAGATTTGGAAGCTAACATGATAGTAAGGGAAAGAGTTGATGATGCAAGGAAAAATCTCATGGAAAATTCAACAAAGGGATTAAGCTATGCTCTCGAAAGAAGTTATGGCGCATCCTCCTGGCTCAATTTTGTAGGATTTCCGGGGAAATCAATTGACGAATCAAAAATGAAAGAAAGCTGCATGATGAAAATTTCAGAAGTTAATGAGCTCTATAATTATGTCGCCCTTTACGTGCCGTTCCTTATGGAAGAGACCAAAAAAGAGCTTGAGCTTGCTAAAAAATATCTTGATTCAAATGATTACATTCTGTGCCTGTTCAAAGCATCAAAATCTGAGGCAGAGATAAATGCAGCGTTAAGCACCCTGTATATTTCGGATTCAAATGTCAAAGTCCTTCTGCAGAATAAGATCTTTGCTGCGAAAAAAGAGATTGAAAAGCAGATTGTGAACGGGAATTTCCCAATACTTGGCTATAGTTACTATGAATATGCAAATGCGCTGAATGAATCAGACAGATATAATGCATTATTGTATGCTGAATATGGGATTGAATTAAGCAATCTTGATGTTTTCTTCCCGGTCAAAAGGCCGTTCTTTAAACTTGATGAAAGAGCCTTGATGACATTGGTTCTGGGATTTTTGATTGGAGTAGTATTATTTTCGATAAGAAAAGGATACAGAAGAAATAAAATTGTTTTGAAACGAAGAAGATAAGTTTTTAGTTTGTTAATAATTTTACTAAAATTTGGCCTTGGAAGCTATACTGCTCATTGAGCAAAAGCTAGCGAATGCCGAATTATTTTCGTAGTAATAACAATCAATAAAATACACAAATAATCACTAAAAACTCTAACCCTTGGCAAACGCCCGAAGGCATTTGCCGGGGAAAAAGAGGTGATAGACAATGAGCATATGTGAATTGTCTAGGCTCGTGTTTTCCGAGACGTGGACAATAATAGTAATACCCCCAACTATATTTTATAGAATATATGTCCTATATAAACATTTCGTTCATTTTACTATTTTCAAATAGTGAAAGTATAAAGAATGTCCTTAATTATTACCATATGGAATATAATTAAGCTAAAATAGTGTTATAGCGTCCATAAAGCCATGAAATGCCTGAGATGCAGCAGCACAGCAAATATACCCTATCCTAACGGAAACCTTTGCGAAAAGTGCTTTATTGACATTTTAACCGCAAGGATAAAGAAAGATACTAAGCTAAATTATCCGTTCAAAAAAGGAGAAAAAGTGCTTGTTTTTGGGAAGCTTGCAGAGATTTTCCTTAAGAAAGCTATGCCTGATTTCCCACTGAAAATATCAGTAACTGAGGAAAAATATGACAAAACAAAAGATTTTGAAGGATATGACAGGGTTGTTGTTCCTTTAACCGCAGATGATGAAGCAGAATTGTTTTATTCTGAAATAACTGATGAAAAACCTGATTTTGAAGAAAATGAAAAAAACAGTTAAATTGTTCAGGACAATTTTAAATGAAGAGCTGTCCAAAGCTGCGGAAATATTGAAAATTAAATTTAAAATAACTCAAAATAAAGAATTAATTAAGATAAAGAAGAAATTCCCACATTCTATTTTCGGACTAAGAAAATCGGCAGAAGAGTTCAGAAAAGCGATAAAATGAAAAGAATATTAATTTTACTTTGCTTGTTTGTTATTTCCTGTTCAGTAAATTCCAATGTTGTGAAAGAAATCAACCAGCCAACGGAAGTTTATTTCTGCCCCAGAGAGAACTGCACAAATATTTTAGCGCAATATTTCAGCATTTCAAATAAAATAGACTGCGCAATGTACGACCTTAATGTTCCTGAGCTTGTCAATATTCTGAAAGACAAGAAAGCAAGGATGGTGATGGATGATGCCGGCGCTGAATTCAGCTTAAATCCTGTTATTGATTCAAAATATGCCCAGATGCACAACAAGTTCTGCGTTTTGGATAATAATACGGTAATTACCGGCTCTTTTAATCCGACCTTGGGGACTGGGATTAGATTAAATAACAACAATGTTGTAATCTTTCATTCCTGGAAGATAGCGGAAGCCTATGAAAAAGAGTTCGAGGTGCTTTATTCAGGAATATTCTCTGATAAGAAGGAAAGAATTTCAAGAAATACATTATTTTACCTTAATAATGATGTTATTGAAGTATTCTTCTGCCCGGAAGACTGGTGCGCCAACAAGGTCATCTATGCCTTAGATAAAGCAAAATATTCCATTCACTTTATGATTTACAGTTTTACACACGATAAAATAGGGGATATGCTTGTGAAAAAGAAAAATCAAGGATTGTTTGTTAAAGGAGTCATGGAAAAATCACAAAGCAGCCAGTATTCTGAGTTTTCCAAGCTGAATTATTCAGGGATTGATGTCAAATGGGATACAAACAAAGGCCTGATGCACAACAAAGTGTTCATTATTGACGAGAATACAGTAATTACCGGCTCTTTTAACCCTTCTCTCAACGGAGATCTTAGTAATGACGAGAATCTTGTTATAATTTACAGCTCTGAAATAGCTCGGAAATATCTTAATGAATTCCGTATCATCTCTGAACAGAAGTGAAATTTACCTCGTAAAATATGGTAATTTACCTCGTAAAAAAGCGAAGGTATATAAAGGTTATAACGCATTTTAAGAGGTAAGTTGTATTAAAAATATAACAAAAAAGGGGTGACAAACAAATGGCAAGAAAACCTTTCGGCGGAATGATGATTAAACCCGACGCAAACCTGGCTAAGATTATCGGTTCTAGTTCAGTTCCACCAAGCGGAATGACTAAGAAGCTATGGGGCTACATCAAATCACATAAGTTAATGAGAAAATAAGGATTTATTCCTTATTTTTTTCTTTTAATTTTTATTTTAGTAATTCTTTAAGAAAAGAAACAATGTTTTCAAACAAAATAACAAAAATTTGGAGTGTCATTTTAGAAACACCATATTTATAGGATTAATTATGGTAATGAATGCTGCTCATTTCTCCGTGAACTAATGCTCGATTATGTCTTACTTTTGGAGCATAAGCTGCCAAGGCAAGAGCTCCTGCTGTAACAACAGAACCAAAACCTGCTCCGACATAAAACATAGAATCCATGACATCTTTCATTTCAGGCATATAGTGCGAGACAGTATATCTGGCTGCCGTTATGCCCGCCGTAGCTATAAGACCTGAGGCTCCCCAAGCAAGAGTGTTCCCTCTTGTCCTAACTGGGGTGTATCTTGTAATCTTCCCCTCAAAATTCTCTCTAGTAAAAGAAGGTCCCATTACAGCGATTACATCATTTAGTGACTTTGATTTTGCTTTAGCCATTTTTATTTTCTCCGTTTAATTCTGTTTGTCTGGAACACCTAATTCTTAACGTTTTGGTAGTTGCCCAAGTATATAAACCTTTCGGTTTGTAACTACTTACCAGTGAGTATATTTGCACCATACTGGTAATAACAGGCAGGAAGAATTAACTAAGTCAAATAAGATAAAATTAGTTTATTATAAAAATTTTATTAAAGAAATAAAATTAATAATAAGTCTGAGCTATCTGCTCATCTTCTTTTGTTTCGTCTGCTGACTTGAATTTTCTTTGGTAAATAACTACTGCTCCAAGCGCAATGATCAAAACAACAAGCAGGATTACTCCTACGCTTAATGCTTTCTTAACGCCGGCCCATGCTGAATTATTAGCAGACTCTAAAACATCCGCTTTCAATGGAACCTGCTGAACAACATCATTTCCAACCCTTATATCGACTGAAAATACATGTTCTCCAGTTGCTGCGTTTTCATTTGCGGCTACATAAACATAAGCCTGTTTTGTCTCTCCTGCATTAAGGATCAGGACATTTGAAGGACTGACCTTAGTCACTGCCCAGCCGTCTGCTCCTGAAACAGTCAAAGTATAAGTCTTAGCGGAGCTTGCTCCGTTTGTTAAAGAGAGCGGGTAAATAACTCCGTTTTCTCCTTTAGCAACAGATTGGGTCTGCAAACCAACTGCGATAGTTGTCTTTCCTGACAAACCAGTTGCAGATGCTGCCTGATCATCACCAGCTACGTTAATGACATATGTTGCTGATGTCTTGTCATCATAATCATTGAAGTAAACATCAACTTTTACTGTGTATTCTCCTGATTTGGTGCTTGCAGGTATTCTTAGCAAGACTTCCTCTGTTGAAACAGTGTCATCTTCATCGATTGTATCGACATAGTCTGTTTCCTGTATTCCCAATTCAGGGATTGAGAAAACAACTTTAACATCAGTTTCATCTTTCTGTCCGTAATTCTTAAGTCTTGCAACAGCAGTCATTGCTCTTCCAGCAATAACCTTATCGTTTGGCGAGAAAGTTACATCTTTTATTGCAACGCTGTTGTCAACTGCTGAGACCATCAAAGGATATACATATGAGATTGTGTCTGAATTTGGACTGGATACAATGACTCTTAATTGGTATTCTCTGTCAGTTGTTCTTTCAGGAACAGTCAATGACAATGTTTTTGTATAGATTGTGTTAGCCTGAACATCAAATGCGTTTGTTTCGTCTGAGATGCTGTCTTTAGCTCCCGTTATGAAAGCCTGAACAACGACGTCTTCCACAGTTGAGCTTGAATCTGTCTGGAGTGAGATTTTAAGCTCTAGCTCGGAATCTCTTTCAAAGTTAGTCTTGACAGTCTGATTTGCTGTGATAGAATTTCCATCAACTTTGACATCATTCACTGTAATCCCCAAAGGACTAAGTGCTGCATTTGCCGGTACTGCTGCAATAACTGCAAGCAATAGCAATGCTACGATTCCGAATGCTTGTATTTTCATTTTAATTTATTCCTCCAAACTCGAATATTAGTCACCACACCCCAATTAATCTGAGCAAACTAAATATAGCCCATATATAAACCTTTCGGTTATTGAGCATTAGTGAGTAGTAACGTTTGAGAACACATTATTTCTTCTTATGCGGAACAGCTGATATTCCGACTAGTTTAAGAACCGGTTCTGGCTGAGTTTTAACATCATGCCAATATGTGAAAACTTCCATTTCTACTAAATCTTCTGCCTGTTTAACTTCAAGGTCGTTCATTATTCCCTCAATATCGCTTTTGGAAGAATATGAAACTTCCTTTTTTTGACTTGAGTCAATCTGAAGTGTTAATTTTAAAGTTAAAGATTCTTCTTTTCCCGGCAGTTCAATGCAGGCATCATCAATAGTTGTTAAGTTTCTGATTAATTTGCCTTCTTCCCTAAGAATTTGATATGCCTTAATCTGCTCCGGACTAAATGGAAGATAATAAACTTGAGGCTCGTTTCCGTTTGTCATTTTATTATTTTATCCTAGTATAATAATTGTTCATCTAAACTAGTAAATTTAACTTTTTTCTTTCTTTCGTCAGCCATTCCTTTTACAATGTAAGCTGCTAACCCTAAAAGCAATAAAATCAAAATAATCATAAACCATATTCCGCTCCAATTTAAATCATTGACTCCGTTTCCTGCTGAATAGCCCGGCAATGAAGTTGGCTTGAATATCAATTCTGACGGGCCTGATTTTGCTGAAAATACATTTGAAGCTCCTGAAAATTCCAAAGCCCTGTATCTTGCAATTCTGATATTTTCTCCGATAAGTGTAAATTTAATCCATTCTGAAGATGCAAACAATTCATTAGGCAAATCAAAGCTTACTTTGATTGTTTTCTTTCCGTTGCCCATCAAATCAAACTCGGATGAAACAGCTGTGACTCCTGAATCTACCATAAGCAATTCAATCTTTAGATCATCTACATCATTATCATCTTCATTTCTGACAGTAACATAAGCAACTGCTGTCTCTCCGGGAGAATATGTCTCCTTCTCAAATACTATTGAATCGATGAAGACAAATTCATTTGTGACTTCCGCTTCATCAACTGCGACAGTAAATGACTGGTCTCTTGAAAGCAGATTAGTTATATCTGTGACCCTTACTGTAAATGTATTATCTCCTGCGCTTGAAGGAGTCCATGAAATAAGTCCTGAATTCTGATCTATTGTCATTCCGCTAGGCTCACTAAGTAATGAATACTGCAGTGTACCAGAGCCTGTTGCATCGATATCGCAGGTATAAGCTGAATCTTCCTCTGCGTCAGGACATGAACTAGTTGAAAATGTGATTGAAGTATTTGTAGTTGTTGTGACTGAGATTGTCACTGTCGCCTGCGCAGTCATGCTAGCTGAATCTGTAACCTGCACTCTTGCAGTGTACGAGCTTGTTGCTGAATAAACATTATTATTCTGGACTGAAGTACTTGAAACATTATTTGCATCATAAGTTCCGTCATTTGTGAAATCCCAATTATATGTGTATGGTGCAGTTCCGCCTGATGCTGTTGCTGTGAAAGCGACTGCCAAAGGAACCGGTCCTGAAATTGGGTTTCCTGAAACTACTACACTTAAAGGTGTTGGTGCCGTTCCTGAAATTACTAAATTATAATTTTGAGTTACTGATGTTGCTCCATAACCTGAGTCACTTACAATAACTGAAAATGCATATATTCCTGCAACCGGATTAAACCAAGTAAGCAATCCCGTGTTTGAATTTATCAAAATTGGTGCTGCTGGCGTAATTGCTGATAATGAATATGTTAATGAATCTGCATCTGCATCTGTTGCGTTTACATCATATGAAAATGGTGTTCCTGGAGCTCCGTTAAGAGCAATCGGCAGAGCATTTGATGGTGTTATTACTGGAGCTGAATTTCTTATAGTTGTTGAATCTTCTCCGATAAATACTGTTCCTGCTATTCCTGTTTCTTTGTAAACCTTACAAGTCCATATTTCTCCCTTTGTTAACATTGAAGACAATATAGAATTCTGATTAGTATCAAGAATTACTTCATTTCCGTTTTGGAACCAAGTAAATATGTATCCTGAATCTGTTGGTGATTGAATTACATCGCAATTAAGATTTACTGTTGCAGAAGCGTTCTGATTAACCTGAACAAATTGATCTGCAAAAACGCTTACTTGACTAGTAAGAATTGCAAGAATTACAAAAAGTGCTTTAAAGATTAGTTTCATTTAGCGCCTCTAAAACCTGAAGCCTGCTGTACCGTAAAGCTGCTGGTAGCTAGCATCGACTCCTTTCTTTCCCTTGAATTGTGTTCCAAGTTTTCCGCCTACTCCTAATTCGAAGTGGCCTGGTTTGAATCTAACTTCTGCTCCTACGTCTCCGTTTGATGTTTCTCCCTGAAGATATCTTCCGGAAACATCTGCTTCTAAGTATGAGTTGAAAGCTTTTCTAACTCTTGCTTCATATTCTTTTAATGAAACTTGCTTAGGAGTTATTCTTGAAAATCCTGGAAGCGCTGTGTTGCTCAAAGTTTGCTCTTCATTTCCTTTAAGGAATGATGCTGCAACTCTTGCTTCTATTGAATCTGATCTTAAAATTCCTTCAACACCTGGACCACTTAGGCTTCTTGTTTCGTCTAAAGAGAAACCGTCGCCTATGTTCAAAGCTTTGATGTCTTCATTTGACAAAGCGTAAGTTACTCCTGCTCCTAAATTCTTTCTTAAAATTCCAAGAGCGCCTTTTCCTTTGAATCCTATTAAACTATAATCTCCGCTTAGCTTCTGGAAGTTTGCATCTGCTGCTAAATAAAGTCCGAGCAATTTCTCAAAGCTTGTTCTTCCTTCAACATTTGCAACTGCTCCTGATGCTGAATAAGTTTCAGTCTTTCCTGCAACAGAAACTCCTCTTGCATTAGTTGTGCTTGTAGTAACAGAATCTGTTCTGCTTCCGTAACCTGCGTTTATTTTTATGAATTTAACTGGAAGCATAGATTCTCCCACTGATTTTGAACCTGACTCCGTTTCCAAAGTTGCCATATGCATTATTGCATCTCTGACGTGCTGAGGAAGAGATGTTAAATCCATGTAGATAACGTCTGCTTTTCTGACAGTTCCTGTTCTGCTTTTTCCGTCAGCAGAGTATGGACCTCTATTGTCGTTTGGCATATCTGGTGTTAATGTTGCCAGCAATGCTTCTATTCCGCCTACTCTGACGTCGTCAGAGAATACTATGTGGAATTGTGAATATTTCTTTGTGTCTGGTGGCTGTGGAATGTTTCCGCTGTCATTAGGCTGGTAGAATGTTGGTGTGAAGAAAATATCTTCTAATGAACCTATCTGCTTTCCGTTAACATCTACTTTAATCTTAGATCTTTTAGCACGTTCTCTGTCCATAGTCAATCTAAGTTCTTTTCCAGAATTTAATTTGATTAGTTCAGGATTTCCTGTTTCTACTGTTATTGTTGCTTCTGGATCAAATGCTGAAAGCTGCTTATCTGTGCCAACTTCGTATAAATTTCCTTTAACTAGTTCGTATCTTACTTGACTAGCTGGAACTCCTTTCTTTTTCTGTGTGATTAGCCATTGGTATGCACTAGGATCTATTGGAGAAAGATTTGAATCTGTTCTTGCAACATAAGCCAACACTGCTTCTACAGGAGAGGGCATTTCGCTGTCTCCGTTATTCTTTATTGTTAAGCTTGAATCTCCAACCAAAACTGTTGCTGATGTGCTTCCCTTTGGAAGTTTGAAATCAAGTGCTTTTGGCCCTAATATTTTCAAATAACTTGTAAAAGGTACTTCTGAAGTTGTTGCACTCTGTGGTGATGCCTGACTCATAGTTGTAGCTGTTAAAGCTGGTGCTACTTCTGCTGCTCTAATTCCAATTGGAATTAAAGAAAGCAATCCGCCTGCAATCTTTGATTTTAAGTTTAATTTTTTCATTTTATTTGTCCCCCAATTATAATGTGGCTCCCCTCTTAGGACCTTTCTTTGGTACATCTTCGTCCTCTTCAACTGGTGATGTTGGTAAAACATCTGGCTTACAATCTTTTTCTGTAAGTTTTGCTTTCCATCCTTTTGGACATTTTCCTGATTTATTCTTGTGTATCTCTGACACAACTTTTTCTCCGTCACATTGATAACATGTAACTGCCTTTAATTTTGGTTTGTTATCATCATTATTTAGTTTTGACCCTTCTGGAGCTTTAGGTATTGTAACTAAATCGTTTAATCTTGTCACAACAGAATTACCGCTGACATCAATTGTAACTTGAACTGGATTTGTTGTATTGTAAGGTGCTGGAACTGTATTTCCGTTGTACATTAAAAGTGCGCTTGGTGCAACTGGTACAGCTACTGATTTTCCATATTTATTTAACGCAACACAGCTTCCCATTGAAAGTAATGCTGCAAGTGTAGCTCCTATTGCTCCCTTCTTCCAATTCTTTCTTGATTTTTCTAAATCTTCTGAGATTCCTGAGATTCTATTGTAAGTATCTGTTCCTATTTTTTGAGTTTCTTTTTGTCCAACATCAGTAGCAGGTTTCTGCCCTGCATATTTCTGAAGCTCACTTAAAATAGTTGTTAAAGCGCTTACGTGTCTTGAAGCATAATCTCTGAGTTCGCTTGAAATCTTTTCTTTTTCTCCAGCGAGTGCAGAAACTTCCTTTGCATAATCAGCTTTTACTTTATCGATCACTCCCGAGTAAGAAGTATTAGCTTGTTCTACTTTCTTATCAAATTCGTTAAGCTTTTCCATCAAAGCAGACGCTGTACCTAAAATTGTTTCAAGTGATTCCGTTTTAGTTGGTTTAACTTCAAATATCTGTTCAACTTGATTGCCAGTCAGTCCTGGTCCTTCACTTGAAGGTTTTGCCAGTTCTGGTTTTGGATCTCCGGCAGGATTAGCCGCAGGTAATGCGCAATAAGGTTGGAATTTCTTAGGAATATCTTTCATCAATGCATGGGCAATATTATATGATGCGAATGATTTGCCTGCAAATTTATCGAATACAGCTTCCAGTGCTGCCAGATCAGAATCAAAAATTGTTCTATCGGCTGGAAGTGACTTATCTTCATATGCTTTTTTAATATCAGGCATATGATAAATCAAAGCTGCTGCCAGATTTCTTGGCAGCTCTCCCTTAATCGCTTTTCTATTGATTACATCATAGAATTCAGTAATACGCTGTGTCGGATTTGTATCAAATGGACTTGATTCTGTCATTTTTTTAACCACCCTGAATGACCGCAAATATGCAGTCTTACCTGCATAAAGATAGTACTAGTATATAAATCTTTTGAATTTGTTGCTACTTGAGAGTGAATAAAGTACTAAAACCCATTCAAAAGCTATTTAAACCAGCCATTGCCTTTAAAATTGGGGGTTTAGATGACTAAAGAAGACTTAGAGCTTGATTTAAGCAAAATAACCTTTTCCAGGGAAAAAGCTCTCCATTTCTTCAAAAAATACGGCACTTTCCTGCTAGTTTTGATTCCTGTTTTGCTGGCGGCATACATAAGGCTTATACCTTCCACTATGCCAATAACAGATGACTGGGCAAGATCAACTGTCGATTCTTACTACAAAAACCAGATTGGAAATCAGGTAAGAGAACAATACCCTAATTTGCCAAACGAAAACGTCCAGAGCATAATTGACCAGCAATATGCTGAATTCAAAAAACAGAACAAAGCACTTGTTCAGCAGCAAATCAAAGAAACATCTAATCAGATAAAATCAAGTTTCCAGGATGAAAACGGCTATATCTACATGCCCGATATAGATCCATATCAATGGTTAAGATATGCTAGAAATTATATTGAAAAGGGACAAGTTGGAGATGAAGTAAGAGATGGAATCCAATGGGATAACCATATGCTTGCACCAAAAGGAACTGATGCGACATCAAGGCCTCACCCGATTATTCTTGCATACTTATACAAAATAATGAAAATATTTTCTTCAAAAATAACTTTAATGCAAAGCGCAACATATTTCCCAGTCATACTTGCTGCCCTCTCAATAATTCCTGTTTTTTTCATAGCGAAAATATTTGCCGGAAATGTCGGAGGTTTTTTTGCGGGAATAATGATGGCAATAAACGGTGCATTCCTTACAAGGACAACATGGGGTCATCCGGATACTGATGTTTATGCTATTTTCTTCGCTGCTTATTTCGCTTGGTTTTTTTTCCTGACATTAAATGCTGATAATCTGAAAAAACGCCTTATTCACTCAGCACTTGCCGGTTTATCGATAGGATTATTCAGCTTATTCTGGACAGGATGGTGGTATGTGTTTGATTTCGCTTTGGCGACATTGGGAATTTATATTCTGTATGTTTTCTTTTTTGAAAATAAAGAAAAATCCTTGAAAGCATTAAAAGAAAATGCAGAAATTAAGTCTATTCTTGCTGCAACAGGAATGATAATTCTTGCATCGGCATTATTTGTTACATTATTAACTAATTTCTCTACGTTTACAGGTTCTGTTGCTGCTCCGTTCAAATTTACAACCATAAAAGAAGCAAGCCATGCTTCATTGTGGCCTAATGTTTATACAACGGTTGCAGAACTCAACCAAGCCTCGTTAAAATCAATAATAAATATGGCAGGAGGAAATCTTTTCTTTTACATATCCCTAATTGGAATTGCTCTATTACTATTAATAAAAACAGATGGAAAAAGAAAATACATGCCTTACGCACTTATGTCAATATTCTGGTACATAGGAATACTTTATGCAAGTACAAAGGGGATAAGATTCAGCATGATGATTGTTCCTCCTCTAGCGATTGGAATCGGCGCAGCCGCGGGAATAATGTATTCGAAATTATCGGAATATCTGACAGATATGGGAATAGACAAAAAAATAACTAAAACAATAACCGTTCTTATTTTCCTCGTAATTCTTTTATCGTATGCGAAAGGAGTAGCTGGTTCAATTAAAAGCGACATACCGATAATAAATGATGCATGGTATAATTCCTTGAATAAAATAAAGCTTGAATCCCAGCCAAATGCGATAATAAACTCATGGTGGGATTTTGGCCATCATTTCAAATACTTTGCAGACAGAGCAGTAACTTTCGACGGAGCAAGCCAGAATTCTCCTATGGCTCACTGGATTGGAAAAGTATTGCTGACAGATAAAGAAAAAGAAGCCATCGGCATTTTAAGAATGCTTGACTGCGGCTCCAATGATGCATTCGAGATATTGAATTCATATGTAAATAATTCCCATCAGACTGTCGATATGCTATACAGCATCGTCATAATGGACAAATCTGGCGCAAATTCATACCTAAAAAGCAAGAATATTCCTGATGAAAAGATTTCTGCTGTTCTTGAAAAAACACACTGCAGTCCTCCAGAAAATTATTTCATAACCAGCGAAGACATGGTTGGTAAGGCTGCAGTCTGGGCGCACTTTGGAAGCTGGGATTTCAACAGGGCAGATGCATGGATAAATGCAAGAAACTTGCCAAAAGAAGAAGCAATAAAATACATACAGAAAGCATTTAAAAGCTCAGAAGAAGAGGCTAAAAATGTTTATTTCAAGATTAAAAGCATCACTAACGAAAACGAAGCAAATAACTGGATTGCATCATGGCCTGGCTATGGAAACGAGCAGGGATGCTCAGAACAGAACGAAAATCTCGTCTGCGGAGGAGTTTTAATAAATCTTGAAACAAAAGATGTGCAGATTTCAACAGACAAAGGGATGCAAAAGCCGGATTCGATAGTTTATTCTGAGAACAATCAATTAATTAAGAAATCATTTGACGATGGAATAGGGCAAAGCCTGCTTCTTATCCAAAATGGAAATTCCTATAAGATAATAATCACATCTACGCAGCTGACTCAGAGCATTTTCACAAAGTTATTTTTCTATAACGGGGTCGGAACTTCCCAGTTCGAAAAATTCAGCGATCAGACAACAATCAACGGAGAAAGAATAATTATCTGGAAGGTAAGATGGTAAGTCTGAATAATAGCCCAAAAATAGCAATATTTATTCCGACATACAATGCAGCAAAAACGCTGCCAAGGGTTCTCGACAGGATCCCAAATAAAATAAAACACAATGTAAAAGAAATATTCGTTGCTGATGATGAATCAAAAGACAACACATATCTTGTCGGAATCGGATACAAGGAAAAATCAGGCATGAATAATCTTAAGGTTTATCATCATGCTAAAAATAAAGGTTATGGCGGAAACCAGAAATGGGCCTATCAGTACTGCATAGATAAAGGATATGATGTGGTTGTTATGCTTCACGGAGATGCACAGTATGCCCCTGAAAAAATTCCTGATCTGCTTAAGCCGTTCTATGGTAAAAATGTGGACAGGATAGGGATGGTTTTCGGATCAAGAATGAAAGGAGACCCGTTGAAAGGAGGGATGCCTTTGTATAAATTCCTCGGAAACAAATTCCTTACTATCGTCGAGAATGTAGTGCTTGGTTTGAATCTGTCAGAATACCACAGCGGTTACAGAGCATACAACTGCAATAATCTCAGGAAAATTCCTTTTCACTTATGCTCTGATGACTTCCATTTCGATACCGAAATAATAATACAGCTGAAACTTGCTGGATTTCAGATTCTTGAAACTCCTATTCCGACTTATTATGGAGATGAAAGATCCCACGTCAATGTGATAAGCTACGGAATGAATATTCTAAAAGCTCTTTATCAATATCTGTTATTCACGACAGGAATCAAAAAAATAAAAAAATATGAAATCAGAGCATGAAAATAAAAAAGAGCCAGATTATTTACGGAATTCTTGTTCTTGTATTTATTTTAAGCGTTCTTCCCTGGATGAAAGAAGGAATTCCGTTTACTGATGATTACAGGCATCATGCATCAAGGGCTTGGTTTGTAAAGGAAGAGTTTAAGCAGATGCAGTTCTCGGAATGGATGCCGTATATTTATGGCGGATGGCCATTTTTTCATTTCTATCATCCGATGTTTTACCTGATAACAAGTCCCATCGCAGTATTATTTAATCCCATCTTATTTCTTAAAATTGCAACAATAGCCACTTATGCTATCGCCCTTTTTGGAACTTTCTATGCCGCAAAAGTCCTGTTCAAAGATGAAGAAATTGCCATGATTACAGCCATTGCTTACTTCATGTCATCCCATTTCCTTTTTCATGCAACAGTTGCAGGAGCTCTTCCAAGATTAATGGCAATTGCTCTTGTTCCGCTTGCTTCTTCTTTTTTCATCAAAGCGCTTGAAGAAAACAGTAAAAAGATGGTGGCAGTCAGTGCCGTTTTGCTTGCAGTTTTATTTATGACTCACATGTCTGTTGCAGTTCCCGTTTTTATCATCTGTTTCATGTACCTTCTGTATAACACATACCTGAATAAAGATTTAAAATCATTCGGAAAAGGAGTGTTAATATTTATGATTGCAGTCTTATTGTCTGCAGCATGGCTTTTACCTCTTCTTCTTGAAAAAGATTACGGAAATTTTCCGGAAAGCGAGGAAAAGATTGGTGCACCATATCTTGAACAGTCATTCAGGAACTTCGGAATACATCACAACGGACAGCATTACATAAGAAGCAATTATTTCGGATATGCTACTTTGGCCCTTGCAATTATCGGATTATTATTCATCAGAAAAAACAATACTGTCAATTTCTTGAAAGTTGGGTTTATCGCTTCAATATTTTTATATTTCAATATTTTTAGCTTATTGAACTACATTCCTCTATTAAAAACGGCATTGACTGGAAGTTCTTCTTATTTCATAAGCGCCGTCGTATTCAATGCTGCAATGCTTGCTGGAATGACAGCAAAATCGCTGTCAAAAACATTAAAGAAAAACTATCCAATATATCTAATCGCAGCAATAATATTGATTGAGCTTTATCCCGGATTAAATGCTTTTTCATACGGATGGAGCGGCCAAAAAACCGAGAATTTCATCAATCCGCCTGCGCTAATCCAGGCATGGGATTTCATAAAACAGCAGGAGGGAAACTTTGCAGTGTTTTCTTCGGTTGGCCAGGCATCTGAAATATACCACAACAAGCAGGAATTCGGATTTGACTGGATCGGCTGTCCGCAGTGTGTCCAAAAAGAAACTTACAGAATCCATAATTCAATATGGCAGAATTTCACAAAAGGGATAAAAGATGACGAGCAGCTCGGATATTTAGGAGTTAAATATTACGTTATTCCGTGCCAGCATAAGGTTGAAAATAAGCTTGCGTATACAAACGGAGCAGTATGCGTATATGAAAATGAGAAATTTAAGCCGATGATTGATTCTGAATCGAAAATAAGTGATGTTAAGTACGGATTAGACAGCTTGTCATTTAAATCAGAGTCCGAAAAAGCCACAGCCACCATAATTAAAATAAATTATTTCAAGCCTCACTGGCGTGCATACATAAATGGCAATGAAGTTCAGATAAGTGAGGCATGGCCTGAATTCATGTCAATATCTGTTCCTGCAGGACAGAATAAGGTTTTGTTCAAATACGAAACAAATACCCTGCATATAGTCTCATGGTTCATAACCTTTTTAACCATAGTTTTGGGGGTTTACTATATAAGAAAATGAAAAAACAGATTACAAAATTGTCTGCAATAGGATTTATGCTGTTATCTGCTATTTTTGCATCCATGGGGCAGATATTCTTCAAATATACTGCAGATGCTTTTACAAGCATTTTTTCAATATTTACAAATTATAATACATATGTCGCGGGCGCTTTTCTTGTGACCGGACTTTTTTTTATGCTAAAAGCATTAAGAAGGGGGGAACTGACTGTCGTTTACCCTGTCTTAGCGACGAGTTTCATATGGGTTAGTCTGCTCTCACCTTTATTTTTTAGCGGAGATTTTATGACATTTCAAAAATGGTCTGGTGTTTTCGTAATAATCTTCGGAGTTGCATTAGTTGGCAGAGGCAGAAAAAAATGAAAGATTTGATGATTTCAATCATATTGATGATTTTCGCTTCGCTCTTTGCAGCTTTTGGCCAACTGAGCCTGAAAATTGGAGCTATGAAAATAAAAAAGAGCATTAGTTCGCTATTGAAAAATCCGGTGCTTTTATTGGGGATATTTTTCTACGGATTGTCTTCAATTGTAAGCTTATTTGCAGTGAAAGATGCAAATCTTACTGTATTGTACCCTCTTGCATCTCTTAATTATGTGTGGGTCAGCTTTTTATCCATAAAATTTTTGAAAGAAAAAATGAATAAATACAAATGGGCAGGAATCGCTTTGATAATAATCGGGGTATCAATAATATTATGAAAATATTTATCATAATCCCGGCGCATAATGAGGAGAAAAGCATAGGCCCAGTATTAGATAATCTGAAAAAGTGCGGGTACAATGATATTGTTGTCGTAAATGACTTTTCCAAAGATAACACTGAGAAAATCGCAAGACAAAAAGGAGTGGTTGTTCTAAACCATATCATAAACAGAGGACAGGGAGCGTCACTAGCAACAGGCAACGAATATGCATTAAGAAATGGTGCGGATATAATTGTTCATTTTGATGCAGATGGGCAAATGATGGTTGAAGATATCCTTGCCATGATTAAACCAATCATTGAAAAGAAAGCAGACATTACGCTTGGATCAAGGTTTATCGGCAAAAAATCGAATGTCCCAAAATTTAAGATGTTCACACTTATGCTTGGGAAAATATTTTTAAGAACATTTTATAGGGTTAGATTAACAGATTCCCAGTGCGGCTTCAGAGCCATGTCAAAGAAAGCTGCCGAAACGATAGAAATAAAACAGGATAAGATGGAGCATGCATCAGAGATATTGGTTGAAATATTCAAGAAAAGGCTGAAATACAAGGAAATTCCAGTAACTATTAAATACACTGAATACTCAAAAGAACATACGCACCACGGAAGATTCCATCTATGGAGCGGGATTAAAATCGCATTTAAAATGATGATAAAGAGGTTGATGCAATAATGGAGCCGATACAGATAATTTTAGTTATTTTTGTGTTTTTTGCACTTAGCAGAGCGTATCTCAGGTATAGCGAAGGAAAAATAAAAGCTGCAGAATTCGCATTTTGGATCGTTATTTGGGTGTCCGCAATAGCTGCGGCATTATCTCCAAAGATAGTCGGTTTCTTCTCTAACCTGATAGGGATAGGAAGACCTGCTGATTTGATAATATATATAGCAATCATATTGTTGTTTTATTTGGTATTCAGATCTTATGTTATGATTGATGAAATTGACCAGAAAATGACGAAAATAGTAAGAGAACTTGCGATAGGCAGGCAAAAAAAGAAATAAAAAATGAATAAACAATAAGTAAGGAAATAAAATGTCATATCTCACAATCCTGCTGCAAAGAAAAATAGACAGATATTTATTCTCCTCGCTGTGCAGTTTCTTTTCAATTTTTAAGAGAGAGTCTGTAATAAACAAAAGCAGCAAAGTACCTGATAAAAACAAGATTAAAAAAATACTTGTGATAAAACTGTGGGCACTTGGAGATTCCGTAGTTCTGCTGCCAACACTTGCTGCCTTGAAGAAACAGTTTCCAAATGCAGAGCTTCACGTGCTGGCGCACCGAAGAAATAAAGTTGTGTTTGAAGGACAGCCTTTTGTTGATAAAATAATCGATTTCGGAGTATTGAATGTCTTAAAGCTGTTTAGAAAGTATGACATATGCATAGATTCTGAGCCTGCGCTGAATGTTTCTGCAGTTATTTCTTTTTTAGCTTCAAAAAATACAGTTGGATTCAGCCACGGAACGAGGGCAAAGCTTTACAGTAAAACCTCCTTATTCAATAAAACAAGGCACATGGTCCAGAATTATCTTGATTTAGCAAGGAAAATAGGAGTTAAATATAATACAGACAGATTAATCCCTATTGCTGTTTCAGAAAAAGAAAAATATTTTGTAAATGAGTATTTTAAAAAGAATAAGCTATCCAAAAATAACTTTGTTGTGTGCATCGCACCAGGTGTTGCTGAATCCGTGAAGTTCAGGATGTGGCCAATTGAAAACTTCGCGAAATTGGCAGATGAATTAGTTAAAAAATATAATGCAAAAATCATTCTTGTGGACACAAAAATGAACGAGAACATCATAAATAAGATTCAATCACTTATGCTTGAAAAAAGCATCAATGCCGTTCCTGAATTTGGCTCGTTCAATAAGATAAAGATGACCGCAGAGCTCATGAAAAGATGCAATGTTGTGATAAGCAATGATTCGGGGCCTATGCATATTTCTGCAGCAATGGGAACTAAAACACTAGGCTTATTCGGGCCAAATACACCCAAATTATGGGCGCCGTATGGAAAACACAATATTTCCATATTTAAGCCTAAAAAAGGCTGTCCTTTTATGAATAATAAGAATCCAGAGTTGATGCCAAGAAAATTGACGCATGAACAGGAAACATGCATGGATGCGATAACAGTTGAAGATGTAATTAAGGCAGTCGTGAGAATAAAATGAGCCTAATCCACAAAATAAAAACAACAATCGGCATAATAAAGCTGTTCAGAAACTGGCCGACATTTTTTTTATATTATCTGAATTTCAAAAAAGACAAAGATGTTATTTTTAGATTCAGAAATGGCCTCAAATGGCACGTTGATGCGACCAAGCGGGGTTTTGCGGTCATAAGCGATGTCTGGATACAAAAGCCATATAAACTTCTGTCTGAGATAAATAATCCAAAAGTCATAATTGATTTTGGAGCCCATATCGGATCTTTTTCCATAATGGCGGCAAAAAAATATCCTGATGCGAAAGTTTATGCATTTGAAGCTTCAAAAGAAAATTTCGAAACCCTCCAAAAAAATATCAAAGTAAACAATATAAAAAACATAATGTCATTTAACTTCGGAGTTAGTGATAAAAATACAACCCTTAAGTTTTTCATAAATCAAAAAAACACAATACTCAATACTTTCATAAAAACTGGACGGCCTAATCTCTTAAAAAGTTACAAAGTTAAATGCAAAAAATTATCAACGATTTTTAATGAATTGAAAATAAATAACTGTGATTTCTTGAAGTTAGACATAGAAGGATTTGAGTATCGTGTATTGAGATCTGCTGAAAAAGACAACATACTGAAAAATATAAGTGCCTTGGCTGCAGAGATTGATATGGCTTCTTCAAATTTCAATAACACAGTCTTGTTGTTGAATAAAAATGGATTTAAAACAAAAGTAAGCGGGGACATAATAAGCGCAAAAAAATGAAAGAAGAATTAAATCCTAAAAAAATACTGGTTTTCAAGATTGGCGCCATAGGCGACATCTTAATGACAACTCCGCTAGTAAGACAGATAAGGAAATCGTTTCCTAAGGCGGATATTGTATATTATGTTGGAAAGTATGCTGCCGATATTTTTCAGGGAAACAAATATTTGAATAGAGTTGAATCATTTGATCAGAATATCTTCTATAAAAAAAATATTTTAAGAGCTATATCTTTAAGAAATAAAATCAAAAAAGAAAAATTTGACATAGCGTTTGTTCTTGACAAACATTGGTCTTTTGGATTATTTGCAAAGCTATGCGGAATTCCTATTAGAGTTGGATTCAAAAGAGATCTGAGAGATTATTTAACGCATAAAATAGTATACAGACAGGTTAAACACGAAATACATTATTATTTATCACTACTGGAAGCCATAGAGCTGAAACCAAATTATAGCGACACTAACCTTGATTTAACACTATCCAAGAAAGATCTTGCTTTTGCAGAAAATTTCTTCAAATCTAATAAAATAAAAAAAGCAATAGGTATAGCTGCCGGCGGAGGAAAAAACCCAGGAGAAAAAGAACCCATACGAAGATTTCCAATAGAAAAGATGATTGAACTGATAAAAAATCTAAGCACGGATAACAAGATTATCCTTCTCGGAGGGTCAAGCGACGATGAGCTTAACAAGGGGATAATTTCTTTTATTAAGAGTGAAAATATAATAAACGGAACAAATCCTGACATCAAAAAGTCAGCGGCATTGATGAAAAAGTGCTCAGCCATGGTGTGCGGAGATTCGGGGCCTATGCACATTGCATCAGCTGTCAACGATAAAATAATAAGCCTGTTTGGGCCTACAAATCCAAAAAGAAAGGCTCCATTACATAAGAAAAGTGTTGCAATCTGGCATGACCAGGACATCTACGAAGAAGACTATGAACTATATGGAAAAATTCCAGATTCGTCTAAAAGAGATAAGTGGATGAGAAAGATTACAGTTAATGAAGTTGAAGGTGCAGTAGAAAATATATTGAGATAATTATTTGTAATTTATCAGCTGAACTCTCAGCTTTATCAGCCTTAAGAACCATTTCAACGGATCAATTAATATGTTTATTCTTGAGCCGTCAACATATTTCCATTTTATCGGAAGTGAATAGATGGGATATCCTCTTTTTTTAATCTTAAAGAATAATTCAACATCAAATACCCAGCGTTTGTCCAGCAGATTTGAAAAGATATCTTTTGCGACATTTCTCCTGAACCCTTTGAATCCGCACAAATTATCCCTGAATCTGTCCTGGAACAGGATAGAAACAAAGGAATTGAATCCTAAACTCGTTATTTTTCTGATCAGATTTGTTTTTATCTTCGATCTTGCAGACAATCTGTCTCCGACAACAACATCGTGCTTATTCAATTTTTCAAGCATATTCGGGATTTCTTCAGGAGAAATAGAACCATCGGCGTCAATAAATAATATTTTTTCTCCTCTTGCCTTCCTTACTCCGAATGCAACCGCATTCCCTTTGCCTTTATTAACTTCATATCCGATGATTTTGGCAAATGATTTCGCATCAGCATCAGTGATAAATTTTATAATCTTTTCAGCAGTTTTATCTTTGCTTCCATCATTCACGATTATTACTTCAGAACCGGGGAGATTATGTTTGACAAAATTCAACAAATAAGGTATAAATCCGCCAGATCTCTTCTCTTCATTATATGCAGGAACTATGATTGAATTGTGCATGAATATGCTGCAGATTATGCTGTTTTAAATGCTTCTATTATTGTTTTGATTTCCTGGTCTGTGACGGAAGGATGAACTGGCAATGACAGTACTTGTTTAGCTATTTTTTCGGCAATCTGAAAATCGCCTTCTTTATAGCCGAGTTTCATGAAGTGCGGATGCAGATGCAATGGCTTTGGATAAAACACGGCTGAACCAATACCTTTGTTTTTCAAATATTCAATGAGTTCGTCTCTTGATTTTTGGAATCCATCTATTTTTATGGTATATTGATGGAAAACGTGCTTAACATCAGGATTTACGAAAGGTATTTTTATACCTTGAACATCTTTAAGGCCTTCCGAGAGAAGTTTTGCATTTTTTATTCTTTTATCTGTAAAATCGTCTAATTTTTTTAATTGGGCAAGAGCGATAGCCGCCTGCATATCAGTCATCCTGTAATTGTATCCCAGGTCAAAATACTGGTATTTCGTTTTTTCTGACTGGCCATGATGCCTGAACATTCTTGCCCTGTCATAGATTTCTTCGTCATCTGTTGTCAATATGCCGCCTTCTCCAGACATTATGTTTTTAGTAGCATAAAGAGAAAATGCTGCAACTTTTGCCAGCGAACCGGATTTTTTTCCGTTATATTCAGCATTTACTGCCTGGCAGGCATCCTCTATGATTATCAAATTATGCTCTTTTGCAATCTTGTTTAATTTATCATAATCGGCAGGCTGCCCGAATAAATCAACAGCTATGATTGCCTTTGTTTTCTTTGTTATCTTTCTCTCGACATCAGAAGTGTCTATATTAAATGTGTCTTTGTCGATATCTGCAAAGACAATTTTTGCATTCTGCATAAGGATAGGATTAGCTGTCGCAACAAACGTAAATGGAGTTGTGATTACCTCGTCTCCTTCCTTAATTCCTATTGCATAAAGAGCCGCATGGATTGCTGCAGTTCCGCTGCTCATAGCTACTGCATATTTAGTTCCGCATATTTTCGCAAATGATTCCTCCAGCTCCTTTACTTTTGAACCCTGAACCAACATCCCGGAATTAAGAACCTCCATGACCGCTTTCTTTTCTTCTTCCCCTATGATTGGTTTTGCAACTGGGATCATTTTATGTCCTTAACACTCCCCACAATCAAGTCAGGTTTATATTGTTTTAAATACTTTTTGCTACGTATTCCGGTTAAAACTGCTATTGTCTTGATTTTGAGACTTTTTCCGGCACGTATATCTTCTTCTGTATCCCCCACAATAACTGATTTTTTTCTATTAAAAGAGCCATCGTTAAGTATCATATCTTTCTTACTTACAGCGTTGGAACTAAGAACTTTGTCGAAAAAATTTAAAATTTTCATTCTTTTAAGTTCTTTAAACAGATTACTCTTCATACTTCTCGCAGTTAGTAATATTAATTTATTATTTTTCTTAAATTTTTTTATTGCAACAATAGAGCTTTTAATTAGTTTATCGTGTTTTAGAAGTTTTTCGGCTTCTAGAAACTTTTTCCTTTGTTTAATATATTTTTTTATGAATCCTTCATCACTGCATGTTTTCCTTACTATCGCATCTTCAGATATTTTTATTTTTTTGAAGTTCCAATATGAATTTTTTTTCAATTTCTTATTTCCGTTCATAAAGTTTTTATAAAAAAAATACAGCCTATCTGAAACATCGAGAACTGTTCCATCTAAATCGATATAAATTATTTTATTTTTCATATTTAAACCATCCAATCTCTTTCGACAATCCTTCATCAATTTCTATTTTTGGAGTATATCCGAATTCTTTCGCTCGAGTTATATCGAATATGTAGTCCATTTTATGTTTTTTAATTTCTTTGAATTTAACATTGACATTTGCCTTTGCTATTTTAATAATTTTTTCTGCTATTTCTTTTATGGAATATATTTTTCCGGTAGCTATATTATATACACCAAAACCTTGTTCAATAGTTGCGATAATGTAATTAACAACATCATCAATGAATATAAAATCTCTTTTATCGGAACCATCTCCATAAATTATAGGACTTTTGTTAATAATGGCTGCACTTATGAAATTTGGTATGGCGCGATTAATTAGTTCTCCGGGGCCATAAACACTTGTCAACCTCAGTATTACCAAATTTATCTCTTTCTTTGCCGAGTAAGATTGCAAGAATAGTTCTGCATTCGCCTTACTTTTGCCATAATAAGATAATGGATTCAAAGGATGCTCCTCTCTAATTATGGCTGTTTTTGGAACGCCATAAACTTCACAGGTACTTATAAAAATAAATTTTGAGCCATTTTTCACAAGTTTTGCAAGATTCATCGTTCCTATTAAATTAATTTTCATTGCAGTGTCAGTATTGTCAGCCTCTTTTGTTTTTGGAACAAAAGCGGCCAAATGAATTACTACATCTATTTTTTCAAAATCGTTCTTGAATCTGGACAATGATTCGGCGTCAGTTATATCGCACTTGATAATATTTACATTATTTTCTTTTATCAATATAGCAAGTTTGTTACTTATTCTTCTCCCAAGAACATAAACATTTTTATATTTCTTGACAACTTCTTTCAATACATTAAAACCGATATGCCCGTTGCCTCCCGTAACAAGAATAGTTTTAGAAGATTTCATTTTTTAATGAGTTCTCTTAGTTTTTTCAATTCATTTTCATAAGTGTTTATATTTTCTGTGTTCGTTAAAACAGGAATGAAGTCCAATCCCCTAATCCATACAAGCCCTTCTTTCAATGGATTTAATTTTTTGTCTATCTTGGGAAGTGGTTCATCATAGGCCAATTTAACAAAAATATAAGGCATGTTTAAACCTGCTTTTGTAAAAAATTCATGTGTTGTAAAAAATCTTCCGATGTTTATTTCCGTTGGATTTGGTATTCCTTGATTATCATAAGCCAAATCTACTGAAAAAATTCCATTTGGTTTTTTGTCGATTGCAAGAACTGCTTTTTCTGCTATTTTATCCAATACTGAATCTGAAAAAGTTACTCCAGCACCAGTTGCACCAGATATTCCCGAAGGAGCTAACTTCGAAAGCTCCCAATATAATCTTTTTCTTCCTTGTGCAACAACAAGTTCACCATCTTTCCATATGGACTGCCAAGTAACAGAAATAGGAGATAAACATTCGGCAGCGGTATAAATGCCCCACCCTTTTTTAAAGTCCAACCAAGACTTTGCTGTTTTAAAATTATCAATCGCAATAGATCCCCTTCCACCTGCACCGGTAATATCTCTAATCCATACTTTTTTCCCCAATATGTCAAAAGCGATTTTCAAATCGTCTTCATTATTAAGCATCATCGTCTCTGGTTGTTTGATTCCTGCTTTTTTCCAAAACTTAAATGAATCGAATTTATTTTGACAGATTTCAACTGTTTCTTTTTTTGGGAGATATGTTTTTATATGAAGTTTATCTCTCAATCTAGAAATCTGCAACATTTCCACATCATTTTGTATGTGAATGAATTCAAGGTTATGTTTCTCAATAATATGGTTTAGAACATCAATATAGTCCGGCTCACTTGCTTTTGGAACCAAATATTTTAAATCAGTTTCGGCTCGCGCCAGGTAAAATTTATCGCAATCAACACCTACCAAAAAAAAATTCTCTTTGGCCGCCCTCAGAGATCTAACAAAATTTGTTGAAGGACTTCCGCCAGCACCAGTAACAAGTATTCGCTTCATAATCTCCCCACTATTTTAAACGCTCAATCCCATTTATAAACCTTTCTTTCTTTACCATATATAAGTAGTGATTATTACTATGGCTATATGCTTTAAATATAGTAATACGGCACGATACCTTGTTTAGTATCATATGTTTTGGCTAACTGTGGCTGCTTATTAGTGACATCATTGAAGTTGAATGTTCCGCCTTTTTTCAGCACAATATGTATTGGAACAAGCTGTTTATTAAGTTCCATAAGTCCTATCAGATCAATTTTATAATTATTTTTGATATAAACCCAGAGAGGATCTTTCCCTTCCAGTTTATTCATTTCAGATACGCCGATATATATATAATTAATATTGAAAACTTGTTCTTTGCGTTTAAATTCCTCCAAAGTGCTTGAAAATCCGCAACGGTGTTTCGAATAAGAACAAACAGCCAAGTCCTGCGCATGCGTCGCTGCGCCGAGTCTTTCTTCTGAGTTTAATCTCGTTTTAAGATACTCCCCAATAAAATCCTGGCCATAAAAATTCGTGCTCCAAACTCTGTCATTTGCTGCCTGCATCGAAGGAACAGCCAAAACAATTAGAAGGACAGGAACATAGACTGCAAACTTATTGCCGGATATTTGCTTCAATAACGTCCCTAAGCAGAATAAGAAATATGCACTCAAAATACAAATTAAAGGTAAAAAAGGCATTTGATAATATGAATGCCCGCCAATCTTGGCTGCCATTAAATCAGCATATATGAAAATTGAAACAACGTATCCAATTAAAAATTTTGAAAATCTGGTTCTGTATTTCAAGAGAGCGAATGCGAAACCGAATATTGCAAACCACACGAACCACATAGTATAATTATCATTAAAATAAGAAATCAATGACGGCCATCTTGTTTTCCAGTAGCCGGAACTAAAAATCCTGAATATATCGATTAAATATCCGACTTTTGCCCTGTCTGTAACGGTTAATTCATAAACCAATGTAGTTATTATTCCCGGAACAATTCCATAAAACAGGTACTTCACATCGCTCCAAAATTCTTTCGGATGATATTTAAATTTGTCTTTCATTTCTCTGAATGGAAAAATAAAGAACAGAGGAACTGCAATTATTCCGAATGTGTATTTAAGCCCCCACGCAATTGAAAAAGAAAAACCAGAATACATCAAATTTTTTCTTTCTTTGAAATCAATCCATCTTATAAAGAAATAAGCAGTAAGGAGCATTAAAAATAAACCAGGACTTTCCGGCTGAACATTTCTTCCGAAATAAATGCCAAGCGGCATTATCGTTATTAAAAAACTGCTGAGAAGAGATAAATATTCATTTGAAGTGAGTCGTTTGACAACAAGATAAGTCATTAAAATCGAACCTAGCATAAAAAATATCATAAATAATCTTGGAAGCCATATGCTTTCTCCGAAGATAATCCAAAGTCCGGCGGTTAAATATGAGACATAAGGGACTTCTGCATATTCTTCGTGATACGCATTTCCTTCGTCAAATCCTGAAAAGGCAAACGCCTGTTTATGCAGCCAATTTCCGTCAGTTTTGAAGAAATAAGCCTCGTCAAGATACTCATTTTCTTTCATATTATGATAGCCTATTGAAGGATAATTTAAATGATAAATACGAAGATATAATCCTAATAGCAAAAATAAGATAAGAATGGCATAAACTAAATTGCTTTTTTTGATGCCAAAACTATCTTTTTTCTCCACAGATGACCTCTATATAAAAAGAAGAAGCGCTGTTTAAAAAGATTTCTAATGAATTGACAATGTCTAATGATAGGTAAGTTTTTAAATACCCGTTAAACCTTGCTATTAATGGGAGTGAATGATACCAATAAAGAAGAGTTAGAGTTAAAATTCAAAACTGATTTCTTTAAAAAAGTAAGATTAGAGTTTGTTCTGCTTGTAATATTCGCGATTATTTTATTAAAATTTATTTCGGTTTTTGACGGAGGATTGTTAGCACATCCCGCCCCGTACAACCACCTCGCCGGAGATATGTTCAACATTGGTATTTATGCTGATTTTGTCAAATACGAAAACGATCTTGCGACACTGCCATTTTATTTATCGCAGGGGGTGAAAAATGTAGTCAATATCTTCTCAATGACGGGTCCCATTATTACCGCGCAATTGTCACAGTTTACAGGAATTGAATCATATGACTTTACCATGCACATCAGTCTTTTATTCATAATATTATCAACTGCAATACTCTATATATTTTTAAGGAAAATTGATAATAAATTGGCATTGCTTTCTTTGCCACTAAGCCTTCTTGTCTTCAAATGGCCATTCCAGTATGCTATAACATGGGGAATGCACATGTCAAATGTAAACATGATCTTCATTGTTGTTTCACTGTTCTGCTTATTTTACCTGGATAAAAAATATATTTTCATAGTTCTTGGGATAATGAACGGAGCTGGATTTTTGTCGCATGCAAGGGAAACTCTAATGTTTAATACAGGAGTCGCGCTTTACTTTTTAGTAAGATTGATAAAAGAAAAAATACTGATAAATTTAGCAAAAAATCCTGCAAGCATTAAAAATTACTTAAAAGAGAATACAACAATAATTTCTCTCAAAAACTATATCTATTCAGTGCCGGTAATGCTTATATTTATGTACAGATATTTTCCAATCCTCGGCTCATTCTTATACAGAAAAAGTACGACCCTCCTTTATGGCACAAATCAATTATTTGCTTATTTGCCGCAGACTAAAACAGTATCACCAAACGTGTTTCATCATGTGTTTTTTCCTCATTTCTTGTTTTATCAATATCTCCTTGTAATAGGACTGATTGCTGCTATTTACTTCTTAATCTTCAAAAACAATCGAACAGCTGACATAATTCTCTCATTTAGCATAATGATTCTTGCTAACGGGTTTTTCAGCATATTTGGGAACAAAACTGCACAAATAAGGCACCTTTGGCCAGTTCTTTTAATTCCGTTAGTCGGATTATCATTATACATGCTGAATTCTTATCTCAAAAAGGCAACGAAAGAAAAATCCAGCAACCTGCTGTTTGCTGCCATGTTCTTAGGCATTATAATAATAACGGCAATTTATTTCACACCGGAGTCAACATCTGACTACCCTTTTTCAGACCCATATACATGGGACGCTATTAAATGGATAAGATTGAATGTGGAAAATGATGCAAAAACCCTGATTTTATTTGGAGACAGGCATAATCAAGAAACAATGTTTTATCTTACTTTGAAAAACCAGTTTAGAACAAATCGTGACAAATATTTTGAACAAATATCTAAAAATATAATAAGCTCAAAAGTAATCACACAAGGAGTGATTTTTGGAGAATTTTACGTACGGGTAAATAACACTATTGTTGAGAAAGACAGATCAATCTTTAGCAATGTGAAAGAATCGCTATGTGACTATAACTATATTTATTCTGACAAATACAGTCAAATACCGCAAGTACAAACATACGTAATAAAATCATTAGAAAAACTAATTAAGGAAAATAATTTTGTTGTCGTATATCAAAATGATTTGGTCGTCATCCTTAAGAATAATGATATCGGCGGAATATGTTTTGAGGACGAGGTGCTTTTATGAATCATGAAATAAGGAAAATAATTTTGAAAGAACTGAAAATAATCGGACTGATGTTTGTTTTATTTTATTTAATGTTCCAAATTCATTATTATAAAGAAAATTTGTTTATTATACTAAAAATAGCAATAGCCCATTTCTATCTGTTTATTATCCCGGGATATTCTCTATGTTTGATGTTTTATGACAAAATTGAAAGATTAGATAGACTGGTACTTGGAATTGGAGTTGGGTATGGTCTTCAACCATTTTTACTTTATGCAATAAACGATATAACTAGAATCAACGTGATGAGATATAATATTTATGTATCTGGAGCATTAATCATGATTGGAGTTTTAATGTTAAAATACACAATTTTAGATAAAAAATAATTATTCTCGTTTCATTTTAGTTAAAAGAGAAAATGCAACTTTTGTCTGAACTATAAAATCTTCAAGAGAACCTAGTTGCTTAATTCGTTTAAATATATAAGATGGTCTGAAGAAAAATTTTCGTGTTGCCCTATTTTTCAATCGCCACATATCCTCTTTCGAAAGTTTATCCGTTTCCATTATAGGATATTGTGCTGAATCCGAAAATACATCATTCTTGAATTTTTTGTCAATCCAGCCATTTTCAATCGCCTCATCTCGCATTGCACTACCCAGATAAGGCGACGCTATTGCAAAATCGGCATAATCTGGATCTAATTTTATGCTAAAATCAATCGTTTTATTGACGCTTTCTTCATCTTCGCCCGGCAACCCAAGAATAAAATGCGCAAGTACGCTTATTCCTAATTTTTTACATGTACTAACTGTTTTTTCAATTCTTTCAATAGTTATTCCTTTAGCATATTTATCCAAAATTCTTTGATCTCCATTTTCAATGCCAAATAGTAGCGTTTGACAACCTGATTTTTTCATCAGGGTCAAAAGTTCTTCATCAACTTCATCGACTTTGGATAAAGCATGCCAAGCAAAATTAAATTTCTCTTCAACCATTCTTTCACATAGTTTTTTTAAATTGGGTTTATTGATTGAGATACTGTAATCCATAAATCTTATTTCCCTGATTCCGAGGGATTTTATATATCTCATTTCTTCGATTGTATTTTCTACATCTCGATATGTATACAGAGGGACACCTTGTCCATAAGGACAAAACTTGCATCGGTGTACACAACCGAGAGAGAATAGCATGTTCGTAAAAGGGTAATGCCTTATCAATGGAAGTTTGTAAGATTTAATGGGAAATAATTCATGCCGTGGAACGGGATAGGAGAATGTTCTATTTTTCGGGGGAACAATTCCTCCATTTATTATTTGATTATTTTTTCTATAAATAACGTTATTGATTTTTCCAGTCGGGTTAGACAAATATGTCAAAATATCATCTGTTGTAAAATCCAGCAAGATTGCATCCAAAAATTTGCTTTCTTTTATTGTTTTTTCTCCCAAATGTAAAAAAAATCCTCCGATACCAATGATGTCTATACTTTTTTTATATTGTTTAATTTTTTTTATAAATGCAAAATCCTCTCGCCACGAAGCAACACCTGTCAAAAAAATCAAAGTATCTACATCTAATTTTTTTATTTGGTTGAGACAATCCTGTTTGGGCATCCTATTCACCATCGCGTCTAGAACGTGAATATCGTGCTTTCCATAAAGAATTCCACTAAGACAAAGCAAATCCATTGGTGGCCAAGAATAGTTCCCTTTGGTTGTCCCGCTACAAAAAGTATCTCGATTATATTGTTTAGAACCGGGGGGGTTTAATAACAAAATTTTTTTTTCTCCTTGCATAGTCTCCATAAAATGTTACTTATCACACCCATTTATAAATTTTATGCTCATCTAGTTCATTATTTTTTTCGAGAGTTGCTTTACTTTTATATCTTCATTATATTTCGTAAATAGATCCCTTTCAAAATCAAAATCAAAATCTCTTTTTTTCCATTTTTGCTCCGCTTGAGTTTTTAAAAATTGAAATAATGTTTTTTCAAATTCCGTTCTGGAATAATCTTTTTCATTTAGATAAAGAATCAAAGTCATATAATAAATATTCAAGGCCTGTCTACTAGTTTTATTATTCATCCAAGGCATGTTGACTGTATTCAAGCTAAAGGTAGACCATTCTTCAAAACTTTTTGGATCAGTATACTTTCTATACTTTTGGGCGAATCTATAAAGGTCAGTCCCGGGGTTCGCGGTACATATAAAAAAAGGGGTAATTTCTGCTTTCTTATTGATCTTTTTAAGTTTATCTGCCAAGTTCATCGATGCTAAAATTTCTTTTTTTGTTTCTCTAGGAAAACCAGTCATAAACGAATAAAATGGTTTTATATTAGATTTTGCAATAAGTCTTGCGGCTCTCAAAGCATCCTTAGTCGTACTATCTTTATTTAAAAATTTAAGAATTCTCTTTGAAGCACTTTCTACTCCAAAAAAGAGGGAGTCGCAAGAAACTTGCAGGATGTCTACCATCTCTTTATCAATATATTCTGAACGAATTGCGGTGTGCCATGTCATTTTATATGATTTCATAAATTCGGAAATTTCTTTTATTCTCCCTTTATTTCTGTCGAGATTGTCGCTTAAAAGAGTGATGTGGTTCAATGATGGGAAAAATCTCTTCAAAGTTTCTATTTCTTCTTTTATTTTATCAATTGATTTGATTCTGTATTTCCTTTGATTAAATGAGGTATTGTAACAAAATGTACAGCGATGAAGACACCCCCTAGATATTTGAATCTTTCTCCAGGGGTAATAAGCATAAAGAGGTAATGATTTTTTTGTTATCGGTGCTACTGATTGATCCAAATCCATAAAATCTCTTTTTTTATTTATATGTGGCTGCATATTTTTATCTTTCCAACCTAAACCATTGATGGAACTGAATTCCTGTTTTCTGTCTTTTAGGGTTTTCACTAATTCTAATAACGTATATTCTCCTTCACCTATACAGATGAAATCAATAAAATCTTCTTTCAGACATTGGTCAGGCACCAATGACGAATGCACCCCTCCTAAAACTGTTTTAATTTCTGAAGATATTTTCTTAGCCAAAAGCAAAGCTCTTTTTGCTCCAAGTAATTGGTATCCCGTCATTGAAGAAACTGCTAGCAAAAGGGGTTTTTCTTTCAGATAGTTTTCCAAAACATTCAATGGTACTATTCGCTCGTCAAAATAATCTACACTAAATCCTTGATTTTCAAGAAATGCCCCCAAATACAATATTGAAAGCGGCGGCCCGACTGTTTCTGTTTGTTCATTTGTAGGAGTAGGATACACCAAAACAACATCACTCATGACTATGCACCCGATTAGCCATATGTTAAATTCGACAAATCTGACAATAAAATCTTTGTTTTCGTCAAGTTATTCCCTCCATATTTAATGGCACTTAACTCATTTATAAACTTTTCTACGGAGTAGTCAGCGACATAAGTAACGCATGAAATTCTGCGTAAAAATATGTTCTTTCCAAAAGTTTTCTAATGCTTCCTGCATTTTGTCCAACGATGGAAAGTACTGTGACTTTGTCACATTATTTTTAGTTACTTTCCAGCAAGTTTCAATTGGATTTAATTCGGGGGAATATGGAGGGATATGTTCGACAGAAATCCAATCAGAAAACTCTGCAATGAGATTTTTGATACATTGTGTTTTGTGAAATCCCGCGTTGTCTAAAATTAAAACGTACTTTTTTTCTTATCCAATTTCTCAAACAGAGTTCTGAGAAAATGCTTAAATGTAAGGCTATTTTGCGCAATATAAAAATCATAGAAAAACTTATGGTCACTCGTCAGTGCACCAAAAGTTATGAGTTTTTTTGAACTCCAGAAAAATGCGCCTCGTAGCGTTTCTCCGCGAGGGAACCAAATCTTTTTATAAGTTGTTGTTAATTGGAAGCTTGCTTCATCTATTGCTATAATTTCATAGCCCAAATACTCCGTTTCGAGTTTTTTTAAACTCCTCTCGAAATTCAGCAACTTTCACAGGATCATTTTTGATATGCTGGCTACGAGGTGTTATCCTCGAAAAATCAAGTCTGTGAAGAATTCTCTCTACATGGCGCCGTGTGTATTTTTTATGGATTTTCTTTTCAATTATTTCTGAAAATTGTTTAACATCTATCGAGCAGAAATTTTTGTTTGCTGTCACTGCTTCTCTCTTGAATTCTGTTTTGAGTTTTGCAAGCGTTTTTCCCGTCAGCGGTGTAGGTCTTCCGCTTCGAGGCAGATTTTTAACGCTGCCTGTTTTATTATACTTGACAATCAATCTGCTGATAGCTGATTGATTGCACTCAACCAAATCTGCAATTTGCTGTTGAGTTTTTCCTTCGGTGTCCCATTTTAAAATAAGTTCTCGAGTTTGTAAGTTTATCATGACAAAACTAAAGCATAACTAGTATATAAATTATGCGTTATTTTTGTCCTTTACTAGAGTGATAGCGTCTATTAATCGTCATCTTTATATATTGGTACATCTTTCAAAAGATTGGTGATACGAACGGTAAACTGCGATTTTTGCTGGTCTAAACATGTTGTAAGAAAAGGATTTAGAAAAAATATGGTGGTAATCAAACAAAAATACTTTTGCAACGATTGTGAAAAGTGGTTTGTTGTCGATGACGGATTTAAGAGAATGCGGAGCAAACCAGAGCATATTGTTCGTGCTCTGCACGAATATTCTGATGGTGTTTCATTGAAAAAAGTACGTGATCACTTATCACAGCACGATAATGTCAAAGTGACGAAGTGGGCGATCCGACAATGGGTTGTTAGATATTCAAAATTGTTAAAAAAAACGAAACGCGATTCGGCACTCCAACGATTAAAGGGACTGTCCACTACGATGAAAAATATATCGGTGTCCAAAAAACATATTTCTGTGACTTGAATGCTATAGATAATAAAAGAAAATTGCATTAAATTTCTGCGGCAGATAAAAATAAAATGTTATGATCAAATTCTTGAAAGATATAAGAGAAAAAGAAAACTTATAACTTTTGTATGCGACGGATTTAGAAATTACAGGAATGCATACACTAAATTATTTAGCAGAACTGCTAAACTTATTTTTGGGGTTCCAATTGCATATAAAAAATATGGAATGGAGCACAACAATAATCCAATTGAAAGATACAATAGAGAAATCAAAAGAAACAATGCCGCAAGAGGAGCATTCCAGACAAGTGAAGGCTCAGAATCAACAACATCACTGCAAAATATTATCTACAATCATATAACACCGCATGAAACACTCAATGAAAAAACACCTGCTCAGGCGGCAGGAATAGATCTTCTGCTTGGACAGAATAAATTACTCAATCTCATAAAACTAGCCCGAAGGCTGGAGATGATGATAAGATAACGGTATCCAATGGAGTGGGCTTTGGTGAAAAAGTCCGAGCAAAATGGCTTTTAAGTTGTGTAATATTGCCCTCGCGGTGACTTCTGCATGCTGTGACCGAAACTTAATGCTTCGGAGGTAGTTTACGAAGCATCGTTTAAGACTTAATATTATATTCTGCACAATTCCTATATCCATACGGAAGATAATTGATGCATTTCTTCATCTCCTTACGATATTTCCCCCTGCGGCAATTCTTTCTTACAGGGATTATGCGGTATAATCTCCGCCCCGAAATTCTTCGTGAATCCAATTAGCATCATATCCCTTATCGAGATAGTTCACTCCCGCGAGAACTGATGCGTGATTCGACAAATATTTCACATCTTTTGTATCGCCCCGCCATTTCGCTCTTAAGCGAAATGCGAGTATCCTTCGTTTTGAAGAATATATGCTCAGCTTTACACACCGTTTCATAGACTCTTCTCTATCTATTCTCTTTAGAAAATATCTGCTTACACATGTTCTTCTGAGTCCTGTACTGTCAACTGCACCATATTCGGCAGGTGCAAGATCTGTGAGAAATTCCCGTCATGAACATTTGAATTTTTCTTTCAGAAGCCATGCTTTGCAATGTTGCAGACTCGTGTATTTCTTTGACCCTTTATTGTTAAAGTGCTTTGCCAGTCTAAGACTGCCAACAATTTGCTTAAGTTTTTGTACTAGTCCTCTTTTCTGTTTCATGCAATGGGTTTGTTCCACCACCCCATGTTTAGTCTAACGACTAGCGGGAGAATTTATCTTATTTTCTACAAAGCCCCAGCTAAAGGCTCTGTCCCAAATCTCTTTAAATTCATAAAACATATAACCCAGACAGCCGTAAGGCTGTCTGGGGTGGGGAGTATAGCCCCACATGGGAAAGGAAACAAGACTAGTACAAAAACTTAAGCGTTTGCTGAGGAGATTAGGCTGTCCGAGATGGCTGCACCATTTTGGGCCAAAAACATACGAGTTTTTGGAGCATTTGCAGGCTTTGGTAATAAGAACAATCGGCAGATTATCCTATCGCCGAACAAAGCAGTTCTGCGATTTGTCAGGATTTCACTGTCCGACAAAATCTTCTTTGCAAAGAACAGCGATGAAACTTACCTCATCATTCTGGCAGAGAATTCTGAACATAACCTGTGGAAATTCTTATTTGATTGCTATCGATAGCACAGGTTTGTCAAGAACAAATCCAAGCTACCACTATTTGCGAAGAATTGACGGGAAATTACCTCGTATTCCTATTAAATTAAGCACCGCTTTTGATACAAGAAAAAAGAAATTTTGCAGTGCAAAAATCCGTGTGCTTCCTGCACACGACATCAGAGATGCAAAATTTCTTTTGAAACATAGCAATCCAAAGATTGTTGTTGCTGACAAAGGGTATGATGCAGAATGGTTGCACAAGTTTTGCCATGAATTTGGAATAAAGGTTCATATTCCGATTAGAAAATGGAGCAAGCCAAAACACAGAAATCTCGGATTAAGAATGAAAGCAGCAAAGAAATTCAACATAAGAACATATCACAGAAGAGAACTTATTGAATCTTCAAATAGCGCCATTAAACGTAAGTTTGGAGCTAGCGTCAGCTCCAAAACTGTGCGGACAATCCGCACAGAAGTGTATTTGAGGTTGATATGCCATAACTTATTTTCTTGGCTTTACCGACTTTCGGGACAGAGCCCCAGCTAAAGAAACATTTATAAACTGCCTGATTACTTGTTTTCACGGGGGGTTGTATGAATAAAATACCGTTGACCAGGCCTTTTTTTGATGAGAAAGAGATTAATGAAATCAGAAATGTTCTAGACTCAGGTTGGGTTGCTGGGCAGGGTCCAGAAAATAAAAAATTGGAAAAGGAGTTTTCTGAATATATAGGCGTAAATTATTCTGTTTGCAGCAGCAATTGCACAACAGCATTACATTTATCACTAATTGCTTTAGGTATAAAAAAGCATGACGAAGTTATTGTTCCGGATTACACATTTCCGGCAACAGCTCATGCTGTCCTTTATTGCGGAGCTATACCAATTTTTGTTGATATAAACAAAAAAACATATAATGTTGATGCTAATCTAATTGAAGAAAAAATAACTAAAAAGACCAAAGCGATAATTCCTGTCCATGCTTTTGGACAATGCGCCGACATGGACGCAATCTTGAAAATAGCAAAAAAATATAATTTAAAGGTAATTGAAGATGCCGCTTGTGCGGTAGGAAGCAAATATAAAGGGAAAAAAGCTGGCAGCATGGGAGATACTGGTTGTTTTTCATTTCATGCGAGAAAAAACATAACGTCCGGGGAAGGGGGAATGATAACATCAAACGATAAAGAACTGATTGACAACATAAGAAGTCTTTCATGTTTTGGAATGGAATCTGCCTTTTCAAGAGATAAAAAATTCAGCATACCTGAATTCACAAAATTAGGTTATAACTACAAATTAAGCGATATCGCCGCTGCAGTTGCCTTAGTTCAATTGAGAAGATCTGAAGAATATATTAAAAAAAGAAATGAACTTGCCGAATATTATAATAAAAAATTAAAAAATATTAAATCAGTTACTGTTCCTTTCACTGAAAAATTCAACAAGCATGTTTTTCAAAGCTATGTAATTTTACTGGATAAAAAAATAAACAGAAATGATGTAATTGCAAAATTAAATGAGAAGGGAATCCAAACTCAAATAGGAACTTATGCTCTTCACAAACAGCCCGTGTATAAAAACATAACGAATTGTGAGGAAAAAGACTTTCCGAATGCAGAATTTGTTTATAACCAAAGTCTTGCGCTTCCCATGTATCATAAAATGAAACTAAGCGACGTAGATGAAGTTGTTTTAGCGCTGAAAGAGGTGCTGCGTGAGTAATGTCCTAATAACGGGCGGGAGCGGATTCATAGGAAGTCATCTGACAAGAGAGCTTGTTAAAATGGGCAATAATGTTACAGTTTTCGACAATTTATTTCGCTCAGACAATAATTCACTAAAAGATTTAATTGAATCTAAAAAAATAAAATTCATCAAGGGGGACGTCAGAGATGAACAAGCGGTCGATAGCGCAGTAAAAGGAATGGATTATGTTTTTCATTTGGCTGCGGTATGCATAAATTACAGCGTTAAATTTCCGAAAGAATCTCTTGAAATAAATTTGATGGGTTCGGAAAATGTGTTTAGAGCTGCGCTTAAACGCAAAGTTAAAAGAATTATTTTTTCCTCATCTGCTTCAGTATACGGAGACCCAAAAGTTCTTCCAATGAAAGAGGATAGTGAATTGAAACCGGTTACTCCATACTGCTTGGCGAAACTAGCGAGCGAACACTTGCTGAAGTTTTATGGAAGATCCGGATTGAATTACAATATCTTAAGATATTTTAACGTATATGGGGTTGGCCAGAAAGCAGATGCATATTACACATCGGTAATCAGTTTGTTCATTAAACGAATATTGAGCAGCCAAGCACCCGTTATAGATGGCGAAGGAAAACAATCTATGGACTTTGTAAATGTAAAGGACATTGTACAGGCGAATGTGCTTGCGATGAATTCGGAGACTGAAAGCGAAATATATAATGTTGGCACAGGAATTTCAACGACGATTGCTGATTTGGCAAGCATCTTAATCAAAAGTTTAAAGGTTGATGTTAAGCCGGAATTCAATAAAAGAGATGTTATCGTGTCAGAAAGAAGGGCTGATATAAGCAAAATACAAAAAATAGGATTTAAAGTTACAGTAAGTGCAAGTGATGGACTTTCGGAAGTTGCAAAGGATATAGCTGAAAATCTGGAGAAATATTAGAAAAATGAAAAACAAAAAATCAAAATATAACGAAACAACGTGGATTGTTGGAAATCCTGATATTGGAAAAGGCACATGGATAGGTGCATTCACAGTTATTGATGGCAGTGGCGGACTTAAGATAGGAAAAGAATGTGACATAAGCAGCGGAGTTCATATTTATACGCATAGTACAGCGAAAAGGTGTGTTTCTGGGGAAAAATTCAGTAAAGATGGCTCGATAGACAGGAAGTCAATTGAAAAAAAGCCGGTTAAAATAGGCAATAATACTTTCATCGGAGCTAATTCAACGATATTGATGGGAGTTGCAATTGGAAAACACTCCATAATTGGTGCAGGTTCTGTTGTTACAAAAAATATCCCCGACTATTCTGTTGCTGCTGGAACTCCTGCCAAAGTAATTGGAAAAATAATAATCAATAGGGACGAAGTCAAGATAAAAATGAGCAAATAAATGCAGAGTTGATAAAAATAAAATGACAAATATAGCAGTTATCGGTGTCGGAATGATGGGGACTAATCATGCAAGAATTCTTTCAAAGATGGAAAATGTTAATTTTATTGCAATATCAGATATCGATGAGGCAAAACTAAATACTGTCGGAAATCAGTTCAACATAGCTAAAAGATACAAAGACCACAGAGAATTGCTTAAAAATGAAGAACTTGACGGAGTTGTCATCGCTGTTCCTGCTACGCACCACAAAAAAGTTGTTTTTGACTGTATTGATGCAGGAGTTAATGTTCTGCTTGAAAAGCCTATTTCTCATGACATTAAAGAAGCTCAGGAAATAATTGATAAGGCAAAAGAAAAGAGAATTACTCTTCTGATTGGACATGTAGAAAGATTTAATCCCGTTGTTGCAAAAATAAAAGAATTCATTCAAGCAGGGAATCTTGGTGACATTTATTTGGTAAATAGTGTAAGAATTGGTCCTTACCCAAAACGATTTTATGGCGTTCAGGAAGGTGTTTTAATCGATATTTCTGTTCATGACATTGATATAATAAGATATCTTGTTGGTGAAATAAATCAAGTTTATTCTCAGCTGCTATTTTCAGGAAAACAGGAAATATACGCAAAAAACTTATTCACCATAGGAAAAACTGCAAAGGGATCTTCTGAATTTAGCTGGATTTCACCAAAAAAACTCAGAACAATTGAAATATATGGTCTAAAAGGTATGCTAAGGGCAGATTATTTTAATCAGGAACTCACATTCTATGAAAACAACGATGCAGAGACAGAAAGAAGTTTAGAAAAAGGGAGCATAAGCACAGGAAAGGTTGTTGAGATTCCTGTCATAAAACAAGAACCCCTCAGGATTGAGCTTAGTCATTTCATTGAATGTATAAAAACAAAAAGAAAGCCTCTTGTAAATCCTGAAGATGCTAAAATAGCCTTAACAATCGCAATTGCTATATTAAAATCAAACAAAGAAAATATGCCTGTTAAGATTTAAGTCCGAGCAGCTTCTTAATCTGATATAATCTAAGCAAAATTGAATATTTTGCGGTTATTTTAAAAAAATAATACACTTCTTTAAAGATTCTAACTTTTGATTCATCACTGGCTCTTTTGATTTTTATATATACTGGAATTTCTCCTATTCTGAGGTTGCTTGTCAGCGCATAATAAAGCATTTCCACCTGCCAACTAGGATCGTCTCTCCTGCATTCTCCGATTATTTTCTGAGCCCAATTTCGTCTGAATACCTTTATCGTTCCGACTTCTGTAAATTTCTGGGAAAAGAAAATTCTTATAAGATATGAGAAACCTATGCTGAGAAATCTTCTTGATAGACTTGAGCCTCTAATCTGAGATTTGACTAGATATCTTGAACCGCTTATAAAATCATAATTTTTTAACATAGAAATTGCTCGTTCAATAAACTGATTTAAAACTTCTCCATCTGCGGCAATGAAAGTTATAATATCTTTTCTTGCCATTTTAACTCCTTCCCTCAAAGCCAGCCCCATGCCTTTTCCTTTTGTTGAAACATATCTGATTTCTTTGTATTTCTTAGAAAGTTCTTTGGCTATTTTTTCTGTATTGTCCGTGCTTCCGTTTACACAAATAATTATTTCAAATTCACTTATAAGATTTTTATGTTTCAAAGAATCAAGATAAGCCTTAAGTTCGATAGCTGTAGTTCTAATTACCTTTTCTTCATTGTACGCAGGAATTAAAACGGTCAGGCTCTCTTTTGGCATAGTATACTGATAAATTTATGCATAACATTTATATATGTTGCTATACGGATAAAACATTAAATTGGAAATAGGAAGATACCATGAAATTTCACTCAAATTCTAAAAAAAGAATTTTGTTTGTTCACCCAATATTCAGCGTCTATGGCGGCGCTGAAAAATTAATGCTTGACTTGTTTAGAAGAACAAAAAAAGATTTTGAATCTGAAATGTATACTCTTTACTATGCAGATTGCCTGAAAAACGAAACTAGAGTTCACTGGGCAACTAAAAATTCACCAAAACTAACCAATATTTTTGGATTCAAAACAAATCCATTAAGCTATACATACATCAAAAAACTGGCCAGAATGATTGCAGAAGACTACAAAACAGGCGATGTTCTTTTTATAACAAATGTTCCGGCATCACTTGTTCTTTATGAAGCTGTAAAAATAAATCCAAAAATTAAATACGGAAAGAACATCTTCCTTTCATTTGAGCCGGATAGAATACTATATTACAGAGAGGTTAAAGAGGCAGGTTATCTCCCGGAAGATTTGGATACTCTGAAATTTAGATTAGCAAGTCCGTTATTTTTTAATTGGAAAAGAAAAGATTATTTTGCGGTTGAAAACTATATAAAAGAGGTATTCACGCTTAGTGATTATGTCACATCACAGACAAAAGCAGTTTACAGAAATAAGAAAGTAAAAAAAGCAACAGAAATGTATGTTGATCTTGATAAGTTTAAGATAAAATCAAAATCAGACTCCAGAGAAAAAATAGAAAACCACTTCAAACTCGGACTGAAAAATTCCGACGTAATTGTTCTTTCGCAGTCAAGAATTGAAAGAAGCAAAGGAATTTTAGAGCTTGTTGATACGATAAAAAAAATAAATGGAGAAGGAGGTTATGAAAATCTAAAACTTCTTATTGGGGGGAGAGGAAATTTGATGGATGAATTGAAAAAAGAAACAAAAGATATGAAAAATGTTCATATTCTCGGATTCATTCCTAACGAACTGCTTCATCATTTATACGGAGCTGCGGATATTTTTGTCGCTCTGCCAAGGAAGGAAACCGGCGGACCATTGACAATACTCGAAGGAATGTATGCACAAGCAATTACCATCAGCAGCAATGAAGGAGGGCCGCCCGAATTAATCAAAAATGGAATAACTGGATATTTGGTAAGCCCAAACAGCACCAAAGAGATATCTGAAAAAATCAAGAAATCATACTTAATGAAAATGAATAATACGGAGGAGTATAAAAAAATAACAAGATTAGCAAAAGAGGAAGTAGTTAAGAAGTTTTCATTTGACAACTTTTATAAAACGTTGATTGGCAATATTCTTAAAGTATAACGGCCTAGGTAATTTATATTGAAATTTAGAAAGATTAATAAAGCACATAGGACTGTAATCGAATAGGTTAAGAAAATGAGATTTAAAAAGGTTGCATTTATTGTCCCGCCATTTGACGGTCAAAACCAGGATAACCGAGGATTGTACCTCGGAGTTGGTTATATTTCGCAGTACCTTATTGATAATGATATAGAAAACAAAGTAATTGACACAAGATTCGGCTATACAGTCCAGGACATCAAAAAGAAACTCGCAGATTACAAACCAGATCTTGTAGCAGTAGTGGTTTTTACAAATGAATATCAGAAAACATATGATGTTGTAAAGGCAATTAAAAATAAAAACTACAAAATTGTTTTGGGCGGATATCATGTTTCAACGATAAAATCTAAAATTCTTGAGGAGACTGATGCTGATTTTGCAATTAAAGTTGAGGGAGAAGATGCCATGCTTGAACTATGCAAAGGCGAACCATTTGAAAAAATACTTAATTTGCTTTACAGAAAAGACGGAAAAATCATAGAAAATCCGACGAGACCGCCAGTTACTGACTTGGACAAATTTAATTTTCCAAGATATGAAAGTTTTGAATTTGAAAAATATGATCACTTAATTCCCATATGTACTTCGAGAGGCTGTCCTTTTCTATGCACTTTTTGTACAGTGGAAACAACTACCGGAAGGCAGTTCAGAGTAAGAAGTCCTGAAAATGTGCTTGCAGAAATTAAAATGTGGTATAACAAAGGATACCGCGAATTTTGTTTCGTAGATGATAACTTTACATTATTAAAAGAAAGAGCCATCGAACTATGCAAGCTTATCAAGAAAAGCAAATTAACAGGACTAAAAATGAGATGCGCGGGAATACGTGCAGACAGGGTTGACAGAGAAGTTCTTACTTATATGAGAAACGTTGGGTTTGACCAGTTAGGGGTGGGCGTTGAAGTTGGAAATGACAAGATGCTGAAAATAATAAAAAAGGGAGAAACACTGGCTCAGATTGAAAAGGCCATAAAAGAAATTGTAAGATTAAAGTTTGATTTGCAGCTTTATTTCGTTATAGGAAACCAATATGAAACGAAAGAAGACGTAGAAGACAGTTTCAAGCTTGCATTAAAGTACCCAATTTCTGATGCTCATTTTTACAATCCACTGCCATTTCCAGGCTCAGAACTCTATAATTGGGTATCGAAAAATGGGTATTTCGTCGAAGATTTCAAAACTTACATAAATGAACACTGTAATTTTTCAGTAAAACCTGTTTTTGCGACTCCTGAACTTTCTGTAAAAGAGAGGGTAAGACTCCTTAAAAAATCAAAAGGTGTAGAAAAAACAATTTTAAGAAGATATATTGCAAGAAAAATGGAACCATCATTTAAAATGTTTGCAACACCTTTGTCTTTCATTGTGATGTTCTCACCAATGAGATGGTCAATTAATACTTTCTTTAAGCACCCAGTCGGAAAATTGGCGATAAAAACATTCATAAAAATGTTTAAAGTAGATGTTCATTACCTGTAAACTACGTTCTTAAAGATTTCAGCGCATCAGCTACTGTTTTAATCTGTTCTTTTGTTAAAGAACTACCTGACGGAAGGTATAATCCTCTTTCAAATAATGATTCAGAAACAGGGTATTTTCCGTTTATATCTGGAAATCTATCATCATTTTTAGCATAAACCGGCTGTTTATGCATCGGAAGAAAAAATGATCTCGTTTCTATTCCTTTTGCTTTCAGTGCTTCCATTACTTGATTCTTGTTCATTCCAAATTTCTTCTCATCGATTAAAATTGAATACATCCAGTAAACATTTTTTGCCCAGGATTTTTCAATCGGAGTTATGATCCCCGGAATATCTTTTAATAAAGAATTGTAAAACTTTGCATTTTCTCTTCTTCGATTAACTAAGTAATCTGCACGTTCGGTTTGTGCCAAACCGATTGCTGCCTGAACATTGGTCAATCTATAATTAAATCCTAGCTCATTGTGAATAAATCTTGGCATCCCAAATGCATGATTTCTTAGTAATTTTGCTCTTTCCGCAAGTTTTTCACTGTTTGTAACAACCATGCCGCCTTCCCCTGTTGTTAAAATCTTGTTTCCATAGAAGCTGAAGCATCCAATATCGCCTATACTTCCCACTCTTTTTCCTTTATATTCCGCACCATGTGCTTCTGCCGCATCTTCAATGACAAATAAATTGTACTTTTTTGCAATTTTTAAAACCACATCCATGTCAATAGGATGCCCGTAGATATGAACGACAATTATTGCTTTTGTGTTTTTTGTTATTTTTTCTTCAATTTTAGAAACATCCATATTCCATGTTTCATTTTCAGAATCAATGAGAACTGGTTTTGCGCCAGTATAAATAACTGCATTTGCAGTAGCAATCATTGTAAAAGAAGGAATTATTACCTCATCTCCTTTCTTTATTCCTAATGATTCTAGCGCCAGATGCAATGCGGCAGTTCCATTGCTGCAAGCTATTCCATATTTTGCGTTGCAAAATTTACTGAATGCTTTTTCAAACTCTTCAATATATTTTCCCGCAGAAGAAATCCATCCGGATTTTATACAATCTGTAACATACTTCAATTCATTTCCTTCCAATGTTGGTTCGCAGACAGGTATCATTCTTCCTCTTTGATGTAAACTTTTTCTTTTTCTTTTCCTGGATATGGGCCTGGTTTAACTTCCAGCATTTTTGTTTTTTCTAAAATTTTGATTCCATGGCCGCTTAGAATTAAAATAGAATCTCCTGTTTTAACTATTTGTTCTGCTACTTTTTTATGATTTTTATTGTATAACTCAACTAAAATCTTACCTTCTATGAGGTAGAAGAATTCCTGTATATCTATATTGCTAACGTCTTTGATTGACTTGTGATAGTGCGGTTCAACATAGACTTCCCCCCTATTGTGATAACCAATTTGCAATGGAAAACTTGGCTCTGAAATAAAAGAAAGCTCCTTTTCACTAAAATTTGAAGGGATATATATGCCGAGAAGTTCATCATTGTCTTTTATCTGCTTTATTTCTTTACCCATGAGGAATATATTTTAAAGTTGGTTATTTAATAATTTGCATGAATGATATAGATTAAACATTTATTTACCATATTGTAAATAATATATTTATTAATTGAATACCACTTCTAAGTAGTTAAAATACATAAAGCTTATATACATGTAATAGTGTAATAATGCCATATCGAATGCTATCGTGGATAGCTATAAACGGCAAAAAATGACAAACACAAAAGATAAGTTAGTTAAGGAATTAGAAGGAATATATGGCGGAAGAGATTTGGCCGCCTCATTATCTGAAGGAAGAGACTTTATTCATTTAATTACACCAGCTAGCGACATCAGAAATGTATCTTTTTCAAAAGGAAATGGACCTCAGAACATAGAAAATCCAATTGATACATCTTTTAATTCATTTTATAACGAAGTTATTCTTCCGCAAATAGAAAGCGGAAAACTTGGTGATGGAATTAAAACAAAATTTGACGATAGAAAAGTAAGATTGGATGATTCTGGCGTAGTTCCGGTGTACACTCTGGTAAACGAAGTTTTCAGACTTAAAGTAGGACCGACAGATTATATGAGATTTAAAGAAGATTCTAAAAGAAGTGACGAAGAAAATCTCGCATTGATGTTAAGAGGAGTTCAGGAAAATGGTAAACCTTGGAAATATTTTGCAAAACCATTAGGTGTTGCAGTTCTTCCAGTAACAAAAGACGGACACGTATACATCGGAGAAAGATTAGGAAACGTAGACAGACCGGGTTTGCTTTGCTCAGTTGCGGGACAAATGACATTCAATGAAGACGTTAATAAAATCAGCGCTTTAGCTGATGCACAAAAAGAACTAAAAGAAGAGTTCGGCATAGAAATGAAATTAGATTCTGAAAATACACGTTTTGCAGGAATATCCGCGTTCCCTAAATTGGGAGATGCAGATGTGGTTCTTGCTGTTAAAACAGACGTTCCAGACGCATACTTTGATTCTGGAGACTGGATGAAGAAAGTCTCAGAAAGAGAACATAAGTCTCTTGTTCCAATCAAAAGAAAAGATGATGCAGAAATTCTTCTTAACGAAGGAAGACTTCAAAACGGAAGCAGAAAGCACGACATCATATATTCAACAAGACTAGGTCTTGAATATCTCGCAAGAGAAGTGTTGAGGTAAATAACTATGAGATACAGAAGAATACAAGGAAGTGCTGAAACCGAACAAAATAAAGAATTTGTAAAATTATTTGGTGTCAGATATAGATTCCCCTCATTCTTCTTGGGATATAAAAGAAGCAACAGTATGACTTTGGAAGACGTTGCAAGAATTCTTCACAAAAGTGGCTATGCTAATTCAGAAAGAGAAGCAAAAAGTGATGCAGAAGGGGTCATTAAACGAAGCTATATAACAAAATATGTCTCAGGAAATGGCGGAACATATTACTTTGTTGCAGACGACAAGAACAAAGGGAAATTTATGCTAGTAGAGGATGATTTTTCATTTTGTGGCGGACTTATTAAACCATCGTCACGAAGTATCTAAATGCATACGTTTAATACCATCTTTTTAAATAAAAAACAAAATGATTAAAGCCGTAATTTTTGATTTGTTTGGAACACTTGCCGAATCAAGCTGTAATCCGGAAGAAAAAATCAGAAAAGAGTTTAAACTTGAGCATGACTATTCTTTAGTTGAAAAATTAGTGTGCGGAACTGAATTTAGAAACTTTGATAATTACATTCAAGCAATCATGAATGGTGTTAATATTCCAAATACCTCCAGAAATATAAAAAGAATAACCAATATCTTCAATATAGATGTATTGAACGCAAAACTATTGCCCGAAACTAGGAAAGTAGTTCATGCACTCAAAAAGAGAGGGTGTAAATTGGGAGTTATCTCAAACATACCAAATCCGAAATACGATGTTCTAGCAAAAGAAGGAGTTCAATCTATGTTCAATTCAATTGTATATTCATATGAGTGCGGGTTAATAAAACCAGATCCTGCCATATTTCAACTTGCGTTAAAACAACTTGGAATTAAACCACATGAAGCCATAATGATTGGAGATTCTGTTAAATCAGACATAGAAGGAGCATCTGCGCTGGGTTTACAAACATTATTGATTGACCATCGCAATAAATATTTGAATCATAACGGATCAAGAGTTAACTCTCTTGAAAAAGTGCCAGAATATATATCGAGTCAGATTTGAACATATTGCAAAAAAATAAAAATATTAATTTTTAAAAGCAATTATCTGTCAACTTCAGTATGTCTCATTGCTTCTTCCCAGCCAGTTGCATTGGGTGCATCCCAATGAAGAGGTTTATTTGTCCACCTGTCTAAATCTGCTTCAATCATTTCTTTAACTAAATTATTGAAAGATGTTTTCGGAACCCATTTTAGTTTTTCTTTTGCTTTGGTCGGATTTCCTAACAATAAATTAACTTCTGATGGCCTTAAGAAGTTAGGGTCTGTTTTGACATATTTTTTATAATCCAAGCCAACCGTTTCAAATGCAATCTTTGCAAATTCTTCTACAGTTCTTGTCTCTCCCGACGCAATCACGAAATCTTCTGGCTTATCCTGCTGCAGCATTGCCCACATCGCTTCGATATAATCCTGAGCATGACCCCAGTCTCTTTTTGCTTCAAGATTTCCTAAAACGAGTTCTTTTTGCAATCCGAGCTTGATTCTTGCGACAGCATTCGTTATTTTTCTTGTCACGAACTCCAAACCCCGGTAAGGAGATTCATGATTAAATAATATACCGGAACAGGCAAATAATCCGTACGCTTCTCTGTAATTCTGGACAATATTGTGGGCAAACACTTTCGCAGATGCATAAGGACTTCTTGGGTGGAATTGAGTATTTTCGTCCTGAGGAATATTTTTTCCGACTTCTCCATACATCTCTGAAGTTGAAGCCTGATAAAATCTTGTTTTCGGGCTTAAAACTCGTATGGTATCGAGGAGCATTAAAACACCTATCGCATCTATTTCTGAAGTGCACGTCGGATGCTCGAAAGAACCGCCAACGAAACTTTGCGCAGCGAGATTATAGACCTCATCAAATTTAAATCGGTTAAAAATCTCCATCATGCAGCTTTGATCGGTTAAATCCATAGAAATAAGCGTTATCTTATCCAGAAGGTTCATCGCCTTCAAACGCCAGAAATTAGGGGTGCTTATACGCCTAAAAGCACCATAAACCTTGTAACCCTTATCAAGCAGGAATTTGGCTAAATAAGCCCCATCCTGGCCTGTGATGCCTGTTATGAGTGCTGTTTTCATAAGATATCAGGTTCTAAATGTATTTATAAACATTTACAATAAACCATCTACACTACTAATCTATACTATGAGTGAGGTATCTTTTTAAATATAACCGAACTGAAAATAATACGAAAATGGAGAAAAAAGAACCGAAAATAAATGTGCTAGTCTCGTGGTGGACAAAAAGAGATGGCATAAAAGACTACTGGCTCAAAATAGATAAATTTCTTTGGAGATATATAAAGGCAAATATTATCAAGAATACTAATGGATTGACCTTAAATCCGTTTTATTTCATAAATCTAGCTAAAAAATGTAAAAAATGCGATTTGCTGCACATCCAGCACAATTATTGTCTCTTTGGAAGTTTATTTAATAAAATAAATAATATTCATGCATTTCTTTTTTATTTTCTTGTGAAATTTCCAAAAGGACCTAAAATAATAACAACTATGCACGATATAGTTGAACCTAGAAAACTTAATTTTTTCAAAAGATTCTATCTTGATCTGATGAATCTTCCGATAAAATTATTCAGCGACAAAATTATTGTGCATAGAACAGTTGTCCGTGATCAGTTAATAAGACAAGGGTTTAAAGCAGAAAAAGTATCTGTTGTTAATTACGGCGTTGATGATGTAAAAAATTTGATGGTACCTGAAGATGCAAGGAGAAAGTTTGGCCTTCCGGAAAGAAAAACAATCGTGCAGTTCGGATTTGTAAGGCCGGATAAACAATATGAACTGGTAATTGATGCACTGACAGAACTTCCCGATATGCAGCTTTTCATATTTGGAGATGCGCCGTATAAAGATTATCTTGATTTCCTTAAAAAAGAGATTTCAAAAAAAGGACTTGAAAAAAGAGTCATTTTTAAAGACAAAGTCCCGCAGCATATGAATTATGAATGGCTTTCTTGTGGGGATGTAATTGTGCTGCCTTATGCAAGAATATCTGCATCAGGCGTATTAAGCGATGCAATATCTGCACACCTGCCCATAGTTACTTCAGATATTTCTGAGTTTAAGGAAACAGAGAAACAAGGCGTATTGAAGACAACAAATGTTTATTCAAAAAAAGAGTTTGCGAGGACAATACGTGAAGTAGTAAATAATCCGAAACACATAAAAGCAAACATTTTAAAATATGTTAAAAATAACAATAGGAATGAAATTGCTAAAAGAACAAAACAAACATACGAAGAGGTATTAAACGAAAAATGAAATTCTTAATTACGGGCGGATGTGGTTTTATTGGAAGCAATTCTGCAGATTATTTTTTAAAAAAAGGGCATGAAGTTACAGTTTTGGACAATATGTCAAGAAAAGGTGTTGAGAAAAATCTTGATTGGTTAAGAAAAAATCATCCAAAAATAAAATTTGTGAAAGCTGACATAAGATACGACCAATCTATTCTGAATAAAGAAGTTGAAGGAAAAGATGTCGTCCTGCATTTTGCAGGACAAACAGCAGTTACAACTTCTGTAATAAATCCGAGGAAAGATTTTGAAATTAATGCAATAGGAACATTTAATGTTCTGGAAGCAATAAGAAATTCCAAAACTAAACCGATGATTTTGGAATCATCCACAAACAAGGTTTACGGTGGAATGAAAGACGTGAAAGTTCATGAAGTTAAGGGAAGATATGAATATGTTGATTTTCCGAAAGGAATTCCAGAAAATGCCCTTCTTGATTTTCATTCCCCCTATGGTTGCAGCAAAGGATGCGCCGAACAGTATGTTATCGATTATGGAAGAATTTATGGATTGAGAACTGTTGTTTTCAGACAGAGCTGCATTTATGGATACAGGCAATTCGGAGTAGAAGATCAAGGATGGGTTGCATGGTTTACAATAGCGACACTTTTCAATAAACCATTGACAGTATATGGTGATGGAAAACAAACAAGGGATGTTCTGTTTGTGGAAGATTTAATTAGAGCATATGAAATGGCAATAGAAAATATTGATAAAACGTCAGGAAAAGCCTATAACATAGGGGGAGGCAGTGAAAATCAAATGTCTCTGCTTGAACTTGTAAAATATTTAGAAACAGAATTTAATAAAAAATTAACAATTAGATTTAATCAGTGGAGACCCGGGGATCAACCAGTTTTTGTATGTGATATTACGAAGGCAAAAAAAGATTTTGGATGGGAACCAAAAATTAATGTTAGGAAAGGTATTCAAAAACTCAGTGAATGGGTTAAACAAAACAAAGAACTATTTAGCGGGTTGTATTGAAGATAAATGACATATGAACCAGAATATAACAAAAAACAATATAAAGAAGATATAGCTTACATAGTTGGAAAAGCATTTTCTGCGCTCAAAACTAAAGGGATTTTGTATTTTATTCTGACAGTTAGAAATCGCATCGCAAGATTTTCTAAACTAGATTGGATGTTTTTTAAAAAGAAAAAGCACTTCCAATTTAAAAACAATATGCTTAGCTATTGTGATTCAAAAATTGATTTTGCTTTTGCAAATGAAAGAACAATAGAGATTCCGGCAGCATTGTTTTTAATAAAAAATAATCGGAACAAGAAAACTCTTGAGATCGGAAATGTTCTTGGTAAATATAGTGGCTTTAATCACGACATTATTGACAAATATGAAAAAAATGAAAAGGTAATCAACGCTGACGTTATTAGTTACATACCAAATAAGAAATATAAGTGCATAGTGAGTATTTCAACTCTTGAACATGTCGGATTTGATGAAATTAAGAAAAATCCTAATGGATTTATTGATGCGATAAACAATATAAAAAAGAACTGTCTTAAAAAAGGCGGAATGCTAATATTTACAGTTCCGCTCGGATATAATCCGCACATGGACAAGATAATAAAAGAACACAAAATAAAAATTGACGAAATACATTACTTCAGAAGAATATCTTTGAGCAATACATGGGAAGAAATAGATGAGAAAGATGCATTGAAGCGCCGCTATAACTTTCCATATGAATGTGCAAATGCCATACTAATAGGAGTGATGAAAAACTAAAATGAAAATTATTTCCACATTTTCAAAAATTATTCCAGAAGGCTCATTCAAGGATACTGCAAGGTTTCCTATTTATTGGTTTTTGAATAAATTGAAATTTGTCAAGAAAGAACTGGTCCTGTACAAAAACATAAGAGGATACTTCTATTTTTATCCGTGGGAAAAAGCTGAGGAATACGAATACATTGGAGATTATTTTAATTATTATCGGCCGAAAAAAGGAGACATAGTTATTGATGCGGGGGCATTCGTAGGGCAGTTTACTGTTGCGGCATCAAGACTAGTTGGAAACAAAGGAAAGGTCATAGCAATCGAACCTGATCCGTTTAACCGAGCCAATCTGGAAAAAACAATAAAAGCGAATAGGCTTCACAATGTGATAGTAATAAGCTATGGGCTCAGCAATAAAAAAAACAAGATTGGCTGGTCTGTGGGCGGAATAATCTCACAAAGAGGAAAATCGAAGATGTTTACGATTAAAACAACAACATTAGACGACATATTCAAAGAATTAAAAATTAAAAATGTTGATTTAATCAAGATGGACATTGAAGGAGCGGAGATTGAAGCGATAAAAGGAGCAGAAAAGATGCTAATGCATACAAAGAATCTTGCGATAGCATCATATCATATAGTTAAAGGAAAGAAAACGTGCTTTGAAATTGAAAAAATACTTAAAAAATCAAATTTTTTGGCAAAAACGGCAAATATCGGACAATTGATAACATTTGCGGGGAAAGAAAGATGAGTGTTGATAAAAACAATGTGCAATGTATTTCTTTTTTTAGAAAAGCGCACCCTGTGCATGAAGTATGGATGAAATCAGTAAGCTCAAGAAAAATTCTTCCATATGTTCCGGACAGATTCCTTTCTAAAAATGGGATTGGCATTAAGCGGTTTCCTGCGCTTGCACAAATAGTTTCAATCGTTTATGGATTGTTTATCCCCTCCGCTAAAGAATACATCATAGAAGCACCCGCGACAGCAGCTTGTCTATTCTTAAAAAGAGGAAGGGTAATTTCAATAAACTCTGATACATTTTTCTATAACATGAAAAATTCTTCGTGGTTAGTCAAATTCTATTCAAAACTTCTTTTGAAAAGAATAAGTGGTTTTATTTCAACTTCAGAAATGATGAAAAATCAGGCGACAAAAATATCAAAAGTTGTCTACCCATTTATGGAAAATAAAGAATTGTTTAAAATAAATCCTAGGTTTGAGAATAATAATGTTTGTAATGTAGCAGGGATAAGATATACAAAAGGAACTGACATTTTGATTGATGTTTTCAAAAAATATAAGAAAAAACATAAAGATGCACAGCTTTTTGCCCCCGGATGGGAAGGCGGGGATGCAAAAACAAGGTGGATTGAAAAAATAAGAGAAGCTGGAGGAATCGCACCAGGATTTGTTCCTGCTGTTTCTTTTTATAAAAAATGCAGCGTCTATATCAATCCCGCCAGATATGAGCCATTCGGAGTAAACGTGATTGAGGCGATGGCAGCAGGAATTCCCCCGTTAGTTTCAGAATATTGTGGAGCTGCTGAAATCGTTAAAAAAGTTGATAAGAGGCTCATAATTTCATTAAATCCTGAGGAGATAGTTAAAAAAATAGAATGGCTCAAGGAGAATAGAAAAAGATACTATGAATTAAGCAGAAAATGCAGATTAGAGGTCAAAAAACACAGCGAGAAGAATAGCATAAAAGATTTTAAAATTAAAATAGCAGAACTCAGGGATAAAATAAAATGAACATAATCGATAAAATAAAACAAGTAATTATAAATATATTTTATCTTGGTAAGACTGCAAAAGAAGACTTAAAGGATAAGCCCGCCCCGAAATTGTTTGAAGGCTGGAAGAAAAATAATGTTGCGGAGAGAATGCTGAAGATTTCTAAATTCGATATTGAAAAGATAAATAAAGGAAATATAGATGTAAATATAAAAACAAACATAGATCTGATAAAATCAACAGGATTGAAGAACTTTAGCTATCTTGATGTTGGATGTGGTGTCGGCAATTATAACAAATTATTCAAAATTTTGCTTCCAAATCACAAAATAGAATATACTGGTGTTGATTATTCAAAAGAAGCAATTTCATTGGCTAATGAAAATTTTAAAGATGAGAATTCAAAATTCAGAACTGCAGATATGCAGAAACTTCCATTCAAAAACAAAACATTCGATATTTCATGTTCATCGAGCGTTCTTCCCTATGCTAAAAATTATTCCAAAGCAATTTCAGAACTTGCTCGTGTAACAAAGAAATATGTGCTGATAACAAGAACATCTGTAACTGATGGGAAAGAAATCTATCAAAGGCAGAAAGCATATGGTTCCGAATGGGTCTGTACACTTTTTAATGAAAATAAATTAAAGAAGATAACGCAAAAAAATGGGCTTAAAATTATAAGGGAGGTCGTACTCAAAAAAATTGACTCTGAGCGAACTGAAAAAAGCTATATTTTAAAGGCGATTAGATGAAAATAGCATTGTCACCCAAAAAAGTTAAAATAGTTGTCGTTAACAAAAACCTTTATAAATAAGGCGTTATATGAAAAATATACCAAGAAGATGATAATTAACAAATGAAAAAAACAAGAATATTGCTGATAAGCCCTCCAGAAACATTGCACCAGAAGTTTGTTAAACATAATATTTATTTTCCACTAGGATTAATGATGCTAGCTTCGATGGTCAGGGATATTTCAGAGATTAAGATTCTCAACTGCATGCTTACGAGTAATCCTCCAACCAAGCAGGGAGATCTAACAAGAGTTGGAATGTCTGATAAGGAAATAGAAAAACAAATAAAAAAATTTAAGCCAGACATAGTGGGGATATCTGTTACATTCTTCCCCTTGATAGGAGGAGCAAAAGCAATCAGTAAAATATGTAAGAAAATAAATAAAAATATTGTTGTTGTATTTGGGGGAGCATATACGTCAATTAGATACGAGAAGTTTTTGTTGGATCAAAATTGCGATTATTGTGTTGTGGGAGAGGGAGAAGAAACATTCAGAGAATTCGTTGAGAAGTATAACGCAAATATGCCATTAACGGACATAAAAGGAATCGCTTATATAGTAAATAATAAGGTAAATCTGCTAAGAAGAGAACTAATCAAAAACTTAGACAATCTTCCTTATCCGGCATATGATCTTATTGATGTCAACGAGTATTTAAAAAAGAAATTAGTTTATACAACAGAACTTATTCCGACAAGAGTCATGCCAATTTTAACCAGCCGCGGCTGCCCATTTAACTGTGTTTTCTGTGCGATAAAGAAACATATGGGACAGCAATGGAGACCGCATTCATCGGAGTATGTAATCAATCACATAAAATATTTAATGGACAATTTTGGAATAAAAAAAATCCACATCCTAGATGATAACTTTTCTGCCGACAATGAAAGATGCGAAAAGATACTTGACGGCATCATACCATTTAAACTAAAATGGGATGATCCAAGCGGAATGAGAGCAGATATGTTAAATTATGATTTATTAAAGAAAATGAAAGAATCTGGAAATACTGATATTCAAATAGCAATAGAATCTGGAAATCAAAATGTGTTAAACGATATAATAAAAAAGAACACTTCATTAAAAAAGATTGAAGAAGTGGTAAAAGACTGTAAAAAATTAAATATTAAATTAAGTGCTTTTTATATCATAGGATTCCCCGGGGAAACAATAAAAACAATGAAACAGACAATAGACTATGCAATTCGCCTGTTAAAAGATTATGGGGTTTCGCCTTGCCTATATGTAGCGAATCCGATATTTGGAACTGATTTATATAAGACTTGTGAAGATAATGGTTATATAAGAAAAGGGTTAGATGAGAAAGACCTGGCTTCCGGAATGTCAATGAATGGCACTCATCTAATTTCAACTAAAGAGTTCAATGGTGGCGACATAGATAGATTAGTTCAATATTACCAGTATCAATTTAACAGACAATATCACCTTCACCATCCTGTAAAATCTGCAAGAACCTTCGTTTCTTTATTTAGACAACATCCAATAATCACATTGAAAAAGACGTTTGGAATCATTCGAAATAAAAAAGTTGAATTATCCAAAGTTAAAGATTAGTGTTTTGAGGATTATCCATAAATGAAAATAGCACTACTAACGCAAGGATTTAGAACTTTCGCACCGGAAGCATCGAACATAACTTTGATGATTCTCGCAGAAGAGCTTTCCAAAAAGGGACATGAAGTTATAATATTCTGCAATCAAATTCTTAAACAGCCATTAATTGAAAAAATAAACGGATATAAAGTTGTAAGGCAGAAATCAGATTATAATTCCAGATATAAATCTGCGATGCAGCTGCTTAACTTTTCAAAAATGATAAAAAAAGAAGTTGAGCAGTCGGGAAAAGAATTTGATGTAATTCATAATTTTAGTGCATCTCCGATACTTGCCATTAGAGCAGTATTGGCAAAAAAACATTCCAAAAACGCAAAATTAATACAGACCATCAGGGCACGTACAAATTTTTATTTGTCCTACCTCCTTACGCCGTTGCTAAACAAGTTCGACTTCGTTGTAGTTCCTACAAATTCACTGAGAAAAACTCTGATAAGATTCGGATTGAATCCGATAAAGATTAAGCTCATTTCTTCGTACATAGACATCAATAAATTTAAACCAAGAGACAAGAATGCATTAAAAAGAAAATATAGGCTAAACAATAAGAAAATTCTCCTTTACTACGGGCACATGTCTGAATCAAAAGGCATTTACAATCTTATTGATGCCATAGAGTTGATTAAAGATGAAGATTTTATCGCATTGTTCATAACCGGTTCTGGAGAGAACTTCATCCAGCCATATGAACGGGCGGTGAGAAAGAAAAACCTTCAAAATAAAATAAAGATAATTAAAACCCCTGTTAAAAAAACAAGAAACATTGAAGAATATGTAGCAATGGCAGACGCTGTTGTTCTTCCTTATCCAAATTTAATATCAACTGAAGCACAGCCATCGTGCGTTATTGAATCAATGGCATCTAAAACTCAGTTAATAACCACAGACATAAAAGAGTTAAAAGAATTAGTCTCAGGCTATGCTATTCTTGCAAAACCATGTAATACTGAGAGTTTAGCTGCAAAAATAAAAGAGTTTCTTAGGAACGGCCCCGATAAACGAATGATTGAAAAGGCGCATAAAAAGGCACTCGAGTTTGATTATAGACGAGTAATAGGCAGGTATCTTGACATTTATTCCGAATAATAACATTTAAATAAGAGATTAATGACCCAAGCGTGATGACAAAAATAGCTTTATTGACCCCTAATTTGATGGGTATGGAAAAAGGAATAAATAGAATACAACCCTCCTTGGGAGTGGGTTATCTAGCTGGAGTTTTAAGGCAAAGAGGGCACGAGGTCTTCATGAGAGATACTGCGCTTGAACATTATGACAGAGTGGTTCCTAATTCTGATGGAAAAACAGTAACTATCGGAGAATCAGAAGAAAGCACGGCTGCTTGGCTGTCTGAGGTCAATCCAGATTATGTCGGCATTTCTGTTCTTTTCTCTAACCTTGCTGCTCATGCGCATCAAATTGCTGCGATATCCAAAAGAACCGTACCAAATGCTAAAGTAATACTTGGCGGAAATCATGTAACTAATTCAGCTTTAGACTTCAAATATTTCACTTCCAAAGGAAAAACTGCAAAATTAGATGCTATTCAGGATCCTAATGTAGATTTTGCAATGAGAGGAGAAGTTGATTTTGATCTTGCTGATTTAGTGCATGCATTGTCTGATGGAAAACCCCCGTACGGCACTCCTGGTTTGATATACAAAACACAAAATGGGGAAATCAAAATAAATGAAACATCAGGAAGACTAAAAAATATGGATGATCTTCCTTTCCCTGCAAGAGATTTGATGAACATGGAAGGTTACTTCAAAATTGGCCGTTTCCATTCTGCAAATCCAAGATCAAATAGAGTTGGAAGCGTTATGGCGAGCAGAGGATGCCCTGAACATTGTTCATTCTGCACTACACCGGAAACATGGGGTAATGTCGTAAGATGGAGAAGTCCGGAAAATGTCTATAGAGAAATAAAAGGACTTAAGGAAGATTTTAAAATTGGCGAGATTCACTTTGAAGACGATACTCTTACAGCAAATAGCGTCAATCTTGAAAAATTATGCGAAAAGATTGAACCTCTTGGTTTGAGCTGGTGCACTCCAAATGGAACAAAAGTAAATTATCACTCCAGAAATCCTGAAAAACAATATCAATTATTCAAAAAAATGAAAGACAGCGGATGTTATCAGATTACATTTGCTATAGAGAGCGGAGTGCAAAGAGTTCTGGATCATGTAATTAGAAAGGGACTTCCTCTTGAAACAGTATTGCCAACAATAGAGAGAGCAAAGAAGGCAGGATTATTCGTTCACACATTCTGGGTAGTCGGAAGCGTTGGAGAAACAAGAGAAGAAATGGAAAAAAGCATTGAATTTGCAGAGGGATGCGGTGCAGACAGCTATTCTATTAGCATATTAAGTCCGCTGCCTGGAACTTCTCAATATAGAGAATCTGTTGAACAGAACCTATGGTGGACCGGAGAACTTGATCCAAAAGATATAATCTATAGAAAATCTCTTGTAAAAGCAGAAGGATTCAGGAGTTCTGAAGAATTTGAAGCATGGGTAAACGAAAAGAATCACAGATTAAACTCAAAACTCAAGGAATATGATCCTCAAAGATTCAAAGAAATATATGGAATGAATAGCGGAGCCAGACTTCTGGTAAAACAGACTTAGTGATTTAGAAAACCAATAATGTCTTGTTTTGTTATTAATCTCGGATTGTTTTTTAGTCTCTGATTATTTACTTTATTTGCAATTTTTCTTATTGCCCGCGTACTTATTCCGAATTGAGATAATCTTGTTTTTAATCCTATACTGCTCATTAGCGCATTAATCTTTCTTTTTGCTGCGCTTTCATCTTTCGAATCTAAAAACGTGCATATTTCGTTTAGTGTTTTTTTAACGTAATTCGACCCCCTCTTATCTGCATAATCATCGTGAGCAATTCCTGCATTATGCACAAGAACATCTCCGAGAGTTAATGCTACAGCATGTCCATGAGGAATTCCGAAATGCGAAGTCATTGCATAAGAAATTGCATGAGGTGCTGTTGTTTTTGATATGTTTATTGCCTTTCCGGCAAGATGAGCGCCTTTCGCCATATCAAGTCTGTTTTCCAAGTTTGGATGATTTACAGCACCATTCAGACTACGAACAATTAATTTTATTGCTTCTCTTGCATACTTTTTTGATTCATTTGTTGAGTTTACTGACCAATACGACTCTATTGCTTGACTTAATGCGTCCATTCCGGATACTGCAGTAATGTCTTTTGGAAGTTTTTCTGTTAAAACCGGGTCTATGATTGAATAATCAGGGAAAATAAACTTGTGTTCGAGAGAGTATTTCTTTTTTCCCATATAGACTACGGAAAAACTAGTTGCTTCGCTTCCTGAGCCGGATGTTGTTGGTATTGCGATCAGTGTTTTCCCTTTATTTTGTATTTTACTTTTTCCAGAAACATAATCTTTTGAACTTCTCTTGTTTGCAGCCAGAACATTTATTGTCTTTGCTGCATCAATGACACTTCCTCCACCAACGCAAACTACGATATCGTGTTCTCTTGAATTCATCATTTGAATTCCTCTTTCGATATCACTAAGTTTTGGATTTGTCTCGAAATCACAGAATCTTGAGAAATTAAAGTTAGACAATACATCACTTAAATATTCACTAATGTGTTCGTTATACGATTTTCTCCCTGTAACTAAGAACACACGTTTAGGATGATAAATTCTCAACAATCTCTCTAGATTACTAATACTCCCATATCCGACAAATTCATTTTTAATCATCGCAGAAATTTCATGAATTCGTCTTTGTTTTCAGATGGAGATGTTTTTGGTCGTCCTAAATCAGATCTATGCCCTTTATTTACTTTAACTTCCAATAACGAAGGACCACCAACACTCATCAATTCTGTCATTTTTCTTTCAATTTCTCCTTTCTTATTTGCACTAAAAACTCGTTCATAGCCGCACGCTTTAGCTATTTTTGGAATGTCTATTAATGATCCTGCAGTTGGCTGTCCTCCGACAGAGTCATGACATTCGTTGTTGATGATGATGTGTCTTAAATTTCTCGGTTTTTGCGACCCTATTATTGCTAAACTTCCCATGTGCATTATTACTGCGCCGTCTCCGTCTAAGCAATAAACATTTCTGTCTGGTTTTTGCATTGCAATTCCTAACGCAATTGATGAAGAATGACCCATTGAACCGACAGTTAGGAAATCTCCATCATGACTTTGTTTTTGATTTAATCTATGTTCATATAATTCTCTTGATGCCATTCCAGTTGTAGAGACAACAATGTCTCTACTTCCCAACTGTGATACGATTAATTTGATTGCTTCTTCTCTTCCGATATCATACTCTGTTCTTGGAATATTCTTGAGAGAATAAGGTTCAAATGTTCCTTTTTTGACAATCAACGCGAAGGGTTCGCTTGCACTTTTGGTATATTTTATAGCAAGGTCTATTACATTTCTTGCTTCATTTATTTCTGATGGAAGAATCTTATGAGGTATTTCTAATGTATCGAACAATGTTTGTGTTATTCTTCCTTGCTTTTTATGCTGAGGTTCATCTTCTTTTCCAGGCTCTCCTCTCAAACCAACAAGAAGTATCATTGGAATTCCGTAAACTTCTTTATCGGCTAATGAAACTAATGGATTTACCGCATTTCCCTGTCCTGAATTCTGCATATAAACTAAGGCAGGTTTTCCTGAAGCAAGGTAATGTCCTGCTGCCAATGCAACCGCTCCGCCTTCATTTGCCGCAATCACATGATTATTTCTTGAAGTATTATCCATAACATATGCGCACATATCCTTTAACAAAGAATCAGGGACTCCCGTAAAGAAAGATATTCCTTGACTGTTTAATGCGTCATAAAAATCCTTATTGTTTATCATTTTATTTCTCCTTTGAAAAAATATTTAGCAAGTCTTTTATCGGCAAAGATGTTTCTTCCAGTTCATGTGCTCTTCCGTTAGTAAGTATCGATTCTGCCGCATTCAACATTGCAGGATATGCTGCTCTAAGAAGATGATTTGCATAAATTACAACATTAACTCCTGCTTTTGCCAACTCATCTTCTTTAACGCCGCTGTATGTTGAAGGGACTGCAAACAAAGGTGCTTTTCTTTTGAATTTTGAATATCGCTTACAGAACTCTAAAATCTCGGCAGGGGTTTTTGCCTTGCTGTGAATCATGATTCCGTCTGCTCCTGCATCGATATAAGCTCTTGCTCTCTTTACAGCATCATTCATTCCTGCATTTCCTATCAAACTCTCTATTCTCGCTACAACCATTAGGTCTCCGGTTACCTGTCCTCTTTTTCCTGCAGAAATTTTCCTTGAGAAATCTTTTATAGAATCTTGCTCTTGCGCCATTTTTGTTTCTAAGAGTGAATTCTTTTTTGATCCTATCTTGTCTTCTATTATGATTGCAGAAATTCCATGTCTCTCCAATGTTCTAACTTGGTAAGGGAAATGTTCTATAGATCCGCCGTTATCTCCATCAACAACGAATGGTTTTGTTGTAGCTTCCAGCATATATCCAAGAGTATCAACTTTTGATGTTAAATCAATTGTGCCAGTATCCGGCTTTCCTTTTGCTGCAGAATCTGTCAAGCTGCTTATCCAAACGCCATCAAATTCTTTTATCATTCCACCATAATTTACTCTTGCATTTTCTATTATGTGTGCTCCCAATCCATTATGTGCTTCGAGAAGCGTTACAATTGATTTTGAATCTATTAATCTTCTTAATCTCTTCATTCTAATTTCCGGTGTTGTTCCTGCTTCGCGCAAAGCCATATTTAATTTCGTTGAAGAAGAAAGACTTCTGTCGTATTTTGGCTCAACAAGTTTTCCATCCCATAATGCCAAAGTATCTATTACTCTTTGTCTTGTTTCTTTTTGAATTCCTGTTTTCCAGTCATCACTATGAACTACGTAATCCGGTTTTAATTTCATTAAATTTGGAACATAATCGAGTGTATTTTGTAAAACAACATTTGAAACTCCTTTTATATTTTGAATGACTGCTTTTCTTTGCTCGAATGATAAGAAAGGAAGACGTTTGTAACTTGCAATTGCTCGGTCTGTTAACAGACCTATTGTAACATCACCTAATTTTCTTGCTTCCGATATTACTATCAAGTGCCCAGGATGTATTAAGTCTGCAGCCATGCCAACATAAACTTTTTTCGGTCGGTTCATCACGATGATTGAACTTGAAGTCATTTATTAAGTTTATGAATGGCCTGAATTGGCTTTCAAAAGCTGTAATGCCTGAAAACGAAGGTTTGAGAGGTTAATGCATGGAAAGATTTTTAAATTAGAAATGAGGAATATTTGATATGAAACCAAACATATTCTGGATTCTTACAGATAGCATAAGAAACAAGCCCGGAAAGGATAACTTCGGCCGTTTGAAGACATATTATGATTTCGACAAAGACTCCATACGATTCAAACAAGCCATATCCTCAGCACCGGCGACAATAATGTCAATGTGTGCAACTGCAACTGGACGATTTTCGGTTGGTCTTTATCCAGACTTTGGTTATGTGATGACAAAAGGCATTGTGTATCCCACATATCTTGATGCAATCAAGAAAGCAGGATATAATGTTGCGTCTGCGATTTATGATTCTGGCGCAGGAAGAAAATTATTTCAAAATAAATTCAATACACACATAATATCTCCAGACCACATAAACACTACAAAAGGTATGTTTGAAGAATTCTTGTATTTGATGAAAAATCACTTTAATCCTGATAAACCAAACTTCATCTTTGTTCACACCGGTCCATTTGAGGACAACGATACTTACGTTCCAAAAATATTTGAATATCTCAAAAAACAAAATCTCTACAATGATGCCATAGTAATAATGTCTTCTGACCATGGATATGTTGATTACGGAAGATTCCATTATTTTGGATGGGCATTGCAGCCAAGGACACACTCCTTCTATGTTGATTCGAATACATATCTTGCAAATCTTAACATCAGACTCCCTTCCAGTTTATCTAATGTCAGAACAAAAGAAATAGATGTCCCTGTTTGCTTGTTTGACATTCTGGAAACTGTATGTGACTACACAAAGATACCTTTTGGTGCTGAGAACAAAAAAGCCGTGTCCCTCAAAAGACTTATTGAAACAAATGATGAAAAAATAAAAGATATATTCAATAAGAGGATGTTAAGAGTTGACAGTCGTTATTATATGCAAAACCATAAGAGAACTGCGCTGATAGACGGGCATTCTGTACATTTTGTTTCTGATGACAAAGACATTCAAAAACTTCCGGAGAAATTCAAAAAATTTCTGGAAACCACCGATGAAGACGCAAAGAAGAGTATATTCAAGCTAATTTCTGAGGAGTACGATAAATCCGAGATATCAAATATTAAAAATAAGAAAATTGTATTATACAACTACTGCCATAATGATTTGCTGTCATATGTTAAGAATAGACTCAGTGTCAAAAATGTTGTTTCTATACTTGATTTAAAGAATATTAAAAAAGACTACCGCAAATATGAAGCAGTTATTGCGATAGTCAACAATTCACAGTTTTATGGATATAGTAGACTCGTTTCATTCTGCAAGAAGAAAAACATAAACCTTATTCTTTTGGACACGATGTTCAGAGAAAAGAAGTATGTCAAGTATGAATACTTAAAAGAAACTCTAAATGACCCCGCAATAAAAAAGAGCAGATACGGATTTATCGTAAATTGTGCGCTATATGTGATGCTTCTCGGAATAAGAATTTATGAAACGTTGCTACTGGACAAGCCAATAAATTATCATCCTGTCGTAAAGAATCTTTGACTATTTTCTCATCTTCACAAGATAACTTCCGCTCAAGAAGGTACTTAGCCAGTTTAATTCGTGTTTATAGAATATATTCCATACGATACTGCTTAAACCCTTGAAAATAACAACACTAGGAATTCCTACTTTTATCTCAACAGGATAAAACTTTACGTCCTTAAATCCTGCTTCTAAAAGAATTTTCTTTAATTCTTTGATTGTTATTCCTCCGGTATGAAGTGCATCTCTCTCTTTTATTCCAAGCAATCGATACAGTCTTTGCATTAAAGTGTCAATTGACTGACTTATTATGACGCATTTCCCCCCATTTCTTAATGAACTGTAAATTACTCTAAACAGCTTTTCTTTATTTGGAATATACTTTATCGCTCTGGAAGAGAATACAAAATCAAATTTTTCTCTTTGGTTTAAGTTAAGTACGTTTCCAGTGATGTACCTCATATTTTTACCATTTCCTATTTTTTGCTTTGCTTGTTTTATCATTTCTTCTGAGATGTCCAAGAGAACAAATCTCTTGCTTGAAGAGAGAAACATCTTAGTCCATGTCCCCGGACCAACTCCAAATTCAAAATAACTCTTGAATTCTATCCCTTTTGTGTGAAATCTCTGAGATGAATAATGCATATCATATCCTAGTTTATTCTCTGGATTTTTGAACCAGCGATTGAATTCATAGTCTCCATGCTCTGCCTTCAACTGACGGTCATATTCTTTTTTTACATATAAAGTGGTTAGTTTTTTCATAAATATTATCTCTTCTTGGTTAACATAAATCTCTTCTTCTTTAAAATTGTTTCGACAATATTCTCCATCTTTTTCAGAGGAATGTCAGTTCTTATAGTTGTTGACTTAAAGAAATTCTGTGCATATTTGAATAAAATGGAGCATTCAATGAGAAATTCTTGGGAGAACACATGGTAACGTTCTCGCGTAAGCACACGCTTCATTGAAAGTTCAGTTTCAGACTTAAGATGAATATACTGCACAGACCGTTTTCTTGGAAATGTACTTAGAATTCTACAAAGAAACAATTTGTCTTCAATTAATGCTTTCCTGAATACGCTGTTTTGGCTTGGAGTTTGGATAAGACCGTGGTCTGAAATAAACACTCCGCTTTTTTCATGTCTAAATACAACAATAAACCTAACTAGCATTCCTTTTACGAACGCCATAAAATGCAAAGGACGATTTATAACTGCAATAAGAAACGAGATAGACGTTATCATTTTCAATAAAACTAACACCATAAACTTACTGAACGCGAATATTGTTTTTAGAATAGTTAAAGGACTATAATTCTCTCTCGAATCTTTGTTTAGTATCTTGTTAAACTTCTCTGCAAAAGTTGTTTTTCCTGCTCCCGGCAAACCATAAAATTCAATATACATTTTTTGCCTCGGAAATATTGTTTATAATTTTCTTGATATCAGATGAGTTTTTGTCGTCCGTTCTTATTACGATATCGGAAACTAACCTCATAATTGGATTTTTTGATTTTTTAACGTTTAACTTTGAATCTTTGAGTATTTTTATTAAACTTTCGCTGACTCCATTGGAAACAACCAAAATCCTTGCAGGTTTCAGCATTCTGCAAAATAAAAGACGTGGAATTAGGACACATTCTTTTATTATTCCTAATATTCCAAGTCTCTTTAATTTCAATAACCTTACAATCTTTCCTCTGACCAAATAGTCATAGTATTTTTCAACATCATAGTAAGTTAGGTATGAACCAAGAATTTTTTTAGCTTCATCTAAATAAGTTCTGAGTTCTTTTGCTCTTTTAATTCTCCAAGATTTAGGTGTTCTCCCTCTAAAGCTTGACAAAAGAAGAATAGCAAGCTCGTATTTTGATGAAACATGCCATATATCTCCATTTCTTACTTTATCAGCAACGATATCTTCTGCTTTTAACCATGGAACTGCTGTCGCCAATGCTTTGTCAATATGAATATCAATCCTGAACGGCTTCAAACATTCAAATTTCCAAAAAATAAGATGAGTATTCGCTGAATTGAGTGCTGATTCGTGCCATTTGTTTTTCCTTGCGATTTTCCTTATCCTCTCTCTGTCTTTTCCGTAAGCAATCAAGTCTATCTCATTATCATAACCGTGCCTCATCAAATATTCATAGTCTTTGATTAAACACCAATTAATTCTGTGCCTATTTAATTCTTTCATAAAATCAAGATATTTTTCAACAATCATTTTCTGATTTCACCAATCATTTCTTTAATAGCTTTAATGTTTATTATTTTAAAGACAAATATTCCGAGTGAAAAATAAACTGTAAAGCTCACAAACATAATAAGTGCTGCTTCAAAATACATATTTAAAATTAATATTTTCTTCAAAAAAACAACTAAAAACATAAAAACAAAAGAACAAAATAAAATTCTTAAGAGATGTGATTTACTGAGCTTAAATCCTGGAACCTCTTTTGAAAATGCAGCGTAACTAGAAAACCAAAGCAGGAAAAAAGCAGAAGAAGTTGCAAAAACTGCACCCATGTATCCAAATTTTGGAACTAAAATAAGATTGAATACTATATTAAATATTCCAATTACATATAGTATTTTTGTTCTTGTCGCTATTTTTCCCATGCCCGAAAGTACATTAAGATTTATATTGCTAAACATCAAAAAGAAAGTACCGAACGTCATTACCTGCAGTGCTGTGCTTGCCACGAGATATTTTGATGAAAAAAGAAGTTTTATTATAATTTCAGGATAAAAAAACAGAAGTAAAGCGAGTGGTGCTGCAAAAAACAGTCCTGCATTATATATCATCTGGAGGATGTTTCTGATTCCTTCTTTATTCTTTTCGAAGTATAATTTAGATATTGAGGGGAGCAAAATGAATAAAAAAGGAGAAACAAGAATCATCATTAATTGGGACGCCGGATATGCTATTTCATATAATGCGACTTGCTCAGTTCCTTTGAAAAACAATAAAATTAATTCGTCAATTCTTGCAAATATAATCTGCACTCCAACGCCGAGCATCAAGGGAATTGAATAAGACATTATATCTTTTACAACAGATTTTTCTTTTTTGATTGAAAATGAAAATATTTTCTTATATTTGAGATATAATTGAATAAAGTACAAAACGGCAAGCACAAGATAGCTTAAAAGCCAAGCCAAAAACAAATTATCAATATGGAATATTTTTAATTTGAGAAACATTACGGAAGCTGCAACCATTATAAATAGCCTGATTGGATCGTATAATGAGGCGAATATTGGATTCTGGAATCCTCTAAATATACTTACTAGAATTTCAACAACGCCTATTATAAAAAAAGTAATGGCCTGCAGACGAATTAACGGAGCTGCACTTTCAAGATGAAAAAAATTAACTGCGATGCTTTTTGCAAATATAAAAAATAACAGTGAAAAAATAAAACTGAGGGGTAATTGTATGCTAAAAACAAACCTTATCAAACCTCTCAGTTTATTCCAACTCTGCATAGCAACATATTTTGGTATGAAATGCACAAGACTTTCTGTCATTCCTAAGCTTCTAAACAAACTGAACAATGCAAAAAAACTTACAATAGCATAAAATAACCCATAATCACTTGAAGAAAGATTTCTTGCAAACAAGATTCTCATTCCATATCCCAGAAAGGCGCCAAATATGACAAATACAGATGTCCATGCCACATCTTTGAATAATTTGCTCAACCTCATCGGATTATCTCCAATATTTTATTTGCTGATCTGCTGAGACTGTCATTTTTTATTTTTGTAGCATTTATTTCTGAGAGTAATTGCTTGAAGATTTTTTCTTGTCTTTTCAAATCTTCAATAGAATGATCAGGTTTTCGCTTGTGAAGAATTTTTATTGTATTATAGATATAAAACAGTTCGTTCGGTTTTGGAAAAAAAGAATAAAGAAATCTCTTTAACCAATCTGGAACTTTATTAACCAGAAGAAGATCAGTTGAATAACGATCGGTAAGAACAAAATCATTTTTAAATTTTGCTGGAAGAATTATAAAAAGATAACGCAGAAACATATCAAAAGCAAAAATTGGTGCTGCAAGGGTATGAATTACGCTTAACTTCTCGAATTTTCTACCATTTATTGGAACATTGGACTCGCTACCGCCGGATTTTCTATAAATTTTGCCAAGAATCTGAATCGGAAGCACATTACTCCTTCCTCTTCCGGCATAAACAATCTGAACCGAATAATTCTTTTTTTCAATCTCTTTTTTAAGCAAATTGACTAAAGAGGTCTTGCCTGCACCATCAATGCCAATGAAGGATATTAGCTTGCCTGTCATTGGTAATATTGGCTAGTACGCCTTTTAAAAAGGTTATCTAACAAAGCTATAGAATAAACATCTGCATTACCGGCTCTGTCCCAAATCTTACGATTTGTCGTTAGCACCGACTCACGATGTAATTCTAACTTATCACAAACCGCTGAAGCCCCGTAGGGGGCGACCCCCTCAGCTTTGTTTATTATGATTTATCCATCGCTCGTAATTGGTGTTAACGACTTTCGGGACAGAGCCGGCATTACCAAAACCTTTATAAACCACCCCAGAATCTTAAATCGTGGACGGTCATAGGAGCCTGGTTCACCGGATCCCATTTCGAACTCCGCAGTTAAGAAGGCTTCCGTTCTGCCCGGTACTGTACTTATGTACGGGAAGAGCAGAAAGCTGTCCACATTTTATTTTATTCTTTTTGTGATTTCATCAACAATATACTCCGCAAAAGCCAAAGAACATGTCATTCCGGGAGATACTGCATTTAATACATGCGTAGAATTATCTTTATGTTCTACTAAAATATCATCAAGCATTTTACCATCTGTAGAAACAACTTGAGCTCTTATTCCAGCTTTATGCGGAACAATATCTTTATCCAAAATTGGTGATTTCAATAAATAATTAATCTCTCTCATAAATGCTTTTTTAGATATAGATAGTTTTGCGTTATGTGCTGCCAATTTCATGAATTTTTTGCTTAAAATTAATCTCCAAAAGTTTTGTGTTGAAAGCATGTCAATCGTTTCTCTTACAACAACCTGTTTATTGTAAGCTTCCCTTCCGAATGCCAAAGATGCAGATGGACCAGCTAATAATTTTCCACCAATAGATCTTGTAAAATGAATCCCCAAGAATGGAAAATTCAAATCTGGAGCTGCATATACCATTGTCCTGATTGACAAATTATTAACTTCCTGGTATTCTCCTCTGAAAGGAATAATTGAGTATCTTTCTCCGGTGTTCATCATATGCGCAATTTTATCTGCATAAAGTCCTGCGCAATTTATGATATAATCTGCATAGAATTTGTTATTTTGCGTTATAATCTCATTTTTTTCTATCGCTATGACTTTTTCTCCTAATTTATATTTCGCTCCAAGAGATTTAGCTTCGTCTGCTAAAGTTTCTACTAATTTTTGACTGTCGACAACAGCTCCAGTCGGTGAAAAAATAGCAAGGGATGCCTTTACAGCCGGCTCTTTTTCTGCCAATTTACTTTTGTTTATTATTTCAAGATTTGGAACACCAATCTGTCTTCCCATCCCCAACAAAGTATACAGAACAAATTCTTCTTGTTTATTTCTAGCAGTAACGATAGTTCCACATTCTTTAAATGGTATATTTTTTTCTTTACAATATTTTCTCAATTCACGGCTGCCTTTTAAACAAAAGTCTGCTTTTAGTGAACCTGGAAACTGATTTATTCCGGAATGGATAACCCCACTATTTCTTCCGCTAGCATGCATTGCAGTACTTTCCTCTTTTTCAAGAACAACAATTTCAGACAAGTCTCTTAGTCTTATTTCCCTCGCAACAGCACTGCCGATTACACCGCCTCCAATAATATAAGTTTGCATGCGATAAATTTAATCATCTAATATTTAAATATAATGTTACGAATACCTAAATCTTTCTTAGAATGAAAATAAGATTTTGCCCGAAAAATAAATTTTTAATAGGCAAATTTATATGTATTAACGGTACAACTGACCTATTGAACTGAATTCCCTCTAATTTGAACAATTCGCTGATGAGCTTTGCCAGCTGCCCGGTAAATATCGGAGAAATGTGATCGGGATGAGGGTCCATCATAGGCAACTCCCCAGTAAATAAGAAATATAATCGACTGAACCAATTTTGATTATTAGGGGTTGACAGAATCAAAATTCCATTTTTTTCAAGAAGATTATATACGTCAACTAACAATTTCTTAGGATTTTCTACATGCTCTATTACTTCTGTACAGGTAATTAAATCGTATTTTCCTGGAACTATGAACTTTTTGTTTAAATCTATTTTTAAACAAGTCACATTTGGAACCTTGAATTGCTCAGTATCCATATCACTTGCTGTAACATTAAGTCCAGCATCATATAATTGTTTAATAAGCCCTCCTTTGCCAGATCCCAAATCAAGAATTTTTTTTGGCTTATAACGCAAGGCGATTTTGACTACAGTCTCATATGTATTTTTGGAAGCTCGTTTCAAATCAACCATATATTTTGAGATTTATTTGCTATTTATAAAGCTTAAGATATTAAGGGTTATTTCCCAAAACTCAAATAATCAAACATTGAGATTAAGGTAAGTAAGCAAAGTAATTGGAAAAGGTATATAAATATAGGTCTCTTTTTTCTTGTTTGGGGTGTAATTATCGTTAAAATCGGCATAATAGGCGGTTCCGGACTGGATAACCCGGAAATACTTGAAAATTCTACTGACTTAGATGTTGATACCCCTTATGGCAAACCATCTTCCCCGTTGAAAATAGGCAGAATAAGAGGAGTTGATGTTGTTTTGTTGGCAAGACATGGGAGAGAACACACAATACCGCCAACTCAGGTTAATTTTAGAGCCAACATCCATGCATTAAAGCAGCAAGGCTGTACGCACATTTTAGCGACAACAGCGGTTGGTTCGTTGAAGGAAGAGATTGAAAGAGGAGATCTTGTGATTGTTGACCAGTTTATTGATTTTACGAGGCACAGGACAATTACGTTTCACGATAGTTTTGAACCGCACAAGCCGCAGCATTCTCCAATGGCTGAACCTTTTTCAGAAGAACTCAGAAGACTGCTGATTGAATCGTGCAAAAAACTAAGCTTAAAGCATCGCGAGAAAGGCACAGTGGTCACGATTGAAGGCCCAAGATTTTCAACTAAAGCAGAATCGCATATGTTCAGATCCTGGGGTGCAGATATAATAAACATGTCAATCGCACCGGAAGCTTCACTTGCAAATGAAGCTGGAATCCCTTACGCAGCCATAGCTATGAGTACAGATTATGACTGCTGGAAAGAAGATGAAGAACCAGTTACTTGGGAAGCTGTGCTTGAAATTTTCAGGCAAAATGTTGATAAAGTAACTAAATTATTGATGGCCGTAATTCCTGAAGTAAAATCCAATCTCGGAAAAAACGAGCTGAGTCAATCTCACAGAGGTGAGACTGGATAATGCCGCACATAATAAAATCTAAAATAAGAACTATACCTCACTGGCCTAAACAAGGAGTTATGTTCAGAGACATTACAACCTTATTAAAAGACAAGGAAGGATATAACAGAATGATTGAACTTCTAGCAAAAAGATATGAAAAAATGAATATCGATTTTGTTGCAGGAATTGAATCAAGAGGATTTATTACAGGATCTGTCTTGGCGCATAGATTAGAGGTAGGCTTTATTCCGATAAGAAAGCCGGGAAAACTTCCAGCTGAAACTGTTTCTGAAGAATACCAGCTAGAATACGGGAAAGATAAAATTGAGATTCACAAGGATGCTATTTCTAAAGGAAGCAAAGTTTTGCTTGTTGATGACCTGATTGCAACGGGAGGGACTGCTCTCGCTGCATGCAGCTTAATAAGAAAACTCGGAGGAGAAGTAGTTGAATGCAGTTTTATAGTTGATCTGCCGGATTTGGGCGGAAAAAAGAAACTGGAAGAAGCAGGATATAAAGTTTTCAACATAGTCGAATTTGAAGGAGATTAAGAAATTAGAGAATAAGACCTATAGTAACTCCCAAAACATACCCTGTAATGACGTCGCTTAGATAATGTCTTTTAAGTGATATTCTTGAAAGCCCCACCATCAGACTTATGAAAACAAACAAGGCAGTAAGATAAAACATCCTGAATTCCAAATAGATAAGAGTCGTGAATACTGCAGCTATCGCTGAATGCCCGCTAGGAAACGAGGTTTTTTCCTGAAACGCTTCATAAAGTGCCATTGGTTTTATAGATTTTGCATCTGGTCTTCTAACTGGATGAAAAAACTTTATCAAGTGTTCAATTGCCATGGAAGTTACTGCTCCGATAGCAAATTTTAATGCAAAATCTTTCTGATTGAGTATGAAAAACAGAATAACCGCCAAGACAAAGAATACGAAGCTTCCGAAGAATGAAAAATAACCTATCAATGCCCTGTAAAAGAATCTTATTTCGTTTTTAAAATCTATCTTAAAGTCCATTTTCATTTTATTTTTGAATTTGTTTTTTGAATTTCGCTATGAAAAATCCCTGTGTGTTAGTCTTATTAGGCCAAAAACGCCTTGTATTTTTAATGCTTTTGTTCAGCTGAATGCCAAATGGCTCTGTAAGCCCCTCATCCCCGATCGGCATGTCAACTTTCTCCAATTTTAAGCCAGAAAATTCCGTCAAAGCCCAATCAACCACCATTTCATCCTCCTCAGGTTCCAAGGAACATGTTGAATAAACCAGCTCCCCTCCGTCTTTTAAGATTTCAACGGCTGCTGCAAACAGCTGCTTCTGTGTTTTTGCTGAATTTTTGATGTCTTCAAGTTTTCTCTTGTCAAACCATTTGCTGTCTGCCGCAAAATTGCCTGAGCATGGCGCATCAAGAAGTATCTTATCAAACTTTACTCCTAAGTCTGAAACAAATTTAGCATCTTTTTGAAATATTATTGTATTTTTTACCCCCATTCGCTCTATATTGTTTCTTAACGAAAATAAACGCATATTATTTACATCTAATGCTGTTATTATTCCTTTGTTTTCCATATATTGTGCGATTTGCGTTGTTTTTCCGCCCGGAGCAGCAGACATATCCAGAACAATCTCATCTTTTTTTGGGTTTAGAATCTGAACAGGAATCTGTGATGCCGTTTCCTGCACATAGTAATAACCAAACAGGTGCTCAGGAGCCGCTCCGACTGAAAAATTAGTGCTTTGTACAGAATAACCAAAATCGAGGAAAGGTATCTTGACCAAAATGACGTTTTCTTTCTTCATTCTTTTCAGAAGTTCCTCTGTTTTAATTTTTATTGTATTTATTCTTATAGCCTGCCATGTTCTGACTTTTTCCGGGATTATATTTTGTCCCAGTTGTTTGTATCTCTCCAAAAAAATGTTCATTCTAATATTACCTTCAATGTTCTTTCTTTTTTGTCTGCTTTGCTCATCTTCTCTTTTATTTCAGCATAATGCTTATAGATAAGCTCCCCTTTATTTTTGTTAATCTCCATTTCCTTAGCTGCTTTTTCCATCTGTTCTGCCTGTTTTTCGATGATTACCCTGATTCTTTGGATTTCTTTCTCCTTTGCTGTTGCTGCTTTCGGCTGGACTGTTTTTAAAAACTCTTCATCCAGCACATTCATCGTTATGTTTGAACCTTTCTGTTCTTGTTTTTCAAACATTTCTTTTGAGTCTTCTCTTTTCGGATAAGAATAAATCTCTCCTGCCTTTAATATCCTGTCCGCCCATATTTGCTCTTCAATGACCGAAAGTATCTTGTTGTTGCTTGCCAACATTATGTTTCCTTTTCCAAACAGCTCCGCAATCAACTCAAATATTCCGTTTTTCGTCTCAAACGCAATTTTTATTATCCTTTCATAATCAATCTGCACTATTTCCCTGATTCTTGCATTTAACAGGTATTTTCTCAGATAGGCGCAGAATCTCTGCAGATTTTCAGGAAACTCCGGTCTGTTCTTTGTCATGAAAAACGTTTTTCCTGAGATTATCCTGAGAAGATGTTTTGACTGATTGGCATAAATCTGAAGATAAAGATTTTTGCTGTCTGTTTGATATAGGTTATTTATCTTTCCGCCTGTCAAAATCTGGGATTCTTTCACGAGGTTTGAGATATCGAAAGCTGTTAATTCCTGCATAACATTTGTTGTCAGAATAAGATATATAAACTTGTTTATTTATATTCAGAATAAATCACAATATCTGCCGTCTTCCTTCCTTGTTCGATTATGTTTGCAGCTGCTTCTGCATTGTTTTCCAGCACACCTTTTATGAAAATGGAGATTTCCATTGATTCTTTATAATCGTCCATGGTGATGCCCCACAATTCTATGTTCTTCCTGAATTCGTCAATAGGCTCGTTCTGGGATGCAAGAAGTTTCTTTAATTCTGATTCAAATGCAGAGTCACTTAACCCAAATCCCTGTTCTTCAGCATAATGCACAAGAATTTTCATGTCAATTATCTGCTGCAGTATCAATGCCTTTGAAATTTTGGAATCTGACGGGAGGGAATTGTAGATTGCATCCACTCTTTTCTCGTATATCTTTTCTCCATAGACTGTTGCAGCAACTTTGTCCCTTGATGCTGCATAGTATGAGACAGCAAGAACAAGAAGGACTGCGACCGTCAAAAAAATAAACTTATTCTTGTTTGATTTTGAGACTGCTCTTGATTTGTTTAACTTTTTATGAGACGCGCGTTTTATGTGTTTTTTCTCCATAGTTAATCTGCACCGCCCCTTGTTTATAAACATTTTGAAGCTGTTTTTTAGAAAGATTTATAATGAAAATTCCGTTTATAAAGCTCATGCCGTTTGATGTCATAATAGGGCGGGAAAAGAAAGAGAGGGAAAGATTAGGCAAAAAAGGCTCTGTTTTTTTAGGAAAACAATATGTCAAAATGGGACAGGTCACTTCTTTGTCAAATGAAATCTATCTCGATGTTGTGAATTCTCATGTTGTACTTATTGTCGGAAAACGCGGTTCGGGAAAATGCCTTACAGGTGACGCCATAATCCCGCTTAGTGATGGTTCTTTGTCGACAATAAAGGAATTGGCAGAGAAAAATCAAGAGATAGTTTCTTTGAACAAAGATCTGAAAATGCAAACATCGCCAAAGTCTGAGTTTTTTAAAAGAACAGTAGATACGATATTGAAATTGAAATTAAGGAGTGGGAGAGAGATTAAGCTAACACCGGAGCATCCATTACTGACGATAGATGGGTGGAAAGAAGCCAGGACTTTAACAATTAGAAGTAGAATTGCTACACCGAGGATACAGCCTGTTTTTGGCAATGAATCTATGCCAGAGAATGAAATAAAGATAATTGCATATTTGCTGACTGAAGGACATACTAAGAAGCCTATGTTTTTCTCAAACAATGACAAAGCAATAGTTAATGACCTGAAAAATGCACTCTATCTTCTTCACCCCGAGCTAGAACTTGTTCCGCTGCAGAAAGGGTGCTATAAAATAAATTCGAGAAAAATAAAGAGAAGGGTTCTGGGGTATGCGGCGAATAGGAATGAAAAAGGTCAGTTTGGAAAAGGAGCTTCAATTGAACACGAAAAGACCCCGATAAGAAAGCTCGTTGAAAAAGAGGGAATGTACGGAAAATTAGCTGTTGAGAAAAAAATCTCTGAAAATATTCTGAAGCTTCCGAAACAGCAGCTTTCATTATTCTTAAACAGAGCATTTAGCTGCGATGGAAGCATATATTGCTCAAACAACTATTGGGAAGTAAGCTATTCGACTTCATCAATAGTATTAGCAAAACAAATGCATCATCTACTTCTGAGATTCGGTATATTGTCAAGATTACGAACCAAAACAATAAAACGAGAGAGTAAGAGGTTTACAAGCTACGAAATTGTAGTCGATGGAAGCAACGTAACAAAGTTCATACAAGAAATAGGGTTCTTTGGAGAAAAAGAGAAAAAACAGTTCTTGGCGCTGATAAATTTAGAGAATAAAAAGCACAAACCAAATATTGATACGATTCCTGTTGAGATTTGGAGAAGATATGCTCCGAAGAACTGGAAAGAAGTAGGAATAACAATGGGATATTCAAATCCTGGGTCAATTAAGGCGACAATAAATTATGCTCCAACGAGAAAGAAATTACTGCAAATAGCAATGGCTGACCGGAACATAGTATTACAAAAAATAGCTGAATCTGATATATTTTGGGATGAGATAGTTTCAAAAGAAATAATAAAAGGAGAAACTGAGGTCTATGATATATCTGTCCCAGAATATCACAACTTTGTGGCAAATGATATAATAGTTCATAACAGCTACACAATGGGAGTCATGGCAGAAGGAGTTGCCGACATGCCAGAGGAGATTAAAACAAATATTTCTGTCGTGCTGTTAGACACTATGGGAATTTACTGGACGATGAGGTACAAAAATGATAAAGACCAGGGACTGCTGAAAGATTGGGGGCTTGAAGGAAAAGGTCTTGATGTCAAAATTTATACTCCGACAGGCTGGTTCAAGGAGTACAAGGAAAAAGGAATCCCGACAGATTATCCTTTTTCGATAAGGCCT
>Ga0209210_1000141_pt1 | contig 84296 bp, 94 predicted proteins | sample RifGroA1_FD_183991 | JGI IMG/M metagenome (GOLD analysis project Ga0209210, IMG submission 183991) | Contaminated groundwater microbial communities from Rifle, Colorado, USA - Rifle Groundwater A1 (SPAdes) (version 2) | ecosystem: Environmental > Aquatic > Deep subsurface > Groundwater >...
TTGGAAATTGAAACGCCCAATCTGACCAAGGGCACGCCCGAAGGAGCGCGCGAATTTGTCGTGCCTTCCCGCAAGCACCCGGGAAAATTTTACGTATTGCCACAATCACCCCAGCAGTTCAAACAGCTTTTGATGGTTGCCGGTTTGGAGCGATATTTCCAAATTGCCCGCTGTTTCCGCGACGAGGACAGCAGGGGAGACCGCCAGCCGGAATTCACCCAACTTGACGTTGAAATGAGCTTTGTTGAAGAGGAAGACATTTTCAACATTATAGAATCGATGGTCATCGGCCTCGTTGAAAAAATTTTCCCAAACAAAAAAATTACCAAAATTCCTTTTCCGCGCCTTGATTACGACGAGATGATGGCCAAATACAATTCCGACAAGCCCGACTTGCGTGAGGATAAAAACAATCCCGACGAGCTGTCTTTCGCCTGGGTCGTGAATATGCCGCTATTGGAATATTCGGAAACCGACAAGAAATGGGTTTCATCGCACCATCCGTTCACTTCTCCTAAAAACACCGACCCGAAGTCGCTCGATACGGACAAACTCGGTGAAGTAAAAGCCAAGGCCTACGATTTGGTCTTGAACGGCTATGAAATAGGCGGCGGCAGCATTAGAATCCATAACCGGCAGTTGCAGAATAAAATGTTTGAAATTCTGGGCGTTGAGCTGAAAGACATCGAAGCGCGCTTCGGCCATATGCTTAAAGCGTTTGAATACGGCGCTCCGCCCCACGGCGGCATCGCTCTTGGCCTTGACCGGCTGATGATGATTTTAATGAACGAGCAATCAATCCGCGAAGTGATGGCGTTTCCCAAAACCGGCGACGACCGCGATTTGCTCATGGGCGCTCCTTCAGAAATAAATAAAGCCCAACTAAAAGAACTTCATATTGAAATTAAAAAATAGGGATTTATTCCGGCAAGTTTATGGAAAAATTCAGCAAAAAATATTTAAAATATTTTAAAAATCTGCCGTTTTCTTATTTTTCTAATCCTATTTTTTTGGATTTTGCCGGTTATTTATTTTATAGAAATAATAAACCGGTTTTGTTGTGGCAAGATCTGATTTATCCTCATGATTTCCCATCAATTTTTTTACCCAACGATAAATCAAATTGGATAAATTGTTCCATCGCTCTTGCCACCGGAGAAGATATTGCAAAAATAAAAAAAGAAAATATAGAAATCAAAATTCAACTGCCGGTAGCTACGGAATTTTTTTATTCAACCGATACTTTTATTAACCCCAAACACGATCTATTGCGTCGAATAAAACAATTTAAAAATAATTATAAATATGTAATTAAAAAAAACTATCCGATTAAAAAAATACAAGAATTTTATAAACTTTGGGAAAATCAGAAAGAACGAAAAAACTATTCTTTTGAAGAAGATCATAATTTCTTTTTGTATTGTGTTAAAAATCTTAAAAAATATTTAATAAAACAAATTTATATTGAAATTAATGGGAAATTAGCTGGATTAGCGTGGGGCGTCTTTCATCCGAGTGACAATTGGATAGGTTTGCATATGAAGGTTAATTATAAATACAAGGGTTTAAGCAGGTTTTTACACCACGAACGAGCAAAATTATTTAAAGATAGAAAATTATTTACTTTAGGAACCGGTACGCGCGAAGCTGGCATTACTCAGTATAAAACTGAACTAGATCCTATTCTGAAAAAAGAGTATTTTTATATATTAACTGGCGGTAAAAAATGAAATCAAATCCTGAAAAAATAAATACAAAAGAACGGGTAATGAATTGGGAACGATTTCGCGAGGATTTAAGTTTGTTTTCTAAAACAGAAAGTTTATCCGGAAACGAAGGTCAGATACGAACTGTAATTGAGAATAAATTACAAGAATTAGATATAGAAACCTCAACGGACGAAAAGGGGAATCTTTGGGTAAGATCGGCGGGCGAACAGGGTCGGTTTTTACTATGCGTTCATATGGATAAAATAGGCAAAGGTTCACCGGTAAGAAGCGAGGGAGATAAGCTCGTTGGCCGCTTAGATGACGCGCTTGGAATAAATATGATTTTGAATCTTTTTAAAGAAGGATACAAACCATCGGCGTTATTTACTGTTGAAGAAGAGTCGCAACAAGAGGTTGTGGACTCTGATGGAAGTATTAGATTAGTTAACCGTAAATTACCAAAAAACATATATAACGCTGGAGCACGTTATGCTGCCGACAAGATGATTGATGGCGATACAGAAAAGCCAAAAGTGGTTATTGTTATTGACACCACTAAATTAGGGAGAGTTGGCAATGGGCCATTAATTTATACATCCGGAAGTCCAACGGAAAAAGGTGCGTTCAGGTTTCCTTCCGGGACGGTAAAAGACATGGTTAAGATTTTACGCGAAAAAAATATTGAAGCCCATTTTATTGATGGTCGCGCCAACGATGCTATTGAGTTTAGTTTTGTTAAAGATTTAGGCGTTTTAGCAATTGAAATCCCAATCAATAATTATCATTCCTTGCAAGAAGAAACGGCTATATCCGATATAGAAATGGCAAATAGGATTTTGAAAGCCATCTTAGAAAATCCTGATAAATTTCAATCTGTAAACGAAATCCCATTGCACGCTCAAAGAATTTATGAAGATGTGAAGCGTTCACCAATTGAATTACCATCCAGTTCTTAATATAATTAATATGGAATATAAAGTGAGTTTGGAAAAATTTTCGGGGCCGCTGGATCTTCTGCTTTCGCTTATTGAAGAGAAGAAACTCGCCATAAGCGAGATTTCTTTAAGCCAGGTTACAGATCAGTTTCTGGATTACTTAAAAAATCTCGATAAAAATATTAAAGCGCAAAATGAAATTAAATCAACGGAATACCAAAGAATACTGGCAGATTTTTTGGTTGTAGCCAGCCGGCTGATTCTTATAAAATCCCGTTCGCTTCTTCCCAATCTCGTTTTAAGTGAGGAAGAAGAAAGCGATATTAAGGATTTGGAAGAGCGGCTTAGAATTTACCAGCAATTCAGAGCGCTTGGACGGGAACTGGGTCATTTCGCCAAAGGCCGGCCGGCGTATTTTTCCCGAGAATATTATTTTAATCTTCCGGCAATGTTTTATCCGCCGAAAAATATTTCTTCGGAAGAGCTTTTAAAAATTTATGAAGCGTTTGTCAAAACCTTGCCGCAAATAGAAAAACTTGAAGAGCAAAGTTTGGCGCGGACAGTGACGATTGAAGAAAAACTTAAAGAGCTTACTGACAGGATAAGCATAGCGGTTGAAGCGTCATTTTCTGAGATTTCTGGTTCGGTGAAGGAAAAGATTGATGTTATACTGACGTTTTTGGCAATGCTGATGCTGATGAGGAGCCGGATTCTGGAAGCGTCGCAAGATTATTTGTTTGGAGACATTAAGATTAAAAAACTTACATGAATTATAAATCGCTTTTAGAAAGTTTATTATTTACGGCCGGCCATCCCGTTACCGTAAAAAAGCTGGCCGAGATCTTAGAAACCGGCGAAATAGAAATCAACGGCTCATTAAAGGAGTTGGTGGACGACTATGAAAAAAATGAAAGAGGACTGCGCCTTGTGTTTTTTGACGGTAAAGTCCAACTGGTTGCTTCGCCTTATTCGGTTGAACCGGTAAAAAAACTTATAAAAAGCGATTTTGAAGAGGACTTATCGCCAGCAGCTTTGGAAACACTCGCAATTATCTCGTATCGCGGGCCAATAAGCCGCGCGCAAATTGAAAATTTGCGCGGCGTTAACTGCAGTTTCATTTTGCAGAGTTTGGCAATCAGGGGGCTTATAGGGAAATATAATAATCCCGAAGATGGCCGATCTTACATTTATAATATTACCTTTGATTTTTTAAAACATCTGGGTTTAAATAAATTAGAAGATTTACCAAATTATATGAATTTGCGTGATGAAGCTAATACAAAATAAAATTCTAGGTGGGGGCGAGCCGTTCGCCGAAGGCGAATGGGGCTAAGGAATTTTATTTTGTATTAGCTTCATCAAGATAAGAACCATTATGGATGGGAATAAAAAATTTTATTTGAAAATATCCTTGATTTTTACCGTTATTTTTTTTGTTTGGATTTTTGGTTCTGCTAAAAACGGATTACCAATTCAAAATAATAGCGACTATAAATTAAAAGACGGGCCGGCGGCTTTAATGAATTTTGTGCCGCCGACTTTTGTTGTTTTTGGCGACAGCGAAAATACTTTGCCGCGGCGCAACTGGTCGGCTCCGGCGTTGGAACTTGGGGCCGAAGCAGCTTTGGCTATGCGGGCCGACGGCGGAAGAGTTTATTACAATAAAAATATGGAAATCAGGCGGCCGGTGGCGTCTCTTACCAAGCTTATGACCGCTATTGTCGTTTTGGAAAACTATCAGCCTACGATGGTTATCAAGGTCCCATTGTCAGCCGTAAAACGCGAAGGTTCAAAAGGGGACTTGAGACCCTCTGAGGAAATAACCGTCCGCTCTCTTTTTAGCATTATGCTTATAGATTCTTCAAACGATGCCGCGGTAGCTTTAGCGGATAAAAATCCCGATTTTATTTCCCTTATGAATAAAAAAGCTAAAGAGTTGGGGCTTTTAAACACGCATTTTACTAATCCCGACGGCCTTGATGAGGAAAATAATTATTCCTCGGCTCTTGATGTTTTTAAAATTTTCAGTTATCTTATAAACACTCATTCTGAAATTTTTGAAATTTTAAAAACAAAAAACATGATTGTTTATTCTTCTGACGGCAATATTGAACACCGGCTTAAAAATACCAACGAACTTCTCGGAAGAGTAAGCGAAGTGGTGGCCGGTAAAACCGGATATACCGGAGAGGCCGGAGGTTCTTTAGCTCTTTTAATTTCCGGAATGAGTTTTGGCGATAAAAATGAAATTATTACTATTGTTTTAGGGTCGCCCGATCGGTTTTTAGAATCAGAAAAATTAATTCAATGGCTCAAGGAAGCGTATATTTGGAATTAAAATGTCAGAGGTCGCACGTCTTTTAATTTTAACTTCTATATCATTTATTGTTGCATTCTCCGCAACGCCTCTTTTGACGCATTTTCTTTTCAAATACCGATTGGGAAAACAAATTAGAGCCGAAGGCGCTCCGATTTTTGCCAAGATTCATGGCGTGAAGGAGGGCACCCCGACAATGGGCGGTATTTTAATCTGGGGGACAACTCTTATATTGGCGGTTGCCTTTTGGCTTCTCTCTCTTTTTTTTGACGGTGTTTTCAGCCAGCTTAATTTTTTAAGCCGATCTCAAACGTTTTTACCTTTAGGCGCTTTGGTGTTTTCCGCGATTTTGGGTTTTGCCGATGATTTACTTGGAGTTTTTAAAATCGGCCCTAAGAGCGGGGGACTTTCAGTAAAACAAAAAATTTTACTTTATACGATAGTAGCGGCTATAGGCGCTTATTGGTTTTATTTTAAACTCGGCTGGGATATATTTTATATTCCCTTTTTAGGCAGTTTCAGCGTTGGATTATGGTACATCCCTATTTTTATTTTTATAATTGTTTCCACGGCTTTTTCCACTAATGAAACGGACGGCTTGGACGGTTTAGCCGGCGGGGTGCTTTTATTCGCTTTTGCCGCTTTGGGGGCCTTAGCATTTACTCAGGGACATTATGATTTGACGGCTTTTACCAGCGTTATTGTCGGCGCTCTTTTGGCTTTTCTTTGGTTTAACATTTATCCGGCGAGGTTTTTTATGGGCGATACCGGCGCAATGTCGCTCGGTGTTACTTTGGGCATTGTGGCGATGCTGACCAATTCTGCGCTGCTTTTACCTTTAATCGCTTTTATTTTGGTTTTTGAATCCGGTTCGGTGATTGTCCAGACGCTGTCAAAAAAATTCCGCGGCAAAAAGATATTTCTTTCAACACCCATCCATCATCATTTTGAAGCGCTTGGCTGGCCCGAAACCAAAGTCACAATGCGTTTTTGGATTATTTCCGCCGTTTCTGCAACCATCGGCCTCATCATCGGCCTTTTGGGAAAATAAATTTTATTTGACATGCTGGTTAAAATCAGCTATAATTAAAATAGCTTACAGGTCGTGCGCATTTTGGCGCACACCAATTTAACACTCCGCCCAATTCAAAGGGCCTGCCCCTTCCAACGGGGCAGTTGTTTTTTTGTTTTTATCTTTCGTTGTATAATATAAGTAATGGCATTAGATATCCTTATCAAAAACGGGACAATTATTGATGGCGTGGGAACGCCCGCTTTTCACGCCGATGTGGCGGTTAAAAACGGGAAGATTGAAAGAATCGGTTTTTTAGGCAATCCTTCGGCCGAGACCGTGATTGACGCGGCCGGCTGTCATGTCGCACCGGGATTTATTGATATTAACAACGCTTCCGACAGGCATTGGACTTTATTCAGCCATCCCGATTTAGAAAGTTACTTGTATCAAGGAGTAACCACCGTTATTGGCGGCAATTGCGGTTCATCTTTAGCGCCGCTTACCACCGGCAACGTTATCGCGGCAATCCAAAAATGGGCCGATATAAAACAAATAAATGTTAACTGGCTTTCTCTTTCCGAATTTTTTGATGAAGTAAGGAAAAAGAAATTTCTTTTGAATTTTGGCACTTTAATCGGGCATGCCACCTTGCGCCGCAGTATTGTAAAAGACGAATTCAGGGATTTAACTGATGGCGAATTAAGCCAGGCAAAGCATTTGCTTGAAACCGCTTTAAGCCAGGGGGCGATGGGTTTTTCAACGGGCCTGGGTTATTCCCATGCCAAAATGGCTTCGGCCGAAGAAATCGCAACACTTGTTTCAACTTTATCCGCCAAAGGCGGATCCGCCTTTGGCGGAAAACAAGAAAAAATTTACAGCGCCCATTTAAGAGACGAGGGAAGCAAGCTTTACGAAAGCGTTGTTGAGGCGATTGAGGTTTCAAAAAAAACCAAAGCCAATCTTGAGATTTCCCATTTTAAGGCCGTCGGCCAAAATAATTGGCCTATATTTAAAAAAGGCCTGGAAGAAATTCATAAAGCGGCGGCCGAAGGTCTTAATGTAAATTTTGACGTTTATCCGTACACTTCCACGGCCACGGTTTTTTACACCTTATTGCCGGACTTCGTTGCGGTCGGCGGCCGGATGAAACTTTTGGAAAATTTGAAAAACCCGGAATTAAAAAAACGGGTTGTTGAAGAAATGGGGGATAGGGAAGGCGAGTTTAGGAATATTATTATCGCTTCGGGCGATATCGATAAGACGTTTATTGGCAAGACCCTTGAATTTATCGCCAAAAATCAGGGAACTGGCATTTTAGAAACCATGATTAATCTTTTACTCGCGGCCGAAGGCAAACTTATTGTTTTTTGGCCTTCTTTATCGGAAGAAAATCTAACCGAAGCGCTAAAAAGCAACCTTTCCATTATTGCCTCCGATGGCGCCGCTTTTAATTTGGAAGACTCTAAAAGCGGTTATTTGTCGCATCCGCGATCTTTTGGCTGTTTTACCAGAATATTAAGCCATTACGTTCGCGAGAAAAATATCCTAAGCTTTGAAGAGGCAATCAAAAAAATGACGGCTCTTCCGGCTTTGAAAATCGGCTTAAAACATCGCGGGATTATTAAAGATGGTTATTTCGCGGATATCGCCATATTTAATCCGGAGACCGTAAAGGATATGGCTACTTTTGACAATCCTTTTCAGTATTCGCGGGGGATTCATTCGGTTATTATTAACGGCCAATTGGCCTTATCGGAAGGTAAAATCCAGAATCATGGCTTGGGAGAATTATTATGAAAATAAAAATTCTGAAGAATAAAAAAGCGGACTCATGGTTTTTGGCGGTTATCGGCCTGCTTTTAATTTTTGGTCTTTTTGTGCTCTCTTCAGCTTCGTTTATAGCCGGAGAAAAGAAGTTTAACGATCCGGCTTATTATTTAAAGGAGCAATTTTTAAAAGGAGTTTTAATCGGCATTGCGGGTTTTTTTGTAGCCTTGAGTTTCCCGTTAGGACTTCTTAAAAAATACAGCGTTTTCTTCCTAGTATTTTCTATAGGTCTTTTGACATTGGTTTTTATGCCCCAGCTCGGTTTATCCCACAGCGGTTCGGCCAGATGGCTGCAAATCGGTCCTTTAAATTTTCAACCGAGCGAAATTTTAAAATTATCATTTTTGATTTATCTGGCCTCATGGCTTGAATCGCGGCAAAAGGACTTAAAAAAACTGAACAGCGGTTTTCTGCCCTTTGTTATTATTATCAGCGTTATCGGCATTTTGCTTTTGATGCAGCCGAATTTGGGAACATTTGCCATCATTGCTTTTTCGGGGAGCATCGTTTATTTCACAGCTGGCGGTAGAATCAGTCATTTGATTTTAGTGGCTTTAATCGGCATTGTCACGTTTTCTTTTTTTATTTTTTTAAAGCCTTACGCCGCGCAGCGATTCCATGTTTTTCTTAATGCCGAGCGCGATCCTTCCGGCGCCGGCTATCAAATTAATCAAGCGCTTTCATCCATCGGCATCGGCGGGCTTGCCGGCATTGGAATAAATAAAACCTTAAGTTCGGCTTATCTTCCGGAACCGATCGGCGATTCAATTTTTGCCGTTTTAGGCGAGAAAATGGGACTTATTGGTATAAGTTTTTCTTTATTTTTATATTTATTATTTGCGATTCTGGGTTATAGAATTGCCATGAGAAGCCATGATAATTTTTCTAAATTTCTTGCCGTCGGCATAACCTCTTGGATTTTGATTCAAAGTTTTATTAATATAGCGGCCATTTCCGGATTGATTCCTTTAACCGGCGTTCCTTTGCCTTTTATGAGCTATGGCAGTTCCGGCTTAGTCATCAACCTTGCGGGAGCCGGGATTATCGCTAATATATCAAAATACGTATGATTAGAATTATTTTAACTGGCGGCGGCACGGGAGGGCATTTATTTCCCTTAATAGCGGTTTCAAGAAAAATCAATGAACTTTCCCAGCTCCAGAATCTGGGCGAACCGGAAATTTATTATCTCGGTCCCGTGCCGTTTTTAGAGAGCAGTTTTAAGCGGGAAGAAATTAATTTTCATTACAAAATATTAGTAACCGGAAAATGGCGCCGTTACGTATCTCTTAAAAATTTTATTGACTTATTCAAAATACTAATCGGCGTTTTTCAGGCATTATGGGAAGTTTGGCTCATAATGCCGGATGTAATTTTTAGCAAAGGCGGTTACGGCAGCGCGGCCGCGGTTTTCGCCGGCTGGCTTTATAGGATTCCTATTATAATCCACGACTCGGACAGCGTTCCGGGTTTGGCCAATAAATTGTTGGCCCGTTTCGCGACTTTAGTCGCTGTGTCATTTAACGAAGCAGCAAATTATTTTCCCAAAAGCAAGACCTATTATTCCGGCGAAGCCGTAAGAGAATCGTTTTTTAGGCCGACAGATTCAGAAAAAGAACGCGCCATATTGGGATTAAAGACCAACAAGCCCGTTATTTTTGTCCTCGGAGGATCTCAAGGGGCCTTAAAAATAAACGATATTATTTTAGATATTCTGCCGAGCATATTGGAATCAGCCGAGGTTATCCATCAAACCGGAAGTGAAAATTATGATGCCGTTTTTAATGAATCCAAGGTGGTTTTGAAAGGCTTATTGGGCGAATTGGTTGTGGCTTATCACCCTGTTAATTTTTTGGTGGAACCGGAATATGTAGCCGCAATGCATTCCGCCGATTTAATTATTTCAAGAAGCGGAGCCGGAACCATTTTTGAAATTGCGGCCAGCGGAAAGGCCAGTATTTTAATTCCCATCACCGATTCAGCCGCTGACCATAATCGCCGCAATGCTTACGTGTTTGCGGAAAATGGCCGGGCCGAAGTCATTGAAGAAGCCAATTTGACTCCGAATTTATTATTGTCAGTGATTAATTCTATATTGAATAATCCGGAAAAAAAGAAATCCATGGAAGAAAAAGCAAAAAAATTTTCAACGCCTGAAGCAGCAAAGCTTATTGCCCAAGCGCTTTTAAATTTAATTCCGAAGTAAGAACGTATGAGTTTTCTAAAATCATTCTTTGGCGGAAAACAAGAAGAAATCAGAACCCGGTTTGCGCCGAGTCCCACCGGCCTATTTCATATTGGCGGCGCCAGAACGGCCCTTTTTAATTTTTTATTTGCCAAAGTAAACGGCGGAAAATTTATTTTACGCATTGAAGACACGGATTTAGAGCGTTCAAGGCCGGAATACGAAAAAGATATTTTGGAAAGCATTAAATGGCTGGGTTTAAACTGGGATGAATTTTACCGTCAAAGCGAGCGGCTGAATTTGTATAACGGATATTTAAACAAACTTATTGACGACGGAAAGGCGTTTTATTGTTTTCACAGCAAAGAATTCCTTGATAAGGAATATAAAGAGCAGGTTGCTGCTAAAAAAAATCCGGCCCATATTTGCGAATTCAGAAAATTACCTCGGAAAGACGCCGAGAGACGGCTTAACAAAGCCGTCTCTAACAGCGGACAGGAAAATGCCATTATCCGCTTTAAAATTCCTTTTGATGAGGAAATTTGCTTTGATGATTTAATCCGCGGCAAAGTTTGTTTTAATTCCAATACTTTGGGCGGCGATTTCAGTTTGGCCAAAGCGGCTTCGGCCGGTAATTTTTTGCCGCTTTATAACTTCGCGGTGGTTGTTGACGATTATTTAATGAAAATAAGCCATGTCATAAGAGGGGAGGAACATATTTCAAACACGCCCAAACAAATTTTAATTCAAAAAAATCTGGATTTACCAATGCCGGAATATGCCCACCTTCCTTTGATTTTGGCTCCGGACAGGTCAAAGCTTTCAAAGCGTCATGGCGCCACTTCAGTCATGGATTACCGCGAAATGGGGTATCTTCCCGAGACGCTCATTAATTTTTTAGCGCTTTTGGGATGGAACGCCGGCGCCAATGAAGAATTTTTTAGTTTAAAGGGATTAATAAAAAAGTTTGATTTAACCAAAGTGCAAAAAAGCGGCGCCGTTTTTAATATTGAAAAATTGGATTGGCTTAACGGTCATTATATAAGAAACCTTTCTTTAGATGAATTAGTAAAAAGAATCAATCCCTTTCTTGAAAGAGACGGTTTACGGGCGGGGGATGATATCGAATATTTAAAAAAAATAATAGCGCTGGAACAGCCACGCCTTAAAAAACTGGGTGAAATGGGGGAGAGAACGGTTTATTTTTTCAAAATTCCAAGTTATAAACCCGAACTTCTAATCTGGCGGGATATGTTATTTAAAGACGCTATTGCTTCTTTAAAAATTTCACGTGAGTCCCTGTTAAAAATCAACGAATTGGATTTCAATCGCGAAAATTTAGAAAGTTCTTTATTAAAAGAAGCCGAAAGAGCCAAAAACAAAGATAAGGGAAGATTGTTGTGGCCCCTCAGAACCGCTTTAACCGGCCTTGAAGCGTCTCCTGGCCCGTTTGAAATCATGGAAATATTAGGAAAAAAAAGAACAATTGAAAGAATAGAAGCCGCTTTAAAAAAATTAAATGCGATATAAAATTTTAATTATTTTTATATTTTTTGCGCTGCCATTTGGCAGCCTCTACGCTCAAACTGATGAAAATGATATTTTGCGCGAACAAATAAAAGCGAAGGAAGAGGAAATAAAAAAATTAGAAGCGGAAGAAATTAAGTATAAAGAAGCCCTTGTCGGTAAGCAAAATCAAGCAAAAACCCTCAAAGATCAAATTGCCACGATAGACAATCAAATAAAAAGGCTTCAAACCGATTTAAAAATTACTCAGGCAAAAATTTCCAAAACCGAATCAAATATCAATCTTCATTCAAGGGCGATAAAAGAAAAGGGGAAAGAAATAAAAAATCGCAAATCATCAATCGGCGAAACTATAAGATTTTTGGAAAGAAGCGATAACGAGGGGCTGTTGGCGCTGATTTTAAAAAGTAAAAAATTTTCCAGCTTCTTAAGCGAGAATCAGTATCTAATCGGTCTTCAAAGCGGACTTTACAACAATCTCGTATCATTGATTCAGGCTAAAGGCGAACTCGAAGAGCTGGTCAGAGAAGAAAATGGCTTAAAAAACGAACTTGGCGAACTTAAGGGAAGTCTGATAATTAAAAACCGGCTGGTGGTAAACCAAAAACAAGAAAAAAATAATTTACTTAAAGAAACCAAGAATCAGGAGATTGAATATCAGAAAATAATATCAAAAATTCAAATTCGGCAAGCGGAAATTCAAAAAGATATTTTTGAACTTGAAAATAAATTAAGAGGAGAGGTTGGGGGAGTGCCAAAGCCGCGGCCCGGCGCTTTGGCTTGGCCGGTACTTGGCAGAATTACCCAAGGTTATGGTCCGACGTCGGTAACCGGATTCTATAACGACGCTTACAGGTTTCACAATGGTGTTGATATTGCCGCTTATTACGGCGCTCCCATAATGTCGTCGCTTGACGGAATTGTGGCGGCGGTGGGCGATAATGGCAAATATGTTTATGGCAAATGGGTGGCCGTAAGGCACAATAATGGTTTAACCACGCTTTATACCCATCTTTCGGAAAGAACCGTTAACATAGGCCAATCAGTGCGCCAAGGCCAGATTATTGGCTATGAGGGGTCAACCGGTTTTGTTACCGGCCCTCATCTTCATTTTACGGTTTATTCTACCAATACTTTCCGCGTTGAAAACCGCTGGTTTGGTCCTTTACCCCTCGGCGGCTCAATTAATCCCTTTGATTATCTTTTATAAACAAATATAATCTAAATTAATGAAAACTCTTATAATTTTAGGAATAATTTTGGGGATTTTGTCGCTGTATTTTGTTGTTAATACCGAAAAATCCATATCAATCAAGGGCAATGAAGTAGTTCCTGGCGGTATCGATATCCCAAAAATCGTTTTAGAAAATATCTTGCCAAAATTTATTAATCAGGACAATGGCTTGTTAAATAATGTTAATATTAAAAATTTAGCCGAAAATATAAAAGATAATATCAGCATCGGAGATTTAACGGCCAAGGCTTTAAATAAAATAACCGATTCTATTAAAACGCCGATTGAAAATAAAATTAACGAAGTGCTTTGCCCCGTAAAATAAAATAACGTCGCAAAATGGATATTGTCCGACGTATAATCAATCTTAAAATCTATTATCCCCCATTATTACACGTCAAAAATTATTGCGCGATTTTCGGTGAAACAAACAGGTTTATTTCATATGTCATTATCGGTTTGGTATAAGTTTTAAAATAATATTCTCCGGATTTTTTAAAAACCTGGAATTTATGAAAAGAATCTTCTTTTCCGGATCTCATTGTGTAAATCAGTTTGTTTGTCCCCTTTTCATAAACCTCTAACTTGAAGTAATCATTTTCAACAGGCGGCTTTAGCGGCGTAACACCAACAGCCCAATAAGAAAAGACTTCAATTTTCCAATATTCGCGGTCAATTTTAATTTCGCCAAATTCCCGCGGCTGCGGGGTCTCAAAGCCATCTCCAGCCAGCGTAAAGTTCATCCTAAGCCAAGATGTTACCGGTTCAACAAGTGCGAGATACGGATCTCCAGCTGGAGGGGGCGAGGGTGGAGGTGGTGGAGCGGGAGGCGGAGATATTGGCGGTGTCGGCGGCGGTGGTGTCGGTTGCTGAACCGGAGCCGGCACGGAAACGGTTAGTTTTATTGTTTTGGCGCGAGGAAAATTGCCCGGATCAGCCACCGTCGGGACATAATAAGTGTCGGTGTAGGCAATTATCGCTGAATTCAAAACAGCCGGCGTTTCAACTTTCGGCGCGTCGTTATTAAATAAAACCGATATTGCCGCTAAAATAGCTGATAACCATTTCATGTTTCAATTATATATCAAATATAATTTGTAAATCCATGGGGGTTATCTACAGTTTTGCGCCGGTTTATATCCTTGAGTTTCCGCTTCTTGGGCGCTTTCAAACCAAATCATATTTTCTTCCTTAATTCTTTTTGCCGAAGGGCAATCTGAGGGGTAATAATTATTTCCGTTAATTGAAGCGATAAAATTGCCTCCGGTAAAATTGAATGATTTGGTAGAATTTTCCGAAAATTCCGGTTGCTGCACGGGCAGGCCGATTTTAACATTTTTATCAATAATAATCGGCGTCGCTTGATTTGAATTAATAAGCCGATCAAAACCAAATCCAATTAAAAAACCGAATACTAAAATTAAGCCGGTAATAATATAATTTTGATATCTTGATTTTATATCCATAATTTGTTATATTATACCAACTAATATGGCACATACTAAAGCGGCTGGTTCAACAAGATTGGGCCGCGAATCACAATCTAAACGTTTGGGAGTTAAGCTTTTTGACGGCGAAACCGTTAAAATCGGTAACATTCTGGTCCGCCAGAGAGGAACCAAATGGCTTGCCGGCAGAAATGTCAAAAGAGGCGCCGACGACACTTTGTACGCTTTAAAGTCCGGTTTCGTTAAATTTTCCACCAAAAAGATAAAAAGATTTGACGGCAGAAGAAGGGTTGTCAAAATAATAAACATCATTTAGAAACGCTTGGCTCAATCGCGATTTTCAATTCCGTCTCAATTCCCTGGGGCAGTTTTATTTTTATTTTATGCTCGCCAAGCGTTTTTATTGGCTCTGATAAAACCTGTTCTTTTTCCAAGTTGACTCCCTGTTTTTTTAATTCCGCAATTATTTTTACCGGAGTTATTGAGCCAAAAACTTTACCTGTCTCCCCTATTTTTGTTTTAAATGTTAATTTTAATTCTTCAATCTTTTTTTTCAAAATTAAATATTTTTTTGCAACGACTATTTTAGATTTTTCTCTCATTTCTTTTTGAAGCGCCAATTGTTTTTCAAGCTTTGGCGTTAAAATTTCCGCCAATTTTCTTTTTATAAGAAAATTGCGGCCGTAACCGTCGCTTACGTCCTTAATTTCGCCTTTTTCCCCCAAATTCGGGACATTTTGAAGCAGGGCTATTTTCATTTATTTAACATTTTTTCCAATATTTCCACCGCTTTATCCAATTGAAGATCTTTATTTTTGGCAATATCTTCTTCGGTCGGCGCGATTTTATAATCCGGTTCAAGTCCATGGTCAGAAATAGAAACCCCTTTAGGGGTGAGCCATTTGGCAACGGTTACTTTCAAAGAAGAACCGTCTTTAAAATTAATAAGTTCTTGGACTGAACCCTTGCCGAAAGTTTTGTCTCCGACTAATTTAATATTGCGGTTATCCCTTAGAGCTCCGGCTAAAATTTCAGCGGCCGAAGCCGTGCCTTGGTTGACCAAAACTACCATTGGATAGTTTTTTAAAGCGCCCAAGCCGCTGGCCCGAAACTCGGTTTTTTGGTTTTGTTCCGATTGGCCGAATTGTTCTATGGCGATTAAATCTCCGGTGTCAAAAAACCAGCCGGCGATATCAACGGCCACTTCCAAGTATCCGCCGGGATTATTTCTCAAATCCAGAATTATGCCTTTGTATCCGGTTGTCGCTAGAATTTTTGCTGCCGCCTGCTGAAATTCAAAAGGCGCCGTTGAAGTAAAACTGTAAAATGATAAATGAGCTATTTTATTGTTCTTGAGCGTTTCGAGTTTGGTAATCGGTATTTTAATTATAGCGCGTTCAATAACAATATCTTTGGCTTTGGCGCCGTCGTTGCCTCTTAAAATATTAAGCGTGACTTTAGTACCGACTTCGCCGCGAATTTTTGTCACCGCTTCTTCAACCGTTATGTCATCCGTCGGTTCGCCGTTTATTTTTAAAATTTTATCTCCCGCCAGAAAGCCGCCTCGCTGAGCGGGGGTATCTTCAAGCGGGGCGACAATCACCAAAAACCCGTTTCTTTTACCGATTTCAGCGCCGATGCCTCCAAAACTGCCGCTAACGTCTTGCTTAAAACTTTTTGATTCTTGGGGCGGGAAAAATACAGTGTAAGGATCCCCCGCTCCCTTAATCATTCCGGAAACAGCGCTGTATAAAAGCTTATCTTCTTTTAATTTGTTTTGATCAACGTATTTTTCGTTGAGCTTGTCCCATGCTTCCCAAAAAAGCGAAAAATCAAATTCTTTCGGCTTGCCGAATTCCTGGTTGATAATCCCCTGCACCGAGTGGGGTAATTTTTCTATTGCGCCATAAAAAAAACCGGCGCCAAAAGATACGGCAATAAGGACAACAACAACCGCCAAATATATGTATTTTCTGTTTTCCGTGGACATAAAACTATTTCAGTATATCCTAATTATTAAAAAAAGTAAAATTTTTCTTTTAAAGCTTTTTGTGATATTTTAAGAGTAATGGCATTGACTACTAAACATCAAGTTTTGGCGTGGGATTTAGTTGAAGGACTGGGAGATGAAAAACACAAGGGAGTATATTTTCGTCTATCTAAAATTTACGACGAGTCGTTTTTAAGAAGAATTTTAAGTTTGGTAAAACTTGCCCATAACGAAGGAAAAATCAAAGCCGGCGACAGAGGAAGATATTTTATGGGGATTTTAAAAAAGGAAACTCAATTTTATGGAAAAAGTGTTAAAAATAATACAAGAAGGCGGTCCGGTGCTAAGAAAAAAGTCCGAACCGGTAAAAGATCCAAAAGCGCCTGAAATACAAAAGCTCGTCGCGGACATGATTTTAACCATGAAAGCGGCTAACGGCATCGGTTTAGCCGCGCCTCAAATCGGGCGCTCTCTGCGGCTTTTTACTGTTAATATTGAAGGCAAAATTTACGTTTTTATAAATCCGGAAATTAAGGATATATCTTCTGAAAAAGTTCCTTTTGAAGAGGGTTGTTTATCGGTTCAAAAAACTTGGGGGCCAGTAGTGCGTCCTAAAAAACTAACCATCAAGGCGCTGGACGAAAACGGCAAACCGGTTAAAATTCGGGCCAAAGGGCTTTTGGCGCGCGTCGTTCAGCATGAAATGGATCACCTGAACGGAACTCTTTTTATTGATAAAGCGGACAAATTATATAAAGTTGAAGAAAACAAATCATGAAATACGTTTTTTTCGGGACGCCGGAATTCGCGGCGATAGTTTTGGGAAAATTGATAGATGTTGGCTATACGCCGGCAGCGGTTGTCACAAATCCCGACGAGCCGGTTGGCAGAAAACAGATTTTCACTCCCCCGCCAGCAAAAGTGCTGGCGGAAAAACACGACATTCCGGTTTTCCAGCCTAAAAAATTGCGCGATAATTTGGAATTTTTAGAACAATTTAAAAATTTAAAATCGGATCTGGCAATTATCGCCGCTTATGGAAAAATTTTACCAAAAGAAATTTTAGACATACCGGTTTATGGTTTTATAAATGTCCACGGCTCACTTCTTCCTTATTACCGCGGTGCTTCGCCCATCCAAACGGCCATTTTAAACGGCGATAAAGAAACGGGCGTGACGATTATGGAAGTTGATGAAGAAATGGATCACGGAGCAGTGATTGCTTATAGCAAATTGCTTATAGCTAATGGCGATACTTATGAAACACTTTCTAAAAAAATTGCTGAATTGGGGGCGGAACTTTTGATAAAAACAATTCCCGATTATATCTCGGGGAAAATAAAACCGGTTCCCCAAGAATACAATAAAGCGACTTATACGAAAATAATAAAAAAAGAAGACGGAAAAATTGATTGGCAAAAATCGGCGGAAGAAATTGAAAGAATGGTTCGGGCGTATTATCCATGGCCGGGCGCTTACGCTAATATCAAAAATAAAATTCTTAAAATTATAGAAGCCAATATCTCAGAAGATAAAAATAATCACCAAATCGGCGAAATCTTTACATTACAACACCCCAACATACTTGAAAATATTGGGGTATTGTTGGGAGTGAAATGCGGAGCTGGTGTTTTAATAATAAAAAAATTACAGCTTGAAGGCGGGAAGATTTTATCAGCGCAAGAATTTTTAAACGGCCATAAAGATTTTATTGGGAGTGTTTTGGAATGAAAGTAAAAGCCCCCACAGGACGTCTCCTGTGAGGGTAAGTGTAACGTAGCATAACTGTAGAAAAGTGCGGCTTGCGCGGCAGGACGACGCGCAAGTTGGTCGGGAGGGGTTTTAATCGGACGATCGAGAAATTCCCGCTCTCCCGTTTGGTGACTGCCATGCCCACGGCCCGCTTTTGACGGGTTTGGGCGGCCACCCGAGCCGCGGCTTGGTAGATGCGGCCGGGATTCGTTAGGAAAAGTGCGCCTCTATCCAGGATGGCTTGGACTTGGATAGAGGGTGGTGGGCCTGTGCCGTCTGGCCTTGCCACGGTAAGAGCCATCCGTCTCCCATGGAAGGCGTCCCGCCTTGCCCCTGACCGCTGATGATCAGGCGCAAGGCGGTATTTTTGTTTGGCGCGGCAGAAGCAAACCGCAGGGGTTTAGTCTCTGGCAGATTCGGACAGTCTGATGGTGTTTGGCAAAGACTGCCGCGCCGATTTTTTGGCTTTGTTGAGAAGAAAAGAACCGTCAATCCTGCGACTGACCATCGTTGGTCAGTCGCAGGATTGGGCTGTAATCACGGGCTACTACTAGCCCGCTACCCAACCTACCTTGAGTATATCAAATCTACAGAATCTGTCAACCCCGCCCTTGAGATTTCTTTATACTGTTGGTAATTCTCTTTTTTAGATGGGAGTAAGTACTACCGAATCTTTTTATCATAAATTCTCTTTGTTCAGCATCTTCTTTATCAAGATAACACTCATAATATACAAGTTTTACCGGAAGAAATTTCTTAGTTGTGAATACTTTCCCTTCTTTATGCAATTTAATACGTTTTTTAAGATCATTAGTAAAACCAATGTAAAGCTGATCATTATCTAATAAGAGCACATACATATAAAACATACTTATTACTTTATAGAAATCTCAAGGGCGGGGTCAACCCCTCACAATAATTTCAAAACGTTCCACCAGTTATCAACGTATTCGGCGCGGCGGTTCTGGTATTTGAGATAATAGGCGTGTTCCCAAATGTCCAAGCCGAAAATCGGAGTGTGACCCAAAGCCAAGGGCGAATCTTGGTTAGGCAATGAGTAAACTTTTAATGCGCCGCCTTCATCTCTTACCAACCACGCCCAGCCACTTCCGAAATGTTTTGTTGTGGTGTCGCTAAAAAGCTTTTTAAATTCATCAGTTGAGTTGAAAGTTTTTGTTATTTCTTCAGCAAGAGTTGTGTCAATATTCTTTTGCGGGCTCATAATCTGCCAAAATAGAGAATGGTTCAAATGGCCACCGCCGTTGTTTTTTAAAACCGTTTTGTCGGTCTCATCTATCGCGAGAGTCGGTAATTCTTTTATTAAATCCCCTAATCTCTTGTCCGCTATTGTGGGATATTTTTCCAAAACGGCATCAAGTTTATCAATATAACCCTGATGATGCTTAGTGTGGTGGATTTCCATTGTCTTGGCGTCAATATACGGCTCAAGCGAGTCGTAGCCGTATTCCAATTTGGGCAGTTCGTACTTCATAAGTTTATTAAATTTAATTTTAACTTAATTTTATTATATAATAGTTTTAATGAAAATAAAATTTTTTTGATTAAAATGCACGTATTAAACCGATCGGTTGAATGCATACATTTGACAGAACTGATTTATTGTAATATAATATAATCACATACTAAATCAGCATTGCGCTGAATTTTAGTATGCATGCCATCAGTTTTCTCCATAAGGAGGAATTGATCATGACTTTCGATTTATGCGATCTGTCGGGTTTAAGTGTAGAAAAGCTAGAACTGGTACAAATTAGTGGTCCCGATGTATTGTGCCCACTTCGGCATTTTGGAGCCACATACCGCAGTCTTAGGCCAAAATTTACTAATCGAATTCCAGTAATGAATTGGTACAGATGCCCAGAGGGTCACGGCCATAAAAACTGGCCGGAAACAATTGTTGAAGCCAGGCAATTGGCGTTAAGTCGGAATACTCACAGTGCTCACACGCCAGCTACCAAGGTGATCTTGGCTCCTCTTACGGAAAAATCACGGATAACTCGAAAGAAAACGAGAATGATCATCGTTCTCGACTCAGAGTAGTTCGGGAACAAACACCCCGGGGCGCGCAGCAGCGCGCCCCGGGGATTCACTTTTTTAATCCGGTTTATTTATTATGAAATCCAGGAATTTTTCGCCGAAAGTTTGCGGCGGTTTTTTGTATCCGGTCTGGCGCCGAATCTCGCGCAATTTAAGTTCCAATTCCCGTTCCCCCGTCTTGATAAGTTCTTTGGCCTTACTAAAATCCAACCAATCATAATTTAAAACCGGAGGCCGCAAAACAATATCAGCGCTTTTTAAAGGTATTTTTGCCACTTGATATTCAATTATGGACAAGGCGCTTGACATTACCGAATAAATATCACTGGTGTTTGCCAATTTCTCCGGCGCCATGAACCATTTACTTGAAACATCAACGGCAATCACATATTCGGCGCCCATCTGGCGTGCGACATCGGCCGGTACCGGATTTACCAGCCCCCCATCCATTAAAATTTTTCCATCAATTTCCACCGGTGAAAAAACTCCCGGAATGGCAATACTGGCTTTGACGGCATTAATTAAACTATCTTTATCTAAACGCGCTTCATCGCCGTTTTTAGCATTGGTTGCTATAGCGGCGAAAGGAATTTTACAGTTCTCTATTTTAATATCACCAAATTCTTTTTTAAGAATATTAACCACCGATTGTCCCCGGAAAAGTGCTCCATCTTTTCGTTTCAGTATTTCGGTTATAGGGAAAACATCGCTTCTTTTAAGTGAATAGGCCATATTTTCCAGCGCTTTTATATCTTTAGTCGCGGCATAGTACCCGCCTACCAAAGCTCCCATGCTGGTTCCGGCGATATAATCAATGTCAATCCCGGCGGCCAGAAGCGCTTTTATAACTCCTATGTGGGCAAGTCCTTTCGCTCCCCCGCCCCCCAGCGCCAGCCCAATTTTTTTCTTTACAGCCATATTGTTTTAATTTTATCTCAAATTTACTCCCACGACAACCAAAAATCCGGTTATTTTTTAATCACGTTGAAAATGCTGGGAAGCTCCAAGCCCAGCGCCCAGGCGGAAAAGCCGTGGAGCTCGTATTGTTTCATCAGCTCTATCTTTTTTGCCAAGCTCTTGGCATTTTCGTACCAGATTATATACGGCTTGGAGCGGTTATAGTAAGTCAGAAACGCCGCTTCCATTTTTTTGTCGTAGCTTACGGAAACCTTGTGTTTCGCGAAAACATTATAAATCCCCTTTCTTCCGCCGGCTCCGACGCGAGCGCCGGTTGTACTGTTCCACTGCCAGTAATAAAGAGGAATACCCATTGAGAGCTTTTCATTTGGTATGTATTTTAAGCTGTATTCAAGCACGCGTTTTAGCCAGGAGTATTGGACTACCGGGCCGATGGACCCCGGATCGTCGTAAGACATAACGCTTATAAAATCGGCGCCGGCGCCTAAAGCGGCATAATCGTAAACGCCGATAGTTTTGCGCCAAAGGTCGTTCGGGTAATCGTCCGGCTTGTCGGAAACCTGGGCGATTACGGCGACGCTTAGCACCAGATTATTTTTCTTGAAAGATTCAGCCGTTTTTTTAACGAAAGCGGAAAATCTGTCCCGCCAGGCAAATTCCATTTGTTCAAAATCTATCTGCCAGCCCCAATAGCCGTTTTTGGCCGCTTCGGCGATTAAGGCGTTTATAGCTGCCTCTTGTTTGGCGGAATCATTAAGAAGCGTTTGATAGGATTTATCGAAATTGCCGTTTGTTACAAGCGGCATCATTTTTATTTTATTTGCCCCGACAAATGCTAGTATATCCGGCTTGACGCTTCCGGTAAGTTTGCCATCGCCGTTTAAGGAGTACGACTGAGGCGCTAAAATATCTATTGATTTGTAATAACTGAAAAGCGATTCGCGAGCGAGTTTGCCTTCTCTGTAATAAAAAACGCGTAAATAGTCATAAGATGTATTGTCCGCCGCGCTTGCACTAAAAAATGGAAAAACAATTGCCAGAATCGCAACCGTTATTATGGTTGGCTTCATGCCCCCATTATAACAGCTAGGCGAAGATATATAAATAAAGCAACAAGCGCCAAAATTGTGATAATCAGGAAAATTCCTAATGTGTAAACTAATAGTGAAATTGCCTCCTTCTTTTGGCCGTCTAAATACCACATAATAGGCCGGCCGAATATTAGCGAACCTACAACAGCCGTAGAAAATACTAGAAGTGAAAGCATAATAATTGGCATAAGTACGATATCGGCCTGATTAGGTCCTCCGAAAAATTTTTGCCCATAAAACATAAACGAAGCTATTATTACGATATATAGCGCTGTCAACAACGCGTTAACTAGAGCATTTTTAATTATTATATTTTTCATATTTTATTGGTTTTTAATAACTTTATAATGTAGCTGGATGGTATTGATATTTAATTTTTTAAAATCGATTAATTCCATCCAAAATTCAAAATCCGCATCAGCAAAGATTTTAATGCCTTGCCCCAAAATCAGCGGCTCAATATCCAAATATATTTCGTCTATCAATCCTTCTTTAACAAAAGAAGCGTTTAACTGCCCTCCGCCGGCTAAAAATGCCGCAGTAAATCCTTTCTGCTCAAGCATCGCCAAAATTTCTTTCGGCGGCTTATCCATTATTATCACATTATCTCCCCACTTATTTTCTATTTGTTTGTGAGAAACTACAACATTCAATGAATCTGGAAACGGGAAATAACCGTATTGCAAAGCTGCGAGATAGGTGTTCTTGCCCATGATTATATTTCCGGCCTTTTTGCTTTGTTCATAAAAGCCTTTCAAATCTTCTTCCGAAGTCCATTCCGAATTGCCATCCGTCTTGGCAATATATCCGTTAGCCGATATGCCCATGTAAAGAATTGTTTTCATGTGTTTAATTGAGGTATTATTTTTCTAAGCCGCTTTCCAGCGTATCCATTTCGGCCATGATTGCCTCATAAAGTTCTTGTCTGTTTTCATTCCATGCCTGCATTCTGGCGGCTTCAAAGTTTTCAAGCGCCTCCTCTACATAGCCGGCCTCAAAATACAACCTCGCCCGTTTGAGGTTGAATTCGATTTTCGCGGCAGGGTCGCTCCCTTCCTCAACGCGCTCTTCTTGTTCACGCGTCCACGCGTCTAAAAGATCTCTGGCTTCAGGATCTTCCGCACCCTTTTCCTTGAGTAAGCGGGCGAGGCGCTGCTCCGCGTTTTCTTGTTTTTCAACCGACGGTACTTCTTCCATAATTTATATTTTACCAAGGGTTATCTTTATTTAGTATATCAAATTGAGGCGATTTTGCCAGCGATGAAATAAAGCAATGGTTGTGTTTCTCGTGATTTTATGCCATAATACTGAAAATGAACCAATCTTCTGATTTCTACAATCTCGGTATCGCGCCCAATATATTGGAGATACTCCACAGATTAAACTTCAAAATTCCTACCCCTATTCAGGAAAAATCTATCCCTCTGGCAATAGAGGGCAAGGACATGATAGGCATTGCCCAGACAGGAACGGGAAAAACACTGGCTTTCGCCGTGCCGATGATTCAGGCGGCGCTGCGCGGCAATAAGGGGCTTATCGTGTTGCCAACGCGAGAGCTCGCGCTCCAAGTTAATGAGGTTTTTCGCAAAGTCGGATCGTCTCTCGGTGTGAGAACGGCTGTTTTAATCGGCGGCGAATCCATTAATCGCCAGGTACAGGCGCTTAGAGGAAGTCCGCAAATCATAATCGGCACTCCGGGACGGATTATTGACCACCTGGAACAGAAAACCGTTTCGCTTGGAGCAGTCGCTGTTTTGGTATTGGACGAGGCGGATCACATGCTGGACATGGGTTTCGCGCCGCAACTCAAACGAATATTACAGGCGCTGCCTCGCAATCGGCAAACCCTTCTTTTCTCGGCGACAATGCCTCAAGATATTTTTGACATAGCGAAGACATATATGAAGCTTCCCGTCCGCATTGAAGTCGCCCCGTCGGGCACTCCGGCCGCCAAAGTTACTCAAGAGCTTTTTTTCTTGGAGAAACAGGATAAACCGCGGCTTCTCCAAAAAATTCTTGGCGAATACCGCGGGTCCATACTGATATTCGCGCGGACTAAGCACGGCGCCAGAAAAATTACGCAAGGCATCCGGACACTTGGCCATATCGTGGCCGAGATTCATTCCAACAAGTCATTAAACCAGCGCCGGGAAGCGCTGGACGGATTCAGAAACGGCAAATACAGAATTCTCGTCGCGACCGACATCGCCGCCCGTGGCATAGATGTGAAAGGGATTGAACTTGTTTTAAACTATGACCTCCCTCAACACCCGGAAAATTACGTTCATCGTATCGGACGGACCGGAAGGATAGGCGGCATCGGCCACGCCATTTCTTTTGCCACTCCGGACCAAAAAAACGACGTGCGGAGCATTGAACGCCTTATCCGCGCGACACTGCCTTTGTCCGCGTTGCCGCAAATGCCTCCCGCCAGAATGCCTTTAAACGCTCCCAAAAAACCGGCAATTATCGCGCCCAAACCGGCGGTTCCCGCTGGCCACCGCCGCCATTACAGGCGTTTTTAATCAACTATAATTCATATTGACGCGTTTTGGGCGGACTAAATCCATCCCTTTTCAATCAAAAAATCCTTTACCTGATTAAAAATCTTTTCGTGGCCTTGAGCGTTGGGATGAAGGCCATCATCAAAATCATTGTTGTCTAATAATTCCAAATCCAAAAATAGGACATTATTTTATTACAAACTTCCTGTATAATTTCACTGTATTTCTTTATATTTTCGTTAGTATAGTAAATATCAATCCATGATACTGGCATTGTTTTGGATTCATCGCAATTCTTTAAATCCATAAAAATAATATTATCGGTAATTTCCTTGGATCGCTTGATGATTTCTTTAAGGTTTTCTTTAAACTTTTCTGGCGCAACCAGATAATTACCCGGTTTATTTTCATAAGAAGCGTCATTCCCGCCAGTTTGAAATATCAAAGCGTCGGCATTTCTTATTTTCGCTTCATTTTCGAACCTTTCTAAAATCGTTTCGGTTGTGCCGCCGGAAACGCTGCAATTGTATATTTCAACATAGTAATCACCATTTCTTTGGGCAACATGAAACCAGAGGCGATTTACCCAGCCGCCTTTTTCCAAATCCCACGCGCCCCAAGCCGTACTGTCTCCGAATACGCAAATTGATTTTGGTTTGGGCATACGGCTAAATTTTACCTTAAAAACTTAAATAGCGGAAGCGGCGAAAACAAAAAACCGCCGGACAAGCCGCGGTTTCATTTCAAATTCGCTTTCGCCTAAAGGGGGTCGCTTTCAAATGCACGCCTAAACTTCTGAAGCCGGATTTCCACATTGCGCGCTTCCTGCGGTTTCAGGTATTTCCGGGCAAGTTCACAGAGAGTTTCTTCTGCCGAGTTGCTTTGCGTGCCCTTATGATCCAAATAACTGTCAACCAGCCAGCGCATTTCCTGCTCTGTCAGTCCCCGATTCAGTAATCTCTTTGCCATATCTTCAATCCGGCCGTACCATCCCATTTTGGCGGTTTCCCGGATTACCTCTTCAACGACCGCGGCGGAAGCGGCGAAATCAATCACTCTGGTAGCCGCGTCCAATGCATCAATATTGTGGCGGGCGGGAAAGTCCCGGTTATTCCTAAAGATTTCCAGATATTTTTTGGCGACGAAGTCCACAACCGGCTGTTCCGGTTTCATGTTTTTCAAAAGAATGATAATGGCCGCGAAGGATTCGGAAGTTTTTCCTCTCGACATTATCTGGTCAGCCAGGCAGGCAAATACCGAACAAAGTACTTGGTTTTTCAGGGAATCAGCCATGGTTTCCTACCTCCTCTTATAAAAGAACTGCGACCGGCTTCAAAATAACGCTAATAATTATTTTTAACATCCGGACGTTTAAAAATCAAATTCCAAACTTCACGCGCCGCAAGTGACGCTGTCTCCGAATACGCAAATTGATTTTGGTTTGGGCATTCAACTTTTTAAATCAATATTTTCAAATCACTAATATCTGTATACAAGATACAAGTGAGCTTCAATACCCACCTCTTGGGCTACATCGATATTTTCTTGTTCATCATCCCAACATTGAACTTCCTGAGGATTTTTAATATTGAGTGTCTGTAAAACTTTTTCCCAGTATTCTCGTTTGCTTTTACTTACACCCAAATCATAAGAGAAGAATGCTCCATCCAAATGTTCTTTAAGACCAACTCCATTCATAATATAATCCGCCCGATATTTTTCTTGGTCTGTGGTAAGGTAACATTTCACGCCTCGCGCGCGTAGTTGATCTACCACCTCTAATACGAAAATATTTGGTTTATTCTCTCCTTCCCACCAATATTTGAGCAGTTCATCAATAGAACCTTTCCACCCCCATTTTTCAATATAGGATTTAAGCACTTCTTTAAGGTCCATTTCTCCAAGAACGCATTTATAAAATTCGTTTTTAAAAAGAGGCATGATGAGTTCAACGGAAACTCCTTAGTCCTCGAATAATCGTTGGCTAAAAAACTTTTCCCGCTGAACTATAAGTACGCCGTCGGCATCAAAAAATATTATTTTATTCATTGTTTTTATTAAAATTTATTGGCTGACTAACTTGGTCTGGAACCACACCCAGCAAGGCCGTTGAGAGCTTTTTAGGGCTAATTCAGTATATCAGATTGAGGCGTCTCGGTCGGATCTATTTAATTAAAAAATAATAGAAAATAAAATCATGAAACAACCTGCGGCCAAAAAATATAATAAAATTCTTTGGTACGCTTTTAGCCTATAAATATCGTCTAATTCCTCATCTTTAGAATCGAAAATTTCAATTGTTTTATCATCTATCTGTTTTAATTTTTCCCAATCTGCTATATTGGCACCATCAGCTTTAAGTTCGGTCCATATCTTTTTAAAGAATTCGTTTCTTTCCCCAAAATGCTTTTTGTGAATATTCTGGGCTCGTTGAAAACTAAGTAGCTCTCCCGAATAAATTTTATGCACCAAATAAATACCAAATAAAATTCCGAGAAATAAAAAGGCTTCACCCATGACAAATGAGTAACGATTTTGAATGGAGGAAAGAGCGGTAAATCCTAGGCCCGCAATAACGCCTATTACCGTAACAATCTGATAAGTAAACTCAATCAACTTGAAATAAATATCTAATTTTTTGTACCCATATTCTTTAAATATCTCTTCTTGTAATTTAAAATGTCGCGAACCAAGCTTGGTATAAAATTCTTCAAGTTCATTTTCTGTTAATTTTATTCTCCCTTCGGCCATATTAAATTAGATCTTTTATTAATTTAACTAAAACAGAAAAAATTAAAGCAGTTGTGCTACTTGTTAAATATTCGATAAAGTAAAAGCTTTGAGTGTGGCTCATTTTCCATTTCAGAGGTAGGTTTTTTTCTTTGGCACGATCTAAATAATTATTAAGTTTATTTTTATAAATAAATTGCAAAACGCACCATACAATACCCCAAAGTAATGGCGCTACGATAATTGCAAGCCATGAATTGTTAATAATACCAATTAATATCCCCGCTATAACATTCATATTATTATTTATTGTTTATCTTCAAAAAACTTTTTATAAATAACCATTGAATCTGGAAAAAAGTCTTCATCTTTCCGATTAATAACTCGATAAATCCATTTATCTTTATCCATTTCCCGCATATAAACATCTGCCCATAAATATTGTTCTAACATTACTTGAAGTGCCAACGGCGAAAGATGGCTTTTTTCTTTAGCCATATTTACTATTTGTTCAACAATTTTATAGTCATTCTTAATCTTATCTTTATCATATGATCTGCCAAGTGCCTGGTTTGTAAAATTTTGAACATCGATTTTATCTAATATTTCTTCAAAATATTTTTGATATAACGGTTCAGTTCCAGATATTATATTTTGGTAAATTGGGCCTTTCATAATTATTTTTTTATTATTTACTTAATATGTATCTCAATCATTTGACTTAGCATATGACGGCTGCGGGGTTTGGATTCGGACCAAAATAACTTCCTTCAAAGGGAAGTGTCCTACCGTTAGACGACCCCGCAATTTTTAAACATTTTGCTTATTACTTTCTATTTGTCCCTTGCTACTAATCACCTCCACCACGGCCAGTTCTATCGGAAGAGAAGGAATTGGCGAACGCTTAATGTCTTGCTGAGCGGACATAAAGATTCTTATAACTTTCGCCGCGTTATCAAGTGAAAACGCTTCCGCCTGTTTTTTTACCGTTTCCATCTGGTCTGGGGTAAGCTCCTGCGCCATAAGATTCGCCAATGAAGCATCAACTTTAATGAGCATTATTTTGCGCAAGTGGTTTATCAGGGCTTTGGAAAATTCCTGAAGGTCTGTTCCCTCTTCGCAGAGTTTGCCAATATAATCAATCGCTTGTTTTGCCTCAACTCCCGAAAGATGGTCGGTCATTATTTTCACCTTTTCAAAATCAACCGCGCCCAAAAGTTCTTCAATGTCTTGTTTGATTATAGTTTTATCATTCCAGACCCGCAATTGCTCAAGCATTGATTCGGCGTCGCGGTAGCTTCCTCCGGCAAAATTCGCCACCAAACGCACGGCGTCCGGATCAATTTTTATTTTTTCCGCCGTCGTGATTCTTTCCAGTTTTTTGATAATATCGGAAACCGCCAATCTTTTGAAATTGAAATGCTGGACGCGCGATAAAATCGTTTCGGGAACTTTATGCGCTTCTGTTGTCGCCAAAACGAATATGGCGTGCGCCGGCGGCTCTTCTAATGTTTTTAAAAGCGCGTTAAACGCTTCTTTAGTGAGTTGGTGGACTTCATCAATTATAAAGACCTTGTATTTTCCCGCCATCGGAGAAAATTTAATCCCCTCTCGCAGTTGCCTTATTTCGTCAATGCCGCGGTTTGATGCGGCGTCGATTTCAATCAAATCCAAGTCGGCACAGCCGAGAGATTTCGCCAGAAGCCGGGCAATGGTGGTTTTGCCCGTGCCTCGGGGGCCGGAAAATAAATACGCGTGGCTGACACGACCAAGTTTGATGGCGTTAGTCAGCGTCCGCACTACATGTTCCTGACCGATAACTTCGTCCCAACTTTGCGGCCGATATTTTCTATATAAAACAAGATTAGACATAAAATTTTACCTGTACTTTATCACGAATTTATGATAAAGTAAAACAAAAAATATTATATAATAATATGATGAATGTTGAAAAGGCGCCAAAATCAAAAATTGAACAGAAAAAGGAAATGGAGGTTTCTCCTGAATATGTTCAAGTGGCCGAACGGGCACTAAAAGGATATTTACAATTAAAATCCGAGGAAAAGGTTTTATTAATCAAAGATCGTGATACCGACGGAAAAACGGCTGTTATTTTGGAAAAGGCCATTGACGCGATTGGCTCTTCAAGAAAAGAGTTCATGCTTTCAAAAAAATCAAAGAAAGAAGAAATTCTGCAATTATTGCAAAAATACGAAACGATAATCAGCATAAGCGCCGGAGATTATGGCACGTCAGACGATATTTATGATGATATTAAAGAAACAAAAAATCGGTTTTTGGCGCTTTTGGATATTGATAAGGAAGCGTTTAAGCCGGGCGGAGCTCTTGAGGAAAATCCGGCCGAATTGGTTGAGCGTTTAAACAGAATGGAAGCTCTGTTAAGCAGGGCAAGGGGTTTTAAAATCACTTCCGTCTATGGTACCGATTTAAATATTCCCATCCGTCCTTTAGGGGAACGCCGATGGATTAAAGAAACGGGGGTGCTTAATCCCGGTGAATGGGGCAATCTGCCCGTCGGGGAAATTTATACTACTCCCGATGAAACGAGAACAAATGGCACGCTAATGTTGCCAGTTCTGGAATCAACGATAAAAACTCATCAAGGGGTTGATGAGTTTGTTAAACTGACGATAAAAGACGGAGTTATTGTCGCGATTGATGGAGGAAAGTCAGCCGAAGTTTTAAGAGACCAGTTAGCCAAAGAATCCAAAGAAAGCGAAAAAGAATACAATGATCCTTGGGCTCCATACCGGATTGCCGAAATGGGCTTTGGGGCAAACAGCAAGGCCAGAGGGGTTGTGGCCGACCCGGATAAATCCTACAGACGCGCTGGCGTTTCCGTTGTTGAGGCCGAAAAAAGATTTGGAACCATACATCTGGCTTTCGGCGACGCAAAACACGGAGACGAGGGCGCCGAGGGTTTTCATACCGCTAGTTCCCACTATGATTTTGTAATTCCCAGAAACGGTCTGACGGTTGAAATGTTTACAAGCGAACAGGATTTTGACAAAAAAAATAAAGGCCAAAAAATTATTAATGATGGTGGAATTAACTTTTTCTAATTAGTCATGAAAAATTATTCCAGAAAAAATGCTCGCGGCAATAAAACGGCTTTTCGGACCGGCGACAAATGGCGCATAAGAAAAAACATTGCCATACGCAATGTAAAAAGCGAGAAAAAGCATGTCAGCCGAATGAAATTTTTTGGATTGACGAAATAGCACTATCGTGCTATTTTTTGTTCACTATTTAATTTTTTGTCCCTTAAAAAGGAGTAAAAATGGGTACAAACGGATGGTCTTCCGATTTAATGCGAGGCTTTGAATTTCCGAATATCAAGTCGGAAATGTCTTTGCCGGACACGGTAAAAGCCGTCATTTCCGCTGTTACCAATCATCTGAAAAATTCCAAGGCCATTACCAACTTCCTGGCCGCTCTTCCTAAGGGCAAAGGAACATATTGCTCGGATTCTCCGGTTGAGGAATTGCAAAGATACGTTGCCACGCGGGTCGGTAAAATCGATAAAAGCGACCCGGTGATAAATATCAATTTTCATAAAGCGATTATGATGCCGGTGGCCCGGTTTGAGCGCGAGATAATTCTTAAGGGGCTAATGCGGATTTATAACATTTCCCGCGACGAAAACATGATGTTTCTGGCGGGAAACGTGGTCGCTGGCGCCCATGATGAGTTTTGGGCCGAATGGTATAAGCAGGTTGTGGTGCCATTCCATTCGCTTATCGAAGAAGAAAAAGCGCTGGAAGAGTTCGCGCTGGGTGAAATATTGAATAAATTTGATTACACTGCTTTTATCGGCGGCAGCTGGCTGCCATGGTCTCAAGCGTTTCCAATTTACACCGTTGGAATGGTCCTGGCATTAATTTCTCTAGAGAGCCATCTCAATTCTCCGGTAATTAAAAATTACCTACGGACTTTACGGGAGGCCTACGATTGTGCTGACATATCGCAACTAGAAAATTATTGGGCGGATGTTGACCGGGCCTGGATACAAATTCCCAACAATTGCCGAGTTTTTCCGGTTCATGGAATGGAATCGGGCTACGAGCATCCTTTCGGCGTCAGTCCCGAATTCAGAATAATGGTTCGCACGGACATCGGCAAAGACATTATCAAATCTTTCCGTGAGGCCACGCCCGTCTATGCTGAAATACTCGGAGCGGACCCGGTCGCCATCAGGCAAAAACTTGAACGGATGGATATGGGAGTTTTTTATACCGGAACTTGGGCCGGAACTTGCCTGAATTTTCGCTATGCCGGACAGGTCGTGCCGAATCGGCAGGACATTTTGGCAGAAGGCGGAAAGATTTTTATGGACCAGGATACTACGGAAAATCATGTTGAGATACACAGGAAATACCTTGATGATAATTGCGCTCCTGATGCTGCCGCCTGGTTAAAGCCATATATTAATTTTGATTCCGTGCTTACGGCAACAATTGACCATGAATGTTTTCATCCCGCCGGCTGTTCGCGGGAAAGCGACATTGCGCTCGGAGCGACAAAAAAGCTTCTTGAGGAATCCAAGGCAACGATGGGCGGCCTCTGGGTGCGCTATAAGATCAGTAGGCCGGAAGCTCGGCTGGCAATGGTTGCTTTTACGGTAGCCCGTTTTTGCCGCTTCTTCCATTACTCAACATTCAATGACCCGACAGTCGCCGCGTATGTCCGTGAAAACATGGTTGCCTGCAACCTGATGCACGAAGCCGGCGTGGTTGATCTGGTGAATGAAGGTTTTGTGGTAAATAAGGAACGGGCGGCAAACAGCGCCTGGTTTGATAAGATTGAGGGCTTTGTAAAGCAAATGATTCTTGCTTACAAGAACCATGACAAAGAACTCATTGAGAAGCTGAATGACAAATACTGCAAGAAAGATGGTTTCGTTCTTTCCGCGATTGACTGGGTCAATCGCAAGTAAATTTTCGAAATAGCCAATTCGGCTATTTTTTTATTGCCCGCGGCCGTTTTGTGTGTTAATTTTTACTTATGGAAAATGAAATAATACAAAAATGGCCGGATAATCTGGTGCTTGTAAGGCATGGCCAATCAATATATAACGAAGAACGCGAACTTATAAATCGCGGTGTTTTAAAAACCTATACTAAAAATATCAAAGATGTTCGAAACGCGGACATTCCCCTTTCTAAAAAAGGCAGAGAGCAGGCGGCAAAAACGGCCGAATTTTTAAAAAATCACTATAAAAATTTTGATATAATTTTCGCCTCGCCTTTTGAGCGCGCGCTTGAAACCGCTAAGATTATCGCTAAAAAATTCCCAAAATCAAGATTTATCATTGAAGAACGCATTCGCGAAAAGGAATTTGGAATTGCCGATGGACTGACTGCCGATGAATTAAAAACGCTGTTTCCATACGAATACGAGCGCAAACAGAAAGAGAAAAAATATTATTATCGACCCATCGGCGGCGAGGCCTTCACAGATGTTAACTTAAGAATTTGGTCGTTTTTGAATACGCTGGTCAGAGAGTATCCAAAAACCAATATTTTGATTGTTTCTCATTCGGCGGTTATGATGTCATTCCGTAAATTGCTTGAAAAATTTGACGAAGAAACCCTTTTAGAGATTGATAAAAAAGATATGATTAAAAATTGCGCCATGATTTCTTACCGCTTTGACTCAAATCTCAAACCCAAGCCAAAACTAAACCTGGAGTTTTATAATAAAATAGCTTGGTAAAATAAAAACAAAACTTTACAAAGTTTTGTTTTTATTTTAAAATTTTCCCACTCTTAGGAGATTTGTTTTTTAAAAAATGAGGAGAAAAATATGCCGCTACATCCAGGCCTAAATATTTCAGACGTCGATAAAGCAAAAATCATTGCCGCGATTGAGAACTTAAAAAAGAAACAAGCAGATCTAAGGTGTGATCTTAAATCGATGGAAGAATTTAATTTGGCGGCTTGGGCTGAATATGGCAGTGAGCTATGCCCTAACGAAATGGCGGCTGATGAGCGCAGAATTTCCGATGAAATTAAGGAATTTCAAAAAATTATAGATTTACTTGGTGAATTTTTAGCAGGTCATATTAAGCTTTCAGAAGAAGCAGATCTGCGCATTTCCGACAATTTATGTGTTGTAGAAATTAGAATGTATGAAGACAGGAGAGCGGAAATCAAAGCGCGCTTGGAAAAAATTTCTCTGATTAAATCCTTTTTACAATAACCGCGATTTTTGCGGTTTTTCTTTTACCGATTTTGCCAATTTTAAAAATGGCTGTTAGGATTTAACTATTATGGCATATATTCCACAGGACAAATGGGCGGAGCGCGCTAGAAAAGAAGGTTATTTGGCGCGGTCGGCCTATAAATTATTAGACATTGACCGCCGGTTTAAAATTTTGAAACCAGGCGATTTGGTTTTGGATTTTGGTTCGGCGCCGGGAAGCTGGATTCAAGTGGCGCGGAAAAAAATTAGCTCCGATGGTTTTATTTTAGGGATTGATACAGAGTCGGTCAGCACAAAAATTGTAAAGACACCGAACTTCATTTTTATCCAAAAAGACATTTACGACGCGGATTTATTTGAGGTTATCAAACGTGCGGCCAGCGCCCGCAAATTTAACGCGGTTTTATCGGATGCCGCGCCAAACACCACCGGCCAAAAAGATATTGACCAGTCGCGGGCGCATGAGCTGTCTTTAAGGATTTTAGACGTTGTTAAAAAAGAACTCAAAAAAGGCGGCAATGCCGTCATTAAAGTTTTTGAAGGCCCGGACACGCCGGAGCTCATAAAGATGGCAAAAGAATCATTTAAAGAAGTCCATCTTATAAAACCCGAAGCGTCGGTAAAAAACAGTAAGGAAGCATATATTGTGGCGAAAAATTTCCGATCGGAAATTAAACCGCAATTTTGATTGACAAGAAAAAAATTTTGTGCTATTTTAGACATAATTTTAGTTCTTTATTTTTTTAATTTGAGGAGAAAAGATGAAGAAATCGGTTATTCTGGCGGTTGTTTTTTTAATGGTTTCTACCACTACTTTTGCTGAATTTCCCAATGAGATAACAGAGAGAGTCAAATCTTCCATTGTGGCGATTTATGATGGAGATATTTTAAAAGGTAGCGGATTTTTTATAGATTCTTCGGGGACTATTTTAACAAATTATCATGTTATTTCTGACAATCAATATCTTTGGTCCCTGTCATTTAATGGAAAAAGAATTAAGCTTACACGATTGTGGGAATGGAAAAATGGTGATTTGGCTCTTCTAAAACCAAGTAATGAAAACGATAAAAAAATTACCCATTTTTCATTTCTTGAATTTGAAAAAGAAGCTAATTCATATATTGGACAAGAAGTGGCAGCCGTTGGTCATGGCGGCGGATTCTGGCAAGTAATTAAAGGCACCATTAAGGGTTGGCGTTATAATCTTACAATCCGGTCTGCGTCTTCTGAATATAATTTTAACGCGATAATTTATAGCCCGACAATTTTAACTTATTTCAGTGGCAGCCCGTTAATTGATAAAAATGGGTATGTGATCGGGATTAACAGCGCTTCCGACAAATTGGATAAATCTGTTGATTTTGATGGTTTTTTTTCCTATGCAATTCCGGCGTATGATATTAAATTATTTATTGATGATTTTGACAGGATGTCGCCGCTGGTTTTTCCGGCTTATCATGACAAACCCGAAGACGTGGAAAAAAACAGCAAAAACGGCTGTGCGTGGGAATATACGCCGGAGGGCAAATGGTGTAAAAATTAAAAACACGATTCAAGTTTTAGAACCGTGTTTTTTATTTGTTAAACACAATATATTTGTACCCGAAAAAGTTGCCGAGGAAGGCCACAATGATAGCAAAAACCAAGGCGACATTAGCCCAAATTTTGGAATCAAATCCGGCCGGAGCGCCAATGATATTAACCGTTATGTGAATTATACTGATGTTGATTATGGCTACAAGCGAAGAAACGATAAAAAATTTAATTGCTTCTTCTTTGAAAGTTTCAGTTTTTTTATCTTCAAATGCCCAATATTTATTACAAAAAAAACTATTAGTTACGGTGATAATGAAAGCGACAACGGCAAATAAATCAATAGTTAGGCCCGTCGCAATATCGGTGATAAAAATCAATAAATTGTATATCCCGGCATAAAGAAGAGTGTTTAGAGTGCCGATAACACCATATTTCCCCAGTTGGAAAAATCCGACACGGTTTTTATATTTTGCCAAAAAATAAAACGCGCCGAGTCCGGCGATAGCGCCAAGCGGAATAAATATCGCCCAGAAAATAACAAAGCTGGTTAAATTAATTCCCCGCGCCGTTAGAATGTCTAAAATCTTGAGGTTTTTTAAAGTCGGCAAAGAAAGCCAAGCGACAATTTCTCCGGCCAACACTGCCAGCCAAAAATCTTTTTTTGAAAATAATATTTCCATAAATTATTAATGCCCGAAACGTTTATTTATAATTTCTTCAACTTCCGTTCGCGGTTTGGCGTATTTTTGTCGGCTTAACTCGCGTAATTTTTCAGCTTCATCCAAACTACTTTCGGGCGAAGTTTCCGTTGCGATATTGAAAGGAGTTGTTGTGGCGCCGTTTATCAGTAGTTTGGCATAAGCGTGACGGTTATCTATGTTTATTAAATCCTGTTCGCTAAAAACCGGCTCAAAATATTTAACTAAAAATTTGGCGTCTTCCGGTCCGACTCGAAACGAAATTATTGAACCGGCGTTGCCAAAAACCGAGTCCCTGATTTTATCCGTGAGCTGGCCGATAAATTGATGGGCTAAAACAAGATTAAGCCGGTATTTTCTGGCCTCGGCTAAAATTGTGGCAATGGAATCGGTGGTAAAATTTTGGAATTCGTCCATATAAAGATAAAAATCGCGCCTTGATTCTTCATTTTTTTCTTCGGCTCTTTTAAAAGCCGCCATCTGGAGTTTGGCAGTGATTATGAGTCCCAAAAGAGCGCTGTTTATCTCCCCGATTCTTCCTTTTGAAAGATTAACAAGAAAAATTTTTCCATTGTTCATAATATCGTTAAAATCAATGCTGGAACGGCTTTGGCCGATGATGTTTCTCATCATTGAATTTTCCACAAAGCGGCCGACTTTAGAGACCAAATAACCGGTCATTTCCGACTTGTATTGTTCGGTCATTTTGAGCATTTCTTTTTCCCAAAAATCGCGGACTAAAGGATCGGTAACTTTTATCAAAAGTTGGCGGATGAAAACCGGATCGGTAAATACTCTTGGAATATCAACAATAGTCCCGGGACTTGTCTCATCGGCCATCAAAGTAAGTATGGCGTTTCTCATGCTGTGCTCAAAAATCGGCCCTAAATGCTCGGCTAAAAATAATTTTTGGAAAGTGGCGATCATTTCCTGAATGGCGAAGTCCTTTTCTTGGGGCGTTGCCGCTTCAAGCAAGTTTAATCCGGCGGGCCATTCGGTGTCGGCCGGATCAAATAAAACTACATCGTTAAAACGATGGCGGGGCACAAGTCCCAAAATCGCTTCAACCAAATCGCCATGGGGGTCAATAACGCCGACACCGGCGCCGCTGTCTATATCCTGTTTTATAAGATTTCTCAGTAGGTAGCTCTTGCCGGTGCCGGTTTGACCGATAATATAAATGTGGCGCCGGCGATCAAGCGGATTGAGTTTTATAACAGTTTCTTGGTTTCTAAATTGATTTCGGCCCAAAACCGATCCGGATGCCGGCAAAATCGCCGGCGGCGCGGCCGCCTTGGCTTTAACGAATCTCACTTTTGGCGTTTCCATTTTAATAATTGGAAAATGAAAAACGCTGGTCAACTCTTCTCCGGAAAGCCAGATGCTTTCTGATTTATTGAATAATCTGAAAGAAAAATTATAAATTAATTTTTTTAAAATTCTTTTTTGCGGCCTGAAACTATAGAAAGAATTGAGATCTGGAAACTCAAACTGGGCGAAGGCGCTTTCAACGTTTGATAATATCTGAGTCGCTTCTTCGCCTGTACCGGATGACACCAAAATTCTAATATTAACTTCAAACAAATTTTGTTTGGCCTTATTATCAACGGCGTTAATGAGTTCCTGAGAAAGCGGTGTTAGGGTTTTGGGCGGTTCAATGGGTTTATTTTTATCTTCCGATTTTTTGATATTAAAAAATTCCCTGAAAGCGTCAATGAAAGACAGAGGATTTTCTATCTCGTTTAAGGCCTCGTCTAAATGTTTGCCTTGATACAGATGTTTTATGATTTTTGCGGCATCGCTTTTTGAGGAATGTTTTGTCGGCCGGACTAAAATTTGAAGCGACACTCCTTCGCCCGCGGCTTTAAGTGATGAAACAGCGTTGGTTATCAGACCCAGGGTGCTGGCTTCGAGTTTTTTATAGGTTTGGAATGGCAGGATGTAATTACGCTTCAATTTAAGCACTGATCCGGCATTTTTGCCGCTTCTGTTAAAAATATTGTAATCATTTACGGCTTCGAGATGAGCTTCGGGAAAAAACCCTTGAATCTGCCTTTGGACTGTATTTTGAAATTTTTTTGGAAGAGCCAGATAAAATCCGATTTCCTCGCTTTCTTCCGGTACAGCAATTTCAAATATTATGTAAGGTTTGGGAGAAAAAAAACCTTTTTCTTTTTGCAGGATGGTATTTAAGGAATTATAAAATTGCTCCATTATTAGAAGCTTTTCTTTTTCTTTATTGATATCGGCCGATTCTAAAATTTTTGGAAAACGGATTTCAAGCAAAACAAAATTCAAAGAACTGAAAATTATTCCTTTTTGCCAGGCGCGATGAAATAAAAACCAGACAAACCATAAAACAATGGTGATTACTAAAATAAATAATAGGTAAAAAATCATGGGCGGATTCGTTTATTCGTATTGAATTCGTTATTCGTTGATGATCTTCCCCGCTTCAACCAGTTTCTGGTAAAAACGGTCAATTAAAGCATCGTGAAAATCATCCAAAAGGTGCGGGTCGTTTTTGGCTTTTGCCGCTTCAATTGCCACCGCTATCCCCTTTTCAAAAGCGATTTGTATCAGCGCCTCAATCTCCGGCGCGTGTTGTTTTTCTTGTTCTGTTTGCATATGAATATATTTTAACATATATTGTTTTCTGGTAGAATAGGGTTATGCCCAATAAAATTACTGTAATACTTATTTTAATTATTGCCATTGCGATATTTTTTAGGTTTTGGCAGTTTGGTTCAATTCCGCCCGGTCTTTATCAGGACGAAGCGATGAACGGCGCCGATGCTTTGTCTTCTTTAAAAACAGGAAATTTTTCGGTTTTTTATCAAAACAACAACGGCCGGGAAGGAATGATTGTCTGGCTTGACGCGTTGGCAATTAAGGCCCTTGGGACCCAACCGTGGGCTTTAAGATTATTTCCAGCTTTAGCCGGCGTTTTAGCGGTTTTAGGTCTTTATTTTTTAGCAAAAGAGCTTCTTAGCGTTGAAGTTGCGTTGGCTTCAAGTTTTTTTATGGCTGTCAGTTTTTGGGCGGTAAATTTCAGCCGCATCGGATTTCGGGCCGGTTTAATGCTGCTATTTTTAATCTGGTCATTTTATTTTTTAATCCGCGAATTTAAATTATCGAAGTCCGACTTCTATAATTTTTATCGAAGTCCGACTTCTATAATTTTGATATTTTTAGCTGGGATTTTATTCGGACTCGGATTTTACACTTATATATCTTACCGTTTCGCGCCGGTTTTGGTTGCTGCGTTTTTTATTCCCTATTTAATTAAATACGGTAATAAAAAATTATGGACCGGTTTTTTATTGTTTACCATAACCGGTTTCATTATTGCCTTACCCATCGGGTTATATTTTTTAAATAATCCGGGCGATTTCTTCGGCAGAAGCGGACAAGTGGCAATTTGGTCGGCAGAAAATCCGCTTAAGGCCGTTGCTATAAGCACTGCTTCAACGCTTGGGATGTTTAACGTTGTTGGCGATTTCAATTGGCGGCATAATTATGCCGGCTCGTCGGAACTTTTCTGGCCGGTCGGGATTTTGTTTCTGTTGGGGCTGGGTATTAGCGTTAAGCGCTTAGGGTTTAGCGAAAAATTTATGCTGGCGTGGCTGGGCATATTTCTTCTGCCGAATATTTTATCAACCGAGGGCAATCCTCACGCTTTGCGGGCTTTAGGAGCGATGCCCGCGGCAATGATTTTTTCCGGGATCGGATTATTATGGCTTTACGGGAAAATTCAAAATTATGTCGATCATAAGCGCGTAAAGAAAGAAATATTCTGGCTTTTGATTGTTTTTCTGGTTTTTATCGCCGGTTTTGAATTCAATAAATATTTTAACCATTGGGCGTCCAATCCGCGCGTTTTTGATGCTTTTTCCGGCAATCAGGTTGAATTGGCAAATTACTTGAACGGCTTGCCGGAGGAAGTAAAAAAATACGCTCTTTGGCATCCGGACGACCGGCCAACTGACAATGGCCTCCCTGTTTCGGCGCAAACGGTTTATTTTTTAACTCGCGGTAAAGAGCAAATAAATTATTTACGCGCCGATGAAACTGCTAAAATTGAATTAGGAAAAAACAGCACGGTTATCACTCCGATTTATTTTAATACCGATTTATTGCATAATTTGCAAAAAAAATATCCAAAAAGCCGGATTGAAATTATCGGATTAAACGTCGGCGCTGTAATAGTTCCTTAAATAAAAAAAACACCCCCGAAGGAGTGGCGGGCCCAGGAGGATTCGAACCCTCACGGACTTGCGTCCAGCGGATTTTAAGTCCGCCTCGTCTGCCAGTTCCGCATCCCAGCGAATGAAGAAGTGGTGGGCCCGGGAGGACTTTAACCTCCGACCATCCGGTTATGAGCCGGCGGCTCTGTCTTCTGAGCTACGGGCCCCGGTTTTACTTATTTATGAATTGACTATTAAATCAATCGATGCCAAAAAAGATACAACTGAAATGCCAAGAAAGGCAGCTCCAAGAGGATTAACCCCGGAAAACGCCAGCCCAAAAGCAATCGTTGTTGAGCTTATCAGTGCCCATACTATCTTCATTTTTTCCTCCTTTTATATATAGAACTGCAAATTATTTAAAGTATAATATAATATATGAAATCTGTCAACTATTTAGCAATTCTCCTTTTAGGGATTTTTGGTGTGCTGGCGATAACCAGCATGTGGAATGACAGCGCAAATTATGATGAAAGAATCCATTTGCCGGCCGGATATTCTTATCTGACGCACAAAGACATGCGGCTTAACCCGGAGCATCCGCCGCTTGTGAAAGATTTATCTGCCTTGCCGCTTTTGTTTTTAAAAATCAAATTTCCATATCAGAGTTTCGGTTGGAACACACTATCCACGTCCGACATCAATAGGACACCGAGCTGGCAGACCGATGTCGCTTTTGGCAATGACCTGCTTTATTATTCCGGAAACGACGCTCAGAAAATGATGCGCTACGGGCGCTTGTTAATAATTTTAATAGGCGTTCTTTTGGGATTTTATATTTGGAAATTTAGCCGTGAGCTTTGGGGTGAATCAGCGGCTGTTATTGCCTTAGCAATGTATTCTTTTTCTCCCACGATCTTAGCCCACAGTCGTCTGGTAACGACCGACGTTGCTGCCGCGGCCGCGTTTTTCATAAGTTTTTATTATTTATATAAATGGTTAAAAATACCCACATATAAAAATTTATTTATTTTCGGAATCGTTTTGGGATTAGCATTTTTAACGAAATTTTCCACTTTTCTCCTGATTCCAATTTTTGGATTAATTATTTTGGTTTGGGCAATTTTATCTCCCATGGGGAGATCTCCCGAAGAGAGACAAAAACATTTAAAACTTTATATAACCGGATTTATTTTTTCTCTGATTATTGCTTATCTCGTTGTCGGAGCAATTTACGCTTTTCACGTCTGGAATTACCCTACTCAAAAACAGCAAATTGACACGGATTTTATTTTAAGCACCTTTGGTTTTCAGCCATTGGTTAATTTTAATGTTTGGCTTTCCGGTACGCCTTATTTAAGAGCGTGGGGGCAGTATTTTCTCGGTCTTTTAATGGTTATTCAGCGCTCGGCCGGTGGCAACACGACTTATTATCTCGGCGAAGTTTCAGCAGAGGGAGCGCGGTCATATTTTCCCATTGTTTATCTGATTAAAGAACCGCTGGCATATATTTTAATGGTATTTTTGGGTTTGTTTTTAGCATTAAAACATTGCGTTAATCATTGCCGCGAGAGACAAGTTAAATATTGGTGGCGCGATTTTATTGATTTGATAAAAAACAACCCCGCAGAAATGGGAATGATTTTAATAATTTTAGTTTACTGGGCTTTTTCAATCCGTTCACGCCTCAATATCGGCGTGCGTCATATTCTGCCAACACTCCCTTTTATTTACGTCCTCACGGGAAGACAACTTGGCAATTGGATAAAAGGCGATATAACCGAGCGGATTTCCAATTTCCGCGGCTTTTGGCAGTTATTGGGATTGTATTGGAAGCGTGTAAAACGTTCGGCGTTTATCATTTTGCTTTTTGTCTGGGCGATTTTAACCGTTATTTTTGTTTTTCCTTCGTTCCTCGCCTATTTTAATGAAATTGCCGGCGGGCCGGATAATGGTTATAAATGGGTCGTTGATTCTAACCTGGATTGGGGACAGGATATTTTACGGCTCGCTCAATATATTGAAACTAATAACATAAACACTATAAAACTTGATTATTTCAGTGGCGCTCCGGCGGAGTATTACATAAAAACGGCAAAAGTAGAATCATTCAACCGCGAAGTACCGCAAAAGGGATGGCTGGCGGTTTCTTCAACGATCTATATGGGCGCTTGTGAGGGTGGCGCGCCGAATTGCACTTACAACGAACGCGCCTACACTTGGCTTGATCAATATAAGCCAGTGGCAAAAATCGGATATTCAATATTTGTTTATCGTATAGAATAAATAAAAAAAGAGCCCCGCGCTCCGTAGCGCGGGGGGTGGTACCCGTCGTGGACCTGGTGGCCGTGGCGCCGTTACGTGTAATTGCCCTGGGTCGACAGATGCCTCATGTCAGGCCTCCTTGTGAGGGATTACCGGGTTATTCTATCCGGTATCGAGACCATCCCGAACCGGTATTGTGTATTATAGCAAATCTAAAAAACCTGTCAAATTATCTTAATTTATAAAAAACGCGGGTGGGGATGCGCAAATCAATATATTCTAAATTGGAGGTCTTGTCTTTTACCGATTCGTTTAAAGTTGTAAACAAGTTATTAATAACCAATGGCGGATCTTGATTTTTATCTAAGTAAATAATCCAGCCGCCATCCATAACGGCTTCTAATTCAATATTTGGATTGGGTTTTATTTTAAATTCCACAATTTTGAAACGACTTATTTTATTAATTTCATCGTTAAAATCCAAAATAAATTTAAGACTACTTTCATCAATAACCTTATCTCCAATTAAAGCCTGATTTTTAACATCTTTAATTTTAAGTATTAACAAGCCCTCGCTTATGGGCGCTTCTTTAAAAATTATTCCTTCTTTATCAAAAGAATAACACTTCTCAGCCTGCGGCTCGTCACCCGCAGGGTGGCACCAGAAACCAACTTGAATTCTTTTTTCAAAATCAATGTTTAAAGAGTGAAACAATTCTTTTTTTATAATTATACTGGTGATCGCCGGAAAAGCGGCGGCTAAATCGGTTTTTAACTTATTTTTTGGCATGAAAAATAAATTTTTTTCCAGGCCGAACGGCAATTTATTTTCCATAAATTGATTTATATTTTCATTTGCGACAATATCGTTTTTGGGAATTTTTATATTGGTAATTTTAAAAAAAGGCGAAAGAAAAAAAGACCAGATTATTATTATTAAACTAGCAAAAAACACGACCCAAAAAAACACCACGTCCCTCCTGCGGGTTTTTTCTTCGCGGTTCGCGGTTTTAAATCGATAATAGCGGCTTGAGGGCATAAGTTTAATTTTCAATTTAAATATAAATGCGTTTAATCAAAGGGTTGATTCTCGTAATAACTTCGTAGTTTATTGTTCCGATTTTTTGAGCAACATCCTCGGCATTTATGCTTTCTTTGCCCGATTTACCAATAATTACAACCTCATTGCCGGGCTTTGCATTTTTAATGCCGGAAACATCAGCTATAATCATGTCCATAGAAACGCGCCCTATTATCTTGCATCTCTTTCCTTTTACCAAAACCTCGCCCATGGATGAAAGACCGCGATCAAATCCATGCCAATATCCTATCGGAATAACCGCCAGCCGCGATGGTTTTAAAGTTTTTTCTGTTAAATCATATCCGACAAAAGATCCCGCTGGAACATTTTTTATTTCGCCAATTAAAGACTTCCAAGTTAATGCCGATCCATATAAGCCGATACCGATTCTTACCATATCAAAATGGGCCTCGGGATAAAGCAGGGTACCAGCCGAAGCACAGACGTGTCTTAAATAATTTTTTAAGCCTGCCTTTTTGAAAAGTTCGTCAGATTTTTTAAAAATCTCAATTTGCCGTAAACTTACCGAAGGATAAAGACGATCTTTAGCGGCGCCAAGATGAGTATAAAGACCTTCCGGGACAAGATTGAATTTTTTAATTAATTTTATAATTTTTGGAAAATCTTCTAAAAAAAATCCCTGCCGGTGCATACCCGTATCGATTTTTAAATGGATTTTTGGCCTGGTTTTTGCGCTGGCGATTTTTTGCAAAAGTTCCAAAGTTGAAACGGTTAAACTAATATCGGATTTAGCCGCTTCTTCAAGGTGGGATGGCAAGGTATAACCAAGCACCAAAATGGGCTTTTTAAGGCCTTTTTGCCTTAATTTAAGGCCTTCCGTAATAGAATCCACCCCGAACCAATCAACCTTGTTTTCTGTTGTTTTAGCAAAGTCAACCAAGCCGTGGCCATAGGCGTTGGATTTGATTACCGCCATCAAATTAACGCCCGGTTTTATGATTTTGCGGAATTCTCCGATATTATGCAAAATCGCCTTTTTATCCACCTCAATCCACGTCCGCAATGTATTTTTAAAATTCATTTTATATATCCCTCAAGCACCGTTGGGATTTTTATTGAACCGTCTTTTTGCTGATAATTTTCCATTATGGCGATAATCATCCGACCGATGGCAAATGCGGTGCCATTTAAAGTATGAACATATTCATTTTTTCCGGTTTCCGGATTTTTATATTTTATCTCTAAGCGGCGCGACTGGAATTCAGTATCGTTTGAAGTTGAATGGGTTTCGCGGTATTGATTTTGGCCCGGCAGCCACGCTTCAATATCATATTTATTTGCCGCTTGAACACCCAAATCGCCGGTGCAAATTTGGAGAACATGGTAAGGAATTTGGAGCGCCGCCATCATTTTTTCTTCCATAGCAAGTAAAAATTCATGTTCTTTTTTTGAATCTTCCGGTTTGGTAAAACTGAACATTTCAATCTTATCAAATTGATGGACCCGCAAAATACCTTTTGTGTCTTTTCCATAAGAACCGGCTTCGCGCCGGAAACATGAAGAAAATCCGGCATATCGAAGCGGTAATTTTTTAGCGTCAAGTATTTCATTCATATGCATTGCGCCTATCGCCTGCTCCGACGTTCCAATTAAATAAAGGTTGTCTTTTTCCAGATGATAAACTTCGTCTTCATTGTAATCCAAATATCCCATACTGCGCATCGCTTCGGGTTTTAGAAATATCGGCGGAACGATTGAAATGAAGCCTTCCTTTTTCAAAATATCAAATGCAAACCGGACAAGGGCAAATTCCAAATCCACGGCGTCGCGCAAAATATAACCGAAACGGCTGCCGATGGCTTTTCCGGCCCGTTCGGTATCTATCCATCCGAGTTTTTCTCCGAGTTCCATATAATCTTTCGGTTGAAAATTAAGCTTTGGTTTTTCTCCCACCTCTCGCAAAACCACATTTTCAGTTTCATCTTTACCGACCGGTACTTCAGGCAACGGCAGATTAGGAAGTTTCTTTAAAATATCATAAATTTGCCCGTCTAATTTTTTTTCCTTACTTTCAAGTTCTGCTAATTCAGCTTTTATCTCTTTTCCATGCTTTATGTTTTTTGCTTCAGCTGTTTTTTTACGATCTGCATTCAATTTTTCAATTTTTTTTCTTAAAACGTCTCTTTTTTTATCAAGCTCTAAAAGAGAATCTAAATCAGCGCTAAAACCTTTAGTTTTTATACCTTTTGCAACCTCTTTTTTATTTTCTCTTATATATTTAATATCAATCATGTTCTTTTGGTTTCATCGTTGGAAATAATATAATTTCTCTGGCGGTGTGGGAATTCGTTAAAAGCATCGCCAGGCGGTCAATTCCGAGACCGAATCCGGCACAGGGCGGCATTCCATATTCTAAACTTTCCAAAAAGTCCTCATCTAAGCGCTGGGCTTCTTCTTCGCCGCCTTCTCTCAATTTTTCCTGCTCTTCAAATCTTTCTCGCTGTTCTATAGGGTCATTCTGCTCTGTGAATGCCTTGACGAGTTCCAATCCTCCGATAATAACCTGAAAAGCGTCGGCTTTTTTTGGATTTTTTTCCAGTTTTTTTGAAAGCGGCAGCGTTTCAGCCGGAAAACCGTTTACAAAAGTCGGCTGAATCAAATTTTTTTTGGCGATATTAAAATCACCATATTTTTTTATTAAATCGTCATAATCTTTTTCCTGCCAGGGCTGGTCAAATCCTAAATATCTAAAAAGCTCCTGTAAGAAAGTTTTAAGATAATCCGAGTTTTTATAGGCGATGTACGCTTCAAGCATTGTGAATTCGGGATTGTGCGCTGCATCCATTCCTTCATTTCTGAAATTGCGGCCGATTTCATAAACTTTCTCAAAACCGCCGACAAGAAGCCGCTTTAAGTAAAGTTCGGGGGCGACGCGCAAATATAAATCCATATCCAGAGCGTTTAAGTGGGTCTTAAAGGGCCTGGCGGTGGCGCCGCCGGAAATTGCCTGAAGCATTGGAGTTTCAAACTCGTCAAAATCTCGTTCATCTAAAAAATTTCGGAGCTTTTTAATAATGTTGGAGCGGACCAAAAATTTTTCTTTTGCCTCTTTATTCATTAAAAGATCAAGATATCTTTTGCGATAGCGCTCTTCAACGTCTTTTAGCCCGTGCCATTTTTCGGGAAGCGGCAAGAGCGATTTAACTATTATTCGCGCTTCGGAAACGCGAAGAGTTTTTTCGCCTTTTTTAGTTTTAAAAACAGAACCCTTAACTTCTGCAAAATCGCCGATGTCGTAATTTAGGAGATAATCGGCGGGATTTAAAAAACACTGTATTTTTCCGCTTGCGTCTTCCAAATCAAAAAAAGCCACTTTGCCGTGGATGCGCTGAGTTTTTATCCTTCCCACCAGGTAAAATTCCTTTTTAGTTAATCGCCAAAACCAGAATTTATCGAGAATTTTTTTAATCTCGAAGTCGCGCCTAATTTTCGCCGGATACGGATTTTTGTTTCCGGCCTTGATATTTTCAAGCTTTTCAATTCTCGTTTGACGTAATTCTTCTAAGGTTGGCATAAATTAAAATTTTTATATATCGATATACCGAATTTATTTTTCTATTTTAAGAATTTTATATTTTACAATTCCTCCCGGCGTTTTAATTTCAATTTCTTCTCCTATTTTTCTGCCTAAAAACGCGCTTCCAAGCGGCGATTCGTTTGAAATTTTACCTTCCTGGGGCCTGGCTTCGGCCGAGCCGACAATGGTAAATCTTTCGGCATTATTGGGAACGGACTTAACTTCTATCGTCGAGCCGATTCTAACAATATCTTCCGTGCTCGGCGTTTCTATAACCACCGCATTCTTTAACAATTCCTCCAATTCGGCGATTCTCGATTCATTAAGAGATTGCGCTTCTTTAGCCTCAAAGTATTCGGCATTTTCGGATAGATCCCCCAAGTCCTTGGCTTCTTGCAAGCGCTTGGCGATTTCCTGGCGCTTTTTTGTTTTTAACTCCTGAAGCTCTTTTTTAAGCGACTCAATCCCCTCTTGGCTCAAATAAGTTTGATTTGCCATAAATTTCTAAAATTTAGAATAATAATGAATAAATTTATTATTTATTTAGTTTATCGTAATTTTTATTATAATACCATTCAAAAACTTGCTTGGCAACGGGAACGGCGGCCGTTGAGCCCTCTCCCGCGCCTTCAATTACTATCGCAATTGCGATTTCCGGGTTATCGTACGGGGCAAAGCCGACAAACCAGGCGTTGGTTTTTCTAAAAGTGTTGGTTACCTGAGCCGTGCCGGTTTTCCCCGCGACTTTAATCGGCAAATCATTCAGCAAATAAGCGGAGCCCTCGGTTACCGCCTTTCTCATCCCCTCTTTTACGATTTTAATTTTTTCTTTATCAATATTGATATCTCTTATTATTTCCGGCTTGAATTCTTTAATAGTATTATTTCCGGCATCGGTTATTTTTGAAACAACCTTCGGCTTATAGAGGATTCCGTCATTGGCGACGGCGGATATGGCCGCGGCCAGCTGAAGCGGCGTTACCAGCACGTCTCCCTGGCCGATTGAGACATTGTAAGTGTCGCCGGTATACCAAGCTTCGTTTTTAGCTGATTTTTTCCAGGCCGGATTGGGAACGAGGCCGCTTGATTCCGCCGGCAAATCAATGCCGAGAAACAACCCGAATCCGAACATTTTTAAATATTTTTCTATTTTTTCAATTCCCAATCCTTTGATATTGCCATAGCCGCCGCCGATGACATAAAAATAAACATTAGCCGAAACAGCGATGGCTTTTCTTATATCGACAAAACCATGAGCCTTCCAATCGTGAAAAATATAAGTTATGTCGGGATCATATTGATTTTTGATCGTGATATAACCGAGTGTGTCGTCAACTTTGTAATCAGGCGAAACCACATTTTCATTTAAAGCCGCGGCGGCAATAAAGGGCTTGATTGTAGACCCCGAAGAATAAGCGCCGCTGACGGCCCGATTAAAAAACGGCTTTCGTTTGTCTTTTATAATGGCCTGATATGCTTTGTCATCCAAACTGCTATTAAAAATATTATTGTCAAAATTCGGCAAACTGACTAAAGACAAAACCTCTCCAGTTTTAGGATTTAAAACAACAGCCGCCGCTCCGGTTGAATTTGTTTCTATAATTTTTTCGTTTAAAACGCCGGTGAGCAGCCGCTCGAGATCTTTATCTGCATTCAGTATTAAATTATTGCCCGTTTTTGGCTCTTCAGCCACCAATGTTTTAAGAACGTTATTATTGGAATCAACCATGACCGCTAATTTACCCGGCGTTCCCCTTAATTCATTCTCATATTGGAGTTCAAGGCCGTCTTTGCCGATATAATCCAAAATAGAATAATAAGAATCGGTCTTAAGATCATTACTTGATACTTTTCCGGTATATCCGAGTAAATGGGAAAAGAGTGGCCCTTCTATATAATTACGCTCGGCTTCTTCACTGATAAATACCGCTGGAATTTTTATTAATTGAGCCTCTAAATCAATTAAAACGTCTTTTGGCAAATCAGAAACCAATAAAACCGGTTCGGTTGTTTCCCGATTAAGGGTTTTAAAAAAATCAGAAATTTCAGTTTTATTTTTTTGAAGCGCCCTGGCCAGCGCTTCAACCCAGTTGTCTGTTTTTTCCTTTTTAGGAATATCGGCCGGAATAACAAATAAATTGAAATTCATAACATTATCGGCAAGAATTTTACTGTTTCTATCGTAGATGATGCCCCGCGGCGACTTGTTGCGGTAAAGACGCACGCTGTTTTTACCGGCGCGGTCTTCATAAAAATCACCCTGTTGAATTTGAAGCCAAAAAGCCCTGCCAAGCAGCAGAATAAAAAGTGAAAAAGCGGCTATCAAAATAATGAAAAGCCACCCATTATTCAATGGGGTTTCTAATTTGGACGCGGCCTTTTTGTCAAGAAGAATTTCTTCGGGCTCAATTTGCCGATCCCGTAGAAAGATATTTTTAGCCATTAATTAAAAATTTTTTGCTTAACAATTTAAAAATCATGAATGATGCCGCGGCGGTTATTGCAAGTTCCGATAAAAATCCGAAATTTAAAAAATAAAAACCGGCGTTTTCAAAACTGCCGCGGTTTAATAAAGCGAGCCCGTTGACAGTCAAGAGCGTTAATAAACGGTTTAAAATGACGGCGATAAGCGACATAAATATTACATTTTCTGCTTTTAACGTAAAAAAGGCGGTTTTATAAATAATCAAAAGGCAAAAACTAAGCAATACCAAAATTAAACTACTGACTCCAAAAGTTGAAAAGTGATTTGTGTCGATAAAAAGGCCGAAAATAAAACTAAAAAAAAGAGCGCTTTTGTCATACTTAACAAGTATCAGAAACAAAATCAATAAAAGAAATAAATTTAATCCCCACAAAGACGGATTTAAAAATGAAATTTGAAAAACCGCTAAAAACAATACGGCCAGTGATGTCAATAAAATCAGTAAAACCGCTTTCATTCGGCATTATTAATAATAAATACATTCGTAAATTCTCGGAAATCCGCGGCTATTTCAACTTCGGCGGCATTAAATACTTCTTGATCAGCTGACTTTATTTTTTTTATTTTTCCTATTATAAGCCCTTTCGGCCAAATGCCGTCGGTGCCGGAAGAAATAATCGGCTCTTCTATCTCCGGATTCTTGTTTTTAGGGATAAGGTCAAAACTGACGCTTGAACCCAGTCCCCTAATTAATCCGGGGGTTTTACTATACAGAGCAATAACGCTTATCCGGCTTTGAGTGTCTAAAATGGTTCTTACTTCGGCGCTATGGTAGTTGGCGTTAATAATTTTTCCGATAAGGGTTTTGCCTTTTCCAATAACAACCATGTTGTTTTTGATGCCTTCGGCGGCGCCTTTACTTATCATAAACGAGCGATTGTTTTGAAAATCCCGCCCGATAACATCCGCGGAATAAATATTAGTCAAGTCTTTTGATAATCTTAGCTGCTCTTTTAATAAATCGTTTTTTTCTTCAAGTTCTCTTAATTTCGTTAATTTAGCGTATAATTCCAGATTTTCTCCGCGCAAAGCAATGTTTGATTCTTTAAGATTTTTGATATTTAAAATCGCGCTTTGCCAAAAAATTAAAATGTTTCTAATTTTACTAAGCAATATTTCAAAAGGCATTAAAATGTCGCTTAATTTCTGCTTTAAAAATAAAACCGCCTGGCTTTGATTTAAAAAAATTATCGCCAGACCCAATAGTAAAAGAATAAAAAATGTTAAGAAATTGTTTTTTATCATCAACTACTGACTAATACTTCTCTTAAAGCGTCAATGTCTTCAAGAATTATTCCGCAACCTCGGACCACCGCGGTTAAAGGATCTTCTGAAAGACGAGTCGGGATGCCCACCGACTGGGTAACCAGATCCGAAAGACCTCTTAATAAACTGCCTCCGCCGGCTAAAATTATGCCCCGGGTCATTAAATCGGCAATAAGTTCCGGAGGCGTTTCTTCTACCACTTCTCTGATTTCTGAAATTATGGCGTTTATAGAAGGCAGAAGAGCTTCCCGGATTTGAGCATCGGTTACAATAATTTCTTTGGGCAGGCCGCTGATAAGATCCCGGCCCCTTACGGCAGCCGTTAGTTCTTCTTTGAGCGGAAGAGCCGATCCTATTAAAATTTTTACATCTTCGGCGCTTTTTTCACCTAATAATAATTGGAAGTGGTCCCGGGCATACTGCATAATGTCTTCATTCATTCTGTCTCCTGCGATTCTTAAATTGCGGGAAGCCACAATACCGCCGAGAGAAATTACCGCTATGTCCGTCGTTCCTCCTCCAATATCAACAATCATGTTGCCGACGGCTTCTGAAATCGCCAGACGAGCGCCGATAGCCGCCGCCATCGGTTCTTCAACAAGATAAACTTCTCTGGCTCCGGCATTTTTAGCTGCGTCTTCAACGGCGCGCCGTTCCACTTCGGTAACGCCCGACGGAATTCCGATAACAACCCTCGGGCGCACTAAAAATCTATAGGCGTCCTTGTGGACTTTATTAAAAAAATAACGAAGCATTTGTTCCGTCACTTCAAAATCGGAAATCACTCCTTCTATCAGCGGCCGGATGGCCACAATGTGAGCCGGCGTTCTCCCGATCATTTTTTTAGCTTCAGCGCCGACGCTTAAAACCTGGTCGGTTTTTTTATTGATGGCAACGATTGACGGTTCATTAATGATGATGCCGCGGCCTCTGACATAAACCAAAGTATTGGCAGTTCCTAAATCTATGCCGATATCTTTTGAAAACCATTTAAAAATTTTATCTAACATTTTTAAAATTTTGAATCTTGAAATTTCGAAATCTTTAGCAACCTTGGCATTGTTTTACTCCTCTCTTTTATTTCCACTGATTCCTTAGCCAGGGTTTTTTCACTTATTACTATTCTTTTTGGGATACCGATTAAATCGGCGTCGGCGAACTTCTCGCCGGGCGACTTATCATCGCGGTCATCGTATAACACTTCGATGCCTTTATCAAGAAGCATTTTATAAATTTTTTCCGCCGCTTTTTTGACTTTTTGGTCAGAACTTTTCCCGCCTAAGGCGGATCCGCCTCTGGCGGATATTTCAATAAGATGCGTTTTAAACGGTGCCGCTGTTTCCGGCCAAATAATACCCTTTGAGTCGTTGTGTGTCTCAACAATAACAGCCATCAACCTGTCTAAACCAATGCCATAAGAGCCCATGATGGCCAATTCTTTCTTACCCTTTTTATTTGTAAAATAAATATCAAACGGCTTTGAATATTTTATCCCCAGTTTAAAAGTATGACCGAGCTCTATGGCGTTTTTGCCATTTAATTTATCTTCCCCGATTTCGGCCGGCATCATAAATTCATGGGACTCCGAGCCTCCCATGATTCCGGAATCGGCTTTGACCGGGACCGCCTTAAGGTCTAATCGCTTAAAGATATTTTGATAAGCGCCGAAGACCTTTTTGTAGGTCTTATCAAGCTCTTTTTCATCCCTGTCAAAAGAATAAGCGTCCTGCATTATAAATTCGCGCAGGCGCAAAAGGCCGCCGCGGGGCCGGGCTTCGTTTCTAAGTTTTATCTGGAATTGATTCAATAAAACGGGCAAATCATTATAATTTTGAATAAATCTAACCGCCATATCAGCCATTGATTCTTCGTGAGTCATTGAAAGCACCAGTTCTTGCCCTCCCTGCGATTTCAGCCGCCACAATTCTTTACCGATTTCATGATAGCGGCCGGTTTTTTTCCAGATTTCGGCAGGATGAATCACCGGCATTATTATTTCTTGGGCGCCGATTTTATCGAGTTCTTCGCGGATTACCTGTTCAATTTTTTTTAAAACTTTAAAACCCAGCGGCAAAAAGCTAAAAAGGCCGGAGGATAATTGTTTTACAAATCCCCCGCGGGTTAAATAAATGTGGCTTACGGCCTCGGCGTCTTTCGGCGCCTCCCTCAAAGTTTTCCCAAAAAGTTTCGATTGTTTCATATATGTTATCTTAATCTTAATATATCTCTGTATGTTATCAAAATAGCTAATGCGAGAAGCAAGGCCAGGCCGAGGCCGTGGATAGCATTTTCTATTTTTGGGTTGACTTTACTGCCTTTTATTTTTTCTATCGCCAAAAACAGAAGCCGGCCGCCGTCTAAAGCCGGAAACGGCAACAGGTTTAAAACGGTTAAATTTAAAGAAATCAAGGCCACTAATTGTAAAAGGTAGATAAAACCCAGATTCGCGGCTTGCCCAGTCAAAACCGCTATACCAACCGGGCCGGAAATTTCTTGAGGAATTTTTCCGGCTATTAAAATATTTTTTATCAAATTAAAAAATCCCTTGATTATTTCCCAGGTAATTATCAAAGATGATTTTAAGCCAAGCCAAACGCTTTGATACCACGGATAAGAAACAGTGCCTGTTTTAGCCAAGGCAATTCCCAAAGCTCCCTCCCCTTCTGGGGGATTTATCCTAGGAATGGCTTTAATTTCTAAATTATCTTTACCCCTTTGGATTTTCAGAGCTATTTCTTTGCCTTTATGACTATTAACAAAATTTTGAAAATCTATTATTTCATCTCCGCCAAAGGCGGATCCGCCTTTGGCGGAAAAATTTTTTATTGAGTCGCCGAGTTTAATGCCGGCAATTTCCGCCGGCGAATTCGGAACGATTGCCACAATTTGAATATTAATGTTTTTAGCCAGCGCCTTATTATTTTCATCAATAATTTGGGGCAATCCAATGTTGAAACCGACGATCAGCAAAAAAACCGCCAAAATGAAATTCATCGCGACGCCGCTTACGGTAATCAAGCCCCTTATTCCGGCGGATTTTGAAGAAAAACTTTTGGGATTATCGGTATTATTTCCGTCTTCTCCCAATATTTTTACAAAACCGCCCAACGGCAAAAGATTAACAGAATAAGTTGTTTCTCCTTTTTTAAAGCTAAAAATTTTTGGCGGGAAACCAAATCCGAATTCTTCTACCGTAAGCCCGCTTTTTTTGGCAGCCATAAAATGGCCCCATTCATGGGCTAAAACCAAAATCGCCAAAACTATAATAAAAATTATTAAAGTCATTACGTTTCTTTTATCTCTTTTTCTTTTGATTTAGCCAAACCCTCAAGTATTTTATTTGTCTCATCAATGGCCTGCTGAACTTTTTCTTTCATTTTAAATCTTTCATCTTCAGTCATGGTCCTGGCCGAAAAAGAATCGCTTATTTCTTTCATTATTTCATCCCGGCTGCCGCGGCTTTTAATCTTGGCTTCTTCTAATTTGGAACTGATGATTTTAATCAGCGAATTTCTCCGCTCTTCGGTGAGCTGGGGAATATTTATTCTAATCAAGTTTTTATCGACGATCGGGCTTAAACCCAGGTCGGAGGTTAAAATGGCCTTTTCTATCGCCTGAAGGGCGTTTTTATCCCAGGGTTCTACGGCTAAAATCCGCGATTCCGGCACCGAGATGGAGGCAATTTGTTTTAATGGGGTCTTAACGCCGTAGTAATCAACCGTGATATTTTCAATTAACGCCGGTGTGGCGCGGCCCACCCTCAAACTGCCCAGTTCGGATTTAAACGATTCTTCTGTTTTTTTGAGGTTGTTTTTAAATTTTTCTAAAATATTCATAATAAACTTAAAATCAATTCATCATAGGCGAATTTCGGGTTGATGTTGGTCTCGTTTAATTTAAAATAAATATTTTGGTTTATCTTAATAAGATTATTTAATTCTTTTGTTGGACCGGATAAAAGCTTTTCTCTTAAAAAATTAATCCATAATCTAAAAAACTCTGTCGGTTTATAAGCCAGATTTTCTAGGCAAAGATATTTATTTGGAAAATTAGCATTAAACATTTGGTTGAACGTTTCAAGTGTTTTTTTGTCTATTGATGGAGAATCTTTTTTAATTCGCCAAAAAGGCAATTTTACGCCCCTTGACGTAATTGTATCTAAAATTGAATCCGGGCTTTTTACGCAGATTATAGTAAGCGCGTAATCCGGCGCTTCCTCAAAAATTTTCAGCAGAGCGTTTTGAGCGAAGTCGTTTAGGTTCTCCCCGTTTTCGATTATCGCGATTTTATAATCCGCCGAATAAGGTCTCAGGATTAGGAATTTTTTCAACTGCCTGATTAAATCGATGGTAATGCCGTTTTGGTTATCCGGTTTGAGCAAAAATAAATCGGGATGAAAATTTTTATCGTTAGACAATAATTTATTCGCGAACCAAAAAGCCGTTTCCCGCTTTGAAACTTCATCGGAACCGTGAAAAATATAGGCATGCGAAAGCATGTTATGCTCCAGACACTTATTTAGGTATTCTTTAATTTGTTTATATTCGGACATTTGGATTTTTAGCGACGCGCCATGATATTTCTTTTATAAATTTCAAGATTTTCGAGCACCAAACCGGCGCCTTTGGCAACGCAAAACAGCGGCTCTTCGGCGACATAAGCCAGAACCCCCGTGGCTTTAATTATTAATTCGTCAAAATTTTTCAGAAGCGACGTTCCTCCAGCCAAAATTATTCCTTTATCCATAATATCCGCCGAGAGTTCAGGCGGAGTCTGGGCTAGCACCAATTTTACCGCCTGGATTATTTCCTTTAGTTTTTCAGAAATCGCTTCAACAATTTCATTGGTTCCGATCGTTATATTGCGAGGCAGGCCGGTTATTATGTCTCTTCCCCTTACTCCGACATAAAGCTCTTCTTTAACGGGCAAGGCGGAGCCAATTTCTATTTTTATTCTTTCCGCGGTTCTTTCCCCGATCGCTAAATTATGCCTTCTTTTAAGATAATCGATAATAGATTGATCAAGTTTATTGCCGCCGACCCTTCTTGAGTGAGACGTTACAATGCCCCCCAAAGATATGACCGCCACTTCGGTGGTGCCGCCGCCGACTGACATAATTAAATTGCCGGATGCGGAATTAATCGGAATGTTTGCACCTATGGCGGCTAAAACTGGTTCTTTAACGATATAAGCCGCCCGCGCTCCGGCGTTAATGGTCGCGTCAATGACTGCCCTCCTTTCGGTGGAGCTTGAGCCAGACGGAACGGTCACCAAAACCTCAGGCCTGATTAATTGGAATCTTCCCAAACTTTTTTGGATAAAGTATTTAAGCATGGCCTCGGTGATTCTATAATCGGCAATCACCCCGTCGCGCATCGGCTTTTTGGCGATGATATTTTCCGGAGTCCGTCCAACCATTGTTTGGGCTTCAACTCCGACAGCCAGTACGGTTTTAGCATCGCTTGAGAGCGCCACTACGGTGGGTTCATTTAAGACAATCCCCTTTTGGGGAATAAAAACCAAAGTATTCACCGTCCCGAGATCTATGCCGATTTTTTTAGTAAAAATTCCCATGGGTATTAATTAGGATATTAGAATAATTAGGTCAATTAGTAATTCTTTTAATGTCCGCTCCCAGCGCTCTCAATCTTTCATCTATCTTTTCATAACCCCGGTCTATTTGATAAATGTTTTCAACCGTGCTTTGTCCTTTGGCAATTAAAGCGGCGATGATTAAAGCCATGCCGGCTCGGATATCGGGACTGTATATTTTTTTAGCAATCAGCCGCGAAGGGCCGTTGACGATAACCCGGTGAGGATCGGCCATAATAATATCGGCGCCCATTTGATTTAAAACATCGGTATAAAACAGCCTTCCGTCATAAATTGTTTCGTGAACCAGAGAAGCGCCGTCCGCTTGAGTCAGTAAAACCGTCAAAGGCGCTTGAAGATCGGTGGCCAATCCCGGATATTCGCGGGTTTTTACATCTATAGCTTTGAGTTTCTTGGCAGGTTTTACTATAACATAATCTCTTCCAATTTCAAGGTTAACACCGGCTTTTTGAAGAAGTGATAAAACAATTTCCAGATGATCCGGCCGGCAATTTTTAACTTTTAAATTGCTCTTTGTTGCTGCGGCTAAAATAATAAATGTGCCGGCTTCAATTCTATCCGGCATGCCCCGCCATTCTCCGCTGCCAAGATTTTTAACTCCTCCAATCTCAATGGTCGGCGTTCCCGCTCCCGATATTTTTGATCCGATAGAATTTAAAAATTTTGCCAATTCTTCTATTTCGGGCTCGCAGGCGGCATTTTTTAGTATCGTTTTGCCATCGGCCAAAACCGCGGCCATCATCAAGGTTTCAGTGCCGGTAACGCTCACGTTTGGAAAAACAAATTTATTGCCGCGCAATTTATCTCCGGTAATTGTGAAAATTTGGCCTTTTTGTTTTACTTTAGCGCCAAGAGCCTTGAAACCGTCAATAAAAAAATTAATCGGCCTTTTCCCAAGGGTACAGCCGCCCGGATGAGGAAAAGAAACGTGCCCGAATTTCGTTAAAATCGGACCGGATAAAACAATCGAGGCTCGAAAACAATCGGCGATTTTGTAATTTAAATCAGTTTTTTTAATTTTTGAAGAATCTACCGCATTATTTGAAAACTTCGCGCCCAAGTCGATTAAAAGTTCTTTCATTCTGCCGATATCTTCTATTTCCGGCAGTTTTGGCAGTTTTACGGGTCCCCTGGCTAAAACAGAAGCGGCTAAAATTTTTAAAGCCGCATTTTTCGCGTTGCCGATAGTGATCTCGCCATTAAGTTTTCTTCCTCCGTTTATGATAAAATATTCGGACATGCCGCTATATTACAATAAATTATCCATATCAGCAAATTGCTTTACTGCAAAAAATATGTTATTAAATACTCTATTATGACAATAAGATTTAGACGTTTTATTTTTTGGGTATTTGCCGCTTTTTTTATTATTGCGAGTATTATTATTTCTTTTTTAGCCCAAGGCTACGGGTTTGATTTTAATTTCTTTAGAATTGTCAAAACCGGCGGTATTTTTATAAAGACCTCGCAGTCCGGCGCTAAAATTTACATCAATGATAAATTTATTAAAGAAACGGAGGGTCTTTTAAACTACAGCCGTTTAGTAAGCGGATTAGTTCCCGGACGCTATAATGTTTTCGTTTATAAAGAAGGTTATTATCCTTGGAATAAAACCATTGAAGTAAAAAGCGGCTTAGTCGCCGAGATTGATTATCTTCTTCTCTTTCCTCTGAAATTTCAAAAAGTTAAAGTCGCGGACGAACTGATATCAAATGTTAAATTTTCCGCACAAGACGGACCAGCCTCGGGCTGGAAAGTTGCCACTTCATCCGCTGAAATTATTTCGCCCGATAAAAACAAAAAACTTTATATTTCCAATAATAAAATTTTGATTGAGTACTTAAAAGATGAAAAAGAAGAGCCGGTTAAAAAAATCGGAGAAACCGAACTGATAAGCGAATATGAACCGCCGATTAAATTTTTGGATTGGCTCGGTGATTCCGAACATATTGTCTGGTTTTCAAATAATGAACTTTCTATCGCCGAAAGAGATAATTATGGCGGCAAACGTAACATTATCAAGTTTTATTTGAATATTGCTTCGCCAGTATATTTTGACCGCGAAAATTCCGATTTTTACTTTTTTGAAAACGCCGGCAAAAAAGAAATTCTTTATAAAATCAACCTTGAAATTTAACCTCACACTGATAAATTTTGTATAAAAAAGAAAAACGCGTGGGAGAGATCGCTTTCGCGATTTCCCACGCGCCTTACTACTCGTCGCGTTGTGCGACGTTACTACTTCTCGGCTGGTGGTTTGGCAGTCGGAGCCGGAATTTGCATGAGGAACCCTGGGCCACCGCTGCCGGTCACAAACTGTGGAACCTGCGAGCCGCCCTCTTGCCACGCGGCGATCCGCTGCTGCTCGATGAGAGCAGGCGTTAGCGAAGCCGCGACTCTGGCGTTGTACTCGGCCTGGGCCTGACCCTTGAGGCGGAGCGCGTCGGCTGCTGCCTGGGCCTCGGCTCTAACAGCATCCGCGTCGCCTTTGGCGGTTTCGCGTGTAGCGTTGGCCTTACCCAAAGCGCTAGCCGCGTCTTTCTCGGCTTCCCGCTGAGACTGCATAACCTCATAAACTTTTTTCTGTGCACGCTGTTCCTCCACCTGCTTGGCCTCAACGGCATCCATATATCCCTTATCGAAGCTGACGTCGGCCAGCGAGACTTCACGCAGCTCGATGCCATACTTGGCAAGCCAGGCGGCCAGGTCAACCTGGACTTCGCTCTTGAGCTTTGCACGCTGGTGCAAAATGTCGGATGCCTGGTAGGTAGCAGTGTGAGCCTTTAAGACCTCGAGTTCGGCTAGGCTGATAATGACAGACTCGAAATCGATACCAACGGTCCTGAAGATCTCAGGCGCCGTCTTGGCCTGAAGCCGATAGTTGATGCCCATGACCACGTGAACTGCTTGCAGATCCTTCGAGCCGGCGTCGAACTTACCCTGCTTCTTCTGGATCTGCACGCTCATCTGGTTGATGACCTTCCACGGCGCTACGAGGTTGAAACCCTCGTAAAGCGGCTCTGGCTCCACCTTCGAGAACTGGGTGACAACACCGACATGACCGGTGGAGATGATCACGAAGGTGCTGAATGTGATGATCAGCGCTGGCAGGACGAGGCCGGCTGCGAGCGCGCCCTTGGACGCGTATCGCAGCCAATTGGCAGTCGTTGCATCGCGCGGACTGGTTGTCATGCCGAGCGCCATCTTGGCGAAAACCCGATATGCGGCCATTCCTACCGCCAACAGAATTGCTGCAAAGATTAACTTACCCATTTTCCAATCCTCCCCGTTGATTGTTATAGGAACTTTCGGAAAAGATAGCGCTATGCTACCTTCCCCGAAATTGCATATAGTTTAGCACCATTTTAATCAGAAGTCAAGTATTTTGGATCGAAACGCTATTTTAGCGTTTACTCCACTGAGGAGCCCTTCTTGCGCCTTTAAGACCGGGTTTTTTTCGTTCTTTCATTCTCGGGTCGCGGGTCAGAAAACCCAAGGTCTTAAGCGTTGTTTTTGATTCCGGATTTGACAAAACCAGAGCGCGGCTTAGTCCATGCCTTATGGCGTATGCCTGGGCCAGAAGGCCTCCGCCGGAGACTTTAATGGAAATCTTCCAGCCCGAAGCTAGTCCGCATTTTTCGAATGGCATCAGCAAAACATCCTGCTGTTCTTTCACCCTGAAATAGTCGGAAAAAACTTTGCCGTTTATGGTAATTTCCTGTTTTTTTGCGCCGGGCCAGATTCTCACTCTGGCTATTGCCGTCTTTCTTCTTCCGACCGCCTCAAAAAATTTATCCGATTTAGTTTTAACAGTTTTTGCCGCCATGTTTATTTTTCTATAATTAATCTTTTCATTAATTTTGCGCGTAGCCGATTTTTATGAAGCATTCTTAGAACCGCTAATTTTAAAGCCCCGCTTGGATCTTTTTTAATTAATTCTTTATATTTTATTTCTTTTAACCCTCCTGGATAACCCGTATAATGACGATAAATTTTTTGTGATGATTTTTTTCCGGTTAATGTGATTTTATCCAAATTAAACACCCTGACTGTTATTAGCGGATCAAGATACGGCGTGTAATTGACTTCCCTTTTTCCTCTTAGGAGAACGGCGATTTCCGTTGCCAATCGGCCCAGTGATTTGTAAGCAGCATCAATTTTATAAATCTTGAATTTATTTAAAGTCATATTATTTTACAAATTCAATTAATACCGTTTTAGCGCCATCGTTTTTTCTTGAACCGATTTTTATTATTCTTGTATAGCCGCCGGCTCTTTCTTTATATTGAGGCGCAATATCCTTAAAAAGTTTGGCAACCGTCTTGCCGTTGAGATTTTTTGCCAGAAGACGACGATTATTTAAATTATCGGTCTTGGCGCGGGTAACAACCCGCTCGATAAGCGATCTTATTTCTTTAGCGCGCATTTCTGTGGTCTTTATTTTTTCTTTAAAAATCAAACTGTTCGTCAGATTCCAAAGAAAAGATTTTCTGTAATCTGCCAGCCGTCCGAATTTTCGGTTTTTTCTCAGATGTCTCATTCCTGTTGTTTAAGAGTCAGACCCAATTTACCCAGCGCTTTTTTAATTTCTTTAAGCGCTTTATTTCCCAATCCTTCGATTCCCATTAATTCCTTTTCGCTCATTTTTACAAGACCGCCGACGGTTTTTAGATGGTTGTTTAACAGGACATTCTGAGTGCGATTAGATAATTTCAGATCTTCAATCCTGGTTTTTGTTACATCAATTTCCTCTTTTTCAATCTCTGATTCTTTTGGTTCTTTAGCCAGAATTTCTTTTTCTTTCTCGGCCTTGACCATGGGAGAAATAATAATTTTATAGTGATCGATTAAAATATTGGCGGCGGCGGTTAAGGCCTCTATCGGCATTATTGTCCCGTCTGTTTCAATATCAAGTTTTAAGCGGTTAAAGTTTGTCTTGTCGCCAACGCGCATATCTTCGACTTCATAATTAATCATTTTTATGGGGGTGAATATTGCATCTACCGCAATGGTTCCCACTTCCTGTTTGTCGGTTTTCCGGGACTCTATCGAAGAATAGCCGAGCCCTTTTTCAACTTTTATTTCCATCTCAAAAACGGCATTTTTCGAAGTCAGAGTGGCAATATGCGCCTCCGGATTGGCAATTTCCACTTGAGAAATCAGCTTGATATCGGAGGCCTTAACTTCCTTTTCACCCTTAGCCTTAAGATTGATGGTTTGGGATTCGTCGGAATAAATCTTAAATCTTATTTGTTTTAAATTTAAAATTATTTCAACAATATCCTCAACAATTCCGGGTATGGTTGAAAATTCATGATTGACACCTTTAATTTTTACCGACGTGATGGCGGCGCCCGGCAATGAAGAAAGCATCACCCTTCTTAAGGCATTGCCGATGGTGAGGCCATAGCCGGGATAAAGATCCTCAATTTCAAAAACAGCCCTGTTTTTAGAGATTTGCTTTGCTATTTTCGGCGCTTTAGGTAAATAAATATTTGTTTCCATAATCTTTAATGATTTATTAATTATTATTTTTTATTGCGGATTCCCGTTTTTATTACCTAGAATAATATTCCACAATGGTGTTCATATTCAGATTTTTTGGCAAATCTTCTTCTTTCGGTTCGGATTTGATTTTTATCTCAAAATTATTTTTATTCAATTCCAGCCAGGAAGGGGCATCGCGCTTTTTTAATTTCAGCTCAAGCCCAAAAAATATTGCCTTGGGTCTGCTTTTGGGGTTTATTGAGATGACATCCTCGATGTTTAATTGACAGGAAGGAATCGTTATTTTTTTTCCATTAACCAAAAAATGTCCATGGCTGGCTAACTGTCTGGCGATTGTCCGGGAGGCCGCTAAACCGCCGCGAAAAACAGTATTATCCAGACGTTTTTCAATAATGACGAGTAAATTAATCCCAATCATGCCTTTTTGTTGTTTGGCCTCATTAAAATATTTTTTTAGCTGTTTCTCGGTCAAGCCGTATGTATATTTAACTTTTTGTTTTTCTAAAAGTTGGGATCCAAATTCAGAAAGCGCCCGGCGGCGCGCTTTGCCATGCTGTCCGGGCCGGTAGGGTTTTTTCATGAAAGCCGATTTGGGAGAAAAAGACCTTTCGGCTTTCAAGCCCAGGTTTTCACCAATTTTTCTTGATAATTTTTCTTTCGGTCCAGTGTATCTAGACATAAATTTCGATATATCGCGTTTTAGACTCTTCTAACTTTCTTTGGCCTCGGGCCGTTATGCGGAATAGGCGTTATATCTTTTATTGATATAATATTTAAACCTTGTCCGGCAAGAGACCGCACTGCCGATTCCCGCCCAGAACCTATGCCTTTTATAAATACTTCGATTTCGGAAAAACCGGTTTTTTTGACTTTTTCAAAAACCGCTTCGGCAACTTTTGAAGAAGCATAAGGGGTTGCTTTTTTGGGCCCTTTAAACCCCAGCGACCCGGCTGACGATCTGGCCAAAACCCCGCCTTTTTCATCGGTAATAGTGATTATCGTGTTATTGTAACTTGCTTGAACAAAAACTTTGCCGCGGTTAACCAAACGTCCGGTTTTTCCGCCAGAGGCGCCTGCCCGTCCGTCAGGCGGGGATCCGCCTTGGGCGGAAACAACCGTTTCTTTAAGAAGCTCTTCTTCGGTTTGTTTTTTTATTTTTTTCTTTCCCATATATGTTTTACGTTTTTTCCGATGATTTCTTTCGGCCGGAACCAACCGTTTTTCTCACATTGCCCCTTCTGGTTCTGGAATTGGTTTTGGTCCTTTGGCCCCTGGCCGGCAGCCCCCGAATATGTCTTAAACCACGATAGGCGCTCACTTCTTTTAATCTTTTAATATTACCCTGGATCAATCTTTTTAAATCGCCTTCGACTTTATAATTTTTTTCTATAAAATCGCGAAGACGGACAATCTCCTCGGCCGTCAATTGACCGGCTTTTTTATTCCGGTCAATTTTTAAATGATGAATAATTTTATCCGCCAAGGGGCGGCCGATGCCGTAAATATACGACAAAGCTACTGGTAATTTTTTGTTTTCCGGAATATTAACATTAGAAATTCTTAACATAAAATTTTTATCCCTGACGTTGTTTATGCTTTTTATTTAAACAGACAACAAAAAGCCGTCCTTTTCGGCGCACTATTTTGCATTTAGCGCAAATTTTTTTAACACTGGCCCTAACCTTCATGTGTCTTAATACTTTAGTTGAAGCTCGCTTACAACCTTCTAACAATCCGGCCTCTTTTTTCGTCGGGCGACAGCTCTATTTCAACCTTATCACCCACTAAAACTCTTATAAAATTCAACCGCATTTTCCCCGACAAATGGGCTAAAATTTCTCGACCGTCTTCTAATTTTACCCTGAAGTGCGTATTAGGCAGCGCTTCAACAATAAAACCAATAAATAGAAGTTTCTTATTGTTTATCACAATGATTATTTATTGTCAAGAATAATCTCGATTTTGTTTAAGTTGCCCGGGGCGTGTTTTACCCAAAACGGCCATAAAGATATAGTGGCACTGCTTATAAAAGACTTTTCCGAAATAAGAGATCTTATTTCATTTTCATCGCGGCCGGACAGCTCTTTTTTTAAAGCGTTTAAATCAACCGATAATGGGTTTTCTTTGTCAATATCAAGAGTAAAAAACAATTCGCCTTTTTTAAAATCAACTTTTGAGGCCTTGGGATATTGGATTATATCATTAAAATTTAAATTATCCAGACCTTGATATTTGGAAGATATAAAATTTTCGACCAAAAATTTTAAATCCTTTTCTCTGAAAAGCATCGTCTGCCAAGTAATTTTCATGATTATTTTGGGCGGTAAAAATTGGAGCTCGTCTATTCTAACATTAGAAGCCCCGTCAATTATTTTTAAGTCCGAAGAATCCTTTAGGGTGCTCAGTGTTTCGTTTTTTAATTCTTCTGCAAGTTCATTTTGCAGCTCTTTTTTAGCTTTTTCCAGCTCATCTTTTGAAAACTCTTCCGTGTTAATTTTTTTACCGATCATCGGCTCAACGCTTTTAGCGTAAAAGCCGGCGTATTTCGGCGACTCTTTAAAGCCGGGAATGGTAAAATATGAAGGCCCGATATTATATTCTTCGCCGAATGCGTCGGCCATCACCTCGGCTTTTATAGAACTGGGGGTTAATTTGCCCGCAACCATTTTCGCCCCGGGAACTATTATGGCATTTTGAATCCTGAATATTTTACCTTCTTTCGTTTCAAATCTCGTTTGAGCGACCAATTTTTGAGGAGCCGAACTATAAGCGTTGTAAATAAAAATGGTGCCGCCCGATTTTAAAAGCGTCTCCTTTTTGACGTCTTGGGTGTTAATTATTTTTGAACCGGATTTACTAAGCGAAAAATATTGGCCGGGAATAATATTGCCGGATAAATTCGGCGTGCCGATATTTTTGCTCACGGCCACCGGCAAAACCGCTTTAATGGGCATTTTTTTTAAGGAAATTTGGATATTAGCTTTCGGCAGGGCAAGATAAAGGGCCGAAAATAACAACGCAATCCCTAAAAAAATAAATATAAACACTAAAAATTTAAAAGAAATAACGGTTTTTTTCGTGAAAAAATAATTTTTAACATTTTTTTTATTAGAATCAGAATAAAAATTTTCAAGATTCTTTTCCAAATCACTATTATTGTCCGGAACCTCCGGAGGATTATATGTTTCATAAATAATCGGCTTTGAGGGCGGCACTATATCCATCATTTGTTTCATTTTTACATCGCTTTTAGAAACAGCGGAAACCGGATTTCCAATTGGAAATCCGGTTTCCGCATTGTTTATTCCCAATATTTCGGCAGAAGATTTTATCATTTGGTTTTCGGTATCTATAAATAATATTTTGCCAACACTTTCCGATTCTTGTTTTAAGATTTTTAAAGAATCCGGATTAATGGCAATTATTGAATTTTTTGGCAAAACTAAAACAATGTTTTTTTGTTTTGTTCTTAATAAACGGTCGATTAGAACCGCGGCATCGTCTTTAATTCTGGCGCGAATTATTTCAAAATTTTCCGGCATTGTTATAATTTTAAAACGAAAAGTGAAAAATGTAAAATAACAACGCTTATTTATTCGATTATCGCTCGAATACGGCGAACGCCGGCCGAGGAACTTTCTTCTTTAATAATTTTGAAATAGCCGATTTCGCCGGTTGAATCCACATGGGGGCCGCCGCAAAGCTCTTTTGAATAAGCCTTTGAAGGGTCGGGGTCGCCGATTGAATAAACATTGACTTCATCCGGATATTTTTCTTTGAAAAAAGCGCGGGCGCCCAGCCGGATGGCGTCTTCTTTATTCATCTTTTTGTTGAAAACTGGCAAATCCAGTTTTATTTTTTTGTTGACAACCTCTTCGATTTTATTAATTTCTTCCGAAAAAAGCTTCCGCGGAAACGTAAAATCAAACCTAGTTCTTTCAGCGTTGATATCCGAACCCATTTGCCGTACCTCCGCTTCTTGTCCCAAAATATCATGAAGCGCTTGATGCAACAGATGCGTCGCTGTGTGCAATCTGGTAATTTTTCCAGCATCTGAATTTGTGATTTGTGATTTGTGATTTGTGATTTCCGCGATGCCGTGTCCTCCGAATTTTTTTTCCGCTCCGGCACGGGAAATTTCCTGGTGTTCCTTAAAAGCGATTTCCCAGCCCGTTTCATCAATCGCAAATCTCTTTTCCGTTGCGATTTCTCTCGTTAATTCCATCGGAAAACCATAACTCTCATAAAGATAAAAAGCCTCTTTCCCTGAAATGATTTTATCTGCTTTAGCGACAAGTATTTTTCCAAGTTCTTTTAATCCGTTTTCAAGAGTTTTCGAAAATTTTTCCTCCTCTTTTTCAATAACCGTCAAAATATCTTCACGTTTTACCGAAAGTTCCGGGTAAAATTCTTTATACATTTCAATGACTTTTTGAGACAATGGAATCAGAAAATTTTTATCTAATTTTAAAACTTTTCCATAGCGAATGGCGCGACGCAAAATCCGGCGCAAAATATATCCCCTTTCCACATTTGACGGCAAAACGCCGTCGGCAATAAGAAACGTGGCTCCTCTAATATGATCGGCAATGATTCTCACCGCCTTAGTCTCATTTAAAATTTCTTTATGGGGAATTATTTGAACAAGAGGCAAAAACAAATCGGTCTCAAAAACAGTAGGGGCCGATTGCGACACCATGGCCAATCGTTCAAACCCCATTCCGGTGTCAATGCCGTTTTGTTTCAGCGGTTCTAAAGTTTTATCGGCGTGGCAGTAGTACTCATTAAAAACCAAATTCCATATTTCAAGGCCGTCAACATAAATTTCCGAAGTCGGGCCGCAGGGGCCCTCGCTTCCGGTCGGCCCCCAAAAATTATCTTTTCGTCCGGCTTTTTTTATTTTGTCATCAGCAAGCCCTAAGGATTTCCAAATTTTTTTCGATTCTTTATCTTCAGGCACTGCTTGCCCTGAGCTTGTCGAAGGGTCGCCGGCAAAAACGGAAACATGGCAGCGTTCGGGCGAAATTTTAAGTTCTTCCGTTATGAATTCCCAGCCCCATTTTATGGCGTCTTCTTTAAAATAATCGCCAAAACTGAAATTGCCGAGCATTTCAAAAAATGTCAGGTGCGACTCGTCTCCGACTTCGTCAATATCTGGCGTGCGGAATGATTTTTGGATGGAAGTTGTGCGTTTTGTTCCAAAATCCTTAATTGGATCTTTATTGCCCATGTAATACGGCTTGAATTGCTGCATCCCCGCAGTCGTTAAAAGCACCGATGGATCGTCTTTGGGCACAAGCGAAGATGAGGACACGATTTTATGCCCCCTTTTCTCAAAAAATTTTAAGAATTTTTGCCGGATTTCTCTCGATGTCATATTAAAATATAATATCAGAGCAAACGCTTTTTGGAAATTAAAGAGAGATTATTTTCCAGAAGCCCTTTTGATTTTTGATTAACTCCAATTCCGCCGCTGCTTGTCCCGTTTCATCAAGCACTTCAAAACGGTAACGGCCGTCATCCAGCCCCTTTCCGGATTTAATGCTTTTTAAATCCTTTAACAAGTCCCCGAGAAGATGGATTTCGTAGAGTTTCGTTAAATCCTCCGATTCTGTTTCCCTGTTTTCCGGAATAAAATATTTAACCGCTAAAATCAGATCGTTTTTTTCCAAGGCCGCAATAAAGAGTTTCAGTGTTTCCTTGGGCGTTGCGCCGCCAAAATTAAAAAATTCATCGGCTTCAACGATAAAATCCGAGTTTTCAACTTTTATTTCGGCCCCCTGTTTGCCTAAAAACCAAAGGCCGAGCCAGCCAATGCTTGAAATAAACAAGAGAACCGCCAAGCTTCTAAAAACACTTTTTTTCATTTGATATTATTATATCACCTTTTTGGCAGCCATGAAGCTATTAGAATAAGGGCTAAAATAAAAACGGCGCCTCCCAAAAAATCTCTTACCAGCACTTTTTTAAAATTTGTTTTGCCGTTTTCTTCGAATAATGACGGTTTTCGCTTAAAATATTCTCTCAAAATATCAAATACCATTGAAAATATTACTGTAAAAAATCCGCTTAAAATAAAAAACGAAAAAGGCAAAAAAGATATCGCCCATATCAATTCGCCAAAACCCAGGGTCGCCCCTAGAGATATAAAAAACGCCTGTTTTTTATTTTTTAATCCGAATAGTTCTCCTCTTCGCCGGCTTATTAAAAATCCCCTCCAAAATACTAAAAAAACAATAAATATTAAAAGTAAAAATCCGAGAAAAAAACTGATTATCTGGCTTAAAATTAAAAGCCAGATAATACTGGAAATAAAAAATATTATAATTGGCAAAAATATTATCAAGGTCTTTCGGCTAATATAATATTCAAAGTGATTATTTGGCCGTTTCTCCAAATTTTCACGGGCACCGTATCCCCAACGGAATAAAGTATGATCATAGACGCCAACTGATGATCTTTATCTATCCGTTTTGAACCGAATTCTAAAATAACGTCGCCCTCTTTTATGCCGGATTTATCGGCCGGAGATCCTAATACGACGGCTTCTTCTCCTTTGTCGCCTCTGACAACCAAAGCTCCGTAGTCAAACGGCAGTTTTTTTTCTTCCTGCAGAGTAGATGTTATCATCGCGTATCTCACACCAAGGTAGGGCGTGATAATTTTCCCTTTAGTAATCGTGTCGTTAATATCCCGTTTGGCTTGATTAATCGGAATAGCGAAACCAATGCTTTGCGCTCCTTGAGCTATCGCTGTATTAATCCCCACAACTTCTCCGCGCAAATTCAAAAGAGGTCCGCCGGAATTTCCGGGATTGATGGAGGCGTCGGTTTGAATGACGTTTTGCAAGGTCTCTGAAGTTCCGCCACCCGAGGCAATCACGGTGCGGCCGACGCCGGAAATCACGCCAACGTTTATGGTGTTTCTGAATTCGCCCAAGGCGTTTCCGATGGCGATGGCCGTCTGGCCAACTTCTATATTATCGGAATCGGCAAGAATAAGTGTCGGCAAATCGGCGGCATCAATTTTTAAAACCGCCAAATCCTGAACCGGATCTCTGGCTAAGACCTTGGCAGAATACTTTTTGCTGTCATTTGTAAAAACCGTGTATTCGGCTTGCGTATCGCTCACCACGTGTTTATTGGTTAAAACCAATCCGCTTGCCGATATTATAAAACCTGAACCACCGCCGACTTCCTGTTTTTGGGTTCCCTTTTGGCGAAACTGGGGAATTTGGAATTCTTCGCCGAAAAATTGCTTAAAAAAAGGATCATCTCCAAAAGGATTGGTGTAATACCGCTCAATAACGGGAACATTTTTTGTTACCGTGATGCTTACAACGGCCGGAGAGGCCCTTTTCACCACTTTAATTATTCTTGATTCATACTCCTCAGGAGGAATATAGTCCTTGTCCGTGACTATCGGTGTTTCATCTGGTTTTTCAAAAAATTGATTTAAAAACGGAATTTTTTCAAAAAAATTAAAAACCGACGCCTGCACCGGCGGGCCGATAAAACTTGAGTTTAGAATTACCGCCGTAAAAAAACTGGCGATTAAAGCTGTTAGAATAATTTCTTTTATAGAATAATTTTTCACGATAATTTTTTTAATTTTTGATTAATAAGAATTGCCGTTTTTCTTATCTCTTTTTCGGTTGTATCTTTTCCAAGCGTTATTCTTACACTTTCTTTGGCTTGTTTCTCTGTTAACCCAATAGCCGTTAAAACATGAGAAGGGGTTGTTGCCCCCGAAGAACAGGCGGAGCCCACAGAAACGGCCGCTCCGGCTTGATCTAAGGCAATAATCAACGTTTCATTGCTCACGCCGGGAAATCTTATATTAAGATTATTGGGCAATCGGTTTAAAAGAGAGCCGTTAGTCTTGGCATCCTTATTATATTTAATTATAGAATTCAGCAACTTGTTTCGCAAATCCAATATTTTTTTGAAGCGTTTTTCCCGATTTTTTAAGGCAAGTTCAACTGCTTTAGCAAAGCCCGCTATGCTCGCGATATTTTCCGTGCCAGAGCGCAATCCGAATTCCTGACCGCCACCGGTAATAATCGGGATAAGGGGCGTTCCTCTTCGAACATAAAGCGCGCCTATGCCCTTTGGCCCGTAAATTTTGTGCCCCGAAAAAGTCATCAAGTCGGCTTTTAGCCAATTGGGACGACATTCTAGAAACTGTAATGCTTGAACGGCATCAGTATGAAAATAAATCCTATTTAATCCTTGTTCTTTTCTTTTTACATTTATTTTTTCAATCAGCCGTCCTATTTCTTTTACCGGCTGGATTGTCCCTATTTCATTATTGGCATATATAACACTTATAAAAAGCGTGTTGTTTTTAATATTATTTTCTAAATCTGAAACACTAATAAAACCGTCTTTATTAACTTTAAGATGGGTAATTTTGTGGCCCAATTTTTCAAGTTCTCTAAGTGACTCTTGCACCGATTCGTGTTCGATGTTTGTAGAAATTATATGAAATTTATTTCTACCACTAACTGACGATCGTTTGAAAGTCGTATAATTATAATTTTGGACAAGGCCTTTAATTGCTAAATTATTCGCTTCGGTTGCTGAGCCGGTAAAGATAATTTCATCAAATTGACAATTCAAAATCCGCGAGATTTTTTCTCGCGCTTTATCAATAGCCGCTATCGCCTCTTGCCCGAAAGAATGGTTTGATGACGGATTGCCGAACTTAAGAGAAAAATAAGGCATCATTGCCTTCAAAACCTCCTTATCAACCGGCGTCGTCGCCGCATAGTCAAGATAGATTTTTTTCCTTATTTTAACCATTATCTTTCCAGTGAGCCGTTTCTTTCTTTGACTTCCTGTTCTGCGTGAGAGCGCCAGTCGCGGCCGGCGCAAAGTTCGTGGTAAGCGCAAAAATTGCAGACCCAATTAATCCCCCACTTTCCCCTTTCTTCGTCATAAATGACCGGCTCCGGCACCGGCGGCAGTTCATCGTTTTTCCACGCCTTATTTAAAATTTCTAATTGTTCCACAACCGTTTTTATCGCTTCTTCGGAATAATTGACCGGAATAATAATTCGATTTAAGTCATCCCGAGAAACATAAATAATTCTGCCTTCAATATTGGAAAAATTTACTTCCGGAAGATCGCAGTGGCCGGTTTTTCTAAGCCGCCAAAGATAAAAAAGCGTCTGAAGCTTATGCTGCGGCTGTGGCTCCTTGTTTTTCATTTTATATTTAAAACTGAAAGAATTCGTGGATTTTATTTCGTAAAGCACCGGATGTCCCCCTTCGTCCAAAATCAAATCAACCTTTCCCGAAGCTTCATATTCCGGCGCCTCGACTCTAAGCTGTTCGGCAACCAAATTTCCCGACTGTTTTACCTTATTAACGATCCATTCTTCAACAATTTTTCCCACTTCCATGATTCCAAATCTGTCCGGGGAAATAACGGATGTCGGCGGCAATCCTTTGCGCCTATAAAAAGCGCCGCGAAGGCAGGAATTCAAGTCCGTCGCCCACCAGCTTTTTTTGGCGTACGGCTCGCGGTTGAAGCTTTCGTTTATAATTTTATCTAAAAAAGTGAAGGGGTCCATGCTGTTTCTGTTTTAAAATTAGAATACTTCGACCAATTGATTTTCAAGGTTTTAACATAAGGCAGATTGGCATCGCGGGCCGTAAATTTAATTTCTCCGTTTTTTAAGCCGTGTTCATATAAATCGCGCGTCAAGCGGACATCGTCAAGACAGTATTTTTTAAGTTCGTCCATCCGGCCTTCGCGCCAATACTCTACCGCCATAAGGCCGTTCGCGCTTTTTCTTTTCCCCAATGTGTTGGAAACCAAATCGTCCAAACTGACTCTGTGCCCCATTGTGTTAATGACTTCGTTCATAATATCAAGCGCCGGAATTTTACTTAAGTCAACGGTCAAATATTTTTGTAAAACCGGCAAATCAAAATGGTTGATGTTAAATCCGATTATTAAGTCGGTTTTTTTAAGCAAACTTTCAAACGCCGGAATTTCTTTTTCGGTAAAAGTTAAAAATTCCCCGTCCGAATAAGAATAAACGCCGGCGACAGAAAGTAAAAGTTTAGTGAGATTTTCCTTCCCTCCGACATCGGAAAATAAATTTTGGGTTTCAATATCTAAAACGATGTGATTCATTTTTTTAACTCCTTGATTTCATCAACATCAATTAAGTTCCCCACGTTACTAACCCTATCCACCAGCATATCAATTCTTTTTTCGGTATCTTCATAAGAATTTTTAGCGTTGGAAAGATGACTCCCCAGTTTTCTAAACGAGTCGCTTAATTTTTCTCCATCTATGGCTATTCTCTGTAATTTTTTTAAAATTTCACCAGTTTTTTTAGTGATATCCACGTCTTTAAACCAATGCTGGATAACCCCGAGTGTTAAAATGAAAGTGTTCGGAGAGGTCAAAAAAACTTTTTTATTCCAAGCGTACGAAGTTAAATCTTCTTTGGTAACTATTTCATAATATAAACTTTCAGCCGGTATATACATCATCGCAAAATCAACCGTATTCTCATTTGGCAAAATATATTTTGCGGCAATGTCGGTTATATCTTGTTTAATCCGGGCAACAAGCGATTTTCTGGCCTCTTCTTTGTGCGCAGATTCAATGGCGTTTATAAATTGATTAAAATTATCTTGCGGAAATTTTGAATCAATTGGCAAAATCCGCCCGTTTGGCAACTTTAAAACGGCGTCAGCGGCTTCCCCGGATGAAAATTGGTATTGAAGCTCGTAAGCGTCGCGCCTCGGAAAATAAAGCGAAAGCATGTAATCAAGCGATGCTTCTCCCCATTGGCCCGTAAGTTTTGGGCTTTTGAAAATTGTCTGAAAAGAAGACACCTCTTTAACCTGATTTTGGACCTGGCCTAAAATTTCTTTCATTTGAGCGAAATTGCTGACAACTTTTTCTATTTGTTCATTTATATTCTTAGCCGATTTATCGCGAAGTTCCAAGTCCTTATGATGCGACTGGCTTATTTCTTCGCGAATTTGCTTGAATTGGTCGGCAAAAATTTTATTTGAGGTTTCAATCCTTTCTCCAAGCTTGCCGATTTCTTCGTCAGAACTTGTTTTTTTGTTTCTCAAAATATAAAAAATAAAGCCGCTCAAAACCGCGCCGAAAATTAAAGAAATTATAATTGATAAAACATCCATCATAATAATGATGGACTAAAATTTTAAAAAAGGCAATAATTAAAATATATGGTATTAGTTGACTCAAAAAGGCCGTTCTATTTTATTTTAACAGCGCTTATTCTGGCGCTTTTTGTCATTGTCGCATATCAGCAATATCAAAAGTACGCAAAACGCTACTTGATAACCATTCATACCGGCGCCGGCCCGGTTAAAATAAACGCGGATTATGCCGAAACCCAGGAAAAACAAGAAAAAGGATTGATGGGAAAACAATCGCTTCCGAAAAATTCCGGAATGATTTTTATTTTTCCGGATGAAAAAAACCGCGGTTTCTGGATGAAAAATGTTTTAATTCCGCTTGATATTATTTTTATGGATTCAAAAGGCCACATCAATGAAATAACAACCATGAAGCCGTGTCCGAAAGATGCCGAGGTTTGTCCGACTTACACTTCAAAAGAACCGGCGCGTTTCGCCATTGAAGTCAATGCCGGATTCGCAGTAAAAAATCGAATTATAGAAGGCGACATTCTGGAAATCTCCGGATTTTAATAAAAGTATAGAAGTCGGACTTCTATATTTTAACCAAAAATCGGCTTAAATAAGCCGATTTTTGGTTAACAACACTTAAAACACTTGAAAAATTCTGTGGATTTGATATAATGATAGCAATGGGGTGGTTCGCGCTGATGTGTGACAAGTCTTGTGCTTGCGACAAGACGCCCCGCCCAACTGGGACTAGACCTTCAGAGTCGTCATCTCCGCAAGAGGGTGAGAGCAAGCCTCACTTGTAACAGGTATCTTGCGATTGTTCTTTTGAAAATTTAACCCCGGACAGAACAGAGATCCGGGCACCATACTACCCCCTACGCAAGCCGCTTTGCGTAGGTCTTTTTTATTTCAAAAGATATATCAGCGTCACGCTCACTTTTATTTCTTCGCTGCCGGGTTCTATTTGAGGCGCCGGCGCGGCGCCGCCTTTGCCAAGCGCTTCAAAAAACACCGGCGGTTCCCCTGAAAAATTTTCCGAAAAATTCACCAATCGCCCCAATCCGAAGCCGGCGGTTTTACTGGCCAATTGCGCCTTTTCTTTTGCCATTTTTACGGCTTCTTCCCGCGCTTTACCGCGAAGTGCTTCGGGGTTTTCAATAAAAAGCGAAACCGAATCAATCCTGTTGGCGCCGCTATCCACCGCGCCGTCCAAAATTTCTCCGATTTTATCCAGCTTGTGAACCGTAACTGAAACATTTTGATTTAAAACATATCCGGAAAGCGTTGATTTGCCTTTTACATAATCGTATTTGGGAGACAATGAATAGTTTGACGTTTTAATATCCGCTTCGGCGATATTTTGTTTATTTTTAAGAAAATCAATGACGGCGTTCATTTTTTGGGAATTTTCATTCTGGACGGAAATGGAGTCTTTGCCTTCCGTGAAAAGGCCGATTTCCACCCGAGCGGCGTCGGGCGCCGCTTTAACTTTTCCCTCGCCGGTAAAACTCACGGTCTGATAAATATTGGTGGCTCCGGCGTTGCGGTAATTGTTCCAAGCGTCAACCAACTGATTCAAACCGGCAAAAATTAAAAATAAAGCCAGTAAAATAAAGGTTGCAAAAACAATTTTTTGTTCCGGTTTTGGTAATTTATTGTAATCAAACATTTTTTAATTATTTAATTATTAATTTATTAATAATTATACAACGTTTATTAAATTTCGGAAATGTCGCGTTTACCCACAAGGTAAAGAAGCCAGTCAAAAAATAACCTAACTTTCTTGAAGCCGCCGGGCATTTGGGTTAAATAATTAAACCGCCATATCAGCCACGCCAAAGGGCCGCCAAATCTTATAAAACTGCCGCCGATTTGCGCGAAGGCCTTCCATTTGCCCAGAGAAACAAGATCTCCTTTATGGAAATATTTAAATTTTTTAAGCGGCCTGTTAGAAATCAATCTATTAATATTTTCACCGATAAAATTACCCTGTTCCGCCGCCACTTGAGCCGAAGTCGGAAGCAAACCGAATCTTTTGTCTAAAAATGCCGCCTGGTCGCCCAAAATAAAAACTTCGGGGAAATCTTTAACGTTAAGCGTTTCTTGAACGGCAATCCGGCCCTTTTGTCTTTCAATTTCGGGCGTTATAACAATTTGAGACGGCAAAACGCCCGATGTCCAAATCACGGTCTGGCTTTTAACGCTGTTTTTTGAAGCGCAAACAATGCCCTGCGGCGTAACCTGAACGCAGGGATCTTTAAACATAATTTTAAAGCCCTTGGTTTCTAAAATTTTAAGCGCTTTCTTTGAAAATTTTGGATGAAAAATCGGCAATAATCTGTCGCCGGCTTCAATCAAATAAAATTCAACGGCCGCCTCGGGGATATTTGAGTATTCTTTGTTTATTTCTTTTAAGAATTCCTGAATTTCTGCGGCAAATTCCACGCCGGTGGCGCCACCCCCGATTATAACTATTCTCAAAATATCTTTCTGGCGCTCCAAATTTTGCTCTTTATTAGCTTCATCAAAAATATGAATCAAATGATTTTTTAAGCGTGTAGCGTCTTTTATGTTTTTTAAAGTAAAAGTATTTTCCGCCGCTCCGGAAACGCCGAAAAAATTGGTTCCGGCGCCTAAAGCCATAACAAGATAATCATAAGAAATCTCGCCATGACTGGTGATAACCGACTTTTTGAGCATATCAACGCTCAAAACCTCGGCTTCAAGATGTTCGGTTCCTTCTTTGGCCAAATCCCTGATGGGAAAAACTATATCTCCCGGATCAATGCCGCCGGTCGCCACTTCATGAAGCAGGGGTGTAAAAACAAAATAATTATTTCTGTCAATTATCAAAATATCAAAATCCCGCCAGTTTTTCAGATGCTGATAAATACTTTTTAGGGCATAAAGCCCACCAAACCCGGCGCCCAAAATTACAATTTTCTCTTTTGCCATTTCCATAAAATATATGGTATATTCTATAAGAAGTATATTATCAATATTAAATAAAATCAAAATATGTTAGAAAATATTTTTTCTCAATATAATGACTTGGCGCTTTTGGTTTTAAGAGCGGCGCTTGGCATAATTTTAATCCGCCACGGCTGGCCCAAATTAAAATCGGAGAATTTAAAGAATTTTTCCGACTGGCTGGGCGGGATTGGCTTCCCCCTGCCGATGTTTTGGGCGGTTGTTGTGGCTGTAGTAGAATTTTTCGGCGGCCTTGGCTTGATTTTAGGATTATTAACTTTTTGGATTAATCTTTTGGTAGTAATTCAGTTTTTGGTGATATTATTTGTTGTAAATAGAAAAAAATCTTTCGCGGAAAAAGAATTTGACCTTCTGATTTTTGCTGTGGCTCTGGCTTTAATGTTTTTAGGAAGCGGTTATTGGTCGTTTGATTCTTATTTTAGCCTTTTGTTTTAATGGAATTTTTAAAATCATAAAACCCCGCCAGCTCAGGGCTGGCGGGGTTTTTATTTCTTGAGAATCATTAAGAGCTCGGTTTTATCCAATTTAACCTCCACAATTTTGCCTCCTTTTAGAGTAACAAAATACTCAACGTGCCAAAATAACTGCCAGGGTTTTTCATTTCCAGCAACTTTCACCAGGTGTCTTTCGGTATACATCGCTAAAATCACCGGGTTGCCATCTCTATTTTCCCCGCGGCGAAAAGTAATAAGAGTCTCCGATTCATAAGCGCTTGAAAGATATTCGCCTTTGTAATCTTTCTCATACATTTTTACTAACGCTTCTTCGTCTTCTTTGAAAAATTTTTTGTAATTAGCAATGCGTCTTGCGCGAATTTCTGGTTTATCCACGCCGTGTGTGTATGATACCGCGAGATTAAAGTCGCGCTTTAAAAAGGCATTAAAATATTTCTCAACCGTTTCTTGTTCCAGCGACTTATTTCTTGTCGGATCGGGCAAATCCGATTCTGCACCATGAGCCATAAGCGTTAATAATAAAATAACAAGCGCTATTTTTCCAAGCCTTTCCATTTACCCCCTCCTTTTGTGTTTGTGTTAAAGACCCCAATATCTTATGTTTATTGTATAACACAAACTCCTTATTTTAGCTACTTATGTGTAAATTTAAGCCGCAAGCCGGGTAGTGAAAACTCAACTACCCGGCAAGCCAGCCGCCGTCCACATAAAAAGTGGCTCCGGTAACATAACTTGCTTCTTCCGATGCTAAAAATACCACCATTGCCGAAACTTCTTCCGATTTTCCGATTCTTTTGAGCGGAACGCCGGCCATCATTTGTTTCATGGCTTCCTCGGGTATTTGCGCCGACGAAATCATTGGCGTATCAATGGCTCCGGGACCAATGGCATTAACGTTTATGCCAAGCGGCGCCCATTCAACCGCCATCGTTTCGGTCATTCCGATAACCCCGCCTTTCGCCGCGGTGTAATGGCAGCCGCCGGCGATACCGACGCCGACTCCGCCCGAAGCGATTGACGCGATATTAATAATCCGACCCCATTTATTTTTCGCCATTTCTTTGGCAGCACGCTGAGCGCACAAAAATTCGCCCTTTAAATCAATATCAATCATTTTATCCCAGTCTTCTTCGGTGATTTCTAAAGCCGGTTTGGGCTGGTAAATACCGGCATTGTTGACCAAAATATCTAAGCGGCCATATTGTTTTACAACTTTGTCAAAAACTGCGTCCACCTCGGCTTTATTTGAAACATCCAGCTTAAAAGCCGCGGCTTCGCCGCCTTTTGATTTTATTTCGTCAGCTACCGCCTGGCATTCTTTTTCGTCAATATCCGTCACCGCAACTTTTGCCCCTTGCGATGCCAGCGCGATGGCATGGGATTTCCCCATTCCCCGACGGGCACCGGTTATAAGAGCAATTTTATCTTTAAGATCAAACATATTGTATATTATACTTTTAATTTTAATAATTTTCGACCTTTATGGAAGCGGACAGCCGCTTTCCCGGGAAAGTTTTATAAGCCCTTGTTCGCCTACTAATTTTCTGCCATCGCCCAAAATCCAAGTTGGATAATCCCCAATGTCAGCGTCCAAACATTGTTTTGGATTTTGCGGGCATTCAACATAATTTATAAATTTGAAAGACTCGCCGAATGCCTTCTTTTCGTTTTGACAATGCGAACACCATTCAGCGCCGTACATCACCACTTTCTTTGATGCCAAACATTTTGCCAACGTATCAAGCGCGTTTTCCGAATTTCCCGCGTCTTGTTTTCCCCAATCCAAAAGTAAAAATGCAAAAACCAAAATAATAACGCAAAATATAAAAATAATTTTGCTATTCATCGCAGCAGTCAACTAATTTATCAACTATATCTTTAAGAGTCCATGGTTTTTCTGAAGCCGCTGTTTTTTTGATTTCTGAGATGTTAATTAATTTTAGTCTTAATCCCCAAAATAAATTATAAATTTCATGGGCCTTGCCATAAACTTTTTTCGCCTCGCCTTTCTTGCCGTCGGCATAAAGTTTCGTCCCGACTTCCATAAGCCGCATCGTCGCGCCCAACAAATGTTTTGAAACGCACCAGGTTTCGCCCTCGTGTTTGCCTATCAGCTTCTTCAAAAGCTCTTTGCGGACTTCTCTCACTTGGACTAGCAAATCGAAATAATGGTCTTTCCCAGTCTTAGCTCCGGTAAAAAAGAAGTGTTCTTCAAGGCTGATCAGATTCATCACCGCCAAACTCAAGTCCTCTTCGGTTGATAAATCAATCTCGCCCGATTTTTTTATCTTTTCAATTTTTTCTATTAATTCTTTAAATTTTTTATTATCTATATCCATGTTATTAAATTATGAAGATAATAATTCCCAGCGCGACCATCGCGGTGCCGCTTATAATTTTAAGCTTTCTCATTTCCGTTTTTTTCCAATTTTGGACTTTATCATAAAGCGTTTTGTCGCTCGCGATAAAAAGAATGACAAGAAGCGGCAGGACAAAAATCAGGTTGTAGAAAATAAGATAACCCAAGCCCTTAATGTAAGTGGTGCTGTCATGCAAAAGCCCCAAAACCATGAGATACGGCCCGCCGGTGCAGGGAAATTCGCAAAGACCCACAAGGCCACCTAAAACAAACGCCGCCGGCGCCGAGTTTTTTTCCATCAATTCTCCTATTTTTTGGTGCGCCGCCTGTGGGATTTTCAGCTTTACCGGAAACGCGGGAAAAAATTCATTAATCAGATTTATCGCGCCAAAAGCGATAAGAAGCGCCGCGCCGACTTTCGCCATAAAATGCGGCGTATTAAAGATATGAAGCGTTTGCAGTATGCCGAGTCCAATAAGAATATAAATCAGAAAAAGACCGGCTATGTAAAATCCGCCGATTTTAAGGATTGACGAACGTATTTGGCCCAAACTGAAAAGAAACGCGATGGTGATGAGTAGAATTGAAAAGGCGCAAGGGTTGACACTGTCAACAAGCGCCGCGGCGACAATAAGCGGCAAAAGCAATTTTCCCCCATTGGATAATTGCCACAAAACATCGGCGCTTTTAAGAGAGCCGAAATAAACGGCCGCCACAATCAAAACAACCGCTATCCCTATTAACCAATAAATTTTATTTTTCATACTACGGGGTGACATTAACCTTAAAAGTAAGAGTGAGCGGCTCGGCGGCTCCCGTATCAATAAATATTGCTCTTTCAACCATGCCGATTCCCGCCGGCCCGTGAGCCGCGGGATCAAAAGTCGCTTTCACGATTATTTTTTCTCCAGAGTTTACAATAATATTTGCCCGGCTCGCGCCGCTGTGTCCCGGCATACCAAACGGGCCGTATTTTTTATCGCCCGTTTTGATTTCGGCACTGGTGCACATGCAGGAAGTTGAGACCTCGCCGATTTTAACCATTTTATCACTCGCGTTTTCCAAAATATATTCATGATCTATCAAACCGTTTTTAATTCCGACATCGCCGAAATCGTAATTAATTTCTTTGACGGTTAATATTCCGCCCGAAGCTTCATTATTTATTGTCGCAGTTTGCGATCGGCCATTTTTGCCGCCAAACCAAACGAGCCCGCCGATAACTGCCGCGAAAAGAATTAAAGATAATGCCATAGTTTTTATATTATTCATAAATTTTGATTTTGATTAATCTAAAAAACAAACAAAAAAGTACCCCCAACAAAGGGATGGCTGACGCGCGGATAAAACCGAAAAATCGGTTTATGCCGCCGCTAAAATAAAATCCGGGCTGTTTATGTGAAGCGAAAGCCAGCGAATTATCCGCCGAATTTTTGGAAGCACCGGAAATAATCCGCCTTGAACTTGAAAAACAAAATCATCGTCTTCGCCGTTTAAAGGCCGGGGCAAAACAGAAAAAATCATTCCGGAAAGAAGAATCAATAAAATAACGCCCAAAACCGCTGTTGAAAAATATTTAAAGGCGTCAAGATGAAAAACTACGAAAGTAAACGCTCCATTCAAAGGGCAAGGCGCGCCAAGGCGGTTTTCAGCGATACAGCCGCCGTTGTGGATATCCCCGAAAATCATTGAAACAAAGCCAAAAATCGCCACCCCGAGAAAACTGATTATTAAAAATATGATAAACGCGGATTTCATTGTTTCTAATATAGCAAAAAACTAAAATCGCGTCAAAATTCCAATAAAATAAAATTGATTTTTTGAAAAATTTTTCGTATAATTCTATTTATTGCGGGGTCGTCTAATGGTAGGACGTTTGGCTCTGAACCAGAAAATTGGGGTCCGATTCCCTACCCCGCAGTTATTAAACCTTCAAATATTTTCTTGCCGCCATAAAACTTGAAAAAATTCCCAAAGCGATGCCGGCCAAGGTCTGGAAAAAAAGAATCCCGAAAAAATTGCCGTAAAAATATTGAACCAAATTTATTTCCGGCAAAAAGTTAAATAATTTCGGCCCTAAAAAGCCGATGCCGGGGATTACTGCCATAAAAGCGAAAGCTGAAGCGGCAATGCCATGCAAAACCCCTTCAACGATAAACGGCCCGCGGACAAACCAGTTGGAGGCGCCCACAAGCTTCATTATGGTGATTTCTTCGCGCGAGGAATAAATGGCCAGCCGCACGGTATTGAAAGCCACGAGAAACGCCAAAAAACCTAAAACCAGGCTGATAATAATCCCGCTTTCCCGCATCACTTTAATAATATTGGAAAGGCGCTCTATTACAATCTTATTTTCAGTGTAATTGATTTTGCTGACGATATTCTTGAATTCGTTTTCGCCGACAAAAGAAGCCACTGCGGCATATTGCGATGAGTCCTTGGCTAAAATGTTCAAGCTGGCCTCCAGGGGATTTCCGTCCAATTCATTAACCGACTTTAAAAGCACTTCGTCGCCTTCGTGCCGTTTTTTAAAAATTTCCAGAGCGTTTGCCGATGAAACGTATTCAACAATTGACACTTCCTCAAGGCCTTCAATCCGGGATTTCATCGCCAGAATATCCGCTTCTTTAGCGTTTAAACTGAAATAAACGCTGATATCAACTTTTTCCGATAAAACGCTTAAAACCGAAGTCAAAACGACATTGGAAAGAAAAAGCCCGGTCCACGTTAAAAGCGAAATTGTCATTATTAAAACCGTCGCCGTTGACAGCCAGCCGTTTCTCCAAAAATTTACCGCTCCTGATTTTATAATTCTTTTTAATGCAGTAAACATATTCTTAACTTAAAATGTATCTCCCGGGATTTTCATCGCGGATTACCGCTCCTTTTTCTAAACTTACGACCCGCCGCTCCAGGGCATTTATAATTTCCTTATCGTGAGTGGCCAAAACCACCGTCGTCCCCAGTTCATTTATTTTAATGAGAAGCCGGATAATGTCCCAAGTGTTTATCGGATCAAGATTGCCCGTCGGCTCGTCGGCCACAATGACGCTCGGCCGATGCACCAGGGCGCGGGCCAGCGCCACCCTTTGTTTTTCGCCGCCGCTAAGTTCGCGCGGAAAATTGCCCGATTTATCTTTTAACCCGACCAAATCTAAAACTTTTGGGACGTCGGTTTTAATTTCTTCTTCGCTTTTTCCGACCACTTCCATGGCAAAAGCGATATTTTCATAAGCGGTTTTGTTTGGCAATAACTTAAAATCCTGGAAAACGGCGCCAATCTGGCGCCTTAAAAAGGGCAATTCTTTCGGTTTCATTTCAAGAATGTTGTTTTTATTGAAGAAAATCCGTCCTCCGGTCGGTTTTTCCTCGGCAATCAAAAGTTTGAGCAGTGTTGACTTGCCGGCGCCGGATCTGCCGACAACCGAAACAAATTCCTGCGGCTTGACTTCAAAACTGACATTTCTAAGCGCCGCTGAATGGCTATTATAAATTTTACTTACATTTTCAAATCTTATCATTTTTCCTACAATTTCTTATAACCAAATTATACCAAATGAAGCGTTCCGCCGCAAGCAACAAGGTGTTTATAAACACCTTGTTGCGGCTAGTTTTGAATTTTGATAGAATAAAAATAAAAGTTACAAAGCTAATAATGATAAAAATAATAATAATTTTGTTATTAATAAGTTTCATCGGTATCGGAGTTTTCGGTTTTGTTTCAAGATTTTTAGATGACGGCGGGTACATCAGTAAAGCGGTTTTAGGAAAATTTTTTCCGAAAAAAACCGGGATTGATTTTGCCGTTTTTAAATTTTATGCTTTTAAGTTTTTTTCTAAAGCAGTTTTAAGTTTCTACTTAATTATATTAATAATAGCTACCCTTGCTCTGGTTTTGCCCGTTTCAAGATTTAAACCGCCCCTGAAAAGCAATGTTAATTTTAACCGCTTTCGATTTTTAGATAATTATCTTTTAGAGTACTTATATAGATTTAAGCAAAAACTTTATTTTTGGTTTTCGCTTCATATAAACAGCCCCGATTTTTGCGCAACTATAAATCGTTGTTAGGGCTTTTTATATAATTTTTTAATTCAATTAAAAACACCTTGCAACGATTTTGCGAGGTGTTTTTTGTTTTTTAAAATTAAATATTTAAAAAATGAAAACTCTAAAATTCTTAATAGTGTTTATCGTTATAATCAGCTGGATATTTTCCGGCTGGCCGCAGGTTTGGAATAATCCGCCCTTTCCGCCGAAAATTCAGAAAGCGCAGGCGGCGGGGGGCCTCACTTACGTGGGAGGAAATTCAGCTACCGGAAACAGCGCTTCATTTAGCGTAGATCTTACCACTCTTACTGGCGGTATTTCTGGCTCTGCGGCCGCGGGAGATCTCGTTATCGTCGCTGACGGTTGGACGGGAACTACCGATGGCAATCCCGGCGTCGGCACCGCCGGCTATACCGAAGAAGCCGACCTCTATGCCGATGACGTTTATGACGCCAATTTCTCCGTCAACTGGAAGACTATGGGTGGCACTCCGGACACTTCTGTTTCCTGCAATGGCAGTGGTTCAACCACTCTCGGCGCGGTTTGCATGGTTCAGGTTTGGCGAAACGCCGATTCTAATACACCAATGGATGTTGCAGTTGCAACAGTTACCATAATTAATGGCGCCAAGCCGGATTGCGATCCAATAACTCCCATTACCAGCGGAGCGATTGTTATTTGCGCCGTACTGGCCACTGACGATGACGATACTCTTCCTACCGTTAATGCACCGACCGGTTATGTTAATCTGGTAAGCGCTCAAGTTGATCCGGGAGCCGCTATAAGCGGCGGCATGTCTTCAAAAGCTTGGACTTCCGGCGCCGAAGATCCGGGAGCGCTTGGGAATTGGGACATAACGAACAAAAATAGCTCGGCCAATGTTACTTTGGCGATCCGGCCGGCCGCAACATTTATCGGCAACGACACTGACCCGGGAGTTAATCCGACCATCGCGCCGGGAGCGGCCACGACAACTGTTGATACTTTTAATTTAAAAACCAATAAAGGCGGAGCCGCCGAAACAGTAACTGATCTCACCGCTACGTTTTCAGAAGGTTCGGCAACCGGCACTGCGGCGGTGCTTGTTACCGATAGCGGCAACACTACCACTTATTGCGCTACTTATAGTCCCTCAAGCGCTACTGTAAATCTTACCGGCTGTAATCTTCCGGTTACCACCGCTTCAACCACGTTTAATCTCAGGATAAAACCTTTAACTCATAGCGCCATGCCGGCGCCTCCGGGTGGCACTTTTACGGTCACAGCAACAATCACCTCTTTTACTCCTGCCACTACCACTGCTAGCGGCCTTGATACAACAAGCGACACGATGACGATTGACAACGCGTCGCCAAACGGCGCGACGGCCACCAGCGGCACCGCCGGAGACGCGAAGGTTACTTTAAACTGGACGGCCTCCAATAGCAGTTCAGATTTTGACACAACAAACGGTTCGGTGATTTTAAGATGGGCGGCGGCAGGCGCCGGAAGCGAAGTTCCGGCTGAAGGCAAAAGCGATTATGTGGCCGGAAACACTATCAGCACAGCTACTGTGGCCTGCGTTATTTCTTCTACCGCTTCGGCGTCTTTAAGTAAAATTGATGGCAGTGGTGGCGATACCGGCTGTACTACGAGCGCCCTAACCAACGGCCA